>Ga0207702_10003835_pt1 | contig 13564 bp, 12 predicted proteins | sample KBSCornC62_FD_184302 | JGI IMG/M metagenome (GOLD analysis project Ga0207702, IMG submission 184302) | Corn rhizosphere microbial communities from Kellogg Biological Station, Michigan, USA - KBS Corn C6-2 (SPAdes) (version 2) | ecosystem: Host-associated > Plants > Roots > Rhizosphere > Soil ...
CGTCGACGAGGCGCAATTGCGGAAATCGTTATTCGGGCCCCATCCGGCGGCCGAAGTCGCGATCGCCCGTTGGGGCGATGAGCCGGCCGGATTTGCCGTCTACTTCCATAATTTTTCGACCTTCGCCGGCCGCGCCGGAATTTACCTCGAAGATCTTTTCGTGGAGCCGCAGTTTCGCGGGAAAGGAATCGGCAGATCGTTGTTCGTCTACCTGGCAAAATTGGCCGAAGAGCGCGGCTGCGCGCGCATCGATTGGGCGGTGCTCGATTGGAACGAGTCGGCCAAGCGCTTCTATCGCAGTCTGGGAGCCGAGCCGATGGAAGATTGGACCATTTACCGGCTCAGCGGCGTGGGACTGAAGAACCTGTGCTGAGCCGCCAACTCGCTTCCATTCCGGGCGTCAGCGTTCTCGCCGAAGAACCGCTGTCCCGTCACACCCGTTTCGGTCTGGGCGGACCGGCCGCGCTCCTGTGCGATGCATCTACCGAAGCAGCCTGCATCGAAGCGTTTCGCATTATTCAGGCGAGCGGCGCTGCGCGCATGATCATGGGTGGAGGCACGAATCTGGTGGTCTCCGATGCCGGCGTCCGCAGTGTCATCCTCCGTTATAGCGGTGCGCGCATCGAGCGACGCACTGGGGAAAATGACATGCGCCTGCGCGTCGACGCTGGCGCTGTCTTGCAGGACGTCGTGGATACGAGCATTCGTTTCGGTATGAAGGGCCTGGAAACGATGACCGGCATTCCCGGGCTCGTCGGCGGCGCGCTCTACGGAAACGCCGGAGCATATGGCCGCTCGATCATGGAATTGGTCGAATGCGTTCACGCCACCGACGGCAATGGGATTACCGCATTTCGGAACGAAGGCTGCCGTTTCCGCTATCGCAGCAGTATTTTCAAGGACCGGAAGCAGTGGGTCATTCTTTCCACTGAGTTGCGCTTTACTGCGGACGACGTGGCAGCGCTGGCCGAAAAAGCCGCCGGTATTCGCGCCATACGCGACGCCAAGTATCCGCCCGACATGAAGTGCGCCGGTAGCATTTTCAAAAACCTGCTCTTCGCCGAACTTCCTCCTTCGGTGCAGGCGCAAGTTCCTCCGGCGCTTGTGCGCGAAGGAAAAGTTCCCTCAGCTTGGTTCCTCGAGCAGGCCGGCGTGAAGGGCCTTCGGCGCGGCGATATTCAAGTCGCAACCTATCACGCCAACCTGGTCTACAACGACGGTGCGGGTACGGCCGCTGACCTGGTTTGGGTCATTGAGGAGCTGAAGCGGCGCGTGTACGAGCGCTTTGGTTTTTACCTCGAAGAGGAAGTGCAGTATGCCGGCTTTGAAGGCTGAAGCCGCGCTTACGTTATTGCTGTTAGTGAACGCAAAAGTGTGGACCGGCAATCCACAACAGCCGGAGGCTGAGGCGATCGCCATTCGCGGGAACAGGATCGAGGCAGTCGGCTCGACAGCCGAAATGCTGAAGCGCCGATTGCCGGACGCGCATGTTCTGGACCTCCACGGCCGAAGAGTGGTCGCGGGATTTAACGATGCCCACGTCCATTTTTATTCGGGCGGCGCCAATCTGACTTCGCCGCCGCTGCGCTATTCGAAGAGTCAGCAGGACTTTCGGAACACGCTTGGACTTTACGCGAAGCGTCTCCCTGCCGGCCGTTGGATTCTGGGCGGCAATTGGGACCACGAAAATTGGAGCCCGGCCGAGCTGCCCACTTGCCAGTTGATTGATCCGGTGACGCAGTCCTGGCCCGTATTCATCAACCGGCTCGATGGACACATGTCGCTCGCCAATTCGTTGGCCTTGAAGCTCGCGGGCATCGATAGCAAAACCAAAGACATTCCAGGTGGCGTAATCGTACGCGATGCCAACGGCAACCCCACAGGCATTTTGAAAGACGCCGCCCAGAGTCTAGTTGAGCGCGTGATTCCGGCTCCCACGCCGGATCAAATCCGTGATGCCATCCGCGCGGCACAGACCTATGCCGCAAGCAATGGCGTAACCAGCGTGCAGGATATGTCGGCCGCGCCGGATATTTTCCGCGTCTATCAAACCATGTTGCGGAACGGCGAACTCGCCGTGCGCATTTCCGGGCATCAGCCCCTCCGTTCCTGGCGGCGTTTGGCGGATGCCGGCGTTCTCGTCGATTTCGGGAGCGAATATCTACATATCGGCGGGGTAAAAGGCTTTGCCGACGGCTCGCTTGGTTCCACTACCGCGCTCTTCTTTGCTCCTTACCTCGATTCGCCCAATACAAGCGGCATTCCGAGCGCGGAATTAGCCAACCCGGCGCAAATGTGGAGCAATATCGAACAGGCCGACGCCGCCGGCCTCCAGATCGCCATCCACGCCATCGGCGACAAAGCGAACAATACGATCCTCGGCTTCTATGAGCGCCTCGAACGCGAGCATGGCGCGCGTGATCGGCGCTTACGCATCGAACACGCGCAACATCTTCTTCCGGGCGATATTCCGCGCTTCGCGCACGGCCATGTGATCGCATCCATGCAGCCCTACCACTGCATTGACGACGGGCGCTGGGCCGAAAAACGAATCGGGCCTGAGCGCGCCAAGACGACATACGCATTCCGATCATTGTTAGACTCCGGCGCCACGCTTGCCTTCGGGTCCGACTGGGATGTCGCGCCAATGGCACCGCTCATGGGCATCTACGCCGCTGTCACGCGCCGCACGCTCGACGGCAAGCATCCCGATGGCTGGATTCCCGAGCAGAAGATTACCGTAGCCGAAGCCATCCGGGCTTACACGATGGGTTCGGCATACGCCAGCTTCGAGGAAAAGATCAAAGGATCGATTGAGCCCGGCAAGCTGGCTGATCTGGTCGTGCTCTCCGACGATATCTTTTCCATCCACCCGGTGAGAATCGCCGACACCAAAGTCTTCCTCACCATCTTCGATGGACGAATCATTTTCGGAAAGGACCCAAGTGGACCCCTTTCTCATTGATCAGGTCCCGGATACGCGGCGACGTGAGCGCCTCGAGCTCGCGCACGCGGGATTCCTTCAGCCTGGTGCGCGCTTGTGCGAGTTCCGGCCCGAGTAGGCCGGGATGGCACAGAAATTCGGTTTCTCCTTCCCTCAATCGCTCGATCGCCGCAGCCAAACTCTCCTCTGTCAGCGTTCCGGTCAGCCGAAAGCCGAGCAGATGGTCGGTCATTCGAATACCATTGGTTCGCGCCAGGTGGCTGTAGTAACCGATCGAAGGCAAGGGCCGGCGAACGTATGGAATCGAAAATTCGCGAGCGAGCCGCACCACCTCGCGAAAAACGCCCGGCAGCAGGTGCGTATGCTTGTGCGAATCGAGATGCGTTGGCCGGATTCCAGCGGCGCAGATCTTTTGGATCTGGGCGCGCAGCTCTCGATAGGCATCTATTCTTTGAAATACAAGCTGCAGCGGAGTTTCGGGCAACGGCCGGCCGTCCAAAACGGCGCGTCCTTGGACAAGCACCAGATGGCAGCCTACGTCAAGAGTGGGTGTTTTCTGCGCCAGGCGAACCGCGTCTTCAAAGGCATCACCATTCGCCATCAGCGTGGTCGATGTAAGAACTCCTTCGCGGTGCGCTTGAATGATGCCGGCATTCACATCCCGCGTGAAGCCGAAGTCGTCGGCGTTGATAAAGAGGCGCTTCATTGTGACGCACGCACTCGTGCACAATGAATCGAGATACGTTCCCAACGTCTGGGATCTCGATACAGAGCGGGAAGCGTGAGCGACCTTAACTGTGTTCCCGTCCAATCATGAGGCGCTAAGGCTTCTGCCTTCGTGTCAATAGTCGGCGCCCACGAAAGATGCAGCACAGTTCTTAAAAGACATGTAGCTTGATGCTCAGGAATTTTTTCGGATTGGCCCGGAAATCCTTAAGGAATTCGTGCAATTCGCGCGTCGTGCCGGTGGCGGCGTCATAGAGCGCGGGGTTGACCATAAGTTGGCCGATGGTGCCCTGGCCTGAATTGATCTTATCGATCGTGACCTCAATCTTTTCGAGTGTGGTCGAGAGTTGGCGTGCGATCTTATCGTCCTTCAACAACTGCCCCATCGTCCCCTTCCCGGCATTCAGATTGGCCAACAATGTATTCAGTTCATTGACCGAACGATTCAGATCGTTGTACATTTTGGGGTCTTTCAGGAACAGGCCCGCGGACCCTTGCCCCTGCTGTAATCCTTGCGTGATGTCGTCCACTTTAGTGACAACGCCTTGGACCTGACGGTACAGCGCATCGTCGTTCACCAGATGGCCGATAGTGCCTGTTTTGGAATTCAGAGTCGTGGCCAGCAGTTGTACCTGATTCACGGTCGCCTGCAGGCTCTGATAGAGGCTCTCATCCACCAGCAGCTTGCCGATTGTCCCTTTGCCGACCTCCACTTGGCCGACAATATCCTGCACCTTACCCAAAATCGACTGCAGCGAATCCAGAACGTTGTAGCCCTGCGCGACGAGCGCATCGAATTGCCGGGTATCGGCGGATTTCACTGTAGCGCCCGCCTTTACAGTCTCGTGACTTGCGCCTTTGTTGATATCCAGAAATTTGGTGCTGCCCAAAAGATTGTCCGAAGAAATCGATGCGATCGAGTCGTCGGGGATCTGCTTGAGCATGTCCTCGTCCACCAGGAAGTCGACCTTGATAACCCGCCGGGGATCCGTTTCGCCCGAAAGTCCTACGTGCTCTACCTTGCCGGCCCCGATTCCGTTAATCCTCACCGGAGCGCCAGGATTCAGGCCGGACGCATCGGAAGTATAAAGATGGAGCGGAATCTGGCTCTTGAACCACTGCGTGTCGCCGGTAAGCAGAAAGACAATCAGCACTACACAGCTCAGGGCCACAATGCCCAGAATTCCGACCTTTAACTGAGCGAGGCTTACTTTTTGTTTACTGGGCATGGTTCTCCTCGTGTCTTACGAAACGCTTCACATACTCGTCCGTCGACTTCTCCAGGTCTTGCCGGGTTCCGAAGAACACAATCTGCCCCTCTTTCATGACTATAAACTTTGTCCGGTCGCGCTTGCGCGAATGGGCGGCGCCCTCCACGCGCAGCAGTTCTTCCTGCTCCGGATCGTAGCGGAAATCGGACATAATCTCTCCGTCCTGGTAGCGGTGCGTAACAATCAGCGACGCGCTATTGCGCACGTCCCTTTCTTTGGCTACCAATGCCATGATCAGGTTTGCAGTGATCGGGTCGAGGCCGGCCGTCGGCGAATCATAGAGCACTAGCGGAGGCTCGGTCACGATGGCCCGCGCAATCCCCACGCGCCGGCGCATGCCGCCCGATATCTCGGCCGGAAATTTATCGAAGGTCTGCTCGAGCTCCACGAACCGCAACGCCTCGCGCACTCGCTTTTCGGCCTCTTCGGGCGAAACCTCAGTGTCGCCGCGTTGCCGATTCAGGAGCGGGTACTGGACGTTTTCTCCCACGGAAAGCGAATCGAACAAGCCGCCTTCCTGGAATAATACGCCCGCGCTGCTGCGCAACCCGAATAACTGGCTTTCGCGCAGCGACGTGACTTCCTGGCCAAACAAACGAATCCGGCCCTCATCTACCTCGACCAATCCAATTACCGCTTTGAGTAGCGTCGTCTTACCGCTGCCCGCTGCGCCAAAAATAATACGCGTCTCGCCTGGATTCAGGGTGAGCGAGATATCGCGCAGCGCCCAACTGTCGCCGTAGCGCAGGCTCACCTTGTCGAATTCCAACATCGGGCCGCTGGCGGGATCGTTCGGCATGGAAAGCTACAGTCCTACGAAGATCTTGTCCATGAGCAAGGCCACGAAAAAAATCCAGATGGACGCCGAAACGACAGCTTGCGTCGTCGAATGGCCCACTCCCTGCGTGCCGCCCGTCGTGCGCAATCCGTAATAGCAGCCCACGAGGGCAATGATCATTCCGAAGATGAATGGCTTGATCAAGCCCTGCGCGAGATCGTTCATAACCAGCGCGCGCCAGGAAGTCGCCCAGTATCCGCCGCTGTCAATGATGTGTAGCAGCGGAACGGCAATCAGATAAGCTCCGATCATGCCGATGACGTCTGCTACTACCGTCAGACACGGAAGCATGAGAGCAGTGGCAGTAAGCCGGGGAGTCACGAGCTTTTGAACCGGGTCCGTGCCGAGCGCGCGCATCGCGTCAATCTGCTCGGTGACTTTCATCGAACCCAGCTCGCTCGCGATGCCAGAGGCGTTGCGGCCCGCCACCAGGAGCGCCGTCAACACCGGTCCCAACTCGCGAACAAGGGTGAGCGTAACAATAGCGCCAACCTGGCTGCTGGCGCCATAAGTGTTGAGGGCGCGCGCCATTTGCAACGCAATGATCATTCCGCTGAAACCACCCGTCAGCGCAACGATGGGAAGGCTACCCACTCCGATGATGTCCATCTGCAGAGAGACGTCATCGTAGTAATGCGGCCGCCGTACGAGATTCAGGAAAGACCGGCCAGCAAGGAATAGAAAATCCTGGAAGGACGCAACAAGCGTCTTCAGGAAGTCGAGCAAGCAGATGCTCCCCGCGCCGGCCTCGGCTTCATGGCTCGATGCTAACACAGCAGCCGAATATGCTAAAAAGCAGCTTCGGCCGGAGCGGATTTGTCGCTCTCGTTGTTCTTCTTATCTACCGAGCTGACGGCATACCGGTAAGTCTTCCCATGCTCGACCTTGCGGTCGCTATACGCCGGCAAGGTTACCAGCGCGCCCTGCCGCTCCAGCGGGCCGCCGTTTACCGAGCGGTATACGTAATAACCTTGTGTATCCGCTTCCGGGCTGCGCTGCCAGGAAACTTCCACCGAATCCGGACCCGCCAAAGCCGTCAGGCCGGCGGGAACCGATGGCGCAAATTTATCGACCAATTTAGCCAAGACGACGGCCGACGGAAGACTCTCGGCCTGTTGTTCGGCAGCGACAACCGTATACCGATAATCAATGTCGTCTTGAGCGGACGTATCGACGAAATGCGGCTGATCCGAGGTCCCGACTGTCACCGGCTGATTGGCGGCAGCAGACTGCCGGTAAATCCGATACGTCAACCCGGCGCGCTGAGGCGTCCAACGCAGTGCAATCCCCTGCGCTGTGGGTTCCGCCGTCGCGACAGGCGGCTCCAGTGGTGGGACGACATGCAGAGCTATGCGATTCGACCAGGACGAGTACCGGTCGTGTTTCACAGCCGTACGCACCGCGACAACGACATCCTGGCCCTGCCACTCTGCGGCGGGGAGCTGGATCGAAATCGGAGCTGGTTCCGGATCGTCCGGATTGTTCGGCGGTGGAAGCTCTACCGGGTATTGCTTTGCTTTGGCAGCCCAGGATGGAAAATCAAAGGGTGTAACGGCCGGGCCGATCCGCAAGTCGATTTCCGAAAAATCCTTGATCGCCACTTGGTCCATTGTGCGGGCAGGAGCATTGAAAGTAATCGCAAGGCGGTCTCCTCGCTCGACCACAGCCAGATCGGTTATGCCGTTAGGAATAAGAGGCGACGGCGGGAGCACTGGACCGACATAGCCACATCCCGCCAGCATAAAAAACAGGCAGGAAGCCGCCGGGAAACCAGCGCGCACTACAGGATGTACCTGCTCAGGTCTTGATCCTTGACGATTTCGGCGAGTTGCTTGCGCACATAGACTGCATCGATGCGAATATTTTTCTTCTTCAGGTCGGGGCCATCGAAGGAAATATCTTCCAGCAGTTTTTCCATGATGGTGTGCAAGCGGCGCGCCCCGATGTTTTCGGCAGATTGATTCACTTCCGCGGCTATCCTTGCAATCTCGATCAGAGCGTCTTCGCTGAAGGTCAGCTTAATGCCCTCCGTATCGAGCAGCGCCATGTATTGCTTGACCAGGGCGGATTTCGGTTCTTTCAAAATGCGAATGAAATCCGCTTCGCTCAGCGATTTCAGCTCTACGCGAATTGGGAAGCGGCCCTGCAGTTCCGGAATCAGGTCGGAAGGCTTCGAGACGTGAAAGGCGCCGGCGGCTACGAACAGGATGTGGTCGGTGCGCACAAACCCATGTCGCGTGTTTACGGTCGTCCCTTCCACAATCGGCAGAATGTCCCGCTGCACGCCTTCCCGGCTCACATCCGGACCGTGGCCGCCTTCCCGGCCAGCGATTTTGTCGATCTCGTCCAGGAAGACAATCCCGTTGCGCTCCACCCGCTCGAGCGCGATGCGTGTCACCTGGTCCATGTCCACCAGCTTCTGCTCTTCTTCCTGCACCAGGTACTCGAGCGCTTCGGAAACACGCATGTTGCGCTTCCGTGTCCGCGGCCCAAACAGCCCGGGGATGACATCTTTCAGGTTGATGTCCATCTCCTCCATGTTGCCGTTCGTCGAGACTTCAAAAGTCGGCCCGCGCTCTTTGACATCCACTTCCACGCTGCGGTCGTCCAGCTTGCCGGCCCGCAGCTTCTCGCGCAGCTTCTCGCGCGTACGCTCCACGCTGTCGGGAGATTCGGGCTGCGGCGGCATGAGCAGATCGAGGAGCCGCTCTTCGGCCTGCTGTTCGGCGCGATCGGCTACCTGGTCGAGCCGCTCCTCGCGCACCATGTCGATGGCTACGTCCACTAGGTCGCGGATGATCGATTCCACATCCCGGCCCACATAGCCTACCTCGGTAAATTTGCTGGCTTCTACTTTGAGAAAAGGAGAATTGGCTAGCTTCGCCAGGCGCCGTGCGATCTCCGTTTTGCCGACTCCCGTTGGCCCAATCATGAGGATGTTTTTGGGCATCACTTCCTCGGCCATCTCAGGTTCGAGCTTCTGACGTCGAACCCGGTTGCGCAGCGCAATCGCCACTGAGCGTTTGGCGTCCGCTTGACCGACGACGTACTTATCCAGTTCGGCGACAATCTCGCGCGGCGTAAGCTCGTCTAGAAGCGGTGCTTCATCCGAAGATTGCTGTGGTAGATAAATCACCACTATGCTAGTTCCTCATACGTGACATTTTCGTTTGTGTAGATGCAAACGTCGGCCGCTATCTTCATCGCTTTCTCAACTACTTCGCGCGCGCTTAGGCCCGTATTTTCGAGCAGCGCCAGCGCAGCGCTCTTGGCGAATGCCCCGCCCGAGCCGATGGCCGCAACCGCGCTGTCGGGTTCAATCACATCGCCCGTCCCGCTCACAATATATATGTTCTCGACATCGGCTACCAGCAGCAAAGCTTCCAGATGGCGCAGCATGCGATCGGTGCGCCATTCCTTAGCGAGCTCGACTACACTGCGCGGCAGATTGCCGCTATGTTGTTCCAGTTTTGTCTCGAAACGCGAAAACAAGGCGAAAGCGTCGGCAGTTGATCCGGCAAAACCGGATACGATTTTGCCGTTATAAAACCGGCGAAGCTTTCGCGCGCCAGCCTTCAAAATTTCGCTGCCGGCTGTGACTTGGCCGTCGCCGGCCAATACTACTTTGCCGTTACGGCGCACGCAAAGGATCGTTGTCGAACGGATTCTTGGAGCCATGGGACCGAATGAACGCCGTTTCGCGCGTGTCCCAGAAAACGACCGCGCTGAAGCGGAACTTTCATTTGATCACAGGGGGCCATTGCGATTCGGCTTGATCAAGAAAGGGCCGCCCCGAAACAAATCTGCTCCCGTAATCTTCCTTTCACACAGATTTCGCCGATGCGCCTGATATTGCCGTCAAAAATTCCGCCGGATTTTCCGTCAACAGGATTCAATTGCTTTAAGGCAATTGATGCGTTCTTTCAACTAATGTATTATTTATTCGCAGTTTGGCTCTTATTGTTGCGAGCGCCGTGAAAAGTTGAAAAACAGATTGGAAATGGAGGCCTATGAAGTCGATGACACGTCGTCTATTGTCCAGCTTATTGTTGAGTACCCTTTGGGCAGCGTCGGCTCACGCCCAGAATCGTTACATCGTGCGATCAAATGGTGGGCTAGCCGCTGTCCGCTTGGTGTGTACGCAACTAGGCTGTAGTGTAGCAGGCGGTCTGGATGGGTCCTTAGGCCAAGTTTTTCTCGTTACAACATCCAGCACGGTTCCTGCTACGACGTTCCTCGACAAACTCGTAAGGCAATTGGGCATTGTCGATGCGGAGCTCGATCTTACCGCTTCCGTATCGGATTCCGATTATACGGTACCGCCCGCGCTGACCGATTCCGCTCCCGTCGATTATTTCGGGGTGATGGTACCTCGTGGGTACGTGAATCAGCCGGCCCAACAGATCGTCAGATCGACCGAAGCCCAGAACACTTTCGGCGTAAAAGGGGCGGGCATTGTGGCCGTAATTGACACCGGGATCGATCCCAATCATCCCGCTTTACAAAACGCCTTAGTTCCCGGCTACGATTTTACGCGAAATCAATATGGCGAAGGCGATGAAACCGGAGATGTTTTGTTGACGAGCGGCCCCGTAATCGATCCGTCCAAGCCCTTGTGGGTTAGCGACAACAAAGCCGCGCTGGTTTCTCAGTCGACAGCCGCTGTTGTCGACGGCAATCCGCAATTTAGTGAATTCGGACACGGCACCATGGTGGCGGGAGTTATCCACTTGGTTGCTCCGGGAGCGAAACTTATGCCGTTAAAGGCCTTCAGGGCCGATGGAACCGGCAATACATCCGATATTTTGCGCGCCATCTACTGGGCCGTGCAAAATCACGCGAACATCATTAACATGAGCTTTAATCTGGCGGCCTACTCTCAAGAAATCAAGAACGCGATCGACTTCGCCACTCTGAACGGCGTTATTTCGGTCGCGGCCGCCGGCAACCAGGGGCAGGATGCGTTGGTATATCCTGCCGCATACAAAAACGTGATAAGCGTCGCATCCACAACCAACGACGATCAGCGATCTTCGTTTTCGAATTACGGTTCAGATCTAATATGGGTAGGCGCGCCGGGTGAAGGTATAGTGACGACCTATCCGTTCGGGACCTATGCTGCCGGCTGGGGGACATCTTTTAGCGCTCCATTCGTTTCGGGTGGGGCTGCCCTGATGCTCGACTACAGCGGCTCTCTTTTGATGGACCTTCTCATTTTTCAGAATCAGTCCGACGAGGCACAAGCCGTGGCGCACGCCAAGCCGCTTGGCCCGGATTTGGGACATGGCCGCCTAGACATCATTCAAGCGCTTACCGCTTGGCGCAGCTCGCTCGGCGTGCGTGGGACTTTGTAGAAAATTTGGCGGGACGAGCAACTCCGACAATGGGAGGCGTGCTTGAGGTTCGAAATCTGACAATTTCGTATTCCGGCCGCGAGGAAGTCATCAAAGATTTCAATCTCGACATAGCAGCCGGAGAGGCCGTGGCCCTGCTCGGCCCGTCTGGTTGCGGAAAGACCACGCTTGCATTGGCGCTTCTTCGTCTTCTACCCGGCAACGCCCGCCTCCTGTCCGGGTCTATCCGCCTCGGCGGACACGATATGCTGCGTGTAGCCGCGGGCACTCTGCGGCAGATTCGTGGAGCAGAGGCATCCATTATCCAGCAAGAGCCGGCTCTATCGCTGAATCCCGTTATGTGCGCGGGCGATCAGATTGCCGAAGTGGCTCGGGCGCATATTCCCGGTTCACCGCGCAATTGGCGAAGGCACGCGGAGCTTGCCTTGGCCGAAGTTGGTCTTGGCGATTCCCGATTCTACTCTGCCTACCCGCACCAATTAAGTAGCGGGCAGCGGCAGCGAATAGCCATCGCACAAGCCCTGGTGTGCAAACCCCAATTCCTGATTGCCGACGAACCTACCAGTGCGCTCGATAACAAGACGCAGGCCGAAATTCTGGAGCTCTTCAATGAACTCCGGCGGAGCCGTCGAGTTGCTTTGCTGTTTATCACTCATAACCCGGCGATTCTCGCGGGGCTGGTCGATAGGTTATGGAGGATGGGTGGCAACTGGCAGGCCAAAACTGCTGGTCCGCTGCCGTGTTAGAAGCTCTGCACGTCTCGAAGAGTTATACGCAAGGCCGCTGGTATTCCCGCAAAAAGTTCTCCATTGCTGCCCTCAATGATGTCAGTCTAAAGATCGATACGTGCTCGACACTCGCATTGATTGGAGAATCGGGCGCTGGGAAATCTACCCTCGGACGTTGCTTGTCTGGTCTGGAAACGCCGGATTCGGGCGAAGTCCGCTTTGAGGGAAGAAATTTGTTTACTCTACCGCCGAAAGACGTGCGCGCCATCCGCCGTAAGATTCAGTTTGTCTTTCAGGATGCCGCGGCTGCACTGAACCCTCGTTTCTCGGCTTGCGATGCGATTGAAGAGCCGCTTCTTATTCAAAACATGCTTCCTCGAAAAGAGCGGCGGAGGCGGACTCTCGAGACCATGGAGCAAGTGGGCCTCTCTATCCAATCCGCTCCGCGCTCCATTCTCGAGTTCAGTGGCGGACAGCGGCAGCGCCTTGCAATCGCACGAGCATTGGTGCTCAAACCGCGCCTGTTGGTACTGGATGAAGGGCTATCCAGCCTCGATTTCGATACCCAGGCGCGACTTACCCACCTATTGCTCGATCTCCGGGTTCGCTTCGAGCTCTCTTATCTTTTTATTACTCACGATCTTCGCTTGGCGGCCCGAATGGCGGATCATATAGCGGTCATGCAGCGAGGCGCTATCGTAGAGTGCGGCAAAGCAGATGCTCTGTTTGCAAAGCCGCAACATCCATACACTCAATCGTTGCTTCAGGCCACGCCAGGATAGCCGTGCCCCTAAACTATTTAGCAAGACGCCTGTTAAATAGCGCCCTTCTGCTGTTCGGAGCCTCGGTATTGACCTTCTTGCTTGTCGACTTGGCCCCGGGAGAATTTTTTGACGAGATGCGGGTCAATCCCCGTATCTCCACCTCAACGATCGCCAGTCTTCGCTCCGAGTATGGCCTGAATCTTCCCATGCCAGTCCGGTATTGGCGTTGGTTGCGGTCGGTGGCAAAGGGAGACGGCGGGTTCTCGTTCGCCTACGATAGCCCGGCCGCTCCGATCCTGTGGCGCCGCGCTCAGAATACGCTTTTACTAACGGTGCCGGCCACGCTCTTGGCTTGGCTGATTGCGATTCCGTTCGGGGTTTGGAGCGCCGCCAAATCCGCGCGCTGGCCCGATGCGCTGGCGGCGATCACCATTTCTACGCTGTTGGCAATTCCAGAGCTCATATTGGCGCTGCTGCTGTTAGTCTTCGCTGTACGCACCCGTCTCTTCCCGGCCGGCGGGGCGGTCTCGCTTGATTTTTCCGGGATGCCGCTATGGTCGAAATCGGAAGACCTGGCGCGCCATCTTTTCCTTCCTGTTCTTTGCTTGGCGGCCGGACTTTTGCCGCTTCTGCTCTCGCACGTTCGGGCTTCGATGAAAGAAGTGCTGGGCTCACCGTTTATCGGCGCCGCCGCTGCCCATGGCATCTCGCAACGGCGCTTGCTTTTCCGTCACGCCTTACCGGCCGCCGCCAACCCTTTAATCTCGCTCTTCGGCTTTTCTCTCGGAATCCTGTTGAGCTCCTCCTTAATTGTCGAAGGCGTTTTCGGCTGGCCCGGTCTCGGCCAGCTCTTGATTGAATCGATCTTGCAGCGGGATTTTTATCTAGCGGTTGATGCGGTCGTTTTGGCGGCCGGCTTCCTGATTTGCGGAAACCTGC
>Ga0207702_10003837_pt1 | contig 13562 bp, 12 predicted proteins | sample KBSCornC62_FD_184302 | JGI IMG/M metagenome (GOLD analysis project Ga0207702, IMG submission 184302) | Corn rhizosphere microbial communities from Kellogg Biological Station, Michigan, USA - KBS Corn C6-2 (SPAdes) (version 2) | ecosystem: Host-associated > Plants > Roots > Rhizosphere > Soil ...
CCGCGGAACAGCGCGAGGATCCGGTGCGAGGGCAACTTGGCCAGCGGCTCGGCGAACTCGAAGTAGTCCGCGAACTTCGCCCCACTCTGTTCGCGGCCCTCCCGGACCCGCGACACCGCCCGCCCGCGGGACCACATCTGCTCGCGCAGCTCACCGACCAGATCTGCGTCCTCCCCGAACCGCTCGGCCAGGATCGCCCGTGCGCCCTCCAGGGCGGCGGCCCCGTCCACGACCTCCGCCGTCACGTACCGCTGTGCGACGGCGGCCGGGTCGGTAGTCGGGTCGCTCAGGAGCTGATCGGCCAGTGGCTCGAGCCCTTGCTCCCGCGCGATCATCGCCTTCGTACGCCGCTTGGGCTTGTAGGGCAGGTAGATGTCCTCCAGCCGCGCCTTCGAGTCGGCGGCGAGGATGTGCGCCTCCAGGTCCGGGTCGAGCTTGCCCTGTGCCCGCACCGAGTCGAGCACAGCCGCGCGCCGCTCCTCCAGCTCCCGCAGGTAGCGCAGCCGCTCCTCCAGCGTGCGGAGCTGGGCGTCGTCGAGAGCGCCGGTGACCTCCTTGCGGTATCGCGCGACGAACGGCACGGTCGCGCCGCCGTCGAGCAGCTCGACCGCCGCGGTGACCTGCCCCTCACGAACGCCGAGCTCGTCCGCGATCCGGCGGGCGACGGTCGGCTGCTGCTTCTCAGACACGGACGCGACCCTATAGCCGCCGCGACACCGGTGCTTGCGCTCATCCACAGGCCGCCGGCCTGTCCACAGATCGGCGATTGGCCCTTCCTACGCCGGAACCTCCGCGGGGACGCTCGTCTCCCGCGCGAGCCGGTGGGCGAACCAGGTGAGGAGGCCGAGACTGATGGCCGAGAGCACGATGTACACGGGGATCGTCCCGGCGCTGTCCCAGATCGTGTGCAGCGCGACGGCCAGCAGAAACACCGCGACGAAGCGCCACACGGCGCCGACCCTCCATTTGTGCGCAGCCGCATACCAGAGCGCGGTCGCGGTGAGGCCCGTCCAGGCCATGTGGGCGGCCGGGCTGAGCAGTCCGCGCAGCACCAGGACGCTGTCCACCGCGGACAGGTCGCCGCGCGACGAGATCAGCGTGACGAACGCATATCCCATCGTCTCCAGGGCGGCGAAGCCGGCGCCGGCGGCCACCCCGACAAGCAGCCCGTCCGAGGGCAGGCGATATCGGTGCAGACCGATCAGCAACACCGCCGGCACGATGAGCTTGGCCGCCTCCTCGATGAACCCGACCGCCACCAAGGGCAACACACCGAGGCGGCGCAGCGTGTCGTACTCGAGGGATCCCGCGGTGACGACTCCGACCAGTCCGGACAGGAAGGCGACAACGCCGATCGCACCGCCGGTGATGTCGTACGGCAGGCGCCGGCCGAGCACGAATACCACGAACGTCGCCGGTGCGACCGCTGCACCCAGCAGGATCAACGACGGCACCAGGTTCGGATTCTGTGTCTCGATCAGCACACGCCGGACGATCTCGAAGAGCGCCACGCCGCCGACCAGCACCGGGACCCAGGCCCACCGTCGTGTCATGCCGACCTCCCCGAGGACCGGCGACCCCGAAACGCCGGCCCCAGGCCGCAATCTAACCGAGCAATTCGTCCACGAAGCACCATCGCCAGGATTCACCCGGTTCGACCGACTCCATCACTGGGTGTCCCGTGCGCTCGAAATGCACGGTCGCGTGCCGCGGCGGCGACGAGTCGCAGCAGCCGACGTGCCCGCAGGTCAGGCAGACCCGCAGGTGCACCCATGGACCGTCCTCGGGCGTGTGGTCCTCGCAGCGGCCCGGCGTGTTCGGCTGCATCGACGCCGGCGCGTTCCGGAGGTGCTCGCAGTCAGTGGGCGACGTCGGCACCTGACCTGCCCGCAGCAGCCGACGGAAGAGGCCAAGGGGCTTGTCGTTGCGCTCGTCGGGCTGCGTCACGGATCCCAGTCTGGCGCACGCGATCAAGCCGACAACGCCGGGTCCCCGAAGCCATGGCGACACCGAATCCACGCCGGATCACGTCCTAGGCTCCTGATGTGTGAGGGAGATCTGGCCCGGCTCGTTCGTTCCGGTGCCGCTGGGTGCCCATCCGCAGGATGGCGGGACGACCTTCGCGGTGTCCTCGGACGTCGCTACGTCGGTGACGCTCTGCCTGTTCGACGAGGCGGGTCACGAGCAGCGGCTATCGATGCCGGCGTACGACGCGGGAGTCTGGCGGGGTTTCGTCCCGGGCGTCGGTCCTGGCCAGCGTTACGGCTACCGCGTCGACGGCCCGTACGACCCGGCCACGGGAAACCGCTGCAACCCGGCCAAGCTGCTGCTGGACCCGTACGCGCGGGCGATCGACGGGGAGGTCCGCTGGGAGCCGTCCCTGCTCGGCACCAACTCCGACGACTCCGCCGCGGCCACGCCACGATCGGTCGTGGTGGACACCGCGTTCGACTGGGGTTCCGACACCGCGCCGCGGACGCCGTACGCACGGTCGATCCTGTACGAGACGCACGTCAAAGGGATCACCGCACGGCATCCGGACGTGCCACCGGAGCTGCGCGGCACGTATGCCGGCCTGGCGCATCCCGCGGTGCTGGAGCACCTGGCCGGGCTGGGCGTCACAGCCGTCGAGCTGCTGCCGGTGCACCAGTCGCTGACCAACGGGATCCTCGCCGGCGCCGGCAAGGTCAACTACTGGGGCTACGACACGATCGGCTACTTCGCCCCGCACGCGGCATACTCCGCCGCGGTACGCGCTGGGCGGACCGGCGGTCAGGTCGCCGAGTTCCAGGGCATGGTCAAGGCGCTCCATGCGGCCGGCCTCGAGGTGCTGCTCGACGTGGTGTTCAACCACACCGCCGAGGGCAACGAGAACGGTCCGACGCTGTGCTTCCGCGGGCTGGACAACGCCGCCTACTACCGGCTCGTGCCGGGCGACGAGGCGCACTACTTCGACACGACGGGCACCGGCAACAGCCTGGACCTCGGCCATCCGGACTGCCTGCGGCTCGTGCTGGACTCGTTGCGGTTCTGGATCACCGTTTACCGGATCGACGGCTACCGGTTCGACCTCGCTCCGACGCTCGCCCGCCAGGACGGCACCTTCAGCCGCCTGTCGGACTTCTTCGACGCGGTACACCAGGACCCGGTGGTGTCCCAGGTGAAGCTCATCGCCGAGCCGTGGGACGTGGCGCAGCCCGACTCGTACGACGTAGGCCGCTTTCCGCCGGGCTGGACCGAGTGGAACGGGAAGTTCCGGGACACCGTGCGGTCGTTCTGGCGTGGCGACGGCGGAACGCTCGCAGACCTAGGTACCCGGATCACCGGCTCGCCCGACCTGTACGGACCCGCCCGCAACCGGCCGTCGGCCTCGGTGAACATCGTCACCACCCACGACGGGTTCACCATGCGCGACCTGGTGTCGTACGACACGAAGCGCAACGACGACAACGTCCCCGAACCCGGCGGCACCGACGACAACAGGTCCTGGAACTGCGGGGTGGAGGGGGCGACCGACGACGCCGAGGTGCTGGCGCTGCGCGGCCGGCAGTCGCGGGCGCTGCTGGCCACTCTGCTGCTGTCCCGGGGTGTGCCGATGCTGCTCGGCGGCGACGAGCACGGTCGTACGCAGGGCGGCAACAACAACGCCTACTGTCAGGACAACGAGGTCTCCTGGTACGACTGGTCCACTGTGGACGCAGACCTGCTGGACTACACCCGGCGGCTGATCGCGTTCCGGCGGGCACATCCGGCGCTGCGGAGGCGTCGCTACCTCACGCCGGCCGACATGACCTGGTATTCGGCGGCCGGGACCAGGATGGCCGACCGGGAGTGGTCGTGGTCCCGGACGGTGGTGGGCCATGTCGACGGCACCGTGGCGCCGGACCTGGACGAGCGCGGCCGGCCCGAGTTGGACGACGACCTGCTGATCGCGATCAACGGCTGGTGGGAGGAGGTCGAGGTCACCGTGCCCGCGATCGGGCGCCCGGCGCACTGGATGCTGGAGTTCGACACCTACGGGCCTTCGCTCGTGGGGGCGGCGGTCACCGACCGGACGTTTCTCCTGCGGCCGCGCTCGGTGATCGTGCTACGGGCGTCGCGCTAGACGATCCGCCGGCCGCCGATGACGACGGTGTGGATGTCCGCTGTCGACGCGGCGAAGACCACCTGAGCCGGCTCGGCGGTGGGGTCGAGGGTGACCGCGACGAGGTCTGCGCGGGCGCCGGGTTCGAGCCGTCCGGCGTCGGGCCAGCCCAGGTCGGTGTGACGCGTCAGTGCGGCGACCAGCTCGGCCGGGTCGAAGATGCCGCGGTGGCCGGTCGCCAGCCGCTGGTACATCTCCAGGTCGCGGGCCTCGGCCAGCAGGTCCGCCCGGACGTGCTGGTCGGTGCCGAGGCTGAGGCCGACTCCGGCATCACGGAGCGCCCGCGCCGGCCCGATGCCGTCGGCGAGATCGGCCTCGGTGGACGGACAGATACAGACCCCGGTCCCCGTCCGCGCCAAGGTGTCCACATCGGACGGTGTCAGGTGGGTGCCGTGCACAGCGGTCGTTCGCCGCGAAAGCACACCATGGTCGGCGAGCAGCGCCGTCGGCGTACAGCCGTGGTAGGCGAGGCACGCCTCGTTCTCCGCGATTTGCTCGGACACGTGGACGTGCAGCGGTCCGGCCACTCCGGCCACTGTGGACAGCGCCTCGACCGGGACTGCGCGCACGGAGTGGACAGCGGTGCCGACCCGCATGCCCTCGGACGGGGCGATGTCGGCCACCCGGGCCGCCCAGGCGCCGGCGTCCCGATCGCCGAACCGCAGTTGCACCCCCTCCAGCGGAAGGTAGCCGTCCGCGGAAAGGCCGCCGGAGAGGTAGCAGGTGTCGAGCAGGGTCAGCCGGACGCCGGCATCGGCCGCGGCCTGGCGCAGTGCCTCGGCCATCGCGTTCGGCTCCTGGTACGGCACGCCGCCCGGACCGTGATGCAGGTAGTGGAACTCGCCGACCGTGCTTACTCCGGCCCGCGCCAACTCGGCGTAGGTGGCACGGGCGATCGCGAGGTAGGAGTCCGGGTCGAGCCCGGCCGCCACCGCGTACATGGCCTCGCGCCAGGACCAGAAGGTGCCGCCGTCGGCGTGGGTACGCCCGCGCAGGGCGCGGTGGAACGCGTGCCCGTGGACGTCGGCGAAGCCGGGAAGGACGACGCCCGCCAACCGGGTCGCCCCGCCCGGCGCTGTGTTGGGCTGGACCCCGGTGAAGCGGCCTTCGCCGACCTCGAGCGTCACGCCGATCGCGAGGCCGCCCCGCAGCCAGGCGTGCTCGGCCCAGTAGGTGGTCATCCGGCCAGGTCCGCTATGACGGCCGCGAGTGCGTCCACGCCGGCCAGGCAGTCCTCTCGCTCGGCATGCTCGGCCGGCGAGTGCGAGACACCGGTCGGGTTCCGGACGAACAGCATCGCGGCCGGCACACCGGCTGCAGCGAGGATGCCGGCGTCGTGGCCGGCGCCGGTACCGAGGACCGGCGCATCCCCGAGCAATCGCGAGAGTCGGGTCACGAGTATCCGGTCGAACCGGGTGTCTGGCATGTACGACTCCTCCACCGGCTCGGTCCCTGCCGCGTGCCCCACGTCCGCGGCCACCGCGCGGGCGGCGTCGCCGCGGGCGTCCAGCCAGGCCGTGACCGATGACGGGATCGCGTTCACGCCGTTCGGGACGACGACAACCTTGCCGACGGTCGCGACGCAGGCGCGGGCTCTGGCCGCCGATCGGGCGGTGCTGACCGCGGCGGCCAGGTCGATCATCGGGTCGCGGCGATCCTCCAACCGAGTGGTGCCGGCATGGTTTGCCTCGCCGGCCAGATCGAGCCGCCAGCGGCCGTGCGCGAGGATCGACGAGCCGACCGCGATCGGACGGCCAAGATCAACGAGACCGCGGCCCTGCTCGACGTGCAACTCGATGAACGCAGCGACCAACCGCATCGCTTCGTCGTCGCGGCCGACGGCCGACGGATCCACTCCGGCCGCCTGCATCGCCGTCGCCATCGAGACACCATCGCCATCGGTGAGAGCGAGGCCGCGGTCGGCCGGCAGCGCGCCGGTGACCAGCCGTGATCCGGCACATGCGACGCCGAATCGGGCGCCCTCCTCGTCCCCGAAGCAGGCGATGCCCACCGGTCGCACCGGTTCGAATCCGCGGGAACGCAGCAGATCAACCGCACAGAATGCGGACACCACGCCCAATGGACCGTCGAAGGCGCCCCCATCGGGCACCGAATCGAGATGGGAACCCGCCACGACTCCCGGCCGATCCGGAGTCGGCGATCCCCACCACGCCCACTGGTTGCCGGCCCGGTCGGTCACGAGATCGAGGCGGCGACTCCGTGCCTCGCCGGCGAACCATTCCCGTAACACAGTGTCGACAGGAGTCCAGGCGAAGCGCCTATACCCACCGCTCGCGACTCGGCCGATCGGCGCCAAGGCGGCCCACAACGCGTCGAAGCTCACTCGAGCAGTATCCCAAGCGCCAATTCCGGGATATAGGAAACCGAAGGCGTCGAGGTCAGGCGTTGGCTTCCTGGAAGCGGGCAACCAGGTCGGCCGGCACCCGGCCGCGGGCGCTCACCTCGAGACCCTGCGCCTCGGCCCAGGCGCGGACGGCCTTCGGGTCGTAGTCGCGCGTGCGCGCGCTCGATCCGCGGGACCGGCCGCCCCGGGAGCCGCCGCCGACCCGCCGGCCCGCTGCGGCGTATTTGGCGACGACGTCGCGCAGCACTTGGGCATTCTTCTCGCTCAGGTCGATCTCGTACTCTTGGCCGTCGACGCCGAAGCGGACTGTCTCGCCCTTACCCTCGGCAATCGCCTTGCCATCGAGATCGTCGGTGAGCTGGACAACGGTGCGCTGAGCCACGGTAAAGGCCTTCCATCCCGGCTACAATCCGCACAGATAGTCTTCTTTTTTTCGGCATTCGTCAAATCGCCCCGCCCGAATGACCGTCGGTTCGCCGGAATTTGTCGCGGACGACAACCCAGTGGCGCGGATCAGTGCAGTCTTGTCACGACGTGATCGACGAACCCGTACGTCTTCGCCTCGTCGGCGGTGAACCACCGATCCCGATCGGCGTCCTTCTCGATCTGGTCGGCGGTCTGGCCGGTCTGCTCCGCGGTCAGCCCGGCGATCTCCCGCTTGGTCAGCCGAAACTGCTCGGCCTGAATTGCGATGTCCGACGCCGTGCCGCCGATGCCGGCCGATGGCTGGTGCATGACGATCTTGGCGTGAGGCAGCGCGTAGCGCTTGCCCGGCGTCCCGGAGGAAAGCAGGAACTGCCCCATCGACGCGGCGAACCCGACCGCCCACGTCGACACGTCGGGCTCGATGAGCTGCATCGTGTCGTAGACGGCCATGCCGGCGGTGACGGAGCCGCCCGGCGAGTTGATGTAGAAGGTGATGTCCCGCTTCGGGTCCTCGGCTGCGAGCAGCAGCAGTTGGGCGGTGATCCGGTTGGCCACGTCGTCGTCCACCGCGCTGCCGAGGAAGACGATCCGCTCACCGAGCAGGCGCTCGAAGACGGTGTCGGACAGCGAAGGAGCGGACAGCGTGCGCATCTCGGGACCGGCCATACCGTGAGCGTAGGTCGACAGCTTCCTTACGAGGCAGCATGTTCGCGCTCAGCGCACGGCGAGGCGGTCGCCGGGTCAGAGGCCGCCGGCCACGCGGAGGACTGCGCCGGTGGTGTACGACGACTCCGGGCTGAGAAGGAATGCGACCGCCGGCGCGACCTCCTCCGGCTCGCCGGGGCGGCCGAGCGGGATGCGTCCGGCCGCCTTGTCCGGCCGGTCCGGTGCGCCGGCGTCGGCGTGGATCTCGGTGCGCACGATGCCGGGAGCCACGGCATTCACGCGGATCCCGTCCCGGGCAAGCTCCTTCGACAGGCCGAGCGTGAGGATGTCGATGCCCGCCTTGGCGGCCGCATACTGGACGTACTCGTGCGGCGAGCCGGTGGTCGCGGCGGCCGAGGAGATGTTGACGATCGCGCCGCCTTGACCGCCGCGGCGGGTGGACATGACCTGGGCCGCCCTCCGGGCGCAGAGGATGGAGCCGAGCAGGTTGACGTCGATGACCTCGCGGACGATCTCGACCGGGGTGTCGGCCAGGTCGCCGATGTGCTTGGTGAGACCGGCGCTGTTCACCAGTCCGGTCACCGGACCGAGGTCGGCCGCCGCCGCGAACAGGGTGTCCACATCGGACGGATCGACCACGTCGGCCGCGACGGCCACAGCCCGCACACCGATCTCCCGAGCTGTGGCGACGACGGCCTCGGCATCGTCCGAGCGGCGGCGGTAGTTCACCACCACGTCGTGCCCGGCCCGGGCCAGGTGCAGTGCGGTCGCGGCTCCGATACCGCGCCCGCCTCCGGTGACGATCGTGAGCGGCATGCGCCGATCCTGCCCCACGGCGCCGGCGGCAGGACCGGCTCCCCGTGTGATCCACGGCGCCATGCCCTCGATACGCGCGGACTCGGGCGAGACGGACCGGTGCGGTGCTGCCGTGAGTTCGGTCAGCGGTGCTGGAGCCACGGGGAGATCCGTCGTCGCCGAGTCAGAGCGCCAGAGAGGCCCGGGAGCGCCCTCAGGACGCCAACTCGGGCCGGCCCGTCCGCCACCGACTCGTGCTCGAACCGCGCGGGATCGCAGCAGGCGCCGGAGGCCTAGGCTCACTCGGCGAGCGTGTCGAGCACCTGCTGGCCATACTTGCGCAGCTTGTTCTCGCCGATCCCGCTGATCGAGCCGACCGCGGCCAGCGTCGCCGGCCGTTCGAGCGCGATCTGCCGCAAGGTCGCGTCGTGGAAGACGACGTATGCCGGCACGCTCTCCTCCTTCGCCGTCGCCGCCCGCCACGTCCGCAGGCGCTGGAACAGCGCCTCGGCCTCGGGCGGCAGCGCGGCTTCGGCGGCGGCAGCCCTCGATCCGGACGACGCCGGGCGCGATCGGGCCGCCCGCGGCGCCTCGCGCCGCAGCAACACCGTCCGCCGGCCGCCCAGCACCTCGGCGCTGCCCGGAGTGAGCGCCAGCGTCTGGTGCTCCCCCGACACCGCGAGCAACTCCTGGGCAAGCAGCTGCCGGGCCACCCCACGCCACTCCGGCTCGCGCAGCTCGGTGCCGATCCCGAAGGTGGACAGCGAGTCGTGCCGCCACTGGGTCACCTTGTCGGTCGTCCGCCCGAGCAGGATGTCGACCGCCTGCCCGAGCCCGAACCGCTGGTTGCGCTCGTGGGCCAGCCGCCACACCGTCGACAACAGCTTCTGCGCCGGCACCGTGCCGTCCCAGGACTCCGGCGGGACCAGGCACGTGTCGCAGTTGCCGCACGGCTCGCTGTCCTGCCCGAAGTACGCAAGCAAGCGGACGCGGCGGCACCCGACGGTCTCACAGAGCGCCAGCATCGCGTCGAGGTGCTTGGCCAGGTTGCGCCGGTGGATGAGATCGCCCTCGGAGGCATCGATCAGGCGCCGCTGCTGCACCACGTCCTGCAGCCCGTACGCCAGCCAGGCCGTCGCCGGCAGCTCGTCCCGCCCGGCCCGGCCGGTTTCCTGGTAATAGCCTTCCACGGACTTCGGCAGGTCGAGGTGGGCGACGAAGCGTACGTCCGGCTTGTCGATCCCCATGCCGAACGCGATCGTCGCAACGACGACCAGCCCTTCCTCGCGCAGGAACCGAGCCTGGTGCGCCGTCCGGGTCGTCGCGTCGAGGCCGGCGTGGTAGGGCAGCGCCTCGATCCCGTTGCGGGACAGGAATTCCGCCGTCTTCTCGGTGGAAGCGCGCGACAGGCAGTAGACGATGCCGGAGTCACCGGCATGCTCCCGGCGGAGCAGGTCGACCAGCTGCCGGCGCGGCTCGTCCTTGGGCACGATCCGGTATTGGATGTTGGGCCGGTCGAAGCTCGCCACGAAGTGCATCGCGCCGGCGAGGTCGAGCCGGGAAGTGATCTCCTCGTGCGTGTCGGTGGTGGCCGTGGCGGTCAGCGCGATCCGCGGCACATCCGGCCAGCGCTCGTGCAGCATCGACAACGCCAGGTAGTCAGGCCGGAAGTCGTGGCCCCACTGCGCCACGCAGTGCGCCTCGTCGATCGCGAACAGCGCGATCTTCCCCTGGTCGAGCAGCGAGACCGTCGACGGCGACCGGAGCGCTTCGGGCGCCAGGTAGAGCAGGTCGAGCTCACCCGCCCGGAACTCGGCCTCCACCATCCGCCGCTCGCCCGGGTCCTGGGTCGAGTTGACGAAATCGGCGCGCACGCCGAGCGCTCGCAGCGCGTCGACCTGGTCCTGCATCAGCGCGATGAGCGGCGAGATCACCACGCCGACACCGGGCCGGGCCAGGGCCGGGATCTGGTAGCACAGCGACTTGCCGCCGCCGGTCGGCATCAACACCAGCGCGTCGCCGCCGCCGACGACGTGTTCGATGATCTCGCGCTGCCCGGGCCGGAAGGCGTCGTAGCCGAACACCCGCTGCAGCAGCTCGAGCGCCTCGTCCACCGGGCGAGTCTACGAAGCCGATGCGACACCGGAGTGCCGCGACGCGAGCCTGTGCGCAACTCACGCCGCGGCAGTCGCTCGAACGCGCTACTTGACCTCGGTCAGCTTGCCGGTCGCTACGTCGAAGATGAACCCGCGGACCGCGTTCCGATTCGGCACGAACGGGGTGGCCTTGATCCGTGCGATCGACTGCCGGACGTCCTCCTCGAGGTCGGCGAAGGCCTCCGGCGACCAGTGCGGCTTGATGCCGGTGTCGCTCTGGATGTCAGCCTTGAAGCTGTCGTCGGTGAACGTCAGCATCCCGCAGTCGGTGTGGTGGATCAGGATGATCTCGGTCGTGCCGAGCAGCCGCTGGCTGATCGTCAGCGAACGGATCGCGTCGTCGGTGACGACACCGCCGGCGTTACGGATGACGTGCGCCTCGCCCGCGTTCAAGCCGAGCAGGCGGTAGACGTCGAGTCGGGCGTCCATGCAGGCGAGGACGGCAACGCCCTTGGCCGGCGGGAGTGGCAGCGGCCCGGAGAACGAGGTGGCGTACTCGGCGTTGTTGGCAAGCAGATCATCGGTGGCGGTCATGGATCATTGGTAGCACGAGTTCCCTACCAATTCAGTCGGGAACTATGTCCACGAACTCGACGTGCTTCGCGGTGACGCGGTCCCCGCTGGACACTCTGCGGATCCGGCGGCCTACCCAGGGCAGCAGATGCACCCGGATCCAGCGGACGTCGGCCGCCAGCGCCGCCGCCCGGCTCGCCCGCGCCGACCCCGGCAGCTCCGAACGCCACCAGTCCGACCGCTCGACCCCGAGCGCCTCGAGCACGGCCGCGGCGACCCGGGCGTGCCCCTCCGGCGCAAGGTGCAGCCGGTCCTCGTGCCAGAGCCGACGGTCGCACAGCACCGGCACCGAGGCCAGGTCGACCAGCACGGCGCCGTGCCGCTCCGCCGTCGCCCGCACGCCCAGGTTGAAGGCGTTGAACCGCCCTGCCAGCCGGTTCGCCGTCCTTCCGGTGCCGGTCCGCTCGACGACGGTGAACAGGACCGTGCGGATCCCGGCCGCGGCCAACCGGCCGACGGCGGCGTCGTACCGGACGAGCAGCCGCGGCAGGTCGGCTCGCGGCCGGAGCACGTCGTTCGGACCGGCGTGGAACGAAACCAGGTCCGGCGCCAGCTCCAGCGCGGCCGGAAGCTGGGTGGCGATCACCTGGTCGAGCAGCCGGCCGCGGACGGCGAGGTTCGCGTACCGGAGCGAGCCCGCCCTGCGGGCCAGCCCGGCGGCCACCCGGTCGGCCCAGCCGAGGTGCCGACCGGCCGGCCCGATCTCGTCCTCGAGTCCCTCGGTGAACGAGTCGCCCAGCGCGACGTACGTACGGATCACCGTGCCAGTCTGCCCGGGCGCGCCAGGCCGCCCGGAGCCCGTCCAGATCCACAGGCTCACGACAGGGAGCCGTGTGAAGGTTCCCTCATGAACGAGGAAGTACGGCGGAGCCGGGAGCGGATCAGCCGACGCCGGGCGCTCGGGCTCGGCGGCACGATCGGCCTGGGGGCGCTGGTCGCGGCGTGTACGCGCCCGTCATCGCCCGGAAGCGAGGCAGCGCCCTCGTTGCCGGCCTCCTCGACCGCCCCCTCGGATGTGCTGGCGCTGCTCGACCAGGCGAACACGTGCGTGGCGGCGCGGGAGGAGACGCAGGGGCCGTACTGGTTCGACGTCGACTCGATCCGCTCGGACCTGCGCGAGGACCGGCCGGGTACGCCGCTCCTGCTGGCGGTGCGGGCGCACGACCTGTCGCGGTGCGCGAACGGATCTGCCCCGACCGCAATCCCGAACAGCGTGGTGGAGATCTGGCACTGCGACGCGGGCGGCGTCTACTCCGGATTCGAGTCGGCGTCGAACGGAGGTCCAGGCGGCGGTCCGGCCGGCGGCGGCACGCGCGGCGGTCCGGCCGGCGGCGGCACGCGCGGCGGTCCGGCCGGCGGCACGGGCGGCGGCGGCACGGGCGGCGGCCCGGGCGGTGGTGCGGGTGGCGGGGCTTCCGGTGGGGCATCGGACGGCTCGTACAGCGTGGGCGACCAGGAGGCGAACCCGACCGACGACGGGACGTACTTGCGCGGTGCCCAGGTCGCCGACCGCAACGGCGTCCTGCAGTTCACGACGATCTATCCCGGCTGGTATCGCGGCCGGACCGTGCACATCCACCTCAAACTGCACGTGGACCGTAAGACCGTCATGACCACGCAGCTCTACTTCGACGAGGCGGTGAACGACGCGGTATTCGCCACCGCCCCGTACGACCAGCACACCGGGCGGGAGATCCGCAACGAGGACGACTCGATCTACGACCCGTCGGGTCTGATGACGGTACGGCGCACCGCGTCCGGCTACGTCGGCGTGATCAACATCGGCGTGAACGCCTCGGCCACGTACGTCAGCGGACCGAGGCCTTGCCCATGACGGTACGGACCCGTACCGGCAGACCGCGGCGCCGCACATGCACAACCGCCGCAGCGACCGCGGCGAACACCAGCGCTCCGAACACGACGTCCGGACCGAAGAATCTGACGACGTCATAGCTCGCCCGCCCGGCCCAGAGCAGCACCACGATCGCCCAGAGCCAGGCCGCGACGACGACGGGCCTGCGGGTCATGGACCTCATGTACCCCACCACCCGACGGTTCATCCGCCCCGTACCGGCCGTGATCGTTCCTTCTGACCAGATGGCCGCGTACCGCCACCCGCGCCGGACCGAGGCCGACGGAGGTGCGCGTCGCGAGTCGACGTTCACCGGTCATGGGCACAGACCTACCTCGGCGCCGAGCTCGCGACCGTCGGCCGGCCGCTCCATCGCGGGGTCGGCCGCGTCGGACGGGCGCGCGGACGGGCTGGGTGCGGTTAGAGGACCGGCCGGCCGCCGGTCACGGGTGCACGACCCGCCCTGATCCAGTCCACCGGGCGCTGTGTCCGGGCAGCGCCTCTGTTCCAAACGGCGCCGACCGTGGTAAGCCCCCGAAGGGATCAACACCGATCAACACCGACATGAGGAGGGCATCATGGCCG
>Ga0207702_10003839_pt1 | contig 13553 bp, 6 predicted proteins | sample KBSCornC62_FD_184302 | JGI IMG/M metagenome (GOLD analysis project Ga0207702, IMG submission 184302) | Corn rhizosphere microbial communities from Kellogg Biological Station, Michigan, USA - KBS Corn C6-2 (SPAdes) (version 2) | ecosystem: Host-associated > Plants > Roots > Rhizosphere > Soil ...
TCCGTCTCGGCACTCATCCTGGCGAGTAGCTCGGCGATGAATTCCTCGACGCCGGCGCCCCGCTCTCCTTTGGTGACCTGATGAACAATCGCCTTCACTTCAGGCAGGGCGTTGGCCACCGCCACTGCGTGCCCGGCGTATCGGAGGAAGGCAATGTCGTTCTCTGCATCGCCGATGGCGGCGGTCGTGGCTGCATCGAGACCGAGCTCGGCCAGCGCAACCTTGAGGCCCGACGCCTTATCTATTCCAGCAGGCAGCACCATCAGGGAATCGGTGTTGAGAATGATCCGGAGGTGCGGCGCCAAGTCGGCGATGGCACGCCGTACTGTCTCCTGCTCATGCGCTTTCGTCGCGACGATCGTCTGGCCCACCATCAGTTCGTCTACCCGCGCGTCCCGCAGCCGCTGGACAAATGCCTCGGGAGGGGCCCTGGTGAGCGCACGCGCGAGGTCCGACTGCGGATAGTAGAGCAGACCGCCATTCTCAGCGACGACTGCATCGAACAGCGGCAGGCCATGACTGAACACCTGCCTGAGGTCGGGCAAATGGCGGCCCGTCACGAGGATCAGCTTTCTGCCGGACGTCCGAACTTCCGCCAGCGCCGCAACGGTGCTGGGTGGCGCCACATCGTTCTCGGCCAAGGTTCCGTCGTAGTCCGTCGCGATGGCAAGGATGTGCATGGCGCAGATTAGTGACCGTAAGCCTCCGGTTTCAAGAACCAGAAGAGAGATACCACCGAGAACCAGATTGCCCCCGCCGACTGGTCCACCCGCCCGGCGATGGAGTGGTTCTTCCTTCCCGTCCAGGCCTGAAGGATAACTGGGATATGGATTACACTTTTGACGTCAGATTGACCCGTCAGGACAAGGCTCGAAATTTCTACCACTACCTGGCTTTCGACGTTCCGAAGGGAACGACTCGGATCGACGTCGCACTCGCCGTCGAGCAAAATGGCGCCGAGCTGCACTTCGGCTTGCTTGACCCGACGGCGACGGAATTCCCAAGCGGGTCGGGCATCCGAGGGTGGTCGCCGCAATTCCACGAAAGCTTCTTTACGGCGACTGACGACGCCTCGCCCGGCTATCTTTGGGGGCCGATCATCGCGGGCAGGTGGCGTCTCCTGATCGGGCTCAGCTCAATTCCGGAAGCGGGTGCGTCGGTCCGAGTCAAGATCGGCCTTGGTTCCGAGCCGAGACAGACAAAGCCGCAACCGCAACCTTCAACCGCGGTGCGCAAAGCCGCGGGCTGGTACCGCGGAGACCTTCATACGCATACGTTCCATTCCGATGCAGAGGGCTCACCCGAGACACTGCACGCGCAGGCCCTGCAAGCGGGCCTCGACTTCTTGGGCGTCGCCGACCACAACACCACCAGCCAGCGTCGCTACTTTTACCCGGCCTCGTCGCCCGAACTGGTGTTCGTCCGCGCCATGGAAGTCACGACCCCAGGCGGCCATGCCAATGTCTTCGGCGTCGAGGGGATGATCGACTATCGCCTGACAAGGCCCGACGACGTCCACAAGCTCGTGGACCATGTGCACGCGCGCGGCGGGATTCTGTCGGTCAACCACGACAAGCCCACCATTCCCTGGCGCTACGAATTGCCCCGGGTTGACTGCATGGAAGTCTGGCAGTCGACGTGGATCGAATGGAACTGGATTTCGCTGGCTCGCTACCAGCACCGTTTGGCGGCCGGACTGCGGATCTCCGCGATCGGCGGCAGCGACTACCACCAGCCCGCCGAACTGAAGCCCGATGGTCCGTTCGTGCTGGCCCGTCCGACGACGGTGCTCTGGCTCGAGGAGCTGTCCGAGGCTGCGATCGTCAAGGCGCTGAAGGCGGGACACGGGTACGTTACCGAAGATCCCAAGGGGCCGCATCTATCGATCACCGCGGACGGGCACCCAATGGGAACTCTGCTGGAGTCGGCAAGCGCCATCGTTGCGGAGGTTCGGGGCGCCGCCGGCGACCAGCTGGTATGGATCGACGCCAACGGAGAAATCGAGAGCAAGGCCATTGCAAGCAATGACTGGACCACGACGCTCGGGGGATCCGACAAGTGTGCAACCTTTGTACGCGCCGAAATCGTCGCCGAACGGAGCTATGAGGAACTCTACAAAATCGCTGAGGCGGCGCTACCGGAAGCGCCTATGGTCGAGCAGATCATCCCGATCATGCGGGCGCAAAAGATACGCCGCGCCATCAGCAATCCAATCTATTTCGGGCACTGAGACAAAACTGGCTACAGATTGACTCGACACTCGGTCCATCTGTATGTCCGGAAGCGCCACTCCGGGCTTCCTCACACAGAGGGATACCCTCGATGAGACGCGATCACGGCGCCGCTCCGCTTGCAGTCCAGCCGCTGAAGCAAACGCGGCCGAGGCCTCCAGAAAGCTTCTGCCTCCGAAGGCAACAAAAGCAGGCCAGTTGACCAGCGTGGCTGTGCCACTTGTGCTTTGCCACGGTGCCGCCCGCCTCCAACGCATCCAAACTCATTTCGCCGTGTGCGACCACGAGAGTGGCGCAGAAAGCAATTCAGATGTTCAACGCCCTCATCGACTGGTTCGACCGGCACTACTCTCCCATAGCCCTAGCCAATGACCCGCGGCCGCCGGCCGGGACCCTGAATTTCGTTGGATATTTCGTCGGACAGTTCCGCACTGCGGTGATTATCCGGCTGGTGACCGTTGCAATCAGCTCACTGACGGATGCGATGCTGCCGGTATTCGTCGGCGTTGTCGTGGGGCTGCTGGCGACCACGAACCCCGGTGAGATGTTTTCGAAAAACTGGCAGGTACTCGTGTTGATGCTCGTCACGGTCGCGTTCGTCCGGCCGCTTGTATCGATCCTCGACAAGTTGATGAACAACCATGCCATCGAACCCGCCTTCATCAGCCGGATACGCTGGCAGAGCCACTTTCACGTGATACGCCAAAGCTGGACGTTCTTTCAAAACGATTTCGCCGGGCGCATCGGCAACAGGGTGCTGCAGGGCGGAGACTCCATCGAGATCGCAGTGAGCGGAATCCTCGATGCGGTCTGGTACGCGGCGGTGTTCGTCGTGGTCGCCGTTGCAGTGCTCGCCCGGCTCGACATCATCCTTCTGATACCGGTCCTGTTTTGGCTCGCGCTCTATGGAGTGCTCTTTTGGGTCAGCATGCCGCGCATCTCCCGGCAGTCAAAACTCGCATCGGAGGCGCGGTCGATCATGACCGGCCGCATTGTTGACAGCTACACCAACATTCAGACGCTGAAGACATTCGCGTCCGCTGCCTATGAGGACAAGTATGTGGCCGATTCCGTGCTCGAGCAGACCGCGCAGTATCGGCTCTTGATGCGTGAATTCACCTATATGTGGTCGGCTCTCTTCATCCTGAACACCGCGCTTGTGGTCTCACTGACGTGGCTTGCACTGGCGGGCTGGAACAGTGGGACGCTCTCGGCGACCGTGGTAGCGACTGCCGTGCCCTTTGCCCTCCAGATCATGAATATGTCGGGCTGGTTGCTGGAACGCGGGTCTAACATTTTCCGTCAGTTTGGCACCGTTCGAGACACGATGGAAACGGTTGCCCAGCCCATTGCACTCACCGACACGCCCGGAGCGCTGGATCTGGCTGTGCGGGCAGGTGAGATCACCTTCGACAATGTCAGCTTCAATTATTGGCGGGGCAGGCAAGGCACTGTGATCGAACATTTTAGCCTGCGTATCGCTCCCGGTGAGAAGGTCGGGCTGGTCGGCCGGTCCGGCGCGGGAAAATCAACACTGGTCAACCTCCTTTTGCGCATGTTTGACGTGGAAGCCGGGTCCATTCGCATAGACGACCAGGACGTGCGCTCAGTGACGCAGGAGTCCATTCGCGCCGCTATTGGCCTGGTCAGCCAAGATACATCACTGTTGCATCGTTCGATCCGCGAGAACATCAAGTATGGACGTCCCAATGCCACGGACGAAGAGATGATCGCGGCAGCAAAGCAGGCAAAGGTTGCCGATGTTGTCGCCGAACTCAGTGATCATATGGGTCGCCGGGGTTACGACGCTCACGTGGGCGAGCGTGGCGTAAAGCTGAGTGGTGGACAGCGCCAACGCATTGCAATTGCCCGAGTCCTGCTCAAGAACGCACCAATACTGGTGCTCGACGAGGCCACTTCGGCTCTCGACAGCGAGGTGGAAGCCGCAATCCAGGAACAATTGCAGACACTCATGCGCGGCAAGACGGTCGTGGCCATCGCTCACAGACTTTCAACCATTGCTGCGATGGACCGTCTCGTGGTGCTAGAGAGTGGTGAGATCATCGAGGAGGGGACGCATGCCCAACTCCTGGAGCGGCGGGGAGCGTACTTCCGGCTGTGGGAACGGCAATCCGGCGGCTTTTTGAAGATGGATTCGGCGGACGCGCCTTAAGAGGGCTCTTCCGCCGCCCTGCGGTCGCTCGACTCCGCTGCCTCAGCGAAAGCTGCCTTCAACGAGCGGAAGGCGGCGCGCATGTTGCTCTCGTTAATTGCCCCATAACCAAGGACGAGGCCGGGCTCGGGCGAGACGTGCCGATAGTGCATCGAGAGGGGAGAGATGTTGAGCCCCCGCCGACGAGCGGCCGCGACGACCGCCACGTCACTCACGTCCGAACGGAAATCTCCGACGAACTGGATTCCGGCGTCGGCGGGACGCAGGGTCATCCAATCCGCCAGTTCTTGTTGCGCGTAGTTGCGAAAGGCCTGCCTTCGCGCAGCATAGATTCGGCGCATGCGCCTTAGATGCATGCTCATGTGTCCCTCGTCGATGAAGTCAGCGAGGGCGGCCTGTAGCAGCAGCGGCGCAAACTGACCCGTGATGCTGAGGACTCCAGAAATGTCCGGCAGCAGGAAGTCGGGAAGCACCATGAAGCCAAGCCGGAGGGCCGGAAACAGCAGCTTGGCAAATGTACCGACATAGATGACGCGGTCGGACCTATCGGTCCCTTGCATGCACTGCACCGGCCGGCCGACGAAGCGATACTCACCGTCAAAGTCGTCTTCGATCACGAAAGCATCGAGACGATCCGCGAGCTCGAGCAGCCGCAAGCGCTGGTCCATCAACATCGTGTTGCCGAGCGGATGCTGACAGGCGGGGGTGACGTAGATGACCCGCGGAGTAGAATTGAGCGGAAGATTGAGGCGCCAGCCCTGCTCGTCGACATGCAGTGGGACGAGCTGCGCGCCCGCCGCGACAAAGGCTGCCTGGGCGCCATAGTAGCCGGGCTCTTCGACCCAGGCAGAGTCGCCGGTATCCAGGAGCACCCGCGCGAGCAGGTCGAGCGCGGCCTGCGCACCAGTCGTTACGATGATCTGCTCGGGGCGGCAGCGCACCCCTCGTGCAACTTTGAGGTAACCGGCGATCGCCTGCTGCAGCGGCGGATAGCCGGTTACATAATAGGTGCCAAACAGGTCGTTGCGGGCCAGCTTTGCTCGTCGCGCGAGGAGACGGCTCCATGTGCTGAAGGGGAAGTTCTCGGCGTCCGGCATCCCGGGATGGAAGGCAAGGTGGCCTGCCGCGCCGTGATGCGCCGGCTGGCGAAGCATGAGCTGCCCGCGCGCGGACATCAGCCGCCGACGGCCCTTTGTGCGGGCGAGTTCGTGGAATGGACTTCTCGCAGGAAGATCCACCACTGTTGGCGTCACACCCGGTCGGCTCGAAATGTAACCTTCGGTGGCGAGCTGCTCGTAGACGCTGACGACAGTGTTGCGGGCAATGCCGAGGTCCAGCGCCAGCGAGCGGGTGGACGGCAACGCGTTGCCGGGGCTGAGAACCCGTTCCTCGATCATGGTACGAAGCCGCAGGTAGAGCTGCCTGTGAAGCGGCACGTGCAGCTCCCGGTCCAGGGATACCGAGTCGAGGGGAAAGGACTGCTTCAACGAACGGCCCTCCTACGCCGGCAATCATCCTCCGTTTGGCAGTCCTTGCACAAGGGCCATTGTTGCGCTCAGGGGGGGTACCAGATTGGCGTTTTTGACCACCACTGGTTCCCCAGTTGGCCGGACTACTGGCCCTTGTGGCCGGCCAATTGCCAATATCTGATCAACCGATGCAGGGTTCTAGTGCGAGGATCGAGGGGCGAGAATGACGGACAAGACCATCCATCTTGTGTTCAAGACGCACCTCGATATCGGGTTCAGCAATCTGGCTGAGAACGTGCGGCGCGAATATCACCGGCACTTCATCCCGCAGGCCCTTACGACAGCCGAACATTTCTTCGGGGAAGACCCGCGACAGCCGAAGTTCATCTGGACGACGGGCGCATGGCTCATAGCAGACTACCTCGCCGGGGCAACAGCCGACGAGGCCGCGCGTCTCGAGCGGGCGATCAAACGCGGCCTCATTCGCTGGCATGCCCTCCCGTTTACGACCCATTCCGAGCTGATGTCGCCGGACCTCTTCCGGGCCGGACTCTCATATGCCCGCGAACTCGACCGCAGGTTCGGACGTAAGACCCACGCGGCCAAGATGACCGACGTGCCCGGCCATACGCTCGGGATCGTGCCGCTCCTTGCCGAAGCGGGCATCCGGTTCCTCCATCTTGGCGTAAACGAAGCATCTCCGGTGCCGGACATACCTCCGGTATTCCGCTGGCGCGCCCCCAATGGAGAAGAAGTGGTGGTCCTCTATCACGACTCCTATGGTGGGACGTATTTCCCGGACAGCGCATCGGACGGGCTCAGCTTTGCCCACACCAACGACAACGCGGGACCGCAGACGATTTCTCAGACGGTCGAGATCTACCGGAACCTGCAAAAGCTTCATCCCGGCGCGACGATCGTGGCATCGACGCTCGACGCCTATGGCGAAATCCTTTGGGCTCGGCGCGAGCACTTTCCTTGCATTGAGACCGAGATTGGAGATTCCTGGATACACGGGGTCGGTACCGATCCCACCAAGGTGAGCAGATTTCTGGCGCTGCAACGGCTCTACGACGAATTTGCTGCCGACCAACTCAGCCCCGCACGGGAGGCCTTCGGGCGCGCTCTGGCGCTGGTGCCCGAACACACCTGGGGCGTCGACATCAAGACGTTTCTGCGCGACGAAGCGGCATGGGACAGGCCGGCATTTGCGATAGGGCGAAAGACCGATCCGCGCTTTGCCTTCGCAGAACGGTCGTGGATGGAGCAGCGACAATATCTGGACCACGCTATCGCCAAGCTCGACGCCGCCGACCAGGCGAAGGCAGTTGCGGCCTGGAGCAGCACTCTACCCATGCCCATGGCGGGAACTCAGCAGCGCCCCGGCAAGGCGGTCGACGTCGCGGGCTGGCTGATCGGAATCAATCCCGCGCGGGGCGACATCGTCGATATCCTGTCGCCGCAAGGAAGAGCACTGTACGCCCAAGCCGACGCCTTAATCGGCTACCGCTACGAGTCCTACGATTCTTCCGATATGCAGCGCCATCTCGACAGCTATCTCACGCGTAGGCCCGAGTGGGCGATCCTCGACCACGACAAGCCCGGACTTGCTGGCGCCCGTACTGCGGTGTCGGCTCTGTGGGCGCCAAAACTTACATCCGTCACGCTCGGCGAACATGCCCTGAGCATCGTGGCGGAGATGCCTGATGAAGCTGTCGACGATCTTGGTGCTCCAGCGACTGTCGAGCTGGTCTTCGAGCCGCAAACGGAAGCGCGTTTCTGCCTTACGCTCGTTCTTCGCAACAAGGCGGCGAACCGAATGCCCGAGGCCAGTTTTCTTATATTCACACCTGCGGAAGCGCGAGATTGGCAATATCGCAAGACCGGCCTTTGGCAGAATCCGCACCGGACGGTTGCTCGCGGCGGCGGGCAACTTCAGGCGGTCCAAGCTGTAGGCGCCAGTCTGCTGGGCAGTGTGCGCGTCACCGTCAAGCCGCTGGACACACCGCTGGTTGCGCCGTGCCAGTGGCCCTTCATGGTCTTCAATCCGTCGCCCCCAGATCTTGCCGGCGGAATTCGATTCAACCTCCACAACAACAAATGGGGGACCAATTTCCCGATGTGGTGGGACGGAGGGCTGCTTGCCAGATTTCTGGTGGAGCTCGAGGCCGCCTAGCGCGCCGAGGAGGAACCGATGGCAGGTGCGCCTGAGGATTTTGTGCTCGCAGTCGATATCGGCGGGGGTAGTGTGAAGCTGGCCCTGACCAATTCGGCTGCCGACGATGTTCGGTCAAGTCTGGTGGACAATGTCGCGGCGTACGATGGCGATGCGCTGCTCAACGAAATTGGACGACACGCACTCTCCATGCGGGAGATGGTCCAGCGGCAAGGGGGTCACATCATCGGAGCCGCGATCGGCGTGCCCGGGTTTGTGTCCTCCGACGGTCGCGCCTCCTCGAACAGCAACGTCCCCGCACTCGATGGCATCGACCTCGTCGACTACTTTGGTGCCCGGCTCGGCTGCTCTATCAAGCTCGAAAACGACGCCAACCTCGCCGCGATAGGCGAGTGGGCATTCGGCCCCTCGAAGTCGGTCTCGAGATTTCTCATGGTCACGCTCGGTACGGGCATCGGCGTGGCACTGCTCGATCGCGGTACGCCGGTCAATATCGTGGCCGGCACTTTGGGCGACGCCGGACATGTCATCGTCGACGGCACGGGAGCTCGATCCTGCCGTCTCGGCTGCAGGGGGTGTCTGGAGTCCGTAGCGTCGGGCGTAGCGCTAATCGAGATCGCCCAAGAGCTTGGCGATCAGCTTCCACAATCGGGACTGGGAGACCTCCGCCGGAAGCGCACCCTTATCGGCGGTGCCGAGATTGCGGGGCTGGCCGCGATGGGGGACGAAGTCGTGTTATCGATGCTGTCACATCTGGGCTACTGGCTTGGCCTGGGCCTTGCATCTTACGTCAACCTCTTCGCCCCCGACGTCATACATATCGGAGGTGGACTGAGTCAGCTTCGGCGCTATCTTGAGGCCAGTACGATCGAGGCAATGAACCGCAGCAGGATCAAGAATCGCGTCGGTCCGCAAACTGTATTGTTTTCGTCCGCGTTTGACCGGGCGGCAGCGCGCGGGGCGGCCGCAATGTTCTTCAGTAAGTCGGGTCATGCCCATGCCGAATGATTATATTGCCGAAATTTTCGAGCAACCTGAGGTGCTCGAAAACATTGCCCGCGATTTTCGGGCAACCTACGGCGACGACATGTTCCGCGTAGAACAGCTTGTTAATTCAAGCGCCATCGACAAGATCATTCTCACCGGCATGGGAGGATCGCTCCACTCGTTGTATCCCACGCTCCTGACACTGAGTCAGAAGCTGCCGGTCCCGACGGCACTTTGGGACACTTCGGAGCTGGTGCAACAAACGCCAGATCTCATCGACGAACGCACGTTGCTTGTTGCCGTCTCGCAGTCTGGCGAAAGCGCAGAGCTGGTGCGCCTTTGCCGGTTGGGGAAGCGGCCGCGGCTGGCGATTTCCGTTACGAATTCCGGGACGAGTTCACTGGCCAATTGGGCCGACATCGCCGTTCACACAAATGCCGGACCGGAACGGACCGCCTCTACAAAAACCTATACCGGCGGGCTGGCGAGTCTGTCGCTTATCACGGCCTCGTTGACCGGATCAGATCTCGACATTGAAGCTGCTGCAATCCGCTCGGCTGCGGTGGCAATGGACCGTCACCTGCCGGCGTGGCGGGCAAGAAGTGTGGAATTGATCGCTTTCCTCGGGTCCGCTGGACCAATCGCCTTCATCGGCCGTGGCGGGAACCTGGCCACCGCCTGGATGTCGTCGCTTCTTACGGCCGAAGCATCAAAGCTTGCGTGCTCCGCCTATCCTGGCGGCCAGTTTCGGCACGGGCCCCTCGAACTTGTCCGAGAGGGCTTTGCCTGCACCATCTTTGCCAACTCGCATTCCGGGGCCGCAGAACTCGACCGCCGCCTGGCTGATGAGGTTCTCAAACTCGGAGGGCGATGCGCCTGGATCGCCAGTAACGCTGCAAAGGTGCCCTCAGAAGCGAACCGGTTCGCGGTCGGAATTCCTGAGGTCGCCAGCAGTTGCGATCCGCTCTTGAACATTGTCCCAGTCCAGCTGATGCAAGAGCCTCTCGCCGTCGCGCGCGGCTTCGAGCCGGCGCAATTCCTCAACGCGGCCAAAGTCACGACCGTCCAGTAGGCCTCTCCTGCGTTCGACTGGTCCCTCCCCAGCGGCTCACTGGCCCCATGAACTTGGCCACCACTGGCCCTAGCTGGCAACCTGTTTTGAGTGCGACCCTGTCTCGCGTCGGGGTTCGTTAGGCATGCTCCGTGGAGATGGGCTCAGGCGCGCATTTCCAGGCGAGCTCGACGTCGCAGGCCAAGCCTGGGGTCTCGCTGAGGAGGGGGCCGCATGTCCGAGAGCCGGTGCCAGTTCCTGGTCGCACTTGATCAGTGTGGCCTCGAGCTTCAGGGGCCGCACATGGTGACCTCGGCCAAACGTCTTATCAAAGCGGGCGATGTCGATGCTGCGTCACTGGGCCAAGACAGCCTGCGCTATCACGCCTGGGATCCGGTGGCGGTCTGTACGCGTTACGACGGACTGGACCCAAACGCGTCCTACGAAGTTGAAGCACGCTTCGCCTGCGAGCGCCTCGTGCCTCGACGAATGGCGCTGGTCGCCGGTGGGGTGGAACTGACATCGTTCGACCTCGATCCCGGCGGCAAGACCATCGTCTGCATCGACGTTCCGTCTTCAGCGGTTCGGGACGGTGTGCTCGATTTGAGGATCGAATGTCGCGCCGGTCCTGACGCCATGGTGTCGGAACTGCGTCTCTTCTCATCCTCCCCCGTGCCCCCGGACCTAACCGTCGTCGGCGACTCGCGCGGCGGCATCATCGGCTCGGTGTTTGACGCCGGATTTGCTGGCGTGCCTGGAGCCGAGATTGTGGTCAGCTGGACCGAGGGCAAACTCACAGCGGTGTCTGATGCGCGTGGCATGTTTCGCATCCCGCTCCGTGAAATGTTGCCTCACGGCCAGCATCGCGAACTGACCGTCGTCGCTAGATCGGGTGGACTTGAGACCGTCCGGCGGATTGACACGCGCACGCTGGCGCAGGGGCTTCGTGAGTTGCCAGAGCCGGCCTCGAGACTTGACCTGGCTGGCGATTGGTTTTTCGTTCCTGGGCGGTGGCCCGACCCGCTCGCGCCGGAGTGGAGAGGCGCGAAGTCGACTCATGTTCCGGGCCATGTTGCTTTGGATGGGCTGATCCCTGAAGCTGGCGTCGCCACCTTGCGCAGAACCATTTCCATCCCCGCCGGTTGGAATGGCGGCGCCGTTTTTGCGCGTTTCGACGGCGCCTATGGGCGGGCAGAAGTTTTCGTCAATGGCGCTCATGCCGGGACCCATTCGGCGGGGACCACGTCGTTCGACGTCGATATCTCCGCTCTGCTGCGTGCCGGTGAGAACGACCTCACGATCGTGCTGACCGAATGCACTGCGCATGCGGTGCTGGACTACATGAGCTGGTATGCCCACACCTCGCTGCTGGGGCTGTGGCGAGAAGCGCTGCTGTTCAGGGTCAACAAGCTGCATTTGGGGCCCACGACGCTGCTTGTCGACTGGGATCCATCTTGCGGGGATGGCTCGGTGGCCGTCGCGACCGAGATCATCAACCTCGATCCGGCCACAGAACCCTATACATTGCATATTTCGCTATTCGACGGCGAGAGCCTTCTCCACCGGACGACGTTGTCAGGTCCTGCACCGGCAGCGGGCAGCGTGCGTCGCGCGGCTGTGCTGCATTTGCCGGACGTAGAGCCTTGGTCGGCGGAAATCCCCCGGCTCTATGGTCTCGAGTTATCGTTGCAGTCCGGCAGCTTGCGGCCGGAGTCCTATGGCCGTCGCATCGGCTTTCGTCGCGTCGAAACGCGTGGCAACCAGCTCTTGGTCAATGGCGCTCCCATCCGGCTGCTGGGCGTCAATCGACACGACGCGCGAATGCGGTCCGGACGGGCCATGCGCTACGGAGACTTGCGGCACGACGTGCTGGCACTGCGACGGGCCAACGTCAACATCATACGGACCGCGCACTACCCTGCTGATCCCCGTCTGCTCGAGCTATGTGACGAGTTGGGCATGTATGTGCAGGATCAGATGCCGATCTGCTTTGCGGCCGGGTTCGATGACCATCACTGGACCCGCACGAACGATGCGGCGCATCTCGTGCCGTTCGTCCTCGAGGTCACTGCAGAAACGGTCGGCCGGGACCAGGGGTATCCTTCAGTGCTCATTTGGGACCTCGCCAATGAGACACAGTGGGGATGGGGGTTCGATGAACAGCTTGCCCTGGTGCATGGAATGGACCCGGGCCGCCCCACGCTCTTTTCCTTCGACCTCAATCAGCTGGGCGACGTCAACCCGCTGCCGCACATGCCCAGAGCTGCCCGGCCAGATATCCGCACTTACCACTACCCCGGCTGGGACCGATCGTGGCAGGAGGATATCGATTGGCTTCGATCGTACGACCAGCCTGTCGTCCTCGACGAATGCATGCCCCCATTTCAGGACAACGCGCGTGCACCCTTGCACGCCGAGTTGCTTCACGCTGATCCGGGACTGCGTGACTACTGGGTCACCGGCGCCCGACCTTTCATGGCACGCGCCATGGACAAGAGCGGCTGCATCGGCGGCATGATCTGGTCGGCGGTCGATGATCAATGGACGCTGCCGATCGACGAGAGCGTCGGCTTTGGCCATTGGTCCCATCTTACCAGGCTCGACTACTACCGGGTGCGCGACGTCCATCCCCCGCAAGGCGGACGCTACTTCAGGGGCGAGGGTGAATGGGGCTTGCTGGACGGATGGGGCCGGCCACGTCCGGAGCTGTGGCACGTCCAGAAGATGTACTCCCCCATCGAGATCAAAAGCAGCCAGTTCAGTGCCGATGGACAATGGCTCGACCTCACCATCGTCAACCGCCATTCCCATCGGGCACTCGAGAGTCTCGAGCTGAGTACGACCGGGGCCGTAGTGGCGACAAGGAGTTCATCGCCATCAGGAGGGGCCTTCCCGGGCTGCTGTTTGCACCTCCGCCTTGAAGTCTTCTCGGACGCGAGCCACGTCGAGCTGCAGTTCTGGCATCCAGAGGGCTGGTTGGTGGATGCCTTCGGCTGGGATGTTCCCGGCCGCGTTCCCGACCCGCATGTGGCCGTTCGCGCCAGCAGCGAGGTCGTGCAGGTCGCGCTCGATGATGATGGAAACCTCAGCATCACCGGCGGGCAGCAGTGGATCGCGACCTGGCCCCGGATTCACGTCGTGGACGCAAACAGCATCATCGATCCTACCAGCCTGCCTCGTGCCGATCTTCCAGCCGCAGTGGCGGGTGCGGACGGATCGATCACCGTGCCACTGACCGGGTCAGGCTGGGATGGACGCCTCACCGTTCGCGCGAACGGCGGCGAAGCGGTGTTCGACTACAAGTGCCACTATTCCGGCGAAGAGGCATTCGACGCGCACGAGATCGGGCTGGCATTCGAGCTGAGGAGGGCGCTGGACGCACTCTGGTGGGACCGCAGGCCCGACTGGTCGTTCTATCCCGAGCGTCATATCGGGCGGCGGCGCGGTTACGCCGCGGCATCGCCCA
>Ga0207702_10003841_pt1 | contig 13550 bp, 11 predicted proteins | sample KBSCornC62_FD_184302 | JGI IMG/M metagenome (GOLD analysis project Ga0207702, IMG submission 184302) | Corn rhizosphere microbial communities from Kellogg Biological Station, Michigan, USA - KBS Corn C6-2 (SPAdes) (version 2) | ecosystem: Host-associated > Plants > Roots > Rhizosphere > Soil ...
TGCCGGGCGAGAGCCGGCGTTCGCTCGCGTTGTCGAGAAGCACGGCATCCCCGCTCCCCGAAACAGCGAGCGCGGCGCACAGACGCTGCTCCGAACAATCGTCGGCCAACAGGTCAGCGTGGCCGCCGCGCGGTCGATGTGGTCCAAGCTGGAAGCGGCGTTCGGCTCGCCGCCCAACCTCCGGCTCCTGCTGGCCGCGAGGGACGAGGAACTTCGCGCGGCGGGCATGTCGCGTCAGAAGTCAGGCTATATCCGGAGCCTCGCGGAACTCGTGATGTCTGGGGAACTCGATCTTGAAAATCTTCCCAGCGATGACGAGGAAGCCATCGCGCTCCTGACGAAGATCAAGGGCATCGGCCGTTGGTCGGCCGAAATCTACCTTCTGTTCGCCGAAGGCCGTGCCGATGTCTTTCCCGCTGGCGACCTCGCGGTGATGGTCGAGCTCGGCCGCCTGATGGGCCTTGCCGACAAGCCGACCGAGAAGCAGCTGCGCGAGCTTGCCGAAGCCTGGCGCCCCTATCGCGGAGCCGCCGCGGTGCTGGCCTGGCACAGCTATAATTCGACGGTACTCTAGCTTTTCCGAAAATTGACTTGAGCGGCAGCCGCCGCGGATGCCAGGCTGCGCTTCAAGGGAGGGGACCCTATGAAACGTATCGACCTCTATTTTCTGCTGCTTGCGACGATCCTGCTTATCTGCGGCGCCGTGCTAGGCATCGTCATGGGCATGCAAGAGAACTTTCAGCTGACACCCGTCCACGCACACCTCAACCTTGCGGGCTGGGCCTCGCTTGCTTTGTTCGGCCTCACTTACCGCGCCTATCCGCAGCTTGCCGCGACAAGGCTCGCGGGCCTGCACTTCGTGGTCTCGGCGACGGGCTCAGTCCTGCTCCCGATCGGCATCGGCCTGGCAGTGCTGCGTAACGCGCCCGCCCTGGCGATCGTCGCTTCGATCCTGTGGCTGCTCGGCGTGCTGTTGTTCCTCGCGCAGCTCATTCGGCTCACCCGCGAACGGTCGGCCTAAGCTAGCTGCGGACGCCGGCCGGAAGTAGCCGGGCAGCAACGCCGCGGAAGATCCGCGGGCCGAGATCGATGCGGAACGGAGCCATCTTGTCGCCCTTCGTCTCGCGCCCAAGAAGGTAGCCGGCCGAGGTCTGACCCTCGCCGCCGCTCCAGCGGTAGAGAACATTGAAGGCAATCAACGGGACGATCATCTGCCGACCGGCGGCCTCATAAGCCTGGAGCTGCTCGCGGCCGACGGCGACTTGCGCCTTCACCGCGATTCGCTTCAGGGGCGCGATCACCGAGATCCGTTCGCCCGCCGCGACCGGTTCGGCAAAGAACTTCCCGATGTCCTCATCCTGCGTGGGTCCTGCATTCAACAGGCTGGCCTCGACCAGCACCGCCCGTGCGGGCGCGCTTCCCGAATTGAACAGCTCGACCTCGAACTCGACCACGAGCTTCTCATTGTCGAGGATGCACCGGGCCGGATTGAAGCCGATGTCCATCCACGGCCGAAGCCGCGTCGAAACGATGCCGGCACCGTCCAAGGTGGGTGGCGGCGACTTGGCCTTTGGCGGCGCTGGAGCGGGCCGCGGTGCGGGTGCTGGCTCCGGCGCAACGAAGGCGTCGATCTGCGGCCCGCCGGCGAAGGCGTGGCGATTGCGGTTGCGCCAGAAGAGGAAGACGCCGCCCGCTCCGAGCGCGAGCGCCGCCAGCAGCCAAGGGAAGAAGGAGAATTTGTGCTCGGGCGAGAGATCGAGCGACGCGGGTTCGGGCGCGAAGCCTGGCGCCGCGGTCGCTGCGGCGGACGTCAGTGGTGAGCTGCTCGCGGTCTCGTTGCTCTGGTCGGAGCTCGCGGGCGTGGCGGGCGCGGAGGATGCCGACTGCTGCCGTGATTCAGGCCGAGGCTGCGCCGGTGCCGGTTGCGTGGAAGCCGTTTCTGCCGGTCGCGGCTGCGGAGGAGCCGCTCTCGCGGGAGCCGACGTTGCCGTTCGCGGCTCAGTGGAAGCGGCGTTCGATTGCACCGGGCTGCGCGAAGGCCGCGTGGCCGCAGGCACCTGCGCCGGCTGATCCGATTGCTGGGTGACCGTGCCTTTGAGGCTGAAGCCTCGCAGCTCACGAGGCCCGACGGCGTCCGCGGCTGGAGTGTTCGTGGTCGGCGGCGCTTCCTGCGCGAGCGTGGCCGTCGGGGAAAGCACGAACACCCCCGCCGCATATGCAAGCCCCAAGCGCAAATTCGCCCTCATTCGCTCCCGCTTTTTGCCGTAAATCGCAGCATTTGTGCGCCGCGACAGGCCCATGCCCCTACAAGGCGAGCTATTCAAGCACAGGTTGGATGAACGTCCACGAAACCGCGCTGCCGCAAGGGCTTAGCGGGCGTCGACCAGCACCAGCTCGGAATCCTCCTCGGCCTCGATCGCGATCTTGCTTTCGCCGGTGATCGCGATCCCGTCGCGCGGACCCGCCTCGACGCCGTTCACTCGGACCCGGCCGCTCGGAACGAGATAGAGGTGCCGATCAGGCTCGGCACCGATCGCAATGGATTCGCCGGCCTTCACCGTGGCGCCGAGCACCCGCGCATCGGCGTTGATGCTGAGCGCCCCGTCTTCGCCGTTGCCGCTCGCCAGCACCCGGAACGCCCCTTCGCGCGAGTCTTTCGGAAACGGCTTGGCACCCCAGCCGGGGTGCGCGTTCGGCTTGTCGGTCTCGATCCAGATCTGGAACAGGGTCGTAGCCTCGTCCTCGAGATTATATTCGGCATGCATCACGCCAGTGCCGGCGCTCATCACCTGGACGTCGCCCGCGCCGGTGCGGCCCTTGTTGCCCATCGAATCCTGGTGGGTGATCGCGCCGGTACGAACATAGGTCACGATTTCCATGTCGCGGTGCGGGTGGGGCGGAAAGCCGCTCTTGGCGGCGATCTGGTCGTCGTTCCACACGCGGATCCGGCCCCAGCCCATGCGGGACGGGTCGTGATAGTTCGCGAAGGAGAAATGGTGGCGGGCGTTGAGCCAGCCGTGGTCGGCATGGCCGAGGCTATCGAATTTGCGGACGTCGATCATGGAAGAAAGGTGGCGGTTTGAGATCGCTCTTCAAGTGTCAGCGTTGTGACCGTCGCGCGAACGTCGGGACCGCCCGCATGCCCGGGGGCATCGGCCGCACGATGCGGTTGTGCAGCCGAAACTTGCGGCTGAAGAGGACGTGGAACAGCAGCTTGGTCCACGACCGGTGGTAATAGAGGTGGTTGTAGAACTCAGGCGCCAGCGCGCGAAGGGCGGGCAGGCTCGACCACGGCACCTGGGGGAAATCGTGGTGCTCGTTGTGGTAGCCCATGTTGAAGCACAGCTTGTTCAGCGGGCCGTAGTAGGAATAAGTCTCCTGCCCTTCCCTGAAGACATAATGCTCCTGGATCCAGCGGGCGCCCACTGGGTGCACCCCGAGCGAGAATAAAGTCGAGACGAACAGGTAAGCCACCGGCCACCAGCCGAAGAACCAGACGATGGGCGCCATGGCGGCCGCCATGACAAGGGCGTTGAATAGGACCCAGCCATCCACGGTGCGGATCTTCTTCACTGTGGTCGGCCGCTGGAGGGCCTGCACCGCCCAGAACATGCTGAGCCAGAACGTCTTGCGCCACCAGCTGTTGCCCACCCAGCGCGCCTCCGTGGGGGTGGGCATGTCGGCGTCGAGGCCGCGGATGCCGAGATATTTGTGGTGCAGGAGGTGATAGTTGCGAAAACCGATCGCGGCCGGGAAGACGATCGCGATATTGGCGAAGATCGAACCCAGCCGGTTGGCGTTCGTTTTCCTGAAGACCAGGTTGTGCGTGAAATCGTGCATCAGCACGAAGAGCGCGTGGTTGGCGAAGGCTCCGAACACATAGGCCACGACGATGATCGCCCACCACGGCGCGTCGAGAACGGCCAGCCCGATGCCGATCGAGACCTGCAATGCGACCAAAAGCACGGTCCATAGCGCCGACCATCGGTTGCGCTGGAAGAGCCCGCGCACGTCGGGATGCACGGCGCGAATCTGCCTCGCCCGCTCGCGGTGGGGCGGCGGCGTACCGCTCTGCGGGAAGGTCGCGTCGAGTGCTGTTACGGCGACCATCCGGTCAAGTCCTCTTCAATGGGACTTCGCTATAGTTGTTGTTACTCGGCCCGCATAGCTGCGACGCCAGCTTCGGGGCGGATGCACACAGCCTGCCTCGAAGGGCGCTCTCAGCAAATCCTCACAAGTCGCTCATGACCCTCACCCTGTCCCTGCCGTAGATTGAAAGCAACAACAGGGAGAAAGCATCGTGCTCAGAACCGACGACGTCCGCACCCCCGGGTTCAAGCTCTTCCTCACGATCGTTGTCGGGTTGGTCCTCACCATCCCGCTCTTTTCGATCTGGCTGCTGGTCTACGATCGACAGACGCAGCAGGAGGAGGCGACGAGCTCGATCACGGCGGGCTGGGGCGGGCCGCAGGTCATGGCCGGGCCGGTGCTGGTCATCCCTTATCGCGCGAACGCGACCGAGACGGTGGTTCAGAATGGCCAAAGCGTTACCCGCACCAATCAGGTTACGAAGGAGCTGACAATCTCGCCGGAAGTCGTCGAGCTTTCGACCGAGCTTCGGCCCGACGTGCGCAAGCGGTCGATCTACGAAGCGGTGGTCTATGACGCGGCGGTGTCGGGCAAGGCGCGGTTTGCGCTTCCGCCCGATCTCGCCCGAAGTGGCGTCGACCCCGCGCAGATGGACCTGAGCAGGGCGGAACTGCGCTTCGGCCTCAGCGATCCGCGCGGCCTGGGCGCCAATCCGCGCGTCGCTGCGGGTGGGCGAAGCTTGCGGATGCTGCCCGGCGGCGGAAGCGGCGGCGGGCGCGGCTTCTTCGCCTGGCTGGACGCGACCGGCATCGCCTCGCAACCGCTGGTCGTCGATTTCGCCTACGATTTCCGGGGCAATGCCTCACTGAGCCTGGCGCCGCAGGCGGGGGACACGCGCTGGACGGTAAAATCGAGCTGGCCGAGCCCGAGCTTCGCAGGCGATTTCCTTCCTGCGGAGCGTTCGGTCGGCGCGAATGGATTTCGAGCGACCTATCGCGTCGGCAATCTCGCGCTCGGGCGATCGCTCATCAGCACGGGTGATCCCGGTGCTTCGAACCTGGCCGAGAAGGTCCCGACACCCGCGGCAGACGCTTCAACGCGCCCGGCCGAGAGCGATGCCGCACAGGCTGCCTCCATCAGCCTCATCCAGCCGGTCGACCTCTATTCGCAAGTCAACCGAGCGACCAAGTACGGCTTCCTGTTCATCGGCTTCACCTTCCTCGCGCTGTTGATGTTCGACGTGATCGGCGGAGTTTCGGTCTCGGCGGTCGAATATCTGCTGATGGGCGCGGCGCTAATCCTGTTCTTCGTGCTCCTGCTCGCCTTTGCGGAGGTGATCGGCTTCACGCCGGCTTACGTGGTTGCGTCTGCCGCAGTCGCGGCGCTGAACACGGCATATTCGGCAGCAGTACTGGCAAGCTGGCGGCGGGCCTCCTTCATCGGCGGGCTGCTCGTCGGCCTTTATGCCGTGCTCTACATCCTGCTCAGCCTCGAAGCGTATTCGCTGCTGATCGGCGCGCTGCTTCTCTTCGCGGCTCTGGCGGGAGTGATGTACGCGACGCGGCGGATCGACTGGGGGGCGCGGAGGACGGTACCCGCAGCGGCGTGACGCTGTCATAGTTTGGCGCTAGGCGGATGCCCGCATGTCCGAGCATCCGCTACCGCCCAAGCGCATCTTCCCATCATCCAAGACCGAGGCACGCGCCGCCGAGCACGTGCCCTCGATCCCACAGACGGAAAGCCCGGCCTACAAGCTCGCGTTCCAGGACACCGAGTTCCTGCTGCGCGAGGACTTGCGGCCGGTGCGCTTCCAGCTCGAGCTCTTGAAGCCCGAGCTGTTCCTCAACGAAGCGAAGATTGCTTCGACGATGGTGTTCTATGGCTCCGCTCGCATCCCCTCGCCGGATATGGCCGATGCCTTGGTCGAGGCGGCGACCAATCCGGAGCAGGAGGCGATTGCCGAGCGGCTGAAAGCCAAGGCTCCCTATTACGAAGCCGCGCGCGAGCTTGCGCGGCTCGCGAGTCGGGTGCCGATGGATGGCGATGGTTATCGGCATTTCGTGGTCTGCTCGGGCGGCGGGCCGTCGATCATGGAGGCGGCGAACCGCGGCGCGTGGGAGGAAGGCCAGGAGACGATCGGTCTCAACATCGTCCTTCCGCACGAACAGCTGCCCAACCGCTACGTCACGCCGGATCTCAGCTTCCAGTTCCACTATTTCGCGCTTCGGAAGATGCATTTCCTGCTGCGCGCGCGGGCGGTCGCGGTGTTCCCTGGGGGCTACGGCACGTTCGACGAGCTGTTCGAGCTTCTGACGCTGATCCAGACGGGCAAGGTGCGGCCGCTGCCGATCCTCCTGTTCGGCCGCGATTATTGGAACCGCGTCATCAACTTCGAAGCGATGGTCGAGGAAGGCGTGATTTCACCGCACGACCTCGACCTCATCCACTGGAGCGAGGAAGCCGGAGAGGCGTGGGACTTCGTCCGGCGCTTTTATGCGGAGCATCCCTCGCCGCAGCCGGTCCAGTCGAGTCCGCCGGAATGAGGCGTATTCCTGCGAAGGCAGGAATCCAGCCTTCTTAAAAGGGCGGGCCCCCTGCCTTCGCAGGAGCCCAAGGGGTTAGTGGGTCTTGGTGCCCGCCGGCCCGGCGACCTTCGGAGCGCCCGGACCGCCGACGTTCTTTGGGTTCGCGCTCGCCTGCTGCTCGGTCAGGACGGGCTCCTTGCCGGCGTTTGCAGGCCCGTTGTTCGGTCCGGTACCAGGTGCGTTGCCCGCAGCTGCGGGACCATTTGCAGTCGCCGTCGTCGCGGCCGGAGCCGTGGGCAGCGGCTTGGGCGCATCGCTATGCGTGTTGAGGAAAGCGATCACGTTCGCCCGGTCCTCGGGGTTGCTGAGGCCCGCGAAGGTCATCTTGGTGCCCGGGGCAAACGTCCTGGGGCTGGTCAGCCATTGGCTGAGATTGTCCCAATTCCAGGTCCCGCCCTTCTTCGACAGGGCGTCCGAGAAGGCGAAGCCCCTTCCCTCTCCGATCGGCGCGCCGACCACACCCCACAGGTTGGGGCCGAGCTGGTTGGCGCCACCCTTGTCGGCGTTGTGGCAGGCCATGCACTTGTTGAAGATCTGCTGGCCCTTCGCCGGATCGGCCTTGGCGAGATAGGCCTCGATCGGCTGTTCGGCTGCGGCAGCCCCCGCGCCTTCTTCCTGAACGCCGGCGATCGGATAGCCCATCTTCTCCGGCCGCTCCGAATGGAAGATCTCGCCCGCGACAATCGACGACGCCAAAGCGACAATGCCCGCGAACAATACCCAGCCGGCGATTGTGTTGAAGCGATCGTCCATGAAGTTTCCCTGATTGTGCAAGAAGCGGAAAGCGGAGGATTTGCGCCGCCTCTTAGAAAGGACTCAGGGCTTCATCAAGCCGCGGCGCGGGCTGAATTGCGTGCGGTCAAAGCAATCTCCGCCGCCCGGCGATAGAGCGTCGGCAAGCCGGCCTCGGCAAGGCTGTCGAGCGGCTGCCACCAGCCCTCTCCATCCGGTGCAGCGCGGCGCACCACCCACAGGTCGAGGGAGAAATGCGTGAAGACGTGGCGCACGCTCCCGATGGCGCTGCGTGTATCGGGTTCGTCCTGTGTCCATTCGGTGCCGGGAAGCGCAGCCATGCCTCCGAGCAGCCCCTTTGCAGGCCTGCGGATCAGCCAAACGCAGCCGTCGCGCTCGATCCACCATGCGATACCGCTGCGATGAGGGCGCTGCGCCCGCTGCCGCCGCTCTGGAAAGGCTCCCGGGTCACCACTGATACGAGCCGCGCAGTCGCTTTCCAGTGGGCACTCGATGCACCGAGGCTGGCGCGGACGGCAGATGGTGGCGCCGAGGTCCATCATCGCCTGGACGAAATCGCCGGGGCGCTGGTCGCCCATCATGTCGAACGTCAATTTCTCGACCTCCCCGCGCGATGGCCGCTTCGATCCGTAAATGCGGGCGATCACGCGCTCGACGTTCGTGTCCACGGCAGCCGCTTTCTTGCCGAACGCAATCGCGGCAATGGCCGCCGAAGTGTAGGCGCCGATGCCGGGCAGCTCCCGAAGCTCGGCGGCGGTGCGCGGAAATTCCCTGCGCCGCGCCACCTCACGAGCGCAGCCGATCAGGTTGCGCGCTCTAGCGTAATAACCAAGGCCCGCCCATTCCGAGAGGATCTGTTCGTCCGTGGCCTCCGCAAGAGCCTCGATGGTCGGCCAGCGCGCAATGAACCGTTCGAAGCGCGGCTGCACGGCTGCAACCGTGGTCTGCTGAAGCATGATCTCGCTCAGCCACACGCGATAGGGTTCGGGGGCAGGTTTGCCCGGAGGCGAGCGCCACGGCAAGCGCCTGAAGTTATCCACATAATGTTGGATCAGGCGCTTTGCGGCATTGGCGGTCACGATTTCGCTATGGCATGCTCTTGAGCCATGTCGAAGCGAAAGCCTGACGATGACGATCCGCCGCGTAGCTGCCGCCCACGTGCTGCGGGGGAGCTTGTCGGCGATGTTGGCGGGCAGTCGTTCCGCCGCTTCGGCTTCGTCCAGAGCTCGATCGTCAGCCGCTGGGCCGAAATCGTCGGCGAGCGCTATGCGAAAGTCTCCTCGCCCGAATCGATCCGCTTCCCGGCGGGAAAGAAGGCGAGCGGAGTCCTGACCCTGTTGGTCGACGGAGCGCATGCGCCGCTGATTCAGCACCTGACTCCGATGATCGTGGAGCGGGTGAACCGCTTCTTCGGCTATGCGGCGATCAACCGCATCGTCTTCAGGCAGGGGAAACTCCCGACCCCAGTGCCGAAACCGGCGCGGCCCGACCTACGCGCAGTTCCGAAGGAGCTTGGCGAAGGGTTGCGCGAAGTCGCCGATCCGGAGCTTCGCTTGTGCCTGGAGTCGCTTGCCGCGCGAATTGGCGCTACCAGCGGGCCGCCGTCGCTCGCCGATGCCGATGGCGAACCCATTCCCACGATCAAGGGAGCCAAGTGAATTGATGAAGCAGATTTCGATCGTCGCCATTGTGGCGATTGGCCTCTCCGGCGCGGCCTGCAACGCAAAACAGGGAGCGAGCGGCAACTCGTCTGCCACGGCGGACTCCGGAAAACCGGTCCATGCCGTCGCGCCGCCCAAGAACGGCGACTGGACCACCGTGGTAACCGCCACCGACGCCGGCGGCTTCATGATGGGCAATCCCAACGCCAAGGTGCACCTGGTCGAATATGGATCGATGACCTGCCCGCACTGCCAGCGGTTCGAAGAGAATTCGGTTCCCCAGCTCGAGGCCAAATACGTCAAGACCGGCCAGGTCAGCTATGAATTCCGCAACTACCTCCGCAATGCGATCGACCTCGGCGTTGCGCTCATCGCCCAATGCAATGGCGAGAAAAGCTTCTTCCCGCTGACCAAGGCGCTCTATCACGACCAGCCGACCTGGTTCGCCAAGGTCCAGGCGGCGCCGCAGGATCAGCTTCAGGCGCTGGAATCCTTGCCGCCGGGACAGATTGCGCCCGCCGCCGCCAAGCTGGCCGATCTCCAGAACTGGGCGGCGATGCGCGGAGTGGCTCCGGCCAAGAGCGCGCAGTGCCTTGCCGACCAGAAGGCGACGGACCGGCTGGTTCAAGTCACCAGCGACGTCGCGACCCAATATCCCGGCTTCCAAGGCACTCCCTCGTTCGTGATCAACGGTACGCTCGTCGACTTGGGGCCCGTCACCGAAGAGCAGGTCTGGCCGACGCTCGAATCCAAGATCAAGGCCGCGCTCGGCGGCGGCGAACGCGGCTAGCTAGCGAGCCGGGGGAGGGACAGGCTTGCGGATCCGGCGGCTCAAGCTCAGCGGCTTCAAGAGCTTCGTCGAGCCGACTGAGCTGCGGATTGAAACGGGCCTTACCGGCGTCGTCGGGCCGAACGGCTGCGGCAAGTCGAACCTCCTCGAAGCGATCCGCTGGACCATGGGCGAATCCAGCCCCAAGTCGCTTCGCGGCGGCGGCATGGACGACGTGATCTTCGCCGGTACCGCGAGCCGCCCGCCGCGCGATTTCGCCGAGGTCTCCATGCTTCTCGAGCGCGATGCGGCCGACGAAGGCGGCTCGGGTGAGAGCGAGGTCACTCGGCGGATCGAGCGGGGCGCTGGCTCGGCTTACCGCATCGACGGGCGCGACGTTCGGGCGAAGGACGTGGCGCTGTTGTTCGCCGACGCGGCGACCGGCGCACACTCTCCCGCGCTGGTCAGCCAGGGCAAGATCAGCTCGATCATCTCGGCCAAGCCGGTCGAGCGGCGTCTGCTGCTCGAAGAGGCTGCCGGCATTTCCGGGCTCCACGCGCGGCGCAAGGATGCCGAGCAAAAGCTTCGCGCGGCAGAAGCGAATCTCACGCGGCTCGGCGAGATTCTTTCCGAGCAAGAGCAACGCGCGTCGCAGCTGCGGCGGCAGGCGCGCGCGGCGGAGCGCTACCGCAAGCTCACCGACCAGATTCGCGGAGTCGAGGCTCGCCTGCTCTATGCCCGCTGGGTCGAGGCGGAGAGCGCGGCCGAAGCCGCGATCGCGGAAGCGCAGGCTGCGGCGGAGGAAGTCCAGAGGATCCAGGCGGCGATAGCCGAAGCGCAGGCGGCGCACGGCCGCGCGACGCAGGATCTGACCGCGAAGCGCAACGCCGTCGCCGAGCTTCGCGAGCAAGGCCATGCGCTCGCGCACCAGCTCGCGACCGCGCGAGCGCGCCGGGACACCGTCGCGAGGCGGCTCGGCGAGCTTGAGCGACTGGACGCATCGCTGAAGGGCGACATCGCGCGCGAGGAAGCGCTCAAGGCCGACGCGGCGAGCGCCATCACCGCGCTGGAGAACGAGCGGACCGAGATCTCTACTCGCCTGAATGACGCTGAAGCGATCGCCGCTCGGATTGCGACCGAGCTGAGCGCCGCCGAAGCAAAGTCCAGGGACGCCGAGGCGGCACTCGCCGATCTGCTCGCGAGGCAGGCGGCGATGCGCGCGGAGCGGCGCGTCGCAGAGGCTGCGCTCGAAGCCGCGCGGTCGCAGCTCGGACGGACGGAACAGGAGCAAGCGAAGCTCGCGGATCAATTGGCGGCTCTCGGCGACGGAAGCGAACAGGAGCGCGCGCGCGCCGAAGCCGAGGCGAAGGCCAAAGCCGCAGCCGAAGCGCTCGCCGCCGCGGAAAGCCGGCGCTCTGCAGCTGAGGAGGGCCGTGCAACCGCCGCCGAGAAGCGGGACGCGGCGGAGAGCGCTCTCGCCTCGGCGCGCGCCGCTTTTTCCGCAGCGAAATCGGAGCATGACGCTCTTGCCGCCGCGCTCGACCACGGCGACGGTTCGGCGATCGCCAGCCTGAAGGCGGAAGTCGGCTATGAGCGCGCGCTTGCAGCGGCGCTCGGCGAGGATGCAGACGCCGCGATCGGCGCAACCGGACCGCGCCGTTGGCAGGGCAGCAAGCCGCTGGCGAGCGATCCGCCGCTCCCAGGTGGGACGACGCCGCTCGCCGATCACGTCACCGCTCCCGCGGAACTGATGCGGCGGCTCGTGCAAGTCGCCGTGGCCGATGAGGACTCAGGGCAGGAGCTCGCCGTCGGCCAGCGCCTGGTAACGCTCGACGGCAGGATGCGCCGGTGGGACGGCTTCGTTGCCGAAAGCGCTGGTGCCGCTGCGGCCGAACGCCTGCTTCGCGTGAACCGTCTCGCGGCTCTCGCCGGCGAGCTGCCCGGACTGGAGAAGGGGGTCGCAAGGGCCACGGGCGAGCGCGATGCGTTGCTTCGCGAGATGGAAGAGTGCCGTGACGCCGCCGAGCAAGCCCGCCACGCGGCGCTCGCGGCTGAGCGCGACTCGCGCGAAGCGACGCGTGCAATCGACGTCGCTGCTGCCGCACTGGAACGCATCCGCGATCACCATACCGCACTCACGCAGCGCTGCGCCGACCTCGAACCTGTCCTGGAAGCGGCTCGCGAGGCGGCGCAGGCAGCGGAGAAATCGCTTGCTCTCCTCCCCGATCCGGCAACGCTCGAGCGTGAACTCGAGGGTGCCCGGGCCAATGCAGCAAATGCCGCGTCAGCGGTGGCGGAAAAGCGCGCCGAAGCCGCGACGCGTGCTCGCGAGACGGCGGCCGATCGCGAGCGGCTGAGCTCGGCGGCGCGCGAGCAGGCTGAGTGGCGGACGCGCCAGGGTGATGCAGAAAAGCGCCTCAGCCAGGCGATCGAACGACAGCAGCAGCAGTCGGCAGAACGGAGCGAACTGGAGAAGGAACCGGCCGAACTCGATTCCGCCATCATTGAGCTCGAACGTGCAAATGCTGAAAGCCAGGTTCGGATCGGCGAAGCTGCCACGACCGAGCGCGAGGCCGAGGAAGCCGTAGTGAGCGCCGCCCGCGCGGTCTCGGAGGCCAACGAGCGTTCCGCGGATACGCGCGAACGTCGTGCCGCGGCGGGTGCGCGAGCGGAAGCGCAGCAAGCGAGAAGTGCCGAGTTCGCGCGACAAGCCGTCGAGAAATTCGAAGTCGTTCCGCAGCGCTTGCCGGAGAAGCTTGGCTTCGATGCCGACGAGCCGCGCGATGCGGACGAGCAGGCCGCAACGCTCGAGCGCCTCACGGCTGAGCGCGAGCGCATAGGCCCAGTGAACCTCGTCGCCGAGCAGGAGCTGGCCGATCTCGACCAGTCACGCGCCAAGGGCGCCGAGGAAGCCGAGGAGCTGACGCAGGCGATCCACCGCCTGCGCGGCTCGATCGGCAATCTCAACCGCGAGGGCCGGGTGCGGCTGCTCGACGCCTACGAGAAGGTCGACGGGCACTTCCGCCGGTTGTTCACGACGCTCTTCGAGGGGGGCCAGGCGCACCTGGAGCTGGTCGAGAGCGACGATCCGCTCGAAGCCGGGCTGGAAATCATGGCCCAGCCGCCGGGCAAGCGATTGTCGACGCTGACCCTGCTCTCGGGCGGCGAGCAGGCGCTGACGGCCATCGCGCTGATCTTCGCTCTGTTCCTGACCAACCCCGCCCCGATCTGCGTGCTCGACGAGGTCGATGCTCCACTCGACGATGCGAACGTCGAACGCTTCTGCGAGCTCCTCGACCGGATGACGCAGGAGACAGACACGCGATACCTGATCGTCACGCACAATGCCGTGACGATGAGCCGCATGCACCGGCTCTACGGCGTGACGATGATCGAGAAAGGGGTGAGCCGTCTCGTCTCGGTCGACCTTGGAGGCGCGGAGACGCTATTAGCCGCTGAGTGACAGAGCCGTTCATCCCGCCGTACCCGCGGCGAAGGCCCCGCCCGGTGCAGGCGTGGCGGGGCTTCTTCGGTGAACGTGCGCGGACCGCCGTCTATGGTTGGTCAGAGCTCGCCTTCAATGCCTGGCACATCAAGCGCAACGTGCTGGGTCACACCGTCCACGTCGTGCTCAAGCCCGAATGGATCGAGCAAGTGCTGCTCGACAATGCCGCGAACTATGAGAAGCCGCGC
>Ga0207702_10003843_pt1 | contig 13546 bp, 16 predicted proteins | sample KBSCornC62_FD_184302 | JGI IMG/M metagenome (GOLD analysis project Ga0207702, IMG submission 184302) | Corn rhizosphere microbial communities from Kellogg Biological Station, Michigan, USA - KBS Corn C6-2 (SPAdes) (version 2) | ecosystem: Host-associated > Plants > Roots > Rhizosphere > Soil ...
ATGACGGTTCGGCGGCTGAAGACCTATACCGGGGCCCAGGGTTATGTTTACCAGTATTACTTCGTCGGGAAACGGCCAGCTTTGGCTGACGATCCTGAGGCGCCGGCTACGGAATTCGTCTTTGACGTCACGTCGGACCGCAAGCTGACCTATGCCGTCAGTGTGTTTCTGCCGGAAACTGCGCTGGTAGCGTGGAATCAGGCGCACGGGCGTCCCCTGAACGATGCGGAACAGTATGCGGCGGCCAAGCTTCGCCTATTTCGGGCTTTTGATGACGTGGAGGACATGCAAGGCCATGGGCGTCGACTCAGCATCGACCTAGGATTGCTGGACGAGGTTCTGCGCAGCCTGGGTTTGGAATAGGACAATGGCTCCGAGCTAATTACAAGGGCACCACCCTCAACTTCCTGCCGAAAATCAGCTATTCAAAGGTTTACAATCGGCTTGCCATGAAGATCACCCTGACTGGTGTAGCCGTCATCCTTGTGAGTTTGGCCGGCTGCAATAAGTCGTCCGCTCCATCCTCCAGCGCCATGCCATCTGTGTCCAAGCCTCATGACCCTGTGCAGCAGAAGCTGGCGGAGTATGCCGGAGCCTCAGCGTCGGATTGCGGACGAATGGATGTGCGCGCCAACGAATCACAAACCAAGTCAGCCGGCGATTGCGCCATGCAGGCCAGCCAGGGCAAGAAGCCCTTCTACGTGGCTTATGACATGCCGGGAATGAGCGTGGGAGTCGCGGGCAACGCAGAAGGAAAACTGTTTACGGTGCAAGCGCAGGGCGGGTCAGTCAGCGGTGGGGCATGTCCTTCGCAACTGCGGGTGGCCAGCAGCGGGCGCGTGACCTGCTTTGCTCCCGGCGACATGAGTTCGATGAGCGGCAGCCACGCATCGGGATCGGTTCCCTCCGGCGCTGCTAACCCTCATGCGGGGGGCAACAAGCCGCCCAACGACAAATAACATAGCGAGCGCCGCTTTGTCGTTTGCCCCGCGCGCGGCTTGAGCGGCTGCGGACCCGCGCCGGACAGCGTCTGTGATTCTAATCACACCCTTAAGTGACCCGTTCTGTTGGAATTAGCCTTAGCACCCCGGACAATGGCATCGTTGTACTAGAGGAATCAATCGCCGGGTTAGCGATTTGGGGTAAACTCAGGGGATTCCGGAACTTATAAGGCCTATGTCACTGCTTTGGCTGCGTTTTGCACTGGGGTGCTATTTCGTCGGGCTGGTGTACGCCTTCGTGGCGTTAAGCCGCACCAGCGACCTTTTCAGCCGCGTCGCATTGCATGCTGCCAGCCTTGGAATGGTGTTTCATTTCGTCTCGTTGACTGAACTGTTTCTCTCCGGCCAAGTCGTTTGGGCGTCGGTACACAACGGCGAATCTCTGCTGGCATTTTTTTCGATGGCATTTTTTATGGTCATCTACACCATCTACCAGACAACATCGCCGGGGGTGGTTGTCTTCCCAGTGGTTTTCTTCCTGACTTTCATTGCGGCGGTTGATGAGCAGCCCGTGTTGCTGACTTCGTTTGTCTCGCACAAGGGATGGCTTATAGCGCACATCATCCTGATCTTTACCGGCTATGCCGCGCTGGTGCTCAGCTTTGGAGCCAGCTTGCTGTATCTGCTGCAGGAGCGTCGTCTGAAATCGAAAAAACCGACCAGCCTGATCTCGTTTCTTCCCGCCCTGGAAGTGATCGACCAGATCGGATACCGGTCCCTGCTGCTGGGCTTCCCGTTCATGACGCTGGGACTGCTGACGGGTTCGGTGGTGGCAGTCACGACTTATGGGCACGTAGATTTCCTGGATCCGAAAATTCTTCTCTCCGTCCTGATGTGGGCAGTGTACATGGTGATGGTGTTCACGCGTTGGAACTCCGGATGGCGCGGACGCCGCGCCGCGTTCCTGGCAACGTTCGCCTTTGTAGCGGCGCTGGCGGCCTGGGCGGCCAACTATTTCTCCGCGATCCACAGGTTCGCTGCCTCATGAGATTCCAGCTCATCGGCGTGAATCATAAGAGCGCCCCGCTCGAAGTCCGTGAGCGGCTGGCGATCCCAGATTCGCGCCTGCCGGATACGTGCCGCGAGCTTGCGGCTTACCCCGGAATCGAAGAAGGCATGGTGATCTCGACCTGCAACCGCGTCGAGGTGGTCACGCATACCGTCAACGGCCATGCCGATCTGCGGGGATTCTTGCACGATCATTTTCATCTGAAGTCGGAAGAGCTCGATGCCCATTTGTATGAATTTCGCGAGAAGGACGCGGTGCGGCACTTGTTCCGCGTGGCCTCGAGCCTGGATTCGATGGTAGTTGGGGAAGCGCAGATTCTCGGCCAGGTGAAGGAAGCGTACGCGACGGCTCGCGCGGTGGGCGCGGTTCGTGGGCAACTCGATCAACTTTTCAGCCGTGCATTCGCGGTCGCGAAGCGTGTGCGCAGCGAGACTGCGGTGGGATCCTCTTCGGTTTCGATTGCGTCTGTCGCAGTCGAATTGGCAAAAAAAATCTTCGGCTCGCTGCAAGGGAAAAACGTTTTCATCGTAGGCGCCGGGAAGATGAGCGAACTGGCCGCGCGACACCTGATGGCTCATGGCTGCGGCTCCATCTTCGTGGCCAATCGGACGTATGAACGCGCCATCGGGTTGGCACAGAAGTTCGATGGACAGGCGATCAAGTTCGAGGATCTCTATGCCACCTGCGATCGCGCTGACATCGTGATCACATCCACGGGCGCGCCGCATGCAATTTTCCGCCGCGAGCACGGGGAGCAATTCCTGGCACGCCGGAAGAATCGTCCGATGTTCTTCATCGACATTGCCGTCCCCCGCGATGTTTCGCAGGACATGGCGAAGCTCGACGGCATCTTTGCCTACGATATCGACGACCTGCAGCAAGCGGTTACAAGCCACGTGGCCGATCGCCGCAAAGAAGCGGAGCGGGCTGAAGCCATTATCGCCAGCGAAGTCGAACGGTTCGAGGCGCGGCTGCAAACCCTTGACGTGGTGCCTACGATCGTTTCCTTGCAGGACCATCTGGAAACTATTCGGCAGGCGGAGATTGATCGGGTACGGGGCAGGCTTGGACAACTGTCGCCGGAGCAGGAGATTGCCGTAGAAGCGCTTACGCGGGGAATTATCAACAAGGTGATGCATACCCCCATTACCACCTTGAAATCAGCTGCAAAGGAATCCGAGGCAACCACTGTGGTCGATGTTGTAAGACGATTATTCAATCTGCAAGTCAAAGAGACGCAGGCCAAGGAAGCTCAGTCCAAAAATGCTGGAGCAGGAACGCGCCCGTGACTCCATCGCGCAACGGAAATCCAGAAAAACTTCGCATTGGCTCGCGTGGTTCGCAGCTTGCACTGTGGCAAGCGAATCATATTTCCGCGCTGCTGCGCGCACAGGGCCACGCAGTTGAGATCGAAATTATCCATACCACCGGAGACAAGATCACGGATGTAGCACTCGCCAAAGTGGGCACGAAAGGAATGTTCACCAAGGAGATCGAAGAAGCGCTCGCGGCCGGACGCGTCGATTTAGCGGTGCATTCGCTGAAGGACTTGCCGACCGAACTGCCCGGGGGTTTTGAGATAGCTGCGATCACCGAACGCCAGGATCCGCGGGATGCATTCTGCTCGCGCAAATACAGCAGTATCGAGGGTCTGCCGCAAGGGGCGCGGGTGGGTACCTCCAGTTTGCGGCGACAGGCGCAACTGAAGGCGATCCGGCCGGATTTGGACATTCATCCCTTGCGCGGCAATGTGGACACCCGGCTTCGTAAACTGGAGCAAGGAGAATACGATGCAATTATTCTTGCCTTGGCCGGACTGAAGCGGCTGGGTAAAACCGAACTAGTCCAGGAGATTATTCCCGCTGACATCATGTGCCCGGCCGCGGGGCAAGGCGCGTTGGGCATCGAAATCCGCGAAGGCGACGTTAAGAATCGTGAACTGCTGGCGTTCTTGAACGATGCCAACGCACGTGCGGCTACTACGTGTGAGCGTGCGCTACTGAACAGCCTGGGTGGAGGATGTCAGGTGCCCATCGGGGCATTTGCTGAAAGGCGCAATGGAAAGCTTTATCTGGAATCCGTCGTTGCCGACCCTGACGGCTCCAAAGTCCTTCGCGATGCCCGTGACGGAGATGATCCGGTGAAACTCGGAAACGAGGCAGGGGCCGCGTTGCTGAAACGCGGCGGCGATGCAATCCTGGAAGCAGTCTACGGGCGAGGCTTGACTGTTCCTCCGCAGCCGTAATTCCTGCACATTAAACGCATCGACCACAAAGGCACGAAGGCTATGACCCGCAACGTTCTGCTGAAGCTTCTAGGTGGTTCCAACAGTTCTCATGCGTTGCGGCGAGCAGTGAATTTCTGGCCGCCGTTTCTTGGGGCGGGCATTCGCGTCAAGCATATCTCGCCCGACATGAAGTTCATCGAAGTGCAGATGAAGCTGCGCTGGTGGAACGCCAATTATGTGGGCACACACTTCGGAGGCTCGTTGTTTGCCATGACCGACGCTTTCTATATGCTCATGGTGATGGCCAATTTGGGGCGAGACTACATAGTCTGGGATAAAGCGGCATCAATCCGCTACCGCAAGCCAGGGAGGGGAACGGTGCGGGCCGAATTCCGCCTCACGGACGCACAACTCGACGACATCCGTGAGAAGGTAAGAATACTTCCGAAATACGAGCCGACGTTTAAGGTCGAGGTGAAAGACGAGCAGGGCGTGGTGATCGCCGAGGTAGAGAAGTTGTTACACGTTCGCTTGAAGAACCCGATCGGCACGGAGTCTTTCCCACAAAGTTTACCGGCAGGAAAATGTCGGAGTGCTGAAACTGTGTAGCCCACCTGCAAGACGTAGTGGGCACAGGAACCTGGACCACATACCGGAGGGGCGCAACAAAGCCGTGTACATACCCGAGCACTTCCGCAGCGAAGACCAAGCCGCTGCCCTCGCTTTCATGCGCGCTAATCCCTTCGCCATTCTCATTTCCACGAAAGATTCCGAGCCATTCGCCTCGCACATTCCTGTGGTGATTCGTGAGCAGGGTGGCCAGATTAAGCTCCGCGGACATGTTGCGAAGGCCAATCCTCATTGGCGCTATATGGGAGAGCAACCTCGCTGCCTGCTGATCTTCCATGGCCCGCACGCCTACATCTCGCCCAGCAACTACGAAACGCGGGAAAACGTTCCAACCTGGAACTATGGCGCGGTGCACGCTTACGGCGAGGCCCGTACATTCTCCGAAATCCCTGAGTTGCTCAACATGCTGGACGATCTGATTCCCACGTTCGAAGCCGCTTACGCAGAGCAGTGGTCGGCGTTGAGCGAGTCGTACCGCACGCGGATGTTGGGGCACATTGTCGGATTCGAAATTGTGGTCAGCCGGCTGGAGGCGAAATTCAAACTCAGCCAGAACCGCACGCGGCAAGAGCAGCAGAACGTGATCGAATCTCTCAGCCATTCCTCCGATACGACTGTGTCCGGAACGGCCGAACTCATGTGTGAGCACGCGCTTGGCACCAAGGCGCAGAAGAAGTCAAAGGATCAATGAGCGCGCGCCGCGAGGACGACCTGCCGTTGAAGGGAATTCGCGTACTGGTAGGACGAGCGCGGCACCAGGCCGGCAGTCTTTCCACGGAACTGCGCAAAAACGGGGCGCAGGTGATCGAGATACCGTTCATCGAAATTCGCAAACCGCGTTCATTCCGGCAGCTCGATAGCGCTCTCCGAAATCTGGAATCGTACGACTGGCTAATCCTCACCAGCGTCAATGGCGTCGAAGCCATGTGGGAGCGCCTGGCAAAACTCGGCCTCTCACTTGAACTCCCTCGGGAAGGGCATTCCAGTCGCGCCGCTCGGCGCAACCAACAAGCCAAGCGGCTTCGCATCGCGGCTATAGGTCCGGCTACGAAGAAGGCCATCGAGCAGCGCGGTGTTTCGGTGAGCATCGTACCTGAGCAATACGTCGCCGAATCCGTCGTACGCGGTTTACGAGCCAAGGTCAAGGGCAAGCGGGTTCTGCTGGTTCGGGCCAAGATCGCGCGGGATATAATTCCACAGGAACTGCGCCGTGCTGGGGCGCACGTCGATGTCGTCGAGGCCTACGAAACCGTTGTGCCCAAATCGTCTCGCAGTCGACTGCAGCGTCTCATGAAAGATCCCAGGCAGCGTCCGCATGTGGTGACATTCACCAGTTCGTCCACGGTACGGAATTTTGTGAATTTGCTCTCAACGCCCGGACAGGCGAAGCAGCGGATACCGCAAATGGATGGCGTTCTCGTGTCCTCGATCGGCCCGGTAACCTCCGCCACACTGCGCGAGTTTGGACTTCCCGTCCAAATCAAAGCAAAAGTATTCACCATTCCCGGCTTGGTTTCCGCTCTCATGAGCAGGCTGGGTCACGAGCCACGCTCTTAACTCCATAGAAACAGTGTCTATGGGGCGGAAGGACTTCAGGCGATTTGATTGTTCTCCTGGGCGGCGCGCTCGTTTAGCGCGGTCAGCCAACTGGGAGACGCCTTCGACTTGCTCTGATTGCCGGTGCGGACGTCTGTGCCGATGCCTCCAGGAGGCGGCAGGAATCGATTCACAACGCCCAGAACATCTACAGTCACTTCGGGGAAAACGCCGTGGACGAGGGTCGCCACTTTCGCGGGTACCGTCAGCACAATTTCGGAGTCGCCGCGCGCGCATGCGTCCACCACCTGGCGTGCAGCGCGGTTGGCATTCATTGAGAGGCCGGGCAGCGCATCGCTGATGCTGAACCAGGCATATTCGGCCTCATTGTTGCCCTTGAATAGGGCGTTCCGCGGGCTGCCGGTGCGCATCAGTCCCGGGCAGACGGTTGTCACGTAAACCTTGTCTTTGAGAAGCTCGGACCGAAGCCCCTCGGAAAATCCCGTCAAAGCAAACTTGCCCACGCTGTAGGGAATTAAATGAGGCACGCTGATCTTGCCGCCGATGGAGGATATGTTGACGATTCTTCCAAACTGGCGGCGCTGCATCAGGGGTAGCACTGCCATCGTCGTGAAGTAGGGCCCCCAGAAATGGGTGTTGATGGAATTGCGATAATCATCGATGGTCATGGTCTCCACTGGACCGACACTAATCGTCCCTGCGTTATTGACCAGAATGTCCACGGGACCGAAGTGCTGCTCGATTTGCTTGACTGCATTTTCAGCCTCATCGCGCAGCGTCATATCGGCTTCAATGGTGAGCACGTTGGATCCGCCGGCTCGTAACTGCTGTGCCGCGCGAGCCAATTCATCCGCATGGCGAGCCGAGATCGCCACCTTCGTACCCCGCGCCAGCAGTTCTCGCGCAATCAATAAGCCCAACCCGCGTGAGCCACCGGTTACAAAAGCTGTCTTGCCGCGGAAACTGATGGGCGTGCGACGCCCCAACAGCATGGTGGCAGCGATACCTGCGGCGATTCCGGCTCCGATGGTCAGATTGCGTCCCAGCATGGATTCCTCGCAAAGAAAAGAATAGGGCTGCGGGGCGGACCCCGCAGCCGGAAGAAAAGGTTTTTAGCAGCTATTGGCCGGACGGGGCAGAACTCTTCTGCTGCGTCGGCGCGATTTTCTGGGCTTCCTTCAGATGCTCGCGAAGCGTGGGCAGCGTCTGCTCGGCAAAGCTCTTCAGCGCGGGATCCTTCGCAGTCTTGCTGGCGCGTTCGAATTCGCTCACATCTTTTCGGTGATCCTGAACCATGTCTTTCATGTAAGCGCGATCAAACTGCTCTCCTGAGAGCTTCTCCAGCTTGGCCTTAGTGGCTTTATCTTTGGCGTTCAGTTCGGTCGGAATGTCGATGTGCTGCTGCTGTGCGACCTGTTTCAGCTGATCGTTCGCTTTGCTATGGTCATCGACCATGCGTTGTCCGAACTTCTTTACGTCCTCGCTGGCTGCTTTTTGGGTGGCCAATTGGCCGAGTTCGACTTCCGCGAGGCCGCCTTGCGCCGCCTTCTTGACGAACGCGGTGTCGCTGGAGCCTTGTCCAGCAGAGCTCTTGCCCGACATAGCTGTGCCGTTCGCATCTTTGTCTTGCTGCGCGACTGCTGCGGTTAATGTCATCGCGGCCGCAAATGCGATTACGAAGAGGGTTCTGAGTAAACGGTTCATAGCATTCTCCAGATCTAGTTCGGAATATAGATTTAAGCCTAGGTTCCGAAGCTGGGCATTTGCCATCGGTGGATCCCTCTAATGCTCTAGCCGAAATGTATGTAGGGAGTTTGCTGCGTCTCAGGATTTTGGCTCAGATCCGAGTCGCAGCACGTTGCCGTCAGGATCCTCGACCTGCATCTCCAGAGCCCAGGGAAAGTTCGTCGGAGGCATGCGGATGGCAACGCCTCGACTCTTCAAATCCGCGTAAATGGGTTCCAGGTCATCGACCCCGAGCCATACCCAAGCCGCGCCACGTCCCTGACCACCGCAACAAAGATAGATTCCAGCCTGATCGCGATTCACAGAGGTGAACTCGTCCGTGCCCCAACGGGCATTGCTGAATCCCAGCACGTCGACGTAGAAGCGAAGTGCGGCCTCCATGTTCTCGACCCGCAGGATCGGCTGGCTGCCCTCGTAATAGATTCGGGATGCGTTCATGGCTGCTCCTGTGCGCGCTAGAATGTTACAGATGATGCGGCCAACCTATGGGATCATGAAGCTTGGAGGAGCAGCAAGCCTCCGCATGGCTCTCGGCACACTGTAAGTACGCGTGCTATTCTAGCCGCATATGGGGATACCAAGCTTGCTCCGCAAAGTGTTCCTGATTGATCTTCTGCAGGGGCTGAAGGTCACTTTCCGCTATCAGAATCCCAGGGAAATCTATACCGAGCAGTACCCGCTCGAAAGGCCGCAGGTCGCTGAGCGTTATCGCGGGGCCCCTCGTCTGAACGTCAATCCTGATACTGATGAGACGATGTGCATAGCTTGTGACCTCTGTGCATTGGCATGTCCGGAAAACCTGATCGTGGTCTCGAGCGAGCGCAATGAAAAAACGCGCCGCAAGGAACTCACCAACTTCACCTACGACCTGAGTCGCTGCATGTTCTGCGGACTCTGCGAAGACGCGTGTCCAACCGACGCTCTGGAACTGACGCAGGACTTCGAGCTGGCCAGCTACACGCGTCAAGGCTGGATCTGGGATCGCGCGACCCTGGAAAAAGGTCCAGAGCCCACGCAATACCGAAAATAGCCCACGGATCTGCACAATCGAATTCCGGCCGCCCCGCTTACGGTATTAACCGGATAGTAAGCCTTTCCTTGAAGACCGACACTCTAAGAGAAGCCGACTTCCAAGCGGAGGCTTATGGTAACAATCCGGTTCTCATTCCTTTTCGCACTATTGTATTGCGCAAGTTGGGCGATGGCGCAGGCTCGCCCGGCGGCGCCTCCACCTGCCGCACCACCAACCACCAGCGGCGCGTCGGGGCAAATTACTCCACCGGCTTCCACCATCGGCCCGCCGACCCCGATTACGACCAAGGCTGCGGGACCCGGCGCAACCCAGACGCCGCCCGCTTCGACTAGTCCCGTCCCGACTCCAACGGGACCGGCCCAACCGGTAAATCCGAATACGCCAATGGTGCCGTGTCCGACGTCGCCGGCAACGCCAACTGCGCAGAACGGAACCGCGACCGGCACAACTCCCTCGGGCACAACCGCGGGAGCACCCAGCCAGTCACCGACGTCGGGGCAGGGAGGACAACCACTGAATCCTCCGGCCACGCCGTCGAACAATCCAGGATCGAATCAGCCCGCCAACCCGGAAAATACTTCTCCGGAGGGCAATCCCGGCGGGACTACGCGGACTAGTACTACGGCGACTCCGAACGGAGCACCGTGTCAATCGACGCAGACACCGGCTGCAGAGCCTTCGCCTCAGATGTGAGTTGAACAATCTGAGCTGAGCGGATGTTGACTTGGAGCAGCGCGCCGCGTGAATGGGCGAACTTAGCCGACCGCAGGGCGTAAAGCCCGATTGTTTATGTAGGCTCGGGCGGCACGACTAAAGTCGTGCGCTTCCAAAATGAATTACAAATGCATCTCTCAGTATTTGGGTTTATACCCTCTTGTTGATTGCCGAAAAGCTTAGGCAGGCTGCTGCTGTGTCATGCAGTGCATAGCTCCCAGACCCCAAATGAAATCTCCGGAGTAGATGGGGACGATTTCGCGGCTGGGGAAAAGGTGAGCCAGCGTGTCGAGGGCAATGCGGTCGTTGGGGCGGTTGAATACAGGCGCCAGCACGAGTTGGTTGGCGATGTAGAAATTCGCATAACTGGCCGGAAGGCGGCGCCCTTCGAAAGCTACGGGCTGAGGCATGGGGATTTCGACAATATTCAATTGGCTTCCATCCTGATCGCGGGCCTCTTGCAGCCGGCGCAAATTTGCCCGGAGCGGCGCATGATTCGCATCCCTGGAATTCGGCTCGACCATGGTTACCACGGTAGTCTTGTTGATGAACCGGCTGAGATCGTCTACGTGGCCGTGAGTATCGTCTCCTATGATGCCTCGACCCAGCCAGATCGTGTGCGGCGCACCAAGGTAATCTGCGAATGCTTTCTCGTAGTGGACGCGCCCCATGTGCGGATTCCGGCATTGAGCCTTGCTCAGCAGGCATTCTTCCGTGGTCAGAACACTTCCGGCGCCGTTCACATCGATCGAGCCGCCTTCCAGCACAATACGAGTTCCCAGAGAAAGAGGACGAATTTCGTCGTAGCGAGCGCTCTTCGCCATCAAGCTGCCGATCTTTTCGTCATAGCGCCAATTGGAATACTTGGCCCACGCATTAAAGCGAAACTTGAGGGCTAGATCATCCTGATGCGAGGACAGCCGCTCACGGCTGTCCTGCCGAGCGACGCCGAGCGGCTTCGCGTTGAGAAAGATGCAGCCAGAATCGCGCAGCCAAATTCGATTGGTAGGCCAATGATGAAAACGAACATTCCCCGACAGAGCGTCCGCTCGTTCCAGTACCTTGCGAGCTTTGCGTCCCGCGGCAGCGTTGTTGACGATCAGTTCGACGCGTTCATGCCTGGCCAGGTGGCGAACGATTTCTGCGAATACCCAAGGGACAGTTTCGAACTTACCGGGCCAGTCTCCCTCATGATGGGGCCACGCCAGCCAGGTGGCCGCGTGGGACTCCCACTCCGCGGGCATACGATACCCAAGAGAAGCAGGTGGAGCATGACTTAAAGTTTTACTTGAATGTTGGGGCACGTTCGAGTCAGTCCAATAATCGGCTGGTGATAGGCGCGTAGCTGTCGATACGGCGATCGCGCAGGAACGGCCAGTTACGGCGAATCTCCTCGAGAGCTCTAAGATCGACTTCGCCAACAAGAATTTCTTCGCGATCGTGCGATGCTTCCCCGAGCACGCGACCGAAGGGATCGCAGAAAAACGATCCGCCCCAGAATTCCAGTCCTTGCCCGGGCGCAGACTTGCCGCGCACATTGCCAGTTTCGAATCCGACGCGGTTCACGACCGCCACATACACTCCATTGGCAATTGCATGCGCGCGCTGAATGGTGCGCCAGGCATCGTGCTGGGCAACGCCGAACTCGGCCTTCTCTGCCGGATGCCATCCGATTGCAGTGGGGTAAAACAATACGTGCGCCCCTTGCAAAGCGGTCAGGCGCGCTCCCTCCGGATACCACTGATCCCAGCAGACGAGCGTGCCTAGCTTGCCTGCGCTGGTATCGAGAGCGCGAAAGCCCAGATCGCCGGGAGTGAAATAGAACTTTTCGTAATACAGTGGGTCGTCTGGAATATGCATCTTGCGGTACAGGCCTCGCAGCGTCCCATCGTTGTCGAATACAGCGGCTGTATTGTGATAAATCCCTGCCGCGCGCTTTTCGAACAGTGACGCAATCAGGACGACGCCATTGCTGCGAGCCGCCGCCGCCAGTTTCTCGCTGCTCGGGCCGGGAATGGGCTCCGCTAGATCGAAAAGCGCATGATCCTCTCGCTGGCAGAAATACTGCGTCTGGAAAAGTTCCGGAAGGCAGACGACTTTCGCCCCGCGTCCCGCTGCTTCGGCAACCCGGCTGAGAGCCTTGTCAAGATTCTGTTCCGGCTCCGGTCCGCACGACATCTGGATCAAAGCCACACGGAATTTTTCAGGCGGCAAACGTTATGACCTCCGCGATTCAATATAGCAGGCGAAAGCAGTCGGTCGCCTGTCCGCTGCCAGCGATGAAACGATGTACTTTAATCAACCCAGGCAAAGAACGTGGCGGAGCTTGCTGCGCACGACAGCCGAGGCGGCTGTCCCCGCATAGTGTTTGTAAGCTCTGAGGATCTAAGGTCTGAGGTCCAGCATCATTCTGGTGCTACCCCAGTACCCGCACTTGGATTCTTATTCAGCTTCTTGTGCTTGGCCTGCTCTTCTTGATCTTGGAGAAGTTTCTTGTGGTCTTCGGTCGAGGTGTCTACGGTTTCCAGAGCATTATTAAGCACGAACTCGTATTGTTGAGCTTCGGCGGAAGGAACATCGGCCGCATCTTTCAACGCGCGCAGCTTGGCTTGAAACTCCGCGTCAGCGTCAATGACCGTCTTCATCGGCTTGCGGATATCGTCATGGCGATCGACATAGGTATCGATATTGTCGTTCAGTTCGTCATAAAGCAGCTGGAAATCCGACAGCAGGTCGTGAGTTTGTTTCAAACGATCCGTGGCCTTCGCATCGTTTCGGACCTGCTCAAGCTTCACCAGGCGCGCCCGGGCGAATTCGACGTACAGAGGAAGGCGAAGCCGCGGCTCCCAGCTGGTGTCACGGATTTTATCGATTTCAGGCTGGGTTAGAGGATCGCGGTGCTTCTGGGCAAACATTATGCAACTGGAGAGCAGCAAGGCCCCTGCTGTAACCCGAAACCTTCTCATTTCCCACCTTTTTTGAACATTGACGCGAGCAGATCATCCCGCACGCGATCGAGACGGTTCATAGCCTCTTTCACCGCTGCCTGATCTACTTGCCCCAGTGTGTGCAGGATATTGGTGAGCTTGCGAGTCATGCCTCGCACCGCGATCTCGGACTGCTTCTGATACTTGTGCGATTGGATGGAATAGTCGCGCGCCAACTCCGAATAGGCCACCACGTCCGTGAGCGCCGATTGTGCTTTGTCCAAATCCCCGGCTGCATATAACTTGTCGGCCTCGGTGAGGCGCATCTCTGCGACCTGAACACAGAGATGCGGCTTGTCGCCCACATTTGCGGACGAGATCCGCGCCTTGAGCGAATCTACCGTCAGCTCCTGATGGGGAATCGGGCTGGCTAGCGCGCCCAATGCCAGCACAATTAAAATCCCTAGTGCGACGAGCATCTGAATACTTCTACTCAACTGATCACCCCACCCCATCCGACCCTGTCCCCACGCCTGTCTTTCGAAGCGAGCAACTACTTCTTCGGCTCTAACGCGATCAGGCGGTGTTTCGCCTGCCACTCCTGATCAGGATACTTCCCATCGGCTCCCTGGAGAAAAAGACGATAGTTGGCCACTGCCTGTTTGACATTCTTCAGATGATCATTGGCCGAGGCACGCAGGA
>Ga0207702_10003850_pt1 | contig 13538 bp, 14 predicted proteins | sample KBSCornC62_FD_184302 | JGI IMG/M metagenome (GOLD analysis project Ga0207702, IMG submission 184302) | Corn rhizosphere microbial communities from Kellogg Biological Station, Michigan, USA - KBS Corn C6-2 (SPAdes) (version 2) | ecosystem: Host-associated > Plants > Roots > Rhizosphere > Soil ...
GCGTGTCGAAACAGAGACAAGGCCATACTTACTGCCCTTTGACCGCTTTGAGTTCGTCGACCCGGACAAGACCGTCCGCGTCGCCGGGAATGGTGATCTCGAAGACGGACTTCTTGTCGTCGAGCATAGTGATGCGCCATTTGCCTGGCGCCAGCCCACCGATGCCGAACCGGCCTTCCCGGTTGGTGAACACCGTGATCGGCGTGCGTTCGGGATGCGCGAGTTCGACCGCGGTGCCGCTGACCAGCGAGACGGCCTCGCCGTCAATGTCGAGCAAGCGACCGACCGCGGTCACCGAATAGGCGGATCCGACTACGAGTCTGTAACCACTCCGGTACGGCGGCAGCAGCCGGAACGACCCCTGGCCGAGGTCGACGCCCGGTTTGGCATTGGGTGCGTCGACCGCGATCGTCCGCTCGGCATAGGAGCTCAGGCTGGGCTCGGTGCCGGCCCTGAGCGCGCCGCTATTCGCGGTATAGCCGAACGGCGACGGCGACACGACGACGTTGGTGCCGTCGAGCTTCTTGTACGGCGTGACGATCGCGAAGCTGTCGTAGATCGGCCGTCCGACCGAGAAGGCGCCGTCGGCGATCGCCAGCGAGCTGCCGAAGCGGAACGACGTGCGCTGCGACGTGACGCTGCCGAACGTGTCCTGGAACGTCCCGAAGTGGCTGATGCCCAATTCGGCGCGGTTGGTGTAATAATTGCCGGTGAAGTTGATTCCCGACCCGGCATCGCTGCGTTCGACATCGGCGGTCATGTTGTACGATCCGACCCCCTGTCCGTAGAGCGTCTGGAACGATGTCCGGACTCGGTTGCCACGACTATCATAGTCGGTACGCGCGGTGGAATAACGGCCAAGCCGGATGACAAGCGAGACCAGCCCGCCGAACCGCGACCCAAAGGTATCGCGTTCCCAGCGCGCATCGGCGGTCACCGTCGCGGTCGAGGATATCCGATAGCCGGTGGTGACCCGGTAGGTATGCAAATCCGGTTGCGCTCCGCGCCCCTTGGAGAAGCGTCCGTCGAACCCGGCATAGAGCCGCTCGTTGAAAGTGTGCGAATAGCCGCCGCCCACTTCGAACTGGAACTGGTTGTCAGGCACCAGCACGCCGAGCGGGGCGAAATAGCGACTGCGCGTTTCGACGAAGATATTGAGCGAATCGGCTTGCCCACCCGAGCGCTGGATCAATCGCTGGAAGGTCAGCGTCGCGGCGTGGCCGGTATGCGACCCCCTCATGTTCGACAGCGAGAAATTGCCGGCAAAGGTACCGAACGGCGTCGCAACGACTGCCTCGACGCCACCCATCTGGGTGTTCTTGTCGGCCTGGGCATTGACGCCCAGGGTCAGGAAGTCGCTGATGCCGCGGCGATAAAAGCCGGTGAAGGCGAATTTGTCGGTATAATGCGGTCCGTGCAGGCCGAGCGGATTGAGCACGCCGGCATAAAGGCCGAATTCGCTCAATCCCTTGGCCAGCTGCGACTGGTCGAGGAACAGGTTGAACCGCAACAGGTCGGTCCGCCCGGTATCGTCGATCACCGACAGACGGATGTCGTTCGCACCCTGGGTGAACGGGAAATCGCGCAGATTATAGGTGCCCGGTGCCAGCTGCAGCCGCCGGACGATCTGTCCGTTGACCTGGACCTCGACGGTCGAGGGACGGCTGAGCTGGAAACTGCGGTCGCCGCGCGGACGGACCAGCTGCTGCGGCTGGAGCACGCTGTACGAGCGGAAGATCGACAGGCCGGCAATGTCGGGCGCCGACTGGAAACCGCGCGAGACGGTCTGCAGGTCGCCCGCCGTCCAGCGCACCAGATTCTTCTCGTCGTCATAGACGAGCCGCGATCCGAGCCGCTGGAAATCGACGCCGTTCGATCCGGGCTGCCAGATCGCTTCGCCCTCGGCGACCACGCCGCCGATCCGCGTCGCGCCGTCGAGCGAGAAGATCGGCGAGGCGAACCCCTTGGCGCCGCCGGCATGGATGTAATCTTCCGAGCCGCGGATGTTGAGATAGGCGCTCCAATCCGCCGGCGTGGCAAAGGTGCCGACCCGGTTGCGGTCGAGCGGACTGACCGTCAGCGACCGCGACGCGCGCCGCTCGGCGGCGATCGTCAGGTTGAGCTCGAGCGTCTGCGGATTGTAGCGGATGCCGACACCCGCCGCCTCGAAATCGGCCGGAGTCAGCACCGCCTTGGTCGACAGGCTCGATTGGATCGCGGTGAAGGATTGCTGGTTGAGGACGTTCGACAGCAAGTCGAGCAGGCGCTGCGCCGGAAATTCCAGCTTGCTGCTGGCGGTGATCGTCAACGGCATGTCGCCGAGATACGTCCCGCCGTCCTTGACCGGCACCGTCAGGACGATGTCGCGCCCGGTCGGATTGAGCGTGGCTTGCGGTTGATCGGTCGGTGCGGTCGGCGCGTCGATCGTGACGCGCCGCTCCTGCGCTTGCGGCACCGTGTTTTGCTGGCTGTCGCTATTGGCTCGCGCCGGCGCGCACAGACCGCCGATGCTCGCGCTCGCAAGCATCACAGCGATCATGCGGCTCTGGAGCCGCTTAGCCGTCCGGCGTGAAGCTGACATCGACGCTGCCCCCATCAACCGGCAACTCAATCGGCAGCGACATGCGCCGCGTCTGGTTGGCCCCCACCAAACCGAACCCAATCGTTTGCTGCGTTTCCGGACCCGACAAGGTGCGGCGGAACACTTCCTTGCCCGCGGCGTCCTTCTCGACGATGCGCAGCCGTCCTTCCGACAGATAGCCGTACGCGGTCGACGCGTTGGTCAGGGTGACCAATGGAATCGGCTTGCCCGCCGGATTGTGCCCGATCTCCGCGCTCTGCACCTTGATCGCCGGCTTCGCGCCATTCGGCGCGATGCTGACCAGCACCTGGAAATTGTACAGGATCTGGATCGCCGACTGCCCCGCCGGCAACTTCACCGGCAGCTGCGCCACCGTGACGTAATAATGCTTGCTGGTCTTGAGCTCGGGGTCACCGACATATTGCACGCGGAACGACTGCGTCTGCCCCGGCTGGATCAGCGCCTGGGGCGGAAAGATCAGCAGATCGCCTGGATCCTTGCCCGTTTCCTTGACGCCATTCTCGTCGAACTCGAGCGATTGCACGCGCAGCTCGACCGGCAACGGCGTCGCGAACGTGTTCTCCACGGTGATGATCTGAGTCATCCCGTTGCCCGATTGCTTCAGGTTGATGATGACCGGCTGTACCGTCATCGCCACCGCGATCTGCTGTGGCAGAACGAGAGCGGCCGCAAAGGCCGCACTCATCAATATCCTCTTCATTCTCTTCACTTCCCCCTCCCGCTGGGTCGTTTAGAAGGCTGCTTCAAATTGTACCGTCACCGTGTCCGCATAGCGCCCGGCGACCAGCGCCCCGCCCCCCGGCGGAACCGCGATCGTCAGGCCCATGTCGCCCGCGCCGCCATCGGCGGAGGCGATCGCGAGGACATTGTTGTTGATGGTCTGCACGCTGGCGTTCTGACCCGCCCAGCTCGCACTGATCTGATAGCCGACGAATTCGCCGAACCCGGTCGGCGATTGCCGGTTGCGCGCATTGCCGCCGTCGCGCAGCAGACCGCCATTGCTGCTGGTGACCGTCAGCCGGTGCGCGGCGTTGCAGATCACCGGCAACGACAGGTTGATCGCGGCGCCGCGCGGTTGCGCGGTCAGCGGATCGCCGAACTCGGTGATCAGGATCTCGCCGCTCGTCGCGCCGGTGCCCGAAAAACTAGCGTTTTGTCCACCCGACGCGGTCGGCGCATTGAGCACGCAGGCCGGCGGCGCGCGTCCGGCGATCTCCAGCCGGCCCTGGCCGGTATCGATGGTGTTCTGCGCGTGCGCCGCGACGGTCGTCGCGAGCAGGGCAGGAACGATGAGGGCGATGCGGTGCATCAGCGCGGCTCCACGAATATCCGCATCGTGTCGGCATAATCGCCGGCCAGTAGCGGAGCGTTGTCGCGGGTGTTGGACGCACCCGGTGCGATGTTGAGCTTGAGGTCGATCTCGCCCGCCGTCGGCAGGTCGATGTTGAATTGCTGGTCGTTGACCCGGCGCGCCTGGGCGTCGGCGTTGAGCACGCCGTTGACCACGCCCCACATCACCGTCGCGCGATAGGGCACGGCCGAGCCGAAACCGGGCGCGGGCGGCTGGGTGCGCTGCAGCGTCGGCCATAGGCCGTTATTCTGCGATTCGAGGCGCAGCCGGTGCGGATAGTTGCACACCGCGTCGAACTTCACGTCGACCGACGCGGCGCTGACCGCCAGCGTGGTCGGATCGATCATCTGGTCGATCTGCAGCGTGTTGCCGCTCAGCCCGCGGAAATTGATCTGGCTACCCGCCGACAGCCGGGGCGAGCCCACCGCGCATACCGGCGGGGCATTGCCTGTAACCGGCAGGGTCTTGGTCGCCACGGTCGACTGGGCAAATGCGGGGGATGCCCAGGCGAGGAGCCCGCCGACGACCAAGACCGTTTCAAGGCGGAAGCCGCGTGTCATCTCAGGACGCCACGGCCAACGTAACGGTGACGTTGCCCTGATAATTGGTGTCGGCGACCAGCCGCTGGGTCGCGCCGCCATTGGTCGAGAAACTGCCGACCGAGACGGTGATGTCGCCCGAAAACGCCGTCGCCCGCGTCTGCACGGCGGCGGGGTTGCTGCCCGCGCCGGTCGCGAAGGCGGCCGGTGTCGTCGTCCAGCCGCTGGCGGTGGCGGTATAATCGACCACGCGCGAGAAGCCGGCCGGCGGCGTGCTGGTAAAGGTCTGCGCGGCCATCGGCGTCGCGTTGACCGTGATGGTGCTGCGCGCGCTGCAGAACGAGCCCGACAGGACCTTGGGCGGTGCCGCCAGGTCGGTCCGCAACAGGCCGGTGTTGATGTCGATCAGCACGCCCATGTCGAACGTTCCGCCGGTGCCGGCGATCGTTCCGCCGACGCACATCGCGGGCACGTTGCCGACGACGGCGAAGTTCTTGGTATCGGTGTCGCTGCTCTGGGCCGCGGCAGCGCCGCTCCAGGCGATCGCGACTGCTGCAGCCGACAAAGCGGCCAGGCGCTTCAGGTTATGCGTCATGATCACTCTCCCCCCGACGCGACCGGTCCGAGCTTGACCACGACCAGGCCGCTATAGGCGCCGGCGGTGAGCAGGAAGTCGGACGGTGCGGTGAAATTGGACAAGGTGACATCGAGATCGGCGACCTTGGGCGCCGGCTGCGTCGGTCCGGTCGCCGATGCGGTCGGCGATCCGCCCCCGGCGGTGGCGGCGGTGGTGACCGTCGCCGAGCCCGCCGCCCAGTTGGTCACGTCGGCGGTATAATTGACCGCCTTGGCGAAGCCCGGCTCGACCGCGCTGGCGTCGTTCGACACCAGAGCCGTCGCGGTCACCGTGATGGCCGATCCCGCGAAGTTGCAGAACGAGCCCGGCAAGGTGACCGTGCGCGGTGCGATGACGGCGATCTTGCCGACCCTCGCCCCCGACGTGTTCGCCATCTGGCCGACATCGACCGGCGCGGGCGTCGGCGTGCCGAGCATGCACAGCTTGGCGACCGTGCCCGAGACGCCGACATCGGCGGTCGCGGTGTCGGTGGCCTGGGCGTGCGCGATACCCGGAAGGGCGACCGCGGCGAGCAGGGTAAGAGCGAGGCGCTTCATCACAGCTTCTCCATCAGGACCGGTCAGGGCAACGCTACGGCGGGCGTCAGCGTCACCAGCACCTGACCCGTATAGTCACCAGCGACGAGCAGCCCGCTGGTGGGGCTCGACGAACCCGACAGCGTGACCTTCACGTCGCCCGTGAACAGGCCGACCGGAACCGCGGTGCCGGCACCGTCGGTCACCGACGTGTCGGTGGCGTTGGCGCTATTGGCGGTAGCGGTCGCGGTGTAGTTCACGACGCGGTCGAAGCCGGCCGGCGGCGTGGTGGTGAAGGTCGTGTTGACCAGGCGCTGCGCCTCCACGCTCATCGTGGCGGCAGTGCCGTTGCACCAGCCCTGCAAGGTACGGCTCTGGCCGTCGAGCTTGCTGGGATCCAGCTTGCCCGCGGTAGCCCCCGATCCCTGCAGCGACAGCTCGCCGGCATTGATCACGTCGGACGGCAAGGTGAACTGGCAACGGTCGGCGACCGAGCCGTTGATCGTAACCGTACCCGTCGCATTCTGCGCGGCGGCGGGCAACGCTGCCGAGGCGGCGATGATCGCTGCGGCGGCAAGGATCGAGGTCTTCATGTCAAACATTCCCCGTTTGGAGGTCGATTACGCGCCCGGCTTGATCACGACGGTGATCTTGCCCGTGTAGGTCGGATCCGCGGCCAGCAGGTCGGTGGCGGTGTCGGTGCGGAAGTTCGACGCGCTGATGGCGATGTTGTCCGAGCCGTTATTGGCCAGGCGGCCACCGATCGCGGTATCGGCACCGGCGGCAGCGGCGCTGTCGTTGGTGAACGGGCCCGCGGCGCCGGCAGTCGTGGTCACCGCGACGCTGGCGGTGAAATCGATGCTGTTGTCATAGCCGCCGCCGCCAAGCGCGGTAGCCGCCGTGATCGGATCGGCGTCGACGCTGATCGTCGGCGCGGCCGAGGTGCAGACGACGCGAGCAGTGAGCCCGGCGCTGGCGTTGAAGGAGGCGGCGAGGTTGGTGCGCATCTTGCCGGTGGTGTCGGCGAGTTCGCCGAGCGCAACGGTCGTGCCGAAGGTCGAGCCATCGCCCGGAACGACCAGGCACTTCGGCGCCACCGAACCGGTGATGTTGACCGTACCCGTCACGTTCTGCGCCGCGGCAGGAGCCGCAATCGCGATCATCGAACCGGCGCCGAGCGCCATAAGCATGAACTTTTTCACTTTACTGTCCCTTTCAAAAAGACTGCGAATAGCGAGCACTGCCCCCCCGGACGGTTTCGCCCCCTCGATTGAACCATCGGCCGGATTCCACGAGGGTAGAAACCGGACGTTTTGTGCGGGCGTCCTCATGACGCCGCGCTCACCGTCACCGTGAGGGTGTCGGAATAGGAGCCGCTGACCAGCGAGCCCGGGCCGCCATAAGCGGGGGCGCTGACGCGGAGATATGTGCCGGGCTGATTGACCGACGTGGAATTGAGCAGCAGGCCCTGCGACTGGCTGACCGGGCCGCGGAACGTGCAGGGCGCGCCGGATGTGGCGGTCAGCGTCGAAACCGCGCACGATCCGGTCGCCGTCGCGGTCGATCCGACCACGTTGAGCGCCACGGTATAAGGTGCGAGCGTGATATAACCGGTCGGCACCGAGCCGGCGGTCAACAGGCCGCCATTGGCCGAGACCACCGCGACCCGCGAAGGCCCGGTGCAATCGAGCGCGAAGGTGAAATCGTGGTTGAGACCGAGGACGTCGAAATCGGGCTGCGAATAGGTGCCCGAGGGCGCCGACCCGGTGGCGAAGCCGCAATGGCCGCCGACCGACGCGGTGACCATCACTGGCAGGTCGCGATGGCCGCCCACCACGCCCGGCTGACCGTCAGCGTAGACCGTTTGCGCGGCGGCGCCCTGCGGAAGCAGCGCGATGCCGATCGCCAACACGATCGTAGTCAATGAACCCCGGCAAGTCACAGTTCGCTGCCCCTCCCGGACAAATGAACGATGGCCCTTTTGTTGACGAGGTAGCTAAAAACGCAAGAAGAATTTTTTACCCTTCATTAACCAATTCAGGTAACCTGCAGAATATAGGGTATAGCGACGGTTATTAGCGTTATATCCTTGGATATATGGAATCATTATAGATACGAAATTGTTTGTTTATTATTGGGACAAAACTTTCAATCCAAAGTCAGACGAAAAATCTATTGTATAAAATGTCGAAAATAATTCGATTATATAACTTTGGTTTCCGATAGCTAGTCGGCGCCATACTTCAATCGAACGTCACGCGTTTGCGCCCCGCCCGGCACGAAGGCCAAGCACTGCTTTGGAATATAGTTACTCGTTCGTGTACTATTATGACTTTGTTAAGTTCGATTGTTAACGCTTGGACGGAAGCGACATGGCCGACTCGGCGCGACTCGGCGACGGACCGCACCGAATCGGCGGTGAGTCGCGGAACAAAAGTTCACGAATCAAATCAGAATGATCCCATGAGCGCGGAATCGAAGGATATATCCCGATCGTCGCGCGTGGCGGCCAGTGCCGCCCTTGGATCCGGTCGCGATCGCCAGGGGAGGGCTCTAATATTAGGTCCGATCGATATTAGGACGGATCGACAGTCGCCCCCCATTCGCCATGCCGGCCTTGTGCCGGCATCCACCGCAGCCATTCACAGCGCGGAGAATGCGGAACCCTAATTCCCCACCCCTCCCCGCACCATAAAGGAACACCGGACAATTCCCGCCCGGAACCTTTACGAGACGGCAACGATTTCGGTTGATACTCTGGGTTAACAACCAAAGGGGGTGGAATGCGGTCGTTGAGCGAATACCCGGCGGGCAGAGCGCTGACCGCGCGCAGCCTGGCATTGGTCTGCAAGCTGGAGGTCGGGCTGCCCCGGCTGATGCTGATCTGGGTGTTGTTCGCCGGCTTTGCCTGCGGCCTGCGCGTCGCCTTTTCCGCGACGCCGATCCTGACGCCGGGCGACGAGCTCGGCAACGCGCTCCCCTATCTGTTGCTGGTCGTCGCGCCGATCGTCACCGTCCTGCTCGGCCTGTCCGCCTTTCCGGCGACGGCGCTCCATGCCCAGCCGACGCAGCGCCTGGCGTGGATCGGCCGGTGGCGCCGGGTCGACGCGGTCACCGCGCGATCGATGCCGCTATACGGTGCGACCGGGTTCATGGCCTCGTTGCTGGTCGGCATCCTGATCAACGTCCCCGTCCGCACCTTCGAGTTCCTGACCGGCATCCCGGCTTTGGGCGGCATGGCGCCCGATTGGTTCCGCACCCTCTATGCGATGATGCTGGCCGACCTGGTGCTGCTGTCGTGCCTCTACGCCCTCGCCTTCGTGCTCGCGCTGCGCCACGTGCCCCTGTTCCCGCGCTTCCTGGCCGCCGTCTGGGCGATCGACATATTGATGCAGATCTGCATCGCGCGCGTGATGGGCAATGTCGCCAACCTGCCGGGAACGGTGGGCGCCTCGCTCTCCGACATGCTCGAGGGCAATCTCAAGAAAGTGCTGATCAGCGTCGCGATCTGGCTGCCCTATCTGCTGCTGTCGCGCCGCGTGAACCTGACCTATCGCTGGCGGGTTCCGGCCTGAGCCGTTCGCCTGTAATAGGGGCGAATGGGGCGGGTTCATTCGAGTGATATCTTGCGTCGCACCGCGATGATCGATGGCATCGCCGGCCGATAGCCTGTCGCCGCCAGCGCGCGAGGCGCCCGCCTGGCCGCTGGCCGTGGCGCTGTTGCTCGTGGTCGCGGCCGGCACACTGCTGTGGAACGCCGAGCTGGTCAACGACGTCGCCTGGCAATTATGGGTCGCGCGCCAGCTTGCCCATGGCGTCACTCTTTATACCGACATCATAGAGGTAAATCCGCCTTTGTGGTTCTGGGCGGCGATACCGGTCGTCGATCTGGCGCAGCTGATCGGCGTGAGCAGTTATCATGTCCTGATCGCGTCGGTGCTCGCGCTCGATATCATCGCGCTCCTGCTTGTCCGCCGGCTGTGCCGCGATCTGCAGAGCGGCGTACTGATCGTCCTTGGCTTTCCCGTCATCACCCTGTTCGCTTTTCTCGACGTGTTCGGGCAGCGCGAGCATCTGACCCTCATCGCGATCGTGCCCTACCTCGTCCTCGTCGCCCGCCGCTCCGAGGGACTGGCAACGGGCAAGACGATCGCGATCGCCTGCGGAATCCTTGCCGCTTTCGGTATTGCGCTGAAGCCGTACTTCCTCCTCGTCCCGGTGGCGCTGGAAATCCTGCTTCTGGTTCGTACGCGCCGTCTGCCATTCAGGCCGGAGAACCTCGCGCTGGCGGGATCGCTCGTTGCCTATGCGCTGAGCGTCCTGCTGTTCGCCCGCGCTTATGTCGTCGCGATCGTCCCGATGATGACGCTGGCCTATCACGGCTACGATCAGCCGGTCCTCGATCAATTGCATCGGCCCGCCGTGGCGATGGCGTGCTTATTGCTGCTCACCCTGCCGCTCTACGGCTGGCCCAGGTCGTCGGTCGCCCAGGCCGCTTTGGTCGCCGGACTAGCCTTTCTCGCCGCGTATTTGCTGCAAGGTAAAGGGTGGCGATATCACGGTCTGCCGGCGATGGGGTGCTTCGCGCTCGTGATTCTAGCCGAGGCAGAACGATATCACTGGAGCTCCGCGTCGCTCACCCAACGTGCAGCGTTGGTCTTGGCAGCGGCGGCAACATTATGTTTGGTCCCGCCACTTGTGGAGGCGGCGCAGCGCGATAACCGCACAAACGCCATGCTCGCCACACGCGATCTTAACGCCGGCGATGTCGTGGGCGTTCTGTCGACTAGCGGCGGGCGGTATTGGCCAATTCCCGAGGAACGCCATTTCGTCTGGCCGTCGCGCTACATGACCTACTGGATGTTGATCGACGCGATCGATGCGTCGCGGACCGGATCGCGCAATCCAGCTTTTGCTACATTGATACACAAGGTCCGGCGCGATGCCATCGACGACCTCGCCTGCCGTCCGCCGCGACGCATCCTTGAAGACCGTTACAACATCCCTTTCCTCAAAACCGGATTGGTACGTTTCTTTTCGGCCGACCGCGATTTTGCGCGCCTGATGCGCGCCTATCGCCGTGGTGCCGACTATGGAGAGTTCGCCACCTACGATCTCGTTGGGCCGATCGCGTATCGCCCCGCGACATGCCGACCTATTTATTGACGTCCAGGTTTGCCGCCACGCCTGGCTTCGCCTCCATGCTCTGCTGAGGAGCGCTGGGCGTTTTGGTAGCCTGAGCCCGATCATTGACGTGGATCACCGCCCATTTGTCGGCATAGATCCGCCGCCAGCCCGGGTCGCGGTCGAGAGTTTTCGCCAGCGGATTATCCGGTGGCAGGATCGTCCAGGCGAATTTCCAGCGCGCCTCCGCCACTCTCCAGCGCGCGGCGTCACCTTTGGCGATCTTGAAATAGTCGGCAGTGAAAGCATCGCCGTACATATCCGACCGACCGTCGATGAACGGCGCGATGCCTTCGAACGCTAACAGACCTCCGAAACTATATTCGTTGAACACCGGCTTATCGCGCAATGCGGGGGGCAGGTTGCGAAGCGCCGTGATCGGAACGCCATAGCTATCGGGACGATCGAAGGGCGTGATCAGACGATAGGTTGCGGTCCCGACGAACAAGAGCAATCCGACCGCCAATAGCGGCGCCAACTCGCGTCGCTCCGCCCAAAGCCGCGGCAGCAATGCCGGACGTGGCCGCTCGGCATCCTCCGCCCAAGCCCGGCCCAGCGGTTCGGCGAGCAGGATCGTCGCCAGGATCACCAGCACCATCTGGTTGCGGATATGCTCGAACGTGATATGCAGCGCGACCAACAGGATCAACAGGCGCAGCACCGGGATGCGCACAGGGCGGAGAAGCAGGAAGAACAGGCCACTGAGTAGCACCACCTCCAGGCTGGACGCGCCGCCGAACCGCGCCGGCTGCCATTCTGCGATCAACGACAGCAACGAGAGGTTGTTGACGTAGAAGGGGTAGAGCAGGCCATCCAGTCCCGCCGGCGTCGCCAGCGCTGCGGCGGCCGAGACGATGCCAAACAGCCCCCATTGCCGTATCACTCGCAGCCGGTCGCTGGGCGCCGCGGCAACCAGCGCCTCCAGCCCCAGGCCGCCGGCCAGCGCCAGCCCGAACACGAAGCTGCCATGCGCATTGGCCCAGACGAACATAAGAATCGCGAGCGCGAGCGGGGGCGCGCGCTCGCGCTCGCGCGCGCGTAAGAGCGCGATCAGCCACGCCGCGAGCATCGGCAGCGCAAGCAGATGCGGTCTCGCGAATAACGACTGCGCCAGCCCGATCGACAGATAGACTAGCATCAGCGCGGCCGCGCCGGGACGCTGCCAGCGCCGCAAATGGAGCGCGATGATGGCGTAGAGCGCCGCCGACGCGGTACCGAACAGCAGGATCAGCCCGCTCCAGCCGCCAAAACGCCAGGCGCCATACATCAGCAGTTCGGACAGCCATTCGTGCGCGACCCAGGGGTGCCCGCGCGCCGTGAACGAAAAAGGGTCGGATCGCGGGACCGTTCCGTGCGTCGCGATCCATTGGCCGGTCGCGATATGCCACCCGGTATCGCCATCGGCGAAGGCCGAGGACAAGACGGTCACGAATGCGAACGCGGTGAAGCTGGCCAATAATAGGAAGGCAATATCGGGAAGGTCAGCATCGCTGGCTCTCCCGTTACTCATTTTGGAATGCTTAATGGCGGCATAGAAATCTCCCCCTCAGCCCATTCCCCGACTTAATAGGTGATTCGTTTTATGCAAAAGCGATTCGCGGATTTGGACCGATCGGACACGCAATCCATACCGTTGGATAAAAGCGACACATCGATATACCCAGTTCGGCCCGATTTGGGTATGTCGAAGGATATAGAAACTATCCCCTTCAGCCCTGTCGGCACATTTTTTCTGCGATTCTTGATGGTTAACCGGCAGTACCCCTTCCCCAAGTCATTTCAGTTAAGTGTTTGATAATCCTATATTTAAGTCTTAATGGTTAACAAAATTTAAGACTAACTATTTGAAAGAACTATGAAAATAGTCGGTTATTGACACGTTACCCGGTTCGACCCCTTCATCAACTGGCATTCCGGGGACGACCGATCGGACCAGCTCTCGAACGAGTTTGGACTCACCCGATCCCAGATTGCCCACGGAATAGTTGGGGCCGGTTTGATCCGGCGGGGAATTGGGGAAGTGACATGACGATGATCAAGAATCTTTTGCTCGACGACAGCGGCGCGTCGGCCGCCGAATATGCGCTGATCCTGGCGATCGTCGGCACCGGCATCGCCGTTGCCGCCTACACGCTCGGCACTTCGATCAGCAATGCCATGAACAAGGCGTCGAACTGCATCACCCGCACGCCGACCAATACGGCCTGCTGATGCACGACTGACGCGGGCGGGGCGCTTTCGGGAGGGGAAGCGCCCCGCCGATCCGGCCGGATCTATATCCGGTAACGAAGGAGTTTTCGACATGACGATGATCAAGAACTTGCTGACCGACACCAGTGGTGCCTCGGCGGCCGAATATGCGCTGATCCTGGCGATCGTGGGCACCGGCATCGCCGTTGCCGCCTACACGCTCGGGACCTCGATCAGCAACGCCATGAACAAGGCGTCAAACTGCATCGCTAACTCCAACGCCGGCGTGTGCTAATGAACTGAACGGGGTCGCGGATCATCCGCGGCCCCGTTCCGATCGCGATTGCGATCGGCCGGCGGGGGGTCGGTAATCATGCGTGGACAGGGACTTATAATCTTAGGCGTCGCGATCCTGATCGGGCTCGCGGCCGTTTTCCTTGCCAATTCCTATCTTGGCCGGGTCGAACAGCAACAGGCCAGCAGCCCGCAGGGGACGGTGAAGGTCGCGGTGGCGAGCGTT
>Ga0207702_10003851_pt1 | contig 13535 bp, 23 predicted proteins | sample KBSCornC62_FD_184302 | JGI IMG/M metagenome (GOLD analysis project Ga0207702, IMG submission 184302) | Corn rhizosphere microbial communities from Kellogg Biological Station, Michigan, USA - KBS Corn C6-2 (SPAdes) (version 2) | ecosystem: Host-associated > Plants > Roots > Rhizosphere > Soil ...
GATTGCATGGCGACCATCGGGCAGGTCGGCAACATCGATCACGAGAATGTAACCATCGGGAAGGCCGGGCGGTCGCGGTGGCTGGGGAAACGCCCGCATAACCGCGGGGTCTCCATGAACCCAGTGGACCATCCGCACGGTGGTGGCGAAGGAAAGACTTCGGGTGGACGGCATCCAGTGACGCCTTGGGGGCAACCGACGCGCGGATACAAGACGCGCAACAACAAGCGTACGGATAAGTTCATCGTGAGCCGGCGAAGCAAGTAAGAGTATTCGTAGAGACGTAGCTGGCTACGTCTCCTGCCGGAAGCGGCAGTTCAGCATGAGAGAAGAGCGAGACGTTGCAAGCAACGTCTTTACGAGGAGATATGGCGCGTTCAACGAAAAAAGGCGCATTCGTGGATGGATACCTTCTGGCAAGAGTGGAAGGCCTGAATTCGCGCAATGAAAAGAAAGTGCTGCGCACCTGGTCGCGGCGGTCGACCGTGGTCCCGGAGATGGTGGGACACACGATCGCGGTGCACAACGGGAAGAAATTCATTCCGGTGTATGTGACCGAGAACATGGTGGGTCACAAGCTCGGCGAGTTTAGCTTCACGCGCACCTTCAAGGGACACTCGATGAGGGCGGCGACGGAAACTGCGGCAAGACCGGCAGGTATCCCCGGCGGTCCGGGAGCTTCGGCACCGGCGGCTGCGGCGACTCCGGCAGCACCGAAAGCATAAGAAGCTTCTAGCTACTAGCTTCTAGCTACTAGCTAGGCATTCGAGACATGGTTAAGGTCGGCTGCGTGACACGGTTTCTAGCTTCTGGTTTAGCTAGGAGCTAGCAGCCAGGAGCTAGTAGCTAATATGGAATTTCGAGCGGAAATGCGTTACCTGCGCGTCTCGCCACAGAAGGCGCGGCTGGTGCTGGATCTGATCAAGGGACGACGCGTGGAAGATGCGCGCAATACTTTGATGTTCACCAAGAAGCGCGTGGCGGCGCCGGTGGGAAAGCTGCTGCAGTCGGCGCTCGACAACGCGAACTTTCTCGCGAGCGAGAAGGGGATCGATGTCGACATCGACAACCTGTACGTCAAACGCGCAGTGGCGAATGACGGCCCACGGATGAAGAGAATTCGTCCGGCGCCCCAAGGTCGCGCGTACCGTTATCAGCGTCGTATTGCGCATATCGAGCTGGTGTTGGCGGAGCGTGGGAAGAACGGAGAAGTCGCTACTGTCGTCGGCGAAAATGCAGCGCCTGCTCCGGCCAAGGCTCGGAGACGGGCACCGGTCGCGAAGAAGGCTGCGGCTAAGGGTAAGAAGAAAGCAGCAGCAAAGTAGTTTCAAGTTTCTAGTTTCGCTTGAGCGAGACGCGTTCGTGGAAACCTGACACTCGAAACTGGAAACTGATTAGTTTAGGAGAATCAATGGGACAAAAAGTCCATCCTTACGGGTTCCGGCTTGGATTTACGAAGCCATGGAAGTCGCGCTGGTTTGCGGAGCGGGATTATGACAAACAATTGCACGAAGACGTGAAGCTGAAGACTGAGTTGAAGGACAAGCTCAAGTCTGCGGGGGTTAGCTCGATTGAGATCGAGCGTCCCGGCAACAAGCTGCGCATCATCATCAAGACGGCGCGACCGGGGATTATCATCGGGCGCAAGGGCGCAGAGATCGACAAGCTCAAGGGCGAACTGCAAAAGCGCACTGGTGGCAAAGATATCTTCGTGGACATCCAGGAAGTGCATAAACCCGAACTTGACGCGCAGCTCGTGTCGGAGTCGATTGCCCTGCAACTGGAGAAACGCGTTGGATTCCGGCGGGCCATGCGCAAAGCCGTGGATTCGGCGCTGCGCTTCGGATGCAAGGGAATCAAGGTTCGCGTGAGCGGACGCCTGAACGGCAATGAAATCGCTCGCTCGGAGTGGTATCTGCAGGGACGTTTGCCGCTGCACACTTTACGCGCTGACATCGATTTCGGCTTCACCGAAGCACGCACGACCTACGGTGTTATCGGAGTGAAGTGCTGGGTGTATAAGGGCGAAATCCTGCCGCAGAAGAAGCGGGAAAGCCAGGCCGCTGCGGCATTCTAACGATTTCGTAGAGACGTAGCTGGCTACGTCTACTGCCGGTTGCGGCAAACAGTATGTGGTGACGAGACGTTGCAAACAACGTCTCGACGGGAAAACTCGATATGTTGATGCCGAAGAAAGTGAAGTATCGGAAACAGCAGCGCGGGCGCATGGCCGGCAAGGCTTGGCGCGGATCAACGCTGTCATTTGGCGATTACGGCCTAAAGGTGCTGGAGCCTGGGTGGATCACCGACCGGCAGATTGAAGCGAGCCGCGTAGCTATGACTCGCTTCGTCAAGCGCGGTGGGAAGATCTGGATTCGCGTGTTCCCGGACAAGCCGGTCACGAAAAAGCCGGCTGAAACTCGTATGGGAAAGGGAAAGGGCGCTCCGGATCACTGGGTTGCGGTGGTGCGTCCGGGAAAGATTTTGTTCGAGATGGAAGGTGTATCGCTCCAGGATGCGAGCGAGGCGATGCGGCTGGCGTCGCACAAGCTGGCGCTACGGACGACTCTGGTGAAACGCGAAGGGGCGCGGCACTAGAGGTAGTCAGGTCCGGCTAGAGATTGAGGAATTATGAAGGTAGACAAAATTCGAAATTTGACCGACGTGGAGCTTGGCAACCAGGAGCGCGAGCTGGCGGACCAGTTGTTTAAGCTGAAATTTCAGCTGAACATGGGACAGACGGAATCGCTGAAGAAGATGCGCGGGCTGCGCAAGGACATTGCGCGGGTGAAGACGATCCAGGTTGAACGCAAGCGCACGGGCGCAACGGAGAAACGATAATGGCGGAAACAACACAGAAGGCGCAGGGTCGCCGTAAGGAAGTCGTCGGAGAAGTCGTCGCCAGCCGCATGCAGAAGACGATTGTCGTGCAGGTGACGCGGAAAAAGGCACATCCTTTCTACGGTCGCGTGATTGCGCGGCACAAAAAGTTCTACGCGCACGACGAAACCAATCAGGCCCATGTGGGCGACGTAGTGCGGATCGAGGAAACACGTCCGTTGTCGAAACTGAAGCGCTGGAAGCTGAAGGATATTGTCCGCAAAGCGGCGCTAGTGCCCGAGACCAGCGAAGCTGCGGCCAGCTAGCCGCACAAGAGATTTAGACAGGGAGATTGGCCATGGCTGTGATGATGAGAACGATGCTGGAGGTCGCCGACAATTCCGGCGCACGCAAGCTGCAGATGATCCTGCCGCTGGGCGGTTCGACGGGATTGAACGCCGGACTGGGCGACGTGATCACTGCGGCCGTGAAGGAATCGGCCCCCGAAGGCCAGGTGCAGAAGGGCAAAGTTGTCAAGGCCGTCATCGTGCGCACGCGTAAGGAACACCGGCGGCGTGATGGAACTTATATCCGCTTCGATCAGAATGCGGCAGTGCTGATCAACGAAGCTGGAGAGCCGGTAGGAACGCGCGTTTTCGGACCTGTCGCGCGTGAACTGCGCGAGAAGAAGTTTTTGAAGATTGTTTCGTTGGCACCCGAGGTCATATAGAGATTTTGCAATTTGGTAATCGGGCAATTTTGTAGTTTGAGACCCAAGGATGAACGATTACAAGATTTCCAAATTACGAAATTAGAAAATTGGGATTGGAAAAATGCAAACGGTAAGTACAGAACACAAGCGAGTCGACATTCGGCGCAACGACACCGTGAAGGTGATCACGGGACGCGATAAGGGCAAGGAAGGACGCGTGCTGCGCGTTTTTCCGAATGATGCGAAGATTCTGGTCGAGCACGTGATGATGGTGAAGAAGCACGTGCGTCCAAACCCGCAGCGGAATATCAAGGGCGGCATTGCGGAGCAGGAGAGCCGGATTGCGATTTCGAACGTGCAACTGGTGTGCCCGACTTGCGGGCCGGTCCGCATCGGACATGATATGCGTGGAGACCGGAAAGTACGCGTATGTAAGAAGTGCGGAACGACATTGGATAAGTGATTTGGTCATTGAGTAATCGGGTAATTTTGTAATTTGAGCCCAAGTTCTTTGAAATTATCCGATTACAAAATTACAAAATATTTCACGAACCGGTACACGTCAATTGCATTCCAGATGCTGACACTCCGAAACCGTGAGAGGAAGTTGAAACGAAATGGCGAAAGACAAAAAAGGACCGAAGGAAGCACCGGCGCAGGAACAGAAGGGGCCGGACCAACAGCGGCATAGCGCCAAAGAACGTCCGCGGTTGCGGGCCAGGTTTGAGAAGGAAGTTGCTCCCGCTTTGCTGAAGGAACTGGAACTGAAGAACGTAATGGCGGTTCCACGGCTGCACAAAATCGTTGTCAATATGGGCGTGGGCGAGGCAACGCAGAACGCGAAGGTTCTTGATCCTGCGGTGAACGAACTAGGCCAGATCACCGGGCAAAAGCCCGTGGTGACTCGGGCGAAAAAATCGATTGCGGCGTTCAAGGTTCGGCAAGGCCAGTCGATTGGCGCGATGGTTACTCTGCGGGGTGATCGCATGTACGAATTTTTCGACCGGTTGGTGAATATTGTTCTACCGCGGGTGCGCGATTTTCGCGGAGTGTCGAGCAAGTCGTTTGACGGACGCGGGAATTACACGATCGGTCTTCACGATCAGTTGATCTTTCCGGAGATTTCGTACGAGAAGGTCGACAAGCTGAAGGGCATGAACGTCACGATTGTGACTACCGCGGCTAACGACAATCAGGCTCGATCTCTGCTGAAGCACATGGGAATGCCGTTTCGGGCGTGAGTTTCAAGTTTCAGGTTTTTACAAAGGATTGAATGGCGACTACAGCAAAACGAGTTAAAGACGGAGTTGGGCTGCACCAGGATAAGGTTCGCAAGCCCAAGTTTTCCACGCGCAAGCATAACCGCTGCAAGTTCTGCGGGCGTCCACGGGGGTTCCTGCGGAAGTTTGGCATATGCCGGCTGTGTTTCCGGCAATTGGCGCTGCGCGGGGAGATACCTGGGGTTTCGAAGTCTTCCTGGTAGGTAATCTCGCGTGTGAGCGAGTTGCATAGATCCTTCGCGGCGGAAAAGCGCGGCGCTCAGGACGACATTGGGAAAGCAAGTTGAAGGAGCAAGCTGCTGCAGGTTCTCCGCTGGACGCGGAGCGAACGGGCGGCTGGAGGAGAAGCAAACGATGAGGTTGACCGATCCGGTCGCAGATATGCTGACGCGAGTGCGGAACGCACTCCAGGCCCGGCACCAGAAGGTGGACATTCCCGCTTCACGGTTGAAGCTGGAGATTGCCCGCATCCTGAAAGAGGAAGGCTATATCTCCAATTTCAAGCCGACGGAAGAAGAGGGCCACAAGGTTATTCGGATTTATCTGAAGTATGGCGCGAACAACGAGGCGGCCATCTCGAAGGTGGAGCGTGTGTCGCGCCCGGGATGCCGAGTTTACGTGCGGCGTGCCGAGATTCCCCGCGTGCTGGGCGGGATGGGGATCAACATTCTCACCACGCCGCGCGGCGTGATGACTGGCCGCCAGGCCCGCAAAGAAGGCGTGGGCGGCGAATTGTTGTGCGAGATTTACTAACGCAGTTTCTAGCTACTGGCTTCTCGCTAGTAGCTAAAGCGGCGAGGTCGAGGGAGACTTGAATTTAAACAGTCCTAAGAAAGTTGGGACTTCAAACCCAAGCGTCCTGGCTAGAAGCTAGGAGCTAGAACCTAAAAGCTTATGTCACGAATTGGAAAAAAGCCGATCGCGATTCCTAAGGGAGTCACGGTTACTATTCAGGGAAGTACGGTTCTGGTTCAGGGGCCGAAGGGCAAGCTGGACACTCCGCTTCCGAGAGGAATTAAGTTCGAGCAGAAAGACGGGCACATGGTCGCGATTCGCGAGAACGATTCGCAGTCTGCTGTGCACGGACTCGCTCGGGCTTTGGTCAACAACGCGGTGGAAGGCGTCACCCGGGGCTGGACGCGAGAACTGGAGATCGTCGGAATCGGCTATCGCGCCGAGATGAAGGGCAAAAGTCAGATTGTGTTCAACCTGGGCTACTCCCATCCGATTGAATATCCGCTTCCAACGGGAGTCGATGCCGCGGTGGACCCAAAGCAGACGAAAATCACTTTGACGGGAATTGACCGCCAGAAGGTGGGACAGGTTGCAGCCGAGATGCGTTCGTTGCGTCCGCCTGATCCCTACAAGAATAAAGGCGTGCGCTATGCGGGCGAGCGTTTGAAGAAGAAGGTTGGAAAGACCGGAGCGAAATAGCGCTGTTATGTGGGCGTGAGCGAGGCGGGAGCCCGCAGCCGCTATGCTGAGCGAAGCGAAGGACCTGTACAAGGACTGAAGAAATGCTGACAAAGATTACCAAGAACGAGAAACGCGGGCATGTTCACGAGCGCATTCGCAAAAAGCTGCAAGGGTCGGCCGAGCGACCGCGGCTGAATGTGTACCGTTCGCTGAATCACATTTATGTGCAGGTCATCGACGACCTGAGCGGAAAGACGCTGGTTTCCGCCAGCACTGCCGAGGGAAAAAAAGAAGATCGGCGGACGGGCGGCAACGTGGCTTCGGCAAAGTCGGTCGGCAAGGTCATTGCCGAGCGCGCCAAAGCCAAGGGCGTTACCAAAGTTGTGTTTGACCGCGGAGGGTACATTTATCACGGGCGCGTAAAGGCTCTGGCCGACGCGGCGCGAGAAGCGGGACTTCAGTTCTAAGATCAGCTTCTAGCTTTTAGCTTCTAGCCAACCCATGTCGGTCGCTAGAGGCTAGGAGCTGGCAGCTAGAAGCTAGGTTATCAATGCCAACAGTGATCAAGAAACTCGATGCAGGGTCGTACCAGCTGAAGGACCAGGTGGTGGCGATTAACCGCGTGACGAAGGTCGTCAAGGGCGGCAAGAATCTTTCTTTTGCGGCGCTGGTCGTGGTCGGCGATCCCTCGGCGGGAGTGGTGGGTTACGGCTCCGGTAAGGCGAAGGAAGTGCCGCAGGCCATCCGCAAAGGAATTGAGTCGGCGAAAAAGAATCTGGTGAAGGTGAATTTGACCCAGACCAGCATTGCGCATCTGGTGCTTGGCCGTTATGGATCGGGGAGAGTGTTGCTCAAGCCGGCTCCGGAAGGCACAGGCGTGATCGCGGGTGGAGCCGTGCGCGCCGTCATGACCTCTGCAGGTGTGCAGAACGTTCTGACCAAGTCGATTGGAACGACGAATCCGCACAACGTGATTAAGGCAACTTTCGATGCATTGAAGCAGCTAAAGAATAGAGAGAGCGTGGCGACCCTGCGCGGAAAAATGGCAGGGGAGTTGTAAGTTCTCGGGACTGAAGCCCGGATGCATTTGTCTCGGGCAACAGCACAGGTTGCCTTTCCACAAACGAGGTTGATATGAAGACGAAGAAAACAAATTCGGGCAGCGGAAGAATTCACTTAAAATGGGTGCGCTCCGCGATTTGTAGCCCGGTGAAACACAAAAAAGTGATCAAGGGACTAGGATTCACCCGGCTGAACCAGGTGATAGACCGTCCGGACACGCAGGCCATCCGCGGGATGGTGGCAAAGGTGCCACATTTGGTTCAGTTTGTAGACTAACGCTGTACAGGCGTAGCTTGCTACGTCTCGCGCCAGGACGTAGCAAGCTACGTCCCTACGAGAAGAGATAATGAACTTATCGAATATTCACGCACCGAAAAAGGCGACGGAAAAACGCAAGCGCGTGGGGCGCGGTATGGGCTCCGGCATGGGGAAAACTTCCACCCGTGGACACAAGGGACAGCGTTCGCGGTCGGGTTCCCGCATGATTCGCGGATTTGAAGGCGGCCAGATGCCGCTGCACCGGCGCATGCCCAAACGCGGCTTTACTAACATCTTTCGCAAGGAATACAACATCGTGAGCCTGGAGCGGCTGGCGGAGCTGGGCGAGACCACTATCAATCCCGACGTGCTGCGCCAAGCCGGCGTGATCAAGACGAAGCATCCAGTGAAAATTCTGGGTGACGGAGAATTGAGCGTCGCTCTCACGGTGAGCGCTCACAAGTTTTCCAAGTCCGCGCAAGAAAAGATCACGAAGGCAGGCGGCAAGGTCGAGGTCTTGCAGTAATGTTTGACAAGCTGGCGAATATTTTTCGAATTCCGGATCTGCGCAAGCGGATCCTCTTCACCCTGGGGCTCCTTTTCGTCTACCGCCTCGGTGGACACCTTCCCACACCGGGAATCGATACCCTGAAGCTGGAGCAGTTTTTCACACAGGGGAGCACGAGCGGTTCGCTGCTTGGATTTGTGGATCTGTTCTCCGGCGGCCAGTTGCGCCGCATGACGATCTTTGCCTTGGGCATCATGCCGTATATCACGGCATCGATCATTCTGCAGTTGCTAACGGTCGTGTACGAACCGCTGGCCAAGCTCCAGAAGGAAGGCGAGCTGGGCCGCAAGAAGATTACGCAGTGGACGCGCTATATCACCGTTATTCTCAGCGCCGTTCAGTCATTCGGAATTGCAATCGGCCTGGAAAAGGGTGGTTTCGCGCTGACTCCGGGCTGGGGATTCCGTCTGATGACGATGCTCACCCTGACCACCGGTAGCGCCTTCATCATGTGGCTGGGCGAACAGATTACCGATCGCGGCGTGGGCAATGGAATGTCGCTGCTGATCTTTGCCGGCATCGTTGTAGGATTGCCGCGCGGCATCGTGGATCTGGTTGAGAAAGCCAAGAACGCCGCTTGGGGTGCGATGACCTTCCCGTTGATGGTGTTCCTGCTGGCTTTCATGATTGTAGTGGTGGGGTTCATTGTTTATGTGGAGCGCAGTGAACGACGAATCCCCGTGCAGTATGCCAAGCGCGTGGTTGGGCGCAAAGTCATGGGCGGGCAGTCGACGCACTTGCCCTTGCGTGTGAATGCTGGCGGCGTCATGCCAGTAATCTTCGCGTCTTCGATCTTGACCCTGCCACAAACCATCGGCTACGGGATGCGCAACAATCGCTACTTCGCGGATCTGTTCCGGATGCTGGGATGGGGCGAGCCCCTCTACACGTTGTTGTACGCGGTAGGCATTATTTTCTTCGCGTATTTTTATGTCTCCATCGTGTTCAATCCCAGCGAAGTCGCCGACAATATGCGTAAGTATGGCGGGTTCATTCCGGGCATTCGTCCGGGCAAGCGGACAGCCGACTTCATCAATGAAGTTCTGACGCGCATCACGCTCGTGGGCGCGTTGTACCTGATTATCATTTCGTTCATACCCGAGTGGATGATCACCGGTATTCACCTGAATCATCTTCCGGGAGTGATGGGGCGATTCTTCGAAGGACTGCCCAACTGGGTCACCAATGGTTTAGGCGTGAGTTTCTATTTCGGTGGAACATCGCTGCTGATTGTGGTTGGTGTGGCGATGGATACGGTAACGCAGATCGAAGCGCAGTTGATCATGCGGCATTACGACGGATTCACGCCCCGTAGCGGCCGGATTCGCGGACGTCGCTGGTGAGGGCGGTTCGTAGAGACGTAGCTCGTTACGTCTCGGTGGCTATGCTTCGCGCCTGAGACGTTGTAAGCGACGTAGTACGGAATGAGGTTTGGGGTTGCTGCACCTCGGCAATGATTTGAGGCGCCGGGGAGACTGAGCTCGGGAGGCTTTCGCCAAGCCGATGGCGCAGGAAACCTCATGTGCAGTGGGTCCCGTTGTGCTGCTTGGGCCACCGGGTGCCGGGAAGGGGACTCAGTCCAAGCGAATTATGGAGCACTACGGAATTCCTCAGATTTCGACGGGAGATCTGCTGAGGGAGAACGTGGACCGAGGCACCGAACTGGGCAAGGCCGCGAAGGCGGTCATGGCCCGAGGCGAGCTGGTTTCCGACGATCTGGTTTGCAACATGGTGCGGGAACGGCTGATGCTGCCGGACTGCGAGCGCGGATACATCCTGGATGGTTTTCCCCGGACTGCGGCCCAAGCCGGGTGGCTCGATGCGTTGCTCGAGCATGAGCTCTTTGATAACTCGAGGCCGACGCGGGCTTGGCCAATTGTGATCCGGCTCAACGTCGACTATAATCAATTATTGCTCCGGATTACTGGACGACGTTCTTGTCCCACCTGTGGACGGATCTATAACGTCCACTTCCAGCCGCCCCGATTGGATGAAGTTTGCGATGAGCCGCACGGGACGAAACTGGTGGCCCGCAACGACGACCGGTTGGAAATCATTCAACCACGACTTACGGCGTTTCAGGAGCAAACCAAGCCCGTAGCCGATTACTATCAGCGCACTGGCAGGTTGATCTCGGTAAATGGGGATCTTCCGGTGGATGATGTGACCGAGCAGATTTGCCGGATCCTGGAAGATCATCACGCGTAAGGACGAATGGCGATTGTCTGCAAGTCGGCGAGTGAGATCGATAAGATGCGGCACAGCGGCCACATCGTGCGCCAGGTTCTGGATTACTTGAAAACGATGGTCGCTCCGGGTGTGAGCACAATGGACCTGGAGAGGGCCGCGGAAAAGAAGATCAAGGAACTCGGAGCCAAGCCGGCGTTCAAGGGATATTACGATTATCCTTGCGTGCTGTGCACGTCGGTGAATGAAGAGATTGTGCACGGCATTCCCTCGGAAAAGAGAATGCTGAAAGAGGGAGACATTGTTTCGATCGACTGCGGCGTGGTGCTCGACGGGTACTATGGGGACGCGGCGATTACCGTTCCTGTAGGAAACGGCCTGAAGCCGGAGATCAAGAAGCTTTTAGACGTGACCGAGGCGTCCCTTTACCGGGGCATTGAGCAGGCCCGGATCGGCAACTCCGTCGGCGATGTTGGTGCTGCGGTGCAGGAGCATGTGGAAGCCGCGGGATTCAGCGTGGTGCGGGAATTCGTTGGGCATGGCATCGGAACGCGGTTGCACGAAGAGCCGCAGGTCCCGAACTACGGCGCCCGCGGACACGGCGCGAGATTGAGAGAAGGCATGGTTCTCGCGATTGAGCCGATGGTGAATTTCGGCAAGCCTGAAACGCGGGTTTTGGGCGACAAGTGGACGGCAGTTACCGCAGACGGAAGTTTCAGCGCGCACTTTGAACATTGCGTCGCGGTGACAAAAGATGGGCCGGTGATTTTGACGCAGTGAGCCGTGAGCTATGTGCAGTGAGCGATGAGCAAACGGTTAGATTTTGAATTGGAGCAATGAGCTGAGAGGAATGCCTGAGGGGATTGCTCACAGCTCAGCGCTCATAGCTCACAGCTAAGGGGTCGATGAGCAAAGAAGACGCGATTGAAGTGATGGCAGTGGTGCTGGAACCGCTGCCTAATGCGATGTTCCGGGTCGAACTGGAAAACAAGCATCAAGTGCTGGCGCACGTTTCGGGCAAGATGCGCAAGAATTTCATTCGCATCCTGCCGGGAGATAAGGTCGCGGTCGAGCTTTCGCCGTACGACCTGAATCGCGGAAGAATCGTTTATCGCTATAAATAGTTTTGCTGAAGGCTCAGAGCCGACGGCTGAAGGCTGGGTTATGAAGGTACGGGCATCGGTTAAGAAGATTTGTGACAAGTGCAAGATCATCCATCGCAAAGGTGTGGTCCGGGTGATCTGCGTGAATTCGAAACACAAACAGCGCCAGGGCTAGACCCTCGCGGGAGTTAAGGAATGGCACGTATTGCAGGCGTGGATCTTCCCCGCCAGAAGCACATCAGCATCGCGCTGACCTATATCTATGGAATCGGTAATCCGCGCTCGGGGCGCATTCTCGACGAAGCGAAAGTCGATCCCATGAAGAAGGTTCAGGACCTCAGCGAAGAAGAGGTGAACCGCATCCGCACGGTCATTGAAGCCGAAGGTTTGGTCGAAGGTGATTTGCGCAAGGAAGTTTCGATGAACATTAAGCGCCTCATCGAAATCGGCTCCTATCGCGGATTTCGTCACCGCCGCAACCTGCCGGTGCGGGGACAACGCACACATACGAATGCGCGCACCCGAAAGGGACCGCGCAAGGGAACGGTCGCGCAGAAGAAGAAGTCAATGGCAAAGACATAAAAGCAGCTTCTTGCTTCTAGCTCATGGCTAGAAGCTACGAGCTAGGAGCTAAGAGCTACTATGGCAAAACCAGCAGCAGCGGGCGGCACCGGAGCCGCGCCGGAGAAAAAAGGCAAGAAGAAGACGTTCAAGAAGAAGGAGCGCAAGCATGTGCCGCATGGACTGGCGTACGTGCAGGCGTCCTTCAATAACACGATCGTGACGATTTCCGACATGAACGGCAACGTTCTGTCATGGAAGAGTTCGGGATCGCTGGGTTTCCGTGGATCGCGCAAGGGAACCCCTTTCGCCGCGCAGCAGGCCGCGTCAAATGCGGCGAACATGGCGCGCGATCATGGAGTCCGCAGCGTGGATGTGCGGGTGAGCGGCCCGGGATCAGGGCGTGAATCGGCTGTGCGCGCGTTGGCTGCTTCCGGCATCGAAGTGCGCTCGATTCGGGACGTCACCCCGATTCCGCACAACGGATGCCGGCCGCCAAAAAGAAGGCGCGTGTAAGCTGTAGAGACGTAGCTCGCTACGTCTTGTAAGCGCAAGAATAGGCGTTGCAAGCAACGTCTCTACATTCAACCGGGAAGAAGGGAAGCCAGTCCCGTAAACCGGTTTATCAAGGAGCAACATGGCACGTTATACCGATGCAGTCTGCCGTCTATGCCGCCGCGAGGGCATGAAGCTGTTCCTCAAAGGCGCAAAGTGTTTTAGCGATAAGTGTCCCATCGAGAAGCGCAACTTCGCTCCCGGACAACATGGGAAAGACCGCAAGGCCAAGATTGTTGGTTACGGTCTGCAGCTGCGCGAGAAGCAAAAAGCGAAGCGCATCTACTTCACGCAGGAAGGCCAGTTCCGCAACTACTTCGAGAAGGCCGCGCGCTCCAGGGGCGTGACGGGCGAAAAGCTGTTGCAGCAGCTGGAGCGGCGGCTGGACAACGTTGTGTTTCGGCTTGGCTTTGCGCAGTCGCGGCGCCAGGCGCGCCAATTAGTGCGTCACGGACACGTAGCCGTCGACAATCGCAAGGTCAACATTCCTTCCTACGAAGTGAGCGCGGGTGAGGAAATCTCTATCCGCGAGAACAGCAAGAAACTCACCGTGCTTGAGTTGGCGAAAGAATTCGCCAGCCATGGCACGTTGCCGAGTTGGCTTGAAGTTGATCGCGACAATTACAAAGCACGGGTTCTGTCGTTGCCCAAGCGTGAAGATATTCAGCTGCCGGTGAATGAGCAGTTGATTGTTGAGTTGTATAGCAAGTAAGAGAATTAGTAATTTTGTAATTAGTAATTTGGGTAATTGAAAAGCAAAACGTTGTCATCCTGAGCGAAGCGAAGGATCTATGTACTTTGCTCGTGGCACGAAGATGCAGAGATCCTTCGCTTCGCTCAGGATGACACTGGTCGGTGGGTTCTAAATTACCCAATTACCAATTCCGAATTACTCAATAGGTCCACTTTTCGAGCCAGATCAGCCTTTCGTGACAGTGACCTGAGTCGGACCACTCAGCGAGTCAGGATTGAGCCAAACGGCCGAAGGAGAAACACATGCTTTGGAAAGGTTT
>Ga0207702_10003852_pt1 | contig 13532 bp, 12 predicted proteins | sample KBSCornC62_FD_184302 | JGI IMG/M metagenome (GOLD analysis project Ga0207702, IMG submission 184302) | Corn rhizosphere microbial communities from Kellogg Biological Station, Michigan, USA - KBS Corn C6-2 (SPAdes) (version 2) | ecosystem: Host-associated > Plants > Roots > Rhizosphere > Soil ...
GAGCGCATCCGCTCCTTCAGCAATATCGTCTTCGAAGCGGGAATCTCGGCCCCGGTCCGCACCCCGCGCGGCCGCGACATCGACGCCGCCTGCGGCCAGCTCAAGACCGCTGCGGAACGCAAGCGCCGCAGCGCAGTCAGTCCGGGGGACTGACGAGAACGGCGCTGAAGAGCGCAGCTCCCTGCTAAACTTCGCTTTTCAGCAAGGCGGCTTCTGTTAAGCTGAGCCGTGTCTCAGGGGGAAACATCGGTAGGCGCTTCCGGCCTTTTGAAGGCGGGCCTTCGCAAGACGCGTAACCTCGGCAGCGGACAGATCGCCAGGGCGAGCGCCATAAGCCTGTTCATCAAAGTCACCGGTCTGGGTTTCAGCTTCGCACAGGCGGTGCTGACCGCTCGGCTGCTGGGCGCTCAAGGGTATGGAGTGGTCGCGGTCACCATCTCCGCCGTTCAGGTGATCGCTACCCTGTGCGCGTTCGGCTTCGGCCCGCTGGCGGTGCGCGAAATCCCGGCAAGAATTGCCGCCGGCGAAGGCGAGCGGCTATACGGCTTCATCCGCGGCGCCTTCATCGCCGTGGTTGCTTTGTCGGTGGCCGGGGGAGCGGCTTTGGCCGTGGTTGCGGGAGTGACGGAGCTTGTCCGCCCGGCTTATCGGACGACGTTCGAAATCGCTGGTCTCATGGTCGCTCCCCTGGCGGTGATCGCGTTGCTGCGCGGCATCGCGCAGGGCTTCGGACAGATCCCGATGGCCCAAATTCCCGGCGAGCTGTTGCAGCCGGTGGCGATCGTGATCGCCCTGGGGGCCGTGGCCGTGCTGGGGCTTAGTTTTGCACCGACCGATTTTCTCTGGCTAACGACCGGCGCGGCACTGGTGGCGGCAGTGGCGGCCGGTGTCTGGGTATGGCGGAGCGAGCGCAGCAACATCGTCGCGGAACATTCGGCCGGCACGAGCGCCAGCTTCGGCGCAGCCTTTCCCTTTGTAGCCCTGGGGCTTGCAGCGCTGCTGCAGGGGGAGATGAACACACTACTCCTGGGCTGGCTCGGCTCATCGGAGCAGGCCGGCATCTTCCAGCCGATCGTCCGCTTCAGTTCGGTCCTCGCTCTGCCGGTGAACGCCGCCGCAATGCGGTTCGCGCCGCGGGTCGCCGAGCTGTGGCAGCGCGGCGAGACGGTCCGAATCCGCTCTGTCACCCGCAAGTTCACGCTCACCACCACTGCGCTGACGTTCGTTATCGCGTTGATGATTGCGGCGGCTGGCCCATGGCTGATGTGGCTGTTCGGACCCGACTTCCTGAAGAGCGCCCCGTTGCTGTGGGTGATCGCGGCGGCGCAGGTGTTCAACGCGGCCTGCGGCCCGGTAGGCTACCTGCTGACCATGAGCGATCGAAGCGGCTGGGCCCTGGGCGGGCAAGCGGCGGGGCTCGCCGCCAATGCGCTTGCGGCTGCTATCCTGATCCCTTCTTATGGAGCATGGGGCGCGGTTCTTGGAATGGCTGCGGGCATCGCCGTCTGGAATCTCTCAATGCTGGCAATGGCGCGAATGCGCTACGGGTTTGATCCCAGCGTGGCCAGCTTTTGAATGGAAATCAGGCTGGGCGCTTCAGCCAATGAGAAAGGTCCCGCTTCGTAAGCTGAGCGAGCAGGGCGATCTCAGCTTGGAAGTACGACCGCAGTTGCTCTCCGAACGATTCATCCCGTTGCCACGGTGCAGCTGTCGAGTTCCATTGACTAATTGTACGGCCGATCCCGAAACTGCGGGTAACTCCCGCCTTATATTTGAGGGTGGTCGCTTGCGCCAGCACTCTGCTCAAAAAGGGCGATCTGCTCTTGGTTGCAACATTCGAGTGTCGGAGCGACAGTTGGGCCTGCGGGATTTCGAGAAATTCCAACGCTTGCTCCACAGTTGAGCTTGGATTCGACTTCATGTCCTCCAAGAGGACAAAATGAACCCTGTCCGTGTGTTTCAGCAGTCTCGAGACCTGCTGGCCAAGCGCGCAGGTTTGTGAGTAGAAAAGCTGCGATGGCTCGTGACACCTGACCGGTTTACCGTTCTGCCGCTCCGCCTCCAACATCCACGCTCGCCGCAAGTCCTGCTCATCTTCGTCGCCACTAAATACGAGTTGATGGTGGAGAGAGAACACCATCTCAACCGGGTTACGGAGGCAAACGATGAATTTGGCCTCGGAATTGTAATTGAGAATGTTTGGAACAGCTTGCCGCGAATAGAGATACCAGACGGAGCTGTCGCCGCACACTTTGCCCTCTCGAAAGAGACGCTTGTAGGTCGAGAGGGATCGGCTTTTCGGAGAGTTGTGGTCTGTGTTGAAAAAACCGATTTCCTTCTGCGGAATCCAAATATCGCGATGTGATGCGAGGGACTCTGTCAGTGAGGTCGTCCCGCATTTTGGAGCACCGATGATGAAGAAGGCGGGTTGCATGTGTTCTGCTAGCCGGCGGAAGGAAAGACGTAGCCCACCGGCGTAAAGATAAGCGCTGGATATTCGCGGCTTTCGAGTCTCGCGACAGCCGAAAACCGGTATTCCTGAAATCCGCTCACGATCGATAGCAGCTTCCCAACGCGTCCTCGGAATCTCCGCGCCAAGCGAATCTCGTACGCCTCGTAACCTATGTCTCGCAGCAACAGATACGCTGGAGATGTGCCTGTGGCCGCGTCGATCGCATCGGGCAATTGCTCCAGCATGATCACGGGCATGTGAGACTGAATGGTGTCCGTCAGGCCTTTCAGCACGGATTCTTCCGCGCCTTCGACGTCAATCTTTATGAGGCCAATCCGTTGCGATTGATCGATTGTGTCGTCGCCCTTCGCAAGCTCGACTTCGGCGAACCCATCCATGAACTCGGACGCGTCGCGTCCCCTATTCAGAGTGGCTCCTCCTAGGTTGCTGGTCTGAAAGGCCAGCGTGGCGTTGCCAACCGAATCCGAGAGAGCCCAGCTGGAAACTTCAATGTTTTTGGCACCGTTTAGCTCTATGTTCATCTCCAGGAGCGAGCGAACCAGCGGATTGGGCTCAAACGCGATAACTCGCTTGAACAGTTGCGAGAAGAACAGGCTGTGGTTTCCTATGTTCGCACCCACGTCGATGGCGGTCTCCTTCGCGATCCGCTTCGGGTCGAGAATCATGGTGCGTAGAATTTCTAGGATCTGTCGCTCATAGAGGCCCTCTACGCGAATACAGTCTCCTAGGTAGTCACCGACCACCGCCACCATCGGCCGAGCAAGCGCGGAATCAGCTTTGTGGGCCAATAGCGATCCTGTCGCGGCAAGCTCCCTGAATCTCGCGCTTCGCGCGAACTTCTCGCGGTAAATCCGGTGTGTCATCTGATCGCACTCTCCGGCGCGCGAGTCGTGGCGACACTGCGTTTGACGCGGGTATAGGCTGAGCGAGGGATAACTATTTGCGCAAATGCTTTTGCGGCCACGCTCGTCGACAAAGCGCCCGCCGACAATGCTCGCAGATAGTAACGAAAGGCTGGCTGGTATTCTCCGGCTTGAGCGGCCAACCTGGCGACGTGCCAGCCACGGTATCCAAGGTAAGCCCGCTCGCCCATCGAACCGCGAGACACCTCTAGCCAGTCGAGAACTCGCCGCCAATCCGTGGAGCGAGAGAGCCTTCCCACCGCCTCGTTGTCGTGAACGACGGAAAGAGCATCAGGCAGCATGTGGAAGTCAGCTTCTTGGGTCGCCAATCGGATCGCGAAGTCAGTGTCGTCGCCGAAGGTGAGTGACTCGTTCCACCGGACAATCCGGCACATCACCGCAGGAACCGAAACAGAGGAAGCCGGAACCCACCCTCCGCGGCAGGCGAGGTATTCGGGAATGGGCTCGCCTGCGCGTGGAGCTGATTTGGGCTTCTTTCCAACGATCCGTCCACCAGTTTCGATCAGGACGGGGGAAAAGACCACGCGCTCAGGCGAGCACACTTCAGAGTCCCGGCTCAATTTTTGCGGCAGCCAATCGTCGTCGCTATCGAGGAAGGCAATGTACTCGCCTGTGGCACCATCGATGCCCGTATTACGAGCTGCACTGGCGCCTCCATTTTCGCGGCGGATGTAGCGGAAGCGCGTGTCGCCAAAGCGTTCCACCACCGCTCGCAGTTCCTCGCCATCGGCGGAGCCATCGTCGACGACGATGCATTCGAAATCCTGAAAGGTTTGATTTCGCACCGACTCCAGCGTCGGAAGGACGGTTCGCGCGCGATTGTAGACGGGAATGACGACGCTGAAGCGAGGCATCACCGCTTCACCGCGATCAGAGATTTGGTCAAACCGGCGAAGCGCTCGCGTTCAACTACTGCATCGGGAAACAGCGCCCGCATCTGGCGGGCCGCGATCAATTCGATGCTGTGATCGGGCCACACCTTGTCCCGGACACGTGACCGGATCGGGCTTGGCAAGAACTGAACGAACGGCAGCTTGTAATGTGGTTCGATTGGAAACCAGTAGTTCGGGGTCTGGATGAAATAACGCGGAGCGAGGCGCCGCACTTCGGACGCCATCCGCTGCATGTCCGCCCACGACCCGACGTGCTCGATCACGCTATTGGAGTGGACCAGATCGAATGAGGAATCCCTGAACTCCGGCAAGTCGCGCGCATCACCTTTTCGAACGCGAAGATTGGCATCGTCGAACTCGCGGTCGCCGAGGTTGACGACGGTGATTTCGACGTCTTGACGGGCGTAGAGACCCGGCAGGGCGTGCCAGTAAGGCGCTGTCCCGCCGATATCGAGAATCCGGACGGGCCGATCTATCACCGTTGGCAGTAACGCCAGGAAGCGCTGCATGCGCCTTTGGCGAAACCGGTTGCCGAGATCGTGCGCCCTCATCTCTATGAACTTAGCCGTCAGTGGTGAAGGAGCAATAGATTGCCGGTGAAACGGCAGCTATGATTGCGCGGTGGGGCCAATCGAGCATGTCTTCGTCGGCGGCGTCAAAGTGGCGACGCTGTCGCGCGCGGAGCTCACCCGGCACATCGTCGACGATTGCCTTCGCCGCCGCGCCGAACGCGCGGGCGGCCCTCCCACGCTCCTGTTCGATTCCAATGGGCAGGGGACCTCGCTGGCCGCCAGCAATCCCGACTATCGGGCCGCGCTCCAACAGGCTGACGTGGTGCACGCCGACGGCGGGTTCGTTGTGCTCGCCTCACGCTTCGTTGCCGCCGAAGCCGTGCCGGACCGCTCCGCGACCACCGACCTCTTTCACGACATCGCGGCAGCGGGGATCGAGCATCGGCTTTCCCATTACCTGCTGGGGGCGGCCGAGGAAGTGAATTCGGCCTGTGCTGGGCGGCTCCGCGAGCTTCACCCGGGAATTGTCATCGCCGGTCGACGGAACGGCTATTTCGATGCGGGTGAGGAGGCGGAAGTGATCGCCGCGATCGAGCAGGCTGCGCCCGACATCTTATGGGTCGGGCTCGGCAAGCCTACGGAACAGCTGTTCGCGGTGAACCAACGGAAACACCTGCGCGCATCATGGCTGATCACGTGCGGCGGCTGCTTCAACTATGTTACTGGACATTATCGCCGCGCGCCGCAATGGGTGCAGCGGGCGAACCTCGAATGGTTGTTTCGTGCGGTGACGACGCCGAAACTGCTGTGGCGTTACGCGATCACATCGCCGCACGCGATCTGGCTCGCCGCCACCCGGATCGACCGGCGGAGGGTCTAGCGGGTGCCGATTGCGCCCAGGCCGAACCCGGCTATTGTCGGCGGCATGGGGGCCAAGGTCGAACGCTATTTCATTCCGGCATTGGTCGGATTCGCTCCGGTCGTCTTCGCGCTGACGACGTGGGCGCCGGTGCAGATATCGCCGCTCCAGGCCCTGATCCTGATGACTGCGCTTCCGGTCGTGGTGGCGGAACTGGTGGTGATCATCATCGCGCTTCGCTCAGGAATGCTGGCGGTCTTGCGCAGAAGCCCGCTGCCGCCAGCTACAGCCATCGCGCTTGGGGTGTGGCTGGCGATTGGGGTGGGGACGAGCCTGTTCGTCGCACCGGCGCCCGCGATCTCGACCCGCTGGACTCTTCACTGGGCCGTCCACCTGGGGTTTGGTTTCTCCGTCACTTATCTGGCCGCCCGTGCGTTCAAAATCCGCGACCTGGTGACCTGCTATCTCGCCGGATTTGTCGTTTACGTCCTTCTGTTCCTGATCTTCGTCGTCACTGCGTGGCACGTGCGGGCCGACTGGGTCTTCAATCTGCCCGCGGCGATCCACATCCGCCATGTCGGCATCTACGCCGCTGCGATGACCGGAATGGGCATTGGCGCAATGGCACAAGCACGCAGCCGCCGCGCGCGAGCGTCCCTGATCGCGGTGACGACCATCGGCTTCGCACTTGGTGCGTGGTCCGGCTCGCGGGGAATGCTCCTTAGCGTCAGCGCCGCCACCATTCTTGCGGCGGTCCTGATTCCGGCGATGCGCCGTCCGCGCATCCTGGTGACGGCGGCGCTGTGCATGGTGGTCGGAATTCTCGCCATCGCCTGGCTTCCGGTGCCCGACCAGCAGATGTGGGGACTAGGCCGGGAGGTTGCGGCGACAACGCAGCACGAAGTGACGACTGGCCGAATTCAGATCTGGAAGAACGTCATCCATGCGATCGCTCGCCGCCCGTGGTTCGGTTACGGGCGTGGTCAGATGCCAATCGTCGCGCCGTTCTTCGGGATGGGGCAGCCGCACAACTATATTCTCCAGATACTCCTCTCGTCGGGTGTGGCAGGGCTGGCTTGCGCCGTCGTCCTCGCGTTTGCGTATCTTCGCCGCGCCTTTCCGGTCCTGCGGGATGAGGGGGAACGGCTTGCGGCCCCGTTCACAGGAATGATGTCGCTGCTCGTGCTGTCGATGATCGATGCGGCGATGTTCCATGTGATGCCGGTCAGCATCTTCGCTGCCTGCGCGGGGATGATCGCGTCAGCGTGGCTGCCGCGTCAGCCGGCGGCCTAGAGGCGCCTAGGCGATCAGAAAGCGTTGGGGTGAGACAGCACGACAAGCGTTCGGAGCACAATTCCGACGTCGCGGCCGATGTGCCAGCCGTCAATATACTCGAGGTCCGCCTGCAGACGGTGCTTGAGGTCCTCCTCCTCCACCGTTTCGCCGCGAAGCCCGCGAACCTGCGCCAGCCCCGTCAATCCAGGCCTGATCGCATGACGATTCCAGTAACGCTCGTCCACGGCCCACAACAACTGATCGCCAGCGCGGGTGCCGAGTGCGTGCGGTCTCGGCCCCACGATGCTCATGTCACCCTTGAGCACGTTGATCAGCTGCGGGAGTTCATCAAGGCTTGTGCGGCGCAAAAACCGCCCGACTCGGGTGACCCGGGGATCTTCACGATTGACCGAGCGCTCGCCATGCGCGTCCGTCCTGTCGCGGTGCATGGTCCGGAACTTCAATACCTCGAACAGGCGGTTCCCGCGCCCCATCCGGAGCTGCCTGAAAAGGACGGAACCGGGTGATTCGATCTTGATGACAATCGCAATTGCCAGCATCGCCGGAGAGAGAAGGAGAAGCGCGCCGCTTGACACCGCAATGTCAAACAACCGCTTCAACGCGCGATCGCGGAGATGCAATGGCCCGCGCCCGACAAGGAGCGTCGGGACCTCGCCGTAGCGGCGAAGACCAAGCGCGCCAATGGCGTTCATCTCCGGCGTCAGGATTTCCACGTCGAGATTGCCGCCTGCGAGCGCGCGCGCCCAAGGCTGTCGCCGATCGGCCGAACATGCGACAATCACCCGTTCGCAACGGTGGAGGATTTGTGCCAATCGGTCGAGCATCGCCGGATCGTCGGGATCGGGCCGAAGTCCTTCCTTTTGCGCGTCGATAACTTCATGGGCCGCGGCAGTCGTGCGCTCCCCATCCAGCAGCAAGACCTCCCGTCGAAAATTCCACCGGTAGTGTTCGCCGAGATAGTGGCCGAGCAGCAACCGGTTCCCGGCGAGCAGCACAAGCGCAAAACAGCTGCCAATGCCAAACACCGTTCGCGAGAAATCTGCGCCAGCTTTAAGAGAGAAAAGGATGATTGTTGTGACCGCGATGGAAGACAAGAGCGCGCGCATCGCGGCCGCCGCGCTTCGGCGCGGCCGCTGCAGCGATTCAATGGTCCAGCAATCGCCGCTCAGTCCTACGGCGACATAGATGGGAAAGATCAGGATGAAAGTCGCAAACCCATAGCCTTCCACCCGCCCAAATCGAAGTAGGTCGGCTAGGAGGAAGACCGTCAGCATCAGCCCGGAGTCGGCAAAAAGCAGCAGCGCATACAGGTCGAGCCGCAGTCGTCTCCGGTCGATCTGGCGCCGCAGTCCCGGCGGCATTCCGCCCTGCGCCGCAGCGGCCCGACTCGGTTCCATTTTCCTGCTGATCTTGTTCATTCGACGGTAAATGCCCTGTCGTCGGTCCCGGACGGATCCGTCGACGTTATCGATCAATGGTTTACAAAGCATAGACCATGTTGACCACTCGTATCCATTAGCAGTGCTGTGGCCGGATTTGACAATGGGCAATGCCCTCCGGCTGGACCGAATCGAGATTTGCGGGTTATGCGCGATGGCTCGGGTGACGTTGGGAGCGTTTGCAGATGTCCATGATCGGAAGGTTGATCGATAAGCTGCTGACCAAGGGCAGCATCACTATCGTCGAACCGGGCAAGCCGCCCGCGAGCTACGGCCCAAGCGGACGCGGCGGCAAGGACCTCACCGTCCGATTGACTGACAACAAGGTGCTTTGGGAGATCATCAAGAACCCGCGGCTGGGCCTGGGCGAGAGCTATATGGACGGGCGGCTCGTCGTCGAGAACGGCGACATTCTCGATTTGCTCGACCTCGTCATGAGCTCGAACCCGTGGGAGGAGGGCAAGCAGGAAACGGGCATTCTCGCCATGGGCAAGTCGGGACTTCGCTGGCTGCTTCGCAGAAACGACCCCAGGCGGTCGAAGCGCAACGTCGCGCATCATTATGACCTCGGCGACGAACTGTACGAGACTTTCCTCGATTCGGACCGCCAATATAGCTGCGCTTATTTCACCTCTCCGGACCGGGAGCTTGAGGATGCGCAGTGGGACAAGAGGGCCCATATCGCGGCCAAGCTAGAGCTGAAACCGGGCCAGAAGGTCCTCGATATCGGCTCCGGCTGGGGTGGCCTCGCGATCTTCATGCATCAGCAGGCCGGCGTCGATGTGCTTGGCGTCACTCTGTCCGAGGACCAGCTGCGGGTCGCCCGCCAGCGTGCCGAAGACGCGGGTGTTGCGGATCACGTGAAGTTCGAGCTGCGCGATTACCGGGCGCTGGACGGTGAGTTCGACCGGATCGTGTCGGTCGGGATGTTCGAGCATGTCGGCGCGGCGCATTATGACGAATTCTTCAGTGTCTGCCGCCGCTTGTTGAAGCGGAACGGGGTGATGCTGCTTCACACCATCGGCAAGCTGGGCACAGCCAGCGGCCCCGATCCCTTCACCGACAAATGGATCTTTCCGGGCTACCATTTGCCGTCGCTGAGCGAGATCTGCACCGCCAGCGAAAAGGCGCGGTTGATTGCCAGCGATGTCGAGACGCTCCGGCTGCATTATGCTTATACGCTTCGGCACTGGCTCAACAATTGCCGCGCCAACCGGGAAAAGCTGGTGCAGCTGTACGACGAGCGATTTTTCCGAATGTGGGAATTCTATCTGGCTGGCGGAATTGTGATGTTCGAGAGCGGTTCGGCCTGCAATTACCAAGTGCAATATGTCCGTGACCGGCACGCGTTGCCGATCACGCGCGACTATATGGCGGACGCCGAAAAGCGGCTTCGGGAGAAACCCTCGCGTTCGAGCAAAAAAGGCCCGGCGGTTTCCCGCCGAGCGTCATCCAAGGAAACCGAACCTGCCTAGCCTCGGGGTTCGTGCGGCCTCATGCCCCTGTGCATCGCTCGCATTTCATCGGGCGAAAGCGTTCCGTCATGATTGCTGTCAGCGGAATCGAACATCTGCTGCGCGGCCTGAGTAGCTTCCTGAAGCGAGACGCGACCGTCGTGGTTTAGGTCGGCCTTGCCGAACATCTGGCGCGCAAAGCCCGCGCGGTGCACCTGAGATTTGCCGTTTTCCGCCATCTGCTGCTGATGCTGCGCGCGGGCGGCATTGAATTCGGCGCGGCTGATATGGCCGTCGCGGTTGGTGTCAAATCGGGCGGCGAGCCGGTCCCAGGTCGGTGCGTGCCGATGCGAACTGGCGGCCTCCGGACGGTTAATCAACGCCCCGTTGAACTCGGCCTCGGTAACCACGCCGTCGTGATTGGCATCCAGCCGATCGAACATCTTGTCTGCGTGCTGAGCCATGCCTTCCGACATCCTGGCACGCATCGCCTGCGCCGAAGCTTCCAGTTCGTCCTGGGTCACAAAACCATCGTGATTCGCGTCGACACGAGCAAAATGCTTTTGCACTGTCTGAAGGAACGCAGCGCGAGTGACCGGCTGCATCACGCGCATGTGATGTGCCCGAGCGTCAGCGGCGGGGCCAGCGGTTTGAGCGGTCGCAGGAGCGAAGGCCGCAGTCGCCATCAGAGCCGTCGCCGACAAGAGAAACGTCTTCATTTTCGATGAACTCCACATGAAATCTGCGACTGGGCTATGCCTTTCATGCTGTCGCCTAGTTGAATGCGTCGTTGCTTGCGGGCAATGCAACCCAAATCGGGGGTCAGAGCACGAAGTGATGGGTGACGAAGTCGCCGCCAGCGCACAGCAGCCGTGGTGGGAGAGCAAGGTGTTCATCGCCGCGCTGGTGATCCTGTCGGCGGCGCCGCTTTTCTATCCGCAGGTGCCGCCGCTGGTGGACCTGTTTGGTCATATGGGGCGGTACCGGGTCGAACTCGATATTGCACGCTCGCCGTGGCTGCCGCGCTATTACGGGTTTCATTGGGCTGCGATCGGCAACATCGGCGTCGATGTGTTGATCCTCCCGCTCGGGCGGCTGCTGGGTCTTGAGCCTGCGGTTAAGCTGATTGTGATGCTTATCCCGCCCATGACGGTTGCAGGTTTCCTTTGGGTTGCTCGGGAAGTTCACGGGCGGGTGCCACCGACCGCGCTGTTCGCGCTTCCCTTCGCGCTTGGTTACCCCTTCCTGTTCGGATTTGCCAATTTCGCGCTGTCGATGGCGCTGGCGTTCCTCGCTTTTGGGCTGTGGCTTCACCTCGCCCATGGCGGCAAGCTGGCACTTCGGGCAATGCTGTTCGTCCCGATCTCTTTGATCATCTTCTTTTGCCACACGTACGGCTGGGGCGCGCTCGGACTTCTCTGCTTCTCGGCGGAAGCGGTTCGGCAGCACGACAACGGGCGTCGCTGGCTGAAAGCCGGCTTTTATGCGGCAATCCATGCCGCAGTGATGACGCTCCCCATCCTGGTCATGCTGGTTTGGAGGACCGAAACTCACGGTGGACAAACGGCGGGCTGGTGGGATTGGCATCATAAGTGGGTGGCGATCTTCTCGGCTCTTCGCGACCGTTGGCACCTGCTTGATCTTGGCTCTCTCATTTTTTTAGCGATCGTGTGGTTGTACGCATTGATCAGCCGCAAGCTGACACTGTCCCGGAACCTGGCTTTTTCGGCGCTGGTGCTGGCGGTCACATTCGTGTTGCTTCCGAGGATCATCTTCGGATCGGCTTACGCCGATATGAGGTTAGTCCCTTATGCTTACGCGGTGGCGCTTCTCGCGATCCGCTTTCGGGATCGCATGGGTTATCGCCAGGCCAGTGCCCTGGCGGTGCTGGGGTGCGCCTTCTTCCTGCTTCGGATAGGCTCAACCGCCCTCAGCCTTGGGATTGCCGCCGACCGCCAGCAAGGCATGCTGCAAGCGCTCGATTACATTCCTGAGGGCGCGCGCGTCGCCACTCTGGTCGCCGTCCCCTGCGGAGAAACGAGTTGGCCGCTGGTCCGCGATACTCACCTTGGCGCGATGGTCATTGTCCGAAAGGACGGCTTTTCGAATGATGAGTGGTCGATGGAGGGATTCAATCTGCTCGACCTGCGCTACACTTCAGCAGGATGGTTTTCAGCGGATCCGTCGCAAATGGTCCATCCCGACATTTGTCACGGGGGCTTCGCGCCCTGGGGCATCACAAAGGCCCTGAAGTTGTTTCCGCGAGATGCTTTCGATTATCTGTGGATCATCGACTCACCGAAATACGATCCCGTGCTGACCGCGGGACTTCAGCCGGTCTGGCGCGGGGCTAATGCCATCCTCTACAAGACTCATCCATGACCGGGCTATCGATCGTCGTCCCCTGTTTCAATGAGGAAGACTGCCTCAGCGCGCTTCATGAGCGGCTGAGTGCGGCCGCGCGGGCCAGCTTCGGCGAGGATTACGAGCTGCTACTGGTCAATGACGGCTCAAGCGATTCCAGTTGGCAGATGATGCGCCAGCTGGCGGGTAAGGATCCGCACGTCGTCGGAGTGAACCTGTCGCGCAACCACGGGCATCAGCTAGCGCTGACTGCGGGGCTCGACCTTGCCCGCGGGGCCTTCATCCTGATTATCGACGCCGACCTTCAGGACCCGCCCGAGTTGCTCGGGGAAATGCTGGAAACCATGCGCAGCCAAGGCGCCGACGTGGTCTACGGCGTCCGCCGAAGCCGCGCAGGGGAAACGGCGTTCAAGCGCGCCACTGCCCACGGGTTCTACCGGCTGCTGGCGCGAGCCACGGACGTCGACATTCCTCTGGACGCAGGGGATTTCCGGCTAATGAGCCGGCGCGCGCTCGACGTGCTTCTGGCAATGCCCGAACAGGCGCGCTTCATCCGCGGCATGGTCGCATGGATCGGGTTCAAGCAGGTGCCGATCCTCTACGACCGCAGCGAGCGCCATGCGGGCGAAACCAAATATCCGTTCTCGAAGATGTTCCGTTTCGCGCTCGACGCGCTCACCGGATTTTCCTCGGCGCCGCTGAAGCTCGCCAGCCATGCGGGACTGGCGCTGTCGATCGGATCAGTTCTGATCATCCTCTACATCCTTTACGCGTGGACCGCTGGGCAGAACATTCAAGGCTGGACATCGCTGATGCTTGTCGTCGTCGTGCTTGGCGCAGTGCAAATGTTCGTGCTGGCGTTGATGGGTGAATATATCGGCCGGCTGTACAACGAAGCGAAGCGGCGGCCACTCTACATCGTTCAGGAGATCACCGGCGCAGGTGATCGCAGCGGCCGGCTCGGTCAGGTTGCTGACGCGACGGCGAACAAGGACAGGCCCGGCGGCAAGGGCAAGCGCCCAACAAGGTAGCGTTCGCAGGCGAACACCTTCTCCAGCGCGGCGTTGACGGGAGCCGACGGCAGCTTCACGTCAGCATCATCTTTCCCTCGCAGCCTGGACGCGGTGCGTTCCGCAACCGCAAGTGGGAACAGCAGGCTATTGAAATAGCCGATCCGCTCAAGCCTCAGCGGCGATGCCTCGAACAGCGCCTTCAAGGAGCGTTTGGAGTAGCGGCGCTTGTGATGGTTCACCACGTCGTGGGCTGACCACATCCACCGGTGGGCGGGAACGGTGAGTATGAACTTGGCCCCGGGCCTC
>Ga0207702_10003857_pt1 | contig 13525 bp, 14 predicted proteins | sample KBSCornC62_FD_184302 | JGI IMG/M metagenome (GOLD analysis project Ga0207702, IMG submission 184302) | Corn rhizosphere microbial communities from Kellogg Biological Station, Michigan, USA - KBS Corn C6-2 (SPAdes) (version 2) | ecosystem: Host-associated > Plants > Roots > Rhizosphere > Soil ...
CTGCGCTCCACGACCACCGAAGTGCAGGACATCGGTGAAGCGAACCCGCACGCAGCCGCGTCGCATCCCGACTTCGTGCGCGTGGCCAGCTGCGGCACGCCCACCGAGGCGCATCGCTTGACCGTTGCGGGCCGGCGTTCGGCGCAGGCGCGCCTCGGAACGCCGCCTAGGCCGCGGTCGCGAACGCGATCCCGTCCGCGAAGGCGGCCGGGATCATGCCGATGTGGCCACCCGCGTAGGCCTGGCTCGTCAGCACCAGGCCCGTGTAGTGCCGCGACTGCAGCTGATCGACGAACGGTCCGTTCTGGAGGTTCGCGGCGTAGCCGACCTGCAGGCGCACGGGCAGCGAGGCGTTCGCCGCCGCGTAGCCCGATTCCCAGGTCGCCACCGCCTGGGTCATGCAGCCGATCGAGGCGTCCTCGGCCAGGTAGGCGTGAAAGGAATGCGCGCCGGCCGGCTCGGCGAACAGCGCAAACAGGACGAAGCTGCCGCCGTGCGAATGCCCGAGCAGGATCCGCCGCTGCGGGTCGCCTCCGAAGGTGCTCTCGATGAACGGCACGAGCTGCAGCCGGATGAAGTCGAAGTACGCGACCTCGCCGCCGCCGTCGGGCGTGCAGACGTTGACCGGCACGAAGTCGCGGTTGCGCAGCGCGTCGTTGCCGATGCCGACCACGATGACCGGCGCTCTCGCCATCTCGACGACGTTGACGAGCGTCTGGAAGCGCGCCTCTCCGTCGAGGAGGTAGACGACCGGCAGGCTCGCGCGCGCACCGGCGCTCGCCGGCGGCAGGTAGATCGAGAGCGGATAGCTGGTGGCGTTGCTGCGCGCGGCGATGCTCGACGATTGCACCGTGCCCGCCGTCGAGGGCCCCGAGCCGCCGTCCGAGCCGCCGCCGCCGCAGCCGGTGAGCAGGCCGAGGAGGGCGACGATCGACGAGCGGCGGTCGAGTGTCATGGGCGGCGATGCGCTGGAGGGGGGGCCAGTATCCACGCCACCAGCCCCAGGACGGCACCGGTCGTCGCCCGGGCCGCTCGGTGCAGCGGACTTGTCAGCCTCGGGGATGCGCGCCGAGCCCGAGGTCCGACCCACGATCCGTCTGCGCGGCGTCGAGCGTTGCGCGCAGCGAGCGCTCGATCGACCCGCGCGTGAGGTCGCGGGCCACGAACACGACCCAGCCGCCGGCGGGCGAGCCGTCGGGCCAGGCCGGCAGGAATTCGGGCGGGTAGAGCACGTGCTGCACGCCTTGCAGCACCAGCGGCCGCGGCTCGTCTTCGACCTGCAGCAGGCCCTTCACGCGCAGGATCGAGTCGCCCCGGCTCACGAGCAGCAGCTCGAGCCAGTCGACGAAAAGGTCCCACCGGATGGCACGGCCCGGGTGGATCGTGAACGTGCCGATCGACCCGTCGTGCGACGGCGTCGCGTCGCCGGCGCGCCGGGCGTGCGCGTGCGCCGGAAACAGCGCCGCACGGCCGAGGTGCGCATCGTCGCCCGCGTCCGTGGCGTCGATCGATGGGTGCGGACCGCCGGATGGCGCCGCGGTCGCTTCCTCGAAGAGCCGCGCCGGATCGAAGCCGTGCGCTTCGGGCCGCACGATCGCCGCGTTCGGGTTGCGCTCGGCGAGCCGCGCGGCGAGGGCGCGCGCCGCATCCGGCCCGATCAGGTCGGCCTTGGTCAGCACCACCCGGTCGGCCATGGCCAGCTGGCGGCGCGCCTCGCGGTGCTGCTCGAGCGTGCGCGCGCCGTTCACGCCGTCGACCGTCGTCACGACGTGGCCGAGGCGATGGGTCGAGGCGAGCTCGCGCGAGGCCATGACCGCCTGCAGGATCGGCGCCGGGTCGGCCAGGCCGGTCGTCTCGACGATGGCGCGCGCGAACGGCGGGATCTCGCCGCGCTCGCGCATCGCATGCAGATCCGCGAGCGTCGAGACGAGGTCGTCGCGCACCGTGCAGCACAGGCACCCGGAGTCGAGCAGCACCACGTCTTCGGCAACCTCGCGCACCAGCAGCTGGTCGAGGCCGACCTCGCCGAACTCGTTGATGACGACGGCGGTGTCGGCGAGCGCGGGGTCGGCGAGCAGGCGCTTGAGCAGCGTCGTCTTGCCGCTGCCGAGAAAGCCGGTGAGCACGTGGACGGGCGTGCGCGCGTCCGCGCCGTGGCGTGTCGCCGGTGCGCGGTCGGCCGGCGCGGCCGCCGCGACCATGGTCATCGCACCTCGAAGATCGCGTCGACCTCGACCGCGACGTTGCGCGGCAGCGCGGCGCAGCCGACGGCGGCGCGCGCATGGCGGCCCGCATCGCCGAACACCTGCACCATCAGGTCGGAGGCGCCGTTGATCACCTTCGGCTGGTCGCCGAACTCGGGCACGCAGTTCACGAAGCCGCCGAGCCGCACGCACGCCACCACCGGATCGAGGCTGCCGCCGAGGAAGGCGCGCAGCTGCGCGAGGATGTTGATGGCGCAGATGCGCGCCGCCTTCTGGCCGTCCTCGACCGACACGCCGCCGCCGAGCTTGCCGACCACCTGGTCCTTGCCGTCGGCGACGGGCACCTGCCCGGCGATGTACACCAGGTTGCCGCTGCGCCGTGCCGGCACGTAGTTGGCAGCGGGCGCTGCCGCAGCCGGCAGGGTGATGCCGAGGGCGGCGAGTCTTGTGTCGTGGCTGTCGTTCATGCGATGTCTCAGCTGCCGAAGTAGAGCTCGTCGAGGCGCGTCGAGAGCCGCCCGATCGAGGCGTGTGAGGCCATCTGCGCCTCCAGCGAGCGGCCCGTCGTGCGAATGTCGTTGATGACCCCGCGCCGCGCGACCTGCGGCCGGGCGGTGCGCAGGCCCTCGAGGATCTCGAGGTGCGCGGACGCGTCCCACGGCATGTCGGGCGAGAGCAGCGAGAGGTACATCGTGGGACCGAACTGGAGCCACAGCGATTCGATCAGCGGCAGCAGCACGTCGGAGGCCGAGGCCTCGTAGAGCGTGAAGTGGAAGCGCTGGTTCGACGACAGGCAGGCGAGCACGTTGCGCTTGGCGATCGCCTCGAGCAGCTCGTCGTTGATCGCGGTGAGGCTGTCGATCAGCTCGGAGGTGCAGCGCCGGCAGGCGGCCTCGCCGGCGGCGCCCTCGAGCAGCTCGCGCACCGCGAACAGCTCCGCGAGCTTCTCCGGCGTGAGGCGCGGCACGCACACCGAGCCGTTCGGTGTCTCCTCGAGCGCGTTCACCACCACGAGGCGGGTCAGCGCCTCGCGCACCGGCATCGGGCTCGTGCCGAAGCCGGTGGCGAGCTTTCTCAGGCTCATCACCTGACCGGGCATGAAGGCGCCGACCATGAGACCGCGTCGCAGGCGCTCGAAGACCTCGTTCTGCACCTGGCCTCGCACGCGCTTGGCGGGCGCGACGGCGGCCGGGCTCGGCAGCGGACGCGGGACGACGGCGGTTCGACGCATGGCGGATGACACGGGCATTCAACCGAGTATACTGTGATCACACTCTGTGATCAGATTCGCCGACACGGCGAGTGGCGTGGCGGCGACGACGGCAATCCGACAGCAACGGCAATGGTGGATCGTGCAGGACACGGCAGTGAAGCTTGAGGCGTCGATGAGTGCGCAATCTGCCACGGCGGCGCAGGCGCGTGGCGAGGCGTCGCCGACGCTGACGCGCCATCCGCGCCGCCCGCGCAGCTGGATCGTGGGCGTGCTCGAGACCTACGGCTCGCTGCTGCTCGCGTTCCTGGTCCTGCTGGTTTGGCAGCTCGCGGTGCCGATCCTCGGGCTGTCTCCGTTCGTGCTGCCCACGCCGCTCGCCATCGCCAAGCGCATGTGGGTCGACGCGCCGCTGCTCGGCCTGCAGGCCTGGTACACGACCCTCGAGGTGCTGGCCGGCTTCGGCGCCGCGGTGCTGGCCGGCATCCCGCTCGCGCTCGCGATCTTCTACTCGCGCATCTTCGAGCGCGCCGTCTACCCGATGCTGGTCGCGCTGCAGACGGTGCCGAAGATCTCGCTCGCTCCGCTGCTGGTGCTGTACCTCGGCTACGGCTGGGGCCCGAAGATCGGGCTCGCGTTCCTGATCTCGTTCTTCCCGATCGTGATCTCGACCGTGGTGGGGCTGCAGTCGCTCGACAAGAACCTGGTGAACCTGGTGCGCTCGATGGGCTCGTCCGAGTGGCAGACGTTCATCAAGGTTCGGCTGCCGGCGGCGATGCCGAGCATCTTCGGCGGCCTGAAGGTCGCCATCTCGCTGGCCGTGATCGGCGCGATCATCGGCGAGTACATCGCCGCCGAGCGCGGCCTCGGCTACATGCAGCTGCAGGCCAACCAGCAGTTCGACACCACGCTCAACTTCGCCACCGTGGTCACCATCTCGCTGCTCGGCGTGGTGCTGTACTTCGTGATCTCGCTGCTGGAAGGCCGCATCTCGTATCGCAAGGAGCAAGCACTGTGAGCGCCGTGATGCCGGGAGGCGGCCGTTCCGCCGGGGTGCGCGTCGAGGGCGTCACCAAGCTCTATCCCGTGCGCACCGGCGACGACGTGCTCGCGCTCGATCGGGTCGACCTCGACATCGCGCCCGGCAGCTTCGTCGCCGTCGTCGGCCCGAGCGGCTGCGGCAAGAGCACGCTTCTCTCGCTGCTGGCCGGCCTCGTGCCGCTCTCCGCCGGACGCCTCCTGATCGACGGCCAGGAGGTGATCAAGCCCCATCCGAAGGCCGGCGTGGTGTTCCAGTCCGACCTCCTGCTCGAGTGGCGCACCGTCATCGAGAACGTCCTGCTGCCGATCGAGATCAAGAAGCTCGACCGCAAGGCGCACATCGCCCGCGCCCGCGAGCTGCTCGCTCAGGTCGGGCTGAAGGGTTTCGACGACAAGTACCCCTCGGAGCTCTCGGGCGGCATGCGCCAGCGCGCCGCGATCTGCCGCGCGCTGATCCAGGAGCCGGGGCTGCTGCTGATGGACGAGCCGTTCGGGGCGCTCGACGCGCTGACCCGCGAGCAGATGATCATGGACCTGCAGGGCATGTGGCTGCGGCTGCGCAACACGGTGCTCTTCATCACCCACGGCATCGACGAGGCGGTGTTCCTCGCCGACCGCGTGATCGTGATGTCGCCGCGACCCGGCCGCGTCGACCTCGACCTGCACATCGACATCCCGCGCCCGCGCGCATGGAACGCGGTCCACGAGGACGCGCGCTTCCAGCACTACGTGCGCGAGGTCCGCTCGATGTTCGAGGCCAAGGGCGTGCTGGTGGCGCATTGATGCGCGCCGCAGCGACGACGGGCGCCGCATGAAGGTCCTGGTGCTGGGCGCAGGCGCCGGAGGCGCCGCGGCGGTGGCCGAGCTGACGCTCGCCGGCCACGAGGTGGTGCTGTGGAACCGCTCGTCCGCCACGCTCGCGCCGTTCGAGGCCGCCGGCGGCGTCGAATACGAAGGCGTGCTCGGCGAGGGCCGCGCGGTGCCGCGGTCCATCACCGCGGATCTCGGCGAGGCAATGCGCGGCGTCGACGTGGCCGTGATGACGCTGCCCACCTTCTCGCATGCGCCCGTGGCGCGCGCGCTGGGCGAGGGCGGATGGCCGGCGGACCGGCCGATCGTGCTGAACCCGGGCCATACCGGAGGTGCCCTCGAGTTCGCGCACGCGTTTCGCAGCACCGGCCGGCCGGTGCCGCCGATCGCCGAGTTCTCCACCCTGACGTACGTCGCGCGCAAGTACCGACCCGAGCGCGTCACCGTGAGCGGTCGCGCGAAGCATGTGCGCGCGGCGGCGCTGCCGGGCGGGGCCGCCGCGCTCGACATCGGCTGCCGCCTGTTCCCCGGCGCGCTGCCGGTGCGCGACGTGCTCGCCGCGGATCTCTCGAACGCGAACCTCGTGCTGCATCCGCCGGGCGCGATCCTCGGCGCCGCCTGGGTCGAGGCGACCCGCGGCGACTTCACCTTCTACGTGCAGGGCATGACACCCGGCGTCGCGCGCACCATGCAGCGCCTCGACGACGAGCGCCTCGCGGTCGCCGCGGCGTTCGGCCACAGGCTGCCGAGCCTCGTCGAGGAGATGCAGTCCATCGGCACGGTCGAGGCGACCGTGACCGACGTGCGCGACCTCGTCGCCGCCATCGCCGGCGGCACCGCGAACGCGCGCATCAAGGCGCCCGATTCGCTCGAGCACCGCTACTACCGCGAGGACTTCGGCCACGGCGTGCTGCCGTTCCTCGAGCTCGCCGCGATCGCCGGTGTCGAGACGCCGGTCGCGGCCGCGCTCTACACGCTCGCCGAGGCGTTGGTGGGCATCGATTTCCGCGCGAGCGGCCGCACCGCCACGTCGATGGGCATCGCCGGCCTCTCGCGCCACGACCTGCTGGGTCTCGTCAGGCAACCATGAGCTGGAACCGACTCGTCATCGCCATCGTCGGCGGCGATCGCCGCGAGCAGGAGATCGCGCGCTGCGCGGCGGCCACCGGCGCCGAGATCCGCGCCTACGGCTTCCCGTGGCCCGAAGGCGGCATCGCCGGCGTGCGCCACGCGGCGAACGCGGCCGACGCGCTCGCCGGTGCCGACGTCGCGCTGTTCCCGATCCCCGGCATCGCGCCCGACGGCGCGCTGTTCGCGCCGCAGTGCGCGGAGCGCATCATTCCCGACCGTGCCGCGCTTGCCGGCATGCGCGCGCCGGCCCACATCGTGCTCGGCTGGGGCGACGCGAAGCTGAAGGCGCACGCCGCGGCGCTCGGCATCGCGCTGCACGAGTACGAGTGGGACCAGGACCTGATGCTGCTGCGCGGCCCGGCGATCGTCGAGGGCATGCTGCGCGTGATCATCGAGCACACCGACATCACGATCCACAAGGCCAACGTGTGCCTCGTGGGGCAGGGCACGATCGGGTCGCTCGCCACGCGCACCCTGATCGCGCTCGGCGCGCACGCGCACGTGGCGGCGCGCAACCCCGTCCAGCGCGCCGCCGCCTATGCCGCGGGCGCGGAGCCGCACGAGCTCGGCGAGCTCGCCGGTGTGCTGCCGACGATGGACATCGTCGTCTCGAGCATCCCCGCGCCGGTGCTCGACCGTGCGCTGCTCGAGACGCTGCCCAGGCACGCGCTGCTCGTCGACCTCGCGGCGCCGCCCGGCGGCATCGACCGCGAGGCCGTGCAGGCGCTCGGGCTCAAGTTCGTGTGGGCGCGCGGCATGGGCTCGCGCGCGCCGATCACCGTGGGCCGCAGCCAGTGGGGCGGCGTGCGACGGCGCATCGAAGCCATCCTGAAGGACCGTGCATGAAGGCCGACCTCGTCATTCGAAATGCCCGCGTGGTGCGCCACGACGGCGAGTTCCACGGCGGCGTCGCCGTGGTGGGCGACAAGATCGTCGCCACCGGCTCCGACGCCGTCCTGCCGGATGCGCATCGCACCATCGACGCGCAGGGCCGCGTGCTGATGCCGGGCCTGATCGACCCGCACTGCCACCTCGGCGTCAAGTATCCGTACCCCGAAGACATGCGCACGGAGACCGCGGCGGCGGCCTCCGGCGGCGTGACGACCGCGATCCTCTACATCCGCAACCTGAAGCCCTCGTACCTGCCGTTCTACGAGGAGAGGAAGGCCGCGGGCGAAGCGAACTCGATCATCGACTTCGGCTTTCACTTCGGCATCCAGCGCGAGGAGCACATCGCCGAGATCCCCGAGGTGATCGCGAAGACGGGCGTGAAGTCCTTCAAGTGCTACTTCGGCTACGAGCCCGACAACCCGATCGGCATCGTGCCCGCGACCGACGGCTGGGTGTACGCGGCGATGCGCATCCTCTCGAAGGTGCCGGGCGGCGTGATCAACGTGCACTGCGAGAACACGCAGATCGCGTCGTGGCTCAAGCACGAGATGATCGCGACCGGACGCCAGGACCTCGGCGCCTATACCGAGTCGCGGCCCGCGTTCTGCGAGGTCGAGACGATCCGCCGCATGATCTTTCTCGCCGAGCGCACCGGCTGCTCGCTGCACCTCGTGCACACGTCCGTCGGCATGGGGCCGGTGCTGGCCGCGGAGGCGCGCGCGCGCGGCGTGCACGTCACCGTCGAGACCTGCCCGCACTACCTGACGCGCACCGCCTACGACGCCGACCTCGACATGCGCGCGAAGATCTCGCCGCCGCTGCGCGACCAGGAGGAGCAGGACGGCCTGTGGCGCGGGATCCTCAACGGCACCGTCTACAGCCTCGGCACCGACCACGTGCCGTTCCTGCCGAAGAAGGGCGAGGACCTGTGGACCGAGCTGCCCGGCGTCGTGTCGTTCCCGTGGGAGCTGTCGCTGATGCTGCACTTCGGCGTGCACCAGCGTGGCCTGCCGCTTTCGCAGCTCGTGCAGCTCAATTCGATGAACCCGGCGAAGCGCTTCGGCCTGTGGCCGAGGAAGGGCAACATCGACGTCGGCTTCGACGCCGATCTCGTGCTCGTCGATCTCGACGAGGAACGCACCGTGCACCACACCGGCAAGGGCACCTGCATCTACGAAGGCTGGACGCTCAAGGGCTGGCCCGTCACGACGATCGCGCGCGGCGCAGTGGTGTACGAGAACGGCCAGGTCGATGCGTCCAAGCACGGACGCGGGCGCTGCCTGTCGGTGCCGGGCTGACCGCGTCCGGATTCCGAGGCCGCCGTGCTCGCCGAACCCGACGCCGTCGTCTCGCAGGCCGGCGGTCGCCTGCCGGTCGACTCCGCGACGCTTCGCGACGCCATCGGGGCGCTGCGACCGATCGTCGAGGAACTCGTGCGGCGCCGGCCGCGGCCCCGCCCGGAGCGGCTCTCCGGCGTGCACAACCCCTGGGGACACGCCGCGACGGTCGGCCATGCGTGGCGGTTCCTCGACGTCTGCGAGCACCCGGCGATCGTCGACGCCGTGGCTCGGCTGATCGGCGACGACGTGATCCTGTGGGACGCCGAGCTGCACCTGGAGGCGGCGGCCTACCGGCGCTTCGTCGAGAGCGGCGGCGAAGGCCGCTACTGGCCGGCCGAGCCGCTGGCCGGCGCGGTCGTGCTGGTCGCGCCGCTGCAACCCGAGCGACCCGCGCGCGCGGTCGACCTGCAGGCGCTCGGCTCCCGCGACGTCGCCGAGGCGGATCCCGGAGCGCCGCTCCTCGTGATCCGCTACCAGCCCGCGACCAGCCGCTTCGAGCGCGATCCGCGCGCGCCGCGGCATCGCGCGCTCATGCAAGACAACCCGCTCGTCAACTACGCGAATCGCCCGCTCTGGCTGGTGCGCGGCGAAGATCGGGCCGGCAACGATTTCGTCACCGGCTTTTCGCCGCCCGTGCCGCGCTGGGCGGCAGCACCGAAGGAGAACCCCTGATGCCGTTCGTCGTCGTCGAATTCTGGGAAGGGCGCACCGTCGACCAGAAGCGAAAGCTCGTGAAGGCGATCACCGATGCGATGGTCGAGCACGGCGGCTGCAGGCCCGAGCACCTGCACGTGGTGATCCACGACGTGCCCAAGGACAGCTGGGGACGCGCCGGCGTGCTCGGCATCGACATGGAAGAGAACAAGCGATGAGCGCCCTCGACAGCCTCGACATCCGCACGGCCGCGCTGCTGGTCATCGACCTGCAGAACGCGTTCGTGCACGACCAGGGCACGCTCGGCATCTCGGGCGTCGACACGAAGCGGCTGAAGTCGATCGTGCCGGTGCTCTCGGAGCTGATCCCGCGCTGCCAGGCGGCCGGCCTGCCGGTCGTCTGGACGGTGCAGGAGCACTTCGCGGTCGACGCCAGCCGCGCGAAGAAGCGCCTGTCGTCGCACACCGCGAAGCGCAAGCAGGTCTCGGCGCTGGCCGGATCGTGGGACGAGGAGATCGTCGAGGAGCTGAAGCCGTTCGCGGCCGCGAACCCGGCCTGCGTGATCCGCAAGCACCGCTTCGGCGCGTTCCACGAGACGCGCCTCGAGATGCTGCTGAAGATGCTCGGCACGCGCACCCTGTTCGTGGCCGGCACCACCACCAACGCCTGCGTCGAGACGAGCATCCGCGAGGCCTACCTGCGCGACTACGACGTGGTGGCGCTCGAGGACTGCATCTCCGGGGTGAACGAAGGCTGGGAGACGACCGCCAAGCAGGTCTGGAAGCAGTACTTCTGCGAGGTCTCCGACTCCCGCACGATGGGCGCATGGATCGAGGCGCAGCAGGCGCCGCGCGCGCTCGGCTACGGGCACATGCTGATGATGGTCGAGGACGTGCCGCGCTCGGTCGCCTTCTACGTCGACCTGCTCGGCTTCACGGTGCGGCCTGCCAAGCCGCTCGCGGACGGGCGTCCGTTCACGGCGTTCCACCAGGGCATCGCGCTCGTCGGCGGCAAGCGCGCCGGCGAGCGGCAGATCGACCACATGGCGTTCGAGGTGAACGACGTGCGTGCGATCCGCGACCGGCTGGCGAAGGCGCGCGTCGAGCTGCAGGAGGACCTGCACGACGGGCCGTACGGATTGACGATCTACGCCACCGATCCGGACGGCCTGCGCGTCGAGCTCTACGAGGTCGGCGCGAGGATGCCCGCGAGCGCGGCGCGCTAGGTCGACGTCGCGGCGACGCGCGTCGCAGGCGACGCGCCGACCGGCTCGCGCGCCAGCGCGTCGAGCAGCTCGGCGAGCGTCTCGGGCATGGTGACGTGCGGGTTGTGGCTCGCGTCGAGCTCGCGGTAGCGCCATGCCGGGTCGGCTCGCGCGCGCTCCGCGAACGGCCGGAACACGTCGCCCGGCGCGCTGCGTGTGCAGTAGATGTACGCACGCGGCAATCGCTCCACGGCCCCGGTCAGTCGCGCCGGCTGCTGCAGTGTCTTCAGCGGCTGCATCACGCGGCGCGGCACCGCCCAGGCGATGTCGGCGGCCGCTGTGTCGGGCGGCATCGGGTTCGGCGGCACCCGCCAGCCGTCGCCTTGGCTCGCGGCGAGCGCCAGCGCGCGCTCACGGATCGCGGTCGGCTGCAGGTCGACGCACGCTTCGCCGTCGCGCGGCACGAACGCATCGAGGTAGATCAGCTGCGCGACACGGTCGTGCGCGCGGTCGGCGACCACCGTGCCGACCATCCCGCCGTAGCTGTGCGCCACCAGCACGACGTCGCGCAGATCCTCGAAGTGCAGCAGCCCGAGCACGTCGGCCACGTGGGTCTCGAGGTCGATGCCCGGATGGGCGAGGTGCGCGCGTTCGCCGATGCCCGTCTGCGAGGGCGTGTGGACCTCGTGCCCGCGAGCGCGCAGCAGCGGGCGCATGCGCTGCCAGGTCCAGCCGGCCGACCAGGCGCCGTGCACGATCAAGAACGTGGCCATGGTGGGGTGTCCTCGAGGCGGGCGACGATTCGCCCCGCTCCCGTCGCCCATCGTGACACATCGCGATGTCGTTCAGCACGTGGTGAAGAAACGTGAAGCTCGGCAATCGATTGCAAAGAGGCGACCCGCGCGGGGTGCGCTGTGCCACCGTCGAGGCGTCGCCGCGTTGAAGACAGCAGAGGAGCGAGGCCACCGCCCCCCGGCCATCGCACGACCCACGCGCGGGCGCACTGGAGCAGGCATGGAATTCTGGAGACGGGCGATCTCGACGGCCGTCGTCGGGACGGTGTGGGCGGTGACGGCGATGGCCCAGCCGGCGGCGCGCGAGGCGACGGCGGCAGCGGGCGTGCGCATCGAGGGCTTCGACGTCGAGGAGGTGCCGAACCTCGCGCCCGGCGCGCGCCTCGCCTTCACGATGCTCGGCACCCCCGGCAGCGATGCACAGGTGCGCATCGAAGGCGCCGCGGCCACGCTGCGCCTGCACGAGACGCAGCCCGGCATCTACGACGGCATCTACACCGTCGGCCCGCGCGAGCGGCTCGACCCTTCGGCGACGGTCATGGGCAGCCTGCGCCAGGGCGATCAGGTGGCACGCGCGCGGCTCGAGGAGCCGCTGGTGCTGGGCATGGCCGCTCCCTCCGACATGCCCGGTGTCGCGATGGGGCCGGCGTCGGGCGACGAAGCGGTCGTCGTGCCGGAGCCGCGCGCGGCGGTCGCGCCGCCGGAGGACGACGCAGGTCGCGTGTCGCCGTATCCCACCGAGGTGCCCCGCTCTGCGCCGCGCAGCGTGCTGCCGGCCCCGTTCTCGCAACCGCGTCTGCCGCCGCCCGCCGCACCGTCGCGGCGCACGGCCTGCGCCGACTGCGCCGTCGTCGAGTCCGTGCAGGCGATGCGTCCCGAGCCCCGCGTCGGCGTGGTCGGCGCGGTGATCGGGGGCGTGACGGGCGCCTTGCTCGGCGATCGCATCGCCGGGCGCGCCGAGCGCCACTGGGCGCGCCTGGCGGGCGCGATCGGCGGTGCGCTCGCCGGCCGCGCGATCGAGCGCAACGCGTCGGGGCCGGTGCGCTACGACGTGTGGCTGCGCCTGCCCGACGGCACGCGCCAGGTTCGCAGCTACCCGAATCCGCCGCCCTACCGGGCCGGCGACGTCGTGCGGCTGCCCGCGGTGGCGCTCGTGACCTCGGTGCGACCGGCGTATCGCGACTGAGGCCCGTCGACCCGTCGCACTTCGTTTCGGTCGCCGTGTCGCAGACCCTCGCCGCGGGCAGCGTGCGCCCGGTTGCGCGCCGTTTCGCCGCCGGCATGGCGACGATCGTCGAGCTGCTGGCGGTCGTGGCGGTGCTGGTCGCATTGCAGCCCGGATTCGCCCGCATCGCGACGCTCGGCGACGGCGCGCAGGCGCGCTTCGCCGCGACCACCGGCGATGTCGGCGATGCACCGGCTGCGGCCCCCGACGCGGACAAGAACGCCGCGATGCGCGCGCTCGTGCGCGACGCGGGGCCGCAGTGGATGGCGGCCATCGCGCTCGCCTACGCATTCGCGCTGGCGAGCCGCCGCCGCCTGCTGTCGCCGCTCGCCGGCAGCGGGGTTGCGCTGCTCGCATGGTCCGCTCTCGCATGGGCCGGGCGGGTGCCGTGGCCGATCGGCGGCCGGGGCATTCGCTTCGCGCGGCCGTCGATCGCCTTCGAACCGCGGGCTGCGCCCTTCGTGTGGGCGCTCGCCGGCGCAGGCGTGGTCTTGATCGTGTGCGCGGCGCTGCGCGCACGCGACGGAATCGACGACGATGCGCCGCCGTCGGCCGCGCTCGCCATGAGCTCGCGCATCGGCTTTCCCGGCCTCGTGCTCGCGACCGGCGTGGGTGCGCTGCTGCTCCTCGACCTGTCTCTGCGCGGGGCGTTCGCGAACCGCTACCTCGCGCTCTACCACCAGGGTCACCTCTGGCTCGGCCTGCTCGTGTTCAGCGTGCTGCTGTTCGCGCGTGCGCCGCTCGTGCGCACGCTCGCGTGGGGTCTCGCGGTCGCGGGCGAGGTCGCGTCGTCGCTCGCGCGGCGGTTCGGCACGCTGCTCGTCGCGCTGCTGGTGATCGGGATCGCGCTCGCCGGCGTGACGGCGTTCGGCGTGGCGCTCGCCGACAAGCGCCAGCTCACCTCCGAGCTCGGACGGCTGTGGCTGATCGTCGGCGCGGCCTGGTTCTTCCACCTGCGCGGCGGCCCGCTCGCGGAACGCCTGGCGCGCGGTCCCGGCGCGCTGCGGTCGCTCGTGCGCTA
>Ga0207702_10003859_pt1 | contig 13511 bp, 11 predicted proteins | sample KBSCornC62_FD_184302 | JGI IMG/M metagenome (GOLD analysis project Ga0207702, IMG submission 184302) | Corn rhizosphere microbial communities from Kellogg Biological Station, Michigan, USA - KBS Corn C6-2 (SPAdes) (version 2) | ecosystem: Host-associated > Plants > Roots > Rhizosphere > Soil ...
CAAACTCCGCCAATTCCCGCTTGTTGCCCGACCGGAAGCCTTCACCCACGCCAACCAGCAGCAGAAGCGAGCCCACCCCCCAGGCGATGCCAAACATCGTGAGAAAGGACCGCAATTTATGAGCCCAAAGGTTCCGAAATATCTGTCCGAGAATGTCAGAAAACGTGCGCATAAAGAGAGAGACGTTCCGCGAGTGAGTTGGTTAACTCAAAGCCCAAAACCAACACAATGATCCTAACAAGAGTTACGTATTGAAGGCCCAAAAGGTTCCCGGGAAGAAGTGGCTGGTTGTACTGTTGGACTCCGAAAACGCACCTTTAGTTTCCACAACTTCGGAGTTTCCAGAGCAAAAGCTCGTTTACGAAGGGCGGCATTGCGAGTTCGCTTTGGCGGACGCGATTACGGATCTTCAACCGTTTGGCGATGAACCATCCCTCAGATTAGACTAGCGCGCGATGCCCACAACCAAACTCGGCCGCTTCGTGTTTTTTGCTTGGATGCTCTCTTGCTCTGCCAGGGTACTCGCCCAGTCGCAATTTACTTTAGAACAGGTCCTCAGTTCGCCCTTCCCTACCGGACTGGTTTCAGCCCAGCACGCTAACCGGATCGCCTGGGTGTTTGATGATAAGGGTGTCCGCAACATCTGGATCGCCGACGCGCCCGATTTCCAGCGCAGCGCCCGCCAGTTCACTCATTACAAAGCCGATGACGGCCAGCCGATCGCCAGCCTTCGTCTCACGCCGGATGGGAAGACGGTCCTTTATGCGTTAGGCAGCGAACTGAACGGCGACCAGGAGAGTGCCAATCCCGAAAGTTGGACGAAGGGTGCCAAGCAGCAAGTGTTTGCCGTCGATGTCGATTCCAAGAACGCCGAGCCGCGCCCGCTCGGCGAAATGGGATGTCCCGACGAAGGCTGCGAAGACATCCAGATCTCCCCCGATGGCAGACAAGCCCTTTGGTCCGCCAAAAAGAAGCTCTGGATCACCACGGTCGACGGCAAGCAGCAGGCTAAGGAACTCGCCACGGTCCGCGGCGACGCAGTCACCCCCAAGTGGTCTCCTGACGGCAAGCACATCGCCTTCGTCAGCGACCGCGGCTCTCACAGCTTCATTGCCATCTACGACTTGAATGGCGACTCGATCCGCTATCTGTCGCCGAGCGTCGACAAAGATTCCATGCCCCGCTGGTCTCCGGATGGCAAGCAAGTCGTCTTCGTCCGCTCTCCGGGCGAAGAAGCCAAGCTTCCGCTGATCCCCGTACGTCCTGAGCCCTGGTCCTTGTGGATCGCAGATGCCACTTCAGGCTCTGCTCACCAACTCTGGCGCAGTGGCAACAAGCTCGACGATTCGTTTCCTGAACTGAGCGAAGACACTTCCTTGAACTTCGCGGCCGACGGACGCATTGTCTTCTCCTCTGAACAAGACGGCCGCAATCACCTGTACTCGATCGCAGCCAGCGGCGGCATGGCTACCCTGCTTACCTCCGGTGACTTCGATGTGGAAGACGTCACGCTCACCCCAGATAAGAAGTCGGTGATCTTCTCCTCGAATCAGGATGACGTCGACCGCCGTCACCTGTGGCGCGTAGCAGTTTCCGGCGGCTCCCCGCAGGAGGCCCTGACCAAGGGCGAAACCATGGAGTGGTCCCCAGTCGTAACCGGGGACGGAAAAAGTCTGCTGTGCCTCGGATCGACCGCGACGATTCCTGCGATGCCTTACCAGGTATCCGCGACCGGCCGCGACATGATCGCCAAGCAAGCACTCGGCGAGTTCCCTTCGTCTTCACTGGTGACTCCGAAGCAGGTGATTTTCAAAAGCGAGGACGGGCTGACCCTGCACGGCCAACTCTTCCTGCCACGCAACGCCTCCGGCAAAGTTCCCGGTCTTGTCTTCATGCACGGAGGCCCCATCCGCCAGATGATGCTCGGCTTCCACTACATGGACTACTACCACAATGCATACGCCATGAATCAATACCTGGCGAGCCGCGGATACGCAGTGCTCTCGGTCAACTACCGCCTCGGCGTGATGTACGGACGCGCCTTCCGCGAGCCGCCCAACACGGTCTGGCGAGGCGCCGCCGAATACAAAGATGTAGTCGCGGCCGGACGCTATCTGCAGTCTCTTCCCGAAGTCGATGCCGACAACATCGGACTCTGGGGCGGATCCTATGGCGGCTTTCTCACTGCCATGGGCCTAGCCAGGAATTCCGATCTGTTTAAGTCTGGCGTCGATTTCCACGGCGTACATGACTGGAGCGTGTTCCTCACCCAGCGTCCCTACTTCGGCAGCATCGCGACCAAGCCGCCGGACGAAGAAGAGGCCGTAAAACTGGCATGGGAATCCTCTCCCGATGCCTACGTGAGCGCATGGAAATCGCCAGTCCTGCTGATCCACGGCGATGACGACCGCAACGTGCCCTTCAGCCAAACCGTAGATTTAGCCCAGCGCCTGCGCGCCCAGCACGCCGCGTTCGAGCAACTAATCATCCCCGACGAAATCCACGGATTCTTGATGTGGAAGAGTTGGATCCGCGCCTACAGCGCCACCGCCGATTTCTTCGACCGCACCCTAAAGCAACATGCAAAGCTCACCGCCGATGAATAAGAATTGTGTAGGGGCGGACGCCTCGTCCGCCCCGCGAGCGCAGCGAGCGTACTGCTGAATGAGGAGAATCCGTGAAAAAGAGAATCCCCCAAGCGGCAATGCTGATTGCAATCGCCGCCTTCACCGCAACCGCCCCAGCACAGCAGACCAAACCCACCGCTCGCGCCCTGGTCGAAGAAATTAAAAAACAGGTGGGCGTCCCCTGGCAGCATGACACCGTGGACACATTCAAAGCCGGCAATCCCGATACTCAGGTCACAGGAATCGCAGTGACCATGATGGCCACCATGGATGTGCTCGAACGCGCCTCAGCGAAGGGTCTGAATTTCATCATTACCCACGAACCTACGTTCTACGCCCATCTCGACACCCCTGAAGGCCTCCCCAACAACGATCCCGTCTGGTCGGAAAAGCGTGCATTCATCGAGAAGCACAACCTAGTAGTCTGGCGCTTCCACGACCACTGGCACATGCGCCATCCTGACGGCATTGAGGCCGGCGTCATCCATTCGCTGCACTGGGAAAAATTCCAGAATCCCGAAAATCAATATCTCTTCACGCTTCCAGAGACTACGGTCAAAAAATTAGCCGAAGAAGTTGCGGAAAAACTCCACTCCCCAGTTGTACGCGTGGTAGGCGATCCCGCCATGAAAGTCACCCTGGCAGGCCTGAGCCCCGGCGCGGCTGGCTTTGAAAGAGAGACCCACGCTCTCGAACGGGACGATGTACAAGTACTCTTGGTAGGAGAAACCCGCGAGTGGGAGACGGTAGAGTACGCCGCGGATGCCCTCACCGAGCACCGCCACAAAGCACTCATCGTAATCGGTCATATTCCCAGCGAACAACCGGGCATGGAAGAGTGCGCCCGCTGGTTAAAAACGTTCGTGAAAGATACGCCGGTAGAGTTCGTCCCGGCCAAACAACCTTTCTGGACAATTCCAGCGAAATAGTAAGTCGGAACACAGCCCCGAACAGTCTCGTAGAATCAGGCAAGAACTTCGTATAAAAAGGCAAGCAGCCAACCCGTCTTCAATCTAATCTCATATTTTGAAGGAGCAGACGATGCAAAAACGCAAACTTGGAAAAAGCAATCTGGAGGTTTCTGCCATCGGCCTCGGCTGCATGGGGATGAGCTTTGGTCTGGGTCCGCCCGCGGACAAACAGGAAATGATCTCGCTGATTCGATCGGCGGTCGAACGCGGTGTGACATTCTTCGATACCGCTGAAGTGTACGGCCCATTCACCAACGAAGAACTCGTCGGCGAAGCCCTCGCTCCTTTCCGCGACCAGGTTGTGATCGCCACTAAGTTCGGCTTCAAACTTGATCCGAGCACTGGCAAACAGGCCGGTCTCGATAGCCGGCCAGAGCACATCAAGGAGGTCGCCGAGGCCTCGCTCAAGCGGCTGAAAACGGATGTCATCGACTTGTTCTACCAGCACCGCGTAGACCCGGATGTCGCGATCGAGGACACTGCGGGAGCAGTGAAGGACCTGGTCCAGCAAGGCAAGGTGAAGCACTTCGGACTCTCTGAAGCAGGAGTAAAGACCATCCGTCGCGCTCACGCCGTCCAGCCGGTTGCCGCGCTGCAGAGCGAGTATTCGCTTTGGTGGCGAGAACCGGAGGCCGAGGTGATGCCGACACTTGAGGAACTCGGGATCGGATTCGTTCCCTTCAGCCCTTTAGGTAAAGGCTTCCTCACGGGCAAGATCAGTGAAGATACGAAGTTCGACAAAAGCGATTTCCGCAATATCGTTCCGCGCTTCACGGCAGAGAATCGTAAAGCGAACCAGGCTGTCGTTGATTTACTGGGCAAATTCGCACAAGAGAGAAAGGCCACGCCCGCTCAGATCGCCCTCGCTTGGTTGCTTGCCCAGAAACCGTGGATTGTTCCAATTCCGGGTACGACCAAGCTGCATCGACTGGAAGAAAACATAGGAGCGGTTGCCATTCAACTTACGCCCCAAGATCTTCGGCAACTCGAAGGCGCAGCCTCAAAGATCCCGGTGCAAGGTGCTCGCTACCCGGAGGAACTGCAAAAACTGGTGGGCCGCTGATGGCAGCACGTTGAACCTTAAACAGGAGTACTCGATGCCTGCGCAAAATCATGCTCTCAAAGATCTCCTTTCCAGCTCTAGCGAAATTACGATCACTGTGACCGGCAGGAAATCAGGTCGGCCCATCTCAATCCCGATCTGGTTCGTTTTTGATAAAGAACTCTATCTTCTGCCGGTGCAGGGGTCGGACACACAGTGGTACAAGAATGCCCTCAAGAACCCATCGATCCGGGTCCGGGCTGGAGGCGCCGAGGCCAAATCCAAAGCCGTTCCCATTACAGATCCAAAAGAAGTGTCGACGGTGGTCGAGAAATTCCGAAGCAAATACGGGGCCGGCGACGTAAAGAAGTACTATTCGAAATTCGACGTCGCCGTCCTCGCGCAGATACAATGAGCGCCTCTGCATTGAAAAAGTGGCGGCATTGTGCGCTTGAGCCCCAATAACATAGCAAAGCGCTTCAGAAGAGCTGCGCAACTGCTGTCGCCACCTCTTGCAATCGATCCAGTGTGGGCGTATAGGCGAGTTACGGCATCCGCTGGAAATCAGAATCGGGTCGGGCGAGAGTTTTTCACGCAATGATTCAACGACGCTGAAGGGGGTTCTGTATGGTCACGCTCAATGTCAATGGAGTCCGGCGCGAGGTCCAGGCGCCCGACGACACTCCTCTGCTCTATGTCCTGCGCAACGATCTCGAACTGATCGGCCCACAGTTCGGCTGCGGACTTGCCCAGTGCGGAGCCTGCGCCGTTCTGGTTAACGGCAAGGAAGCGCGCTCCTGCGTTACGCCGGTCGCGAGCGTAGCCAACCAGGAAATCACCACCCTCGAAGGTCTTCCCGCCAGATGGGCAAAGCAAAAAGGCATCGCAGCGGAGCAAGCGAAGAACATCCTGCATCCGGTCCAACAGGCTTGGATCGAAGAGCAGACTCCGCAGTGCGGCTTCTGCCAGAACGGGATGATGATCAAGGCTACCGAACTCCTCGAAAGCAATCCCAACCCGACCGTAGCGCAGATCAAAGATGCCTTCACAAACTCCGGGCCGTCGCCCAATCTCTGCCGCTGCGGAACCTACATAGCCATCCTTGAAGCCGTACAACATGCCGCCACCATCATGGCGAAGAGGAGCTAGCGATGGCCACGATGAGCGAAAAACCAGCAAAGGCTTTCGGACCGACATTGTCGCGCCGTCAATTTGTCAAGGCAGGTGGCGCACTGGTCGTGGGATTCAGCCTGGCAGGCCCGGAGTTTCTGAAGGGCGATAGCGTGAAGACCGCGACCTTGAAGAACTCGCTCGATCCCACGCTTGCCAATTCCTGGATTGAGATTCACCCGGATAACACCATCCTTATTCGCACCGGTAAGAGCGACTTCGGTCAGGGTTCAACCTTCACCGCATATCGCCAGATTGTGGCTGAAGAATTGAGCGTACCTTTTGAGGCCATCACCACGGTAATTGCCGGAGATACGGATCGAACGCCCGACGGCAGCGGTGCCTTCGATTTCCTTGGCCATGGAACGCCGAATATCCGCAAAGCTGCCGCCTATACATATCAGGCTCTGCTCGATCTCGCTTCAGAGCGGCTTGCCGTGTCGAAGGATAAGCTGTTGGTCAAAGACGGCGTGGTATCGGGAGGCGGCAAGACCATTTCCTTCGGCGACCTCGTCAGGAACCAGCAGTTGAAGCTGACGATTCCGGTGAAAGGAGACCTCACCAGCATCTTTGGGTTGAGCATCGAAGGCAATCCGCCGATGAAACCTGTCAGCCAGTACTCGGTAATCGGCAAGTCCTTCAAGAATTCCGTAATTAGCTCCAAGGTGGCAGCCAAAGAAACATGGGCGACCGATGTACGCCTTCCCGGCATGTTGCACGCGCGAATCGTGCATCCCAAGTCGCTAGGCTCGACTCTGGTATCCGCCGGTCAAGTGGACAAAAAGAAGTTTCCGAATGCGCAGGTCATCGTGAAGGGCAATCTGCTCGGAGTGGTTGCGCCCACCGAATGGGAGGCGATCCAGGCAGCCGAGCAGGTTGCCGGCGCCACGAAGTGGACGGACTGGAAAGGGCTACCCGGCAACGACAAACTTTACCAGTACCTTCGCGAAGAAGCGGATTGGAGTAGCGCGCCAGTCGAGAAGAGTAAGGCAGTTAAGGGAGATGTCGGCCCCGCTCTGGGCTCTGCTCACCGGAAGCATGCCGCAACCTACCAGTTGTCCTATATGAAACACGCGCCGATTGGCCCCACCATGGCCGTCGCCGATGTCCAAGCCGATGGCACCGTGCATATTTACACGCACAATCAGAATCCGCAGGCGCTACGCGGCGAAATCGCGATGATGCTCCGCACCACGCCCGATCATGTGATCGTGCATTCCTATCCCGGCCCCGGCCATTACGGACGTTCCAACGGCGGCAACGCAGGCGCGGAAGATGAGGCGGTGCTCCTGTCCCAGGCCGCCGGCAAGCCTGTACGCGTGCAGTGGATGCGCGCCGACGATATGCAGTGGTCCACGCAATCGGCGGCCGCGTTCTCTGATGTTCAGATAGCCGTCGATGCAAACGGCAAGCTAGCCGCGTATCAAATCGATCACTACATGCCTGCCATGCAGGATGATCGTCCGATCGGCGCCGTCCTCGCCGGCCTGCCTGCCATGTCCGCTCCCGACGTCCATTCTGGAGATGTCACGTCCACCGTCAATGGCATCAGCGATCCCTGGGTTTACGCGCCGGTTCCGAACGTCGTGGAGCGCGGCCATGGCACATTCCAGGTGGGGCAGAAGGTGTCGCCGCTTGCTGTCGGTCTCCGCGATCACAGCATGCGCACTCCGGGACAATTTCAGCAGAACTATCCCCGCGAGCTGGCCATGAGCGAGGCAGCAGCCCTCGCCGGCGCAGACGCGCTCCAGTTTCGCATCGACCACGCCAGCGAAGAGCGCGCCGTCGGTGTACTGAAAGCGGTCCGTGACGCATCCGGTTGGGACACGCGCCCGTCTCCACGCACTGATGCCGTATCCACTGGATCAACGCCAGTGCGTGGCCGGGGAGTTTCGCTCATGTTGCGCAGCGGCACTTACTGGGCCTGCGTATGCCAGATCGCGGTCATTCCCAGCACAGGTATCGTCAAAGTGGAAAAGTACACTATCGCGGTCGATCCCGGCATCGTCGTGAACCCAGTGCAATTGAAGCGGAATGTGGAAGGCGGTGCCGTCATGGGAATCAGCCATGCCCTGTTCGAGGAAGTGATCTTTGACGAGAGCGGGATCACCACGGAGGACTGGAACAGCTATCCCATTCCGAGCATGTCCGATATACCTGAGATCAAAGTTGTGCTACTCAATAATCCGAAGGTCGGCACTTACGGCGGAGGTTCGGAGGCGGCGAATGCGCTGGCTGCGCCTGCCATTGCGGCAGCCCTCTACGACGCAACCGGCAAGGTCCTTCGGCGCCTTCCGCTGAAGCCCGCTTACGTGCAGGGGCTACTGAAGGCCTGACCGACCACTGAGCGATTCAAGGAGATATTTTCCCAGGCGTGAAGACCCTCGATGGCAAAAAAGAAGAAAGCCCCAAAGATTGCGCCGAAAGTATCCGAAGCGGAGCAGGATCTGCTCGCGCATATGTCAGACGGATATCAGCTCGAGACGGACTTACTGGGCGGCAACCCGGTTCTGCGCAATCTGAAAAATGATGAAGCGATCCGTCCTCTGTCCGCGAATCGCAATTCGATCAAGGCTCTCCAGGAGCGCGGTCTGATCACTCCCAGTAAGGGCCGCGACCCGCTCACCATTTCGTGGCGCCTTAAGAAAACAGCAAAATGAGATCAGGCCTGATGTTGCCGGTCTAGAAGATCACGGCTACTCGGCTATCCTAAAATCCGCTCAGCGGCTCCCAGCATGCAGTGGACGGCACACGGAAGCCGCCGATGCGCAATCACTTTTCGTGAAACTCCGCCCAGGCGCCGGTTTTTCCCTGATAGATCCGCAGGTTGCATTGTTTCGGCGCTACATGCGCGAACACCAGGCTGAAGGGCTGCGGGTTGCTGATTTGCCCCTCGTCCATGGGTACACGCACCAAGTCTTGTTGTGCATCGTATTCGCCTTTATCGACCTTCTTGTTAACCACTAGCGTCCAATGATCTTTGCCCGGAATGAGATAGAGGCTGTACGCCCCCACCGGGATTTGGGAGTTACCAATGCTGAGTTCGGCCTGAGTGAACAGAAGCATGGGCTTTTCGCCCGGGGTCCACATTTTGCCCGACGATAGATCAGCTTTCTTGACGCTTGCGCCACCGTCATAGCGAAGGCTGATCTCCCTGCCATCCTGGAATGTGCAAGCAACGGACGCTGTCTGCTGGGCCACGGCCGAGGCGACCAGCAAGTGAAAAAGAATCACGAAAACTGCAAGCTGACGATCCATTTTTCCTCCTCATAATCGCAACTTGAAAACGAAGCTGCGCTCTGTTGATGTCGATTCGCGTGCTGCGACGCCCATGCTCTCTCAGAGCAAGCCGGTAAAAAGCAACGGGAATGCAGCCGCAAGCGCCTGCTATAGCGTCCGACACGCGTCATTGCAGAAGTTGTGCTTCTGCGTAGTCAGCGATTTGAGACGTCACGGAAAAGAATCAGCAGCGAAGAATGTCTTTCGTCCCGCGCCAGCCGACAAGCTGCAGCTTAGTGTCGAAGCATTCTTGGTCATGTAGCGGGGAACGGGCCACCAATGTTCGGGAACAAACGGCGGTCAGAGCGCCCGTTATGCCAATCTCGATCTGAGCGAATGCGCGTGCTGCCCGCAGCGTGGTCGCTGGGCCATGCACGGCGGGATAGGGTCCTTGGGTGGCCGGAAAAAGAAAGATCGACACCACGCAGATCGCAATAACCAAGCTCGTCTCATAGACGACCCCGTGGCTCATAATAACGTGCAGAAAATATACCTCCAAACGTCATACGCTTCAATCCGTGATTCCACGCATGCCACTCCGGCACACCCTAGTCTGCGGCTGCCTGAGTAGTTCCCAACCTGGCTCTGGTACTGGGATCGCGACAAAAAGCTCAAGACGCCCGCGGATGGTCTTCCACGCCAAACGGTAATATCGGTGTCGCAGATCTGCGGCTAGCGGGCAGCCTCGTTGCCGGTGGCTCAGTTTCGCCGAGGCATTCGCAAGGGCGATCCTGACAGCCTGGCAGCGCGCATGCACTGCGCTTCCGTGTTCATGAGCTTGATAATTTTCCGGGGTCACGGCTTTCCCGCAAATCCAGCACATTTGGATAGGGCGTATCAACATCATTGGGGCTGGCCTTTTTTAACTTCACAAAAGACCTTCTATCCGCTTACGCAGAGGGTGAGTTTGTGGAAGAGATTGACCTGAAGATATACCTATCTCGCCGAAGTTGGGCACGCCACAGTCTCTACGAAAGTCAGCTTCATGACGGTCCCACGCGTTTTTGGCAGGTCAGAGCACCTCGCGCTATCAGTCGCCGACGCTCACGGCGGCGCGTCGCGGAACACTCAACCCGTATAATCGAGCCTCAGGGCCTTTTATGATTCAGACGTTATTCGGCAGTCTTGAGGAAGAAAAGAAAACTGGCTTTTTGGACCGCATGAAGCAGGCGGTCACGCGGACCCGCGAAAATCTTTCCGAGCGCATCGAAGAAGTCGTCGCCTTCACCAAGGAAATCGACCGCGGCACCCTCGACGATCTGGAAGCCACTCTGATCGCCGCCGATCTCGGCTCGACTACTACCCAGGAAGTTTTAGGCAAGCTGCGGGAAAAAGCGGATCGCAAACAAATCAAAAATGTCGACGAACTCAAGCGCCTGCTCAAAGAAGAGCTACTGGCCATTCTGAACGCGGCCAATTCACGTCCCGTCAACCGAGTCGATGGCTCGCCCGAGGTCATCCTCGTTGTGGGCGTGAATGGCACGGGAAAGACCACGACCATAGGCAAGCTGTCCCAGGTTTTCCGCTCCCAAGGCAAAAATGTCCTGCTGTGCGCCGCCGACACCTTTCGGGCCGCGGCCATCGAGCAACTCGAGATCTGGGGACAGCGCACCGGGACCGAAATCATCAAGACCCGGCCCGGAGGCGATCCTGCCGCCGTCCTGTTTGACGCTCTGCAAGCAGCCGTCGCCCGCAACACGGATTACCTAGTCGTCGACACGGCCGGACGTCTGCACACCAAAACCAGCCTTATGGCTGAACTCGATAAAATGCGCCGCACGGCGCAGCGCATCATTCCCGGCGCACCTCACGAGGTTCTGCTGGTGATGGACGCCACCACCGGGCAGAACGGTCTGCAACAGGCACGCCTGTTCACTGAATCCGCCGGCGTTACCGGCATCGTGCTCACGAAACTCGATGGCACGGCCAAAGGTGGAGTGGTGGTGGCCATTTGCCGAGAACTCGGATTGCCGGTCCGTTACGTCGGGGTAGGCGAAAAAGCTGGGGACCTGCTGCCGTTCGATCCAAAAGACTTTGTTGATTCCCTGTTCGAATAGGAAGCGCGTTTGCCCGATGCTGGCGATGGAACTGTCATCCAGCAATGAAACTGTCATCCTGAGCGAAGCGAAGGACCTCTGCACTCCGCGGGACTGCATAGATCCTTCACGGCAAAAGATGCCGTTCAGGATGACATACAAGTTTGTGTGTTGCGCATAGATTCATTCGTGAATGTCTGCCTATCCACCAGATGACCAGCATCTTCACAGCGCACTCGAGCTGGCGCGCGCCGGAATCGGCCTCGCCTCGCCGAATCCTTACGTGGGAGCGGTAATCACTGATAGCCACGGCACCGTCGTCGGCACCGGCACCTACACTTACGACGGATTAAAACACGCAGAAATCATCGCCCTGGAAGCAGCAGGTCCGAAAGCGCGCGGCGGAACCCTCTACATCAATCTCGAACCTCATGGCCATCAAGGACGCACTTCTCCCTGCACGGACGCGCTGATTAAGGCGGGCATCCATCGCGTGGTTGCCTCCATGCCCGATCCCAATCCGAAAGTAAGCGGCCTGGGATTCGAGCAACTCCGCGCCGCCGGCGTGCAGGTGGAAGTCGGAGGCCTCGCACAAGAAGCGCGGCGCCTGAACGAAGGGTTCGCGCGCTACATCCGCAGTGGTACTCCGCTGGTCACACTGAAAGCCGCGATGACCCTCGACGGAAAGATCGCTCCGCCACCTGCCGACGCGCTCAAGAGCGCCGGCGGCATTCCGGCAGGCGGGTGGATCACCAGCGAAGTTGCGCGCGCCCACGTCCAGGAACTTCGGCACCAGAACGATGCCCTGCTGGTCGGCGCAGGAACCATTCTGTCGGATAACCCTCTGCTGAGCGATCGTTCTGGCCGTCCGAGGCGGCGCCCGCTGTTGCGGGTGATTCTGGATTCGCGGCTGCGCCTGCCGCTCGATTCAAGGCTTGTGCAGGACGCCGCCACCCGTTGTCAGAACGATGTGCTCGTCTTTTGCGGCTCCGCCGATCAGAGCAAAGTAGATCAGTTGGCGCAACTCGGAGTGCGCGTTGAAAAAGTCTCGGCTTTCGAAGCGGATGGTCGTCCGGACCTGCCGCCGATTCTTCGTCGCCTCGGAGAACTGGAGATCACCAGCGTGATGATCGAAGGCGGAGCCACCGTGAACTGGACAGCCCTGGCGGCAAACGCGATCGACAAGGTCTTCTTGTATTACGCCCCCAAGATCCTTGCCGGAACCGGCTCGATCCCCTTCGCCGCCGGCGCCGGCTTCCGTCACATGAACCAAGCAGCACAGGTCAAGGACGTTCACTTGCACCGCTTCGGCGAGGACTTCGCCGTAGAAGGCTACTTGCGCGATCCTTACGAGGATTAATGTCACGTACTTCGAAAACGTGCACCACCACTGGCCACTCGAAGCGCATACAATGAACAGTTCCCGCAGGAGGTCTCGATGTTCACCGGAATCGTAGAAGAAGTTGGGCGCATTACACGCATTGAGCAGCGCGGAGAAAATCGACGCATCACCATTGCCGCAGAGCGTAGTCCGAAAGAGCTTGGCACCGGACATAGCGTGGCCGTGAGCGGCGTTTGCCTGACCGCACTCGACATCAAGCCTGCATCGTTCTGCGCCGACCTTGCGCCCGAAACCTGGGTTCGTACCTCGTTCTCGCGAATCCATGAAGGTGCGCTGGTGAATCTTGAGTTGCCCATGAAAGCCGACGGACGATTCGGCGGTCACATCGTTCAAGGTCATGTCGATGGCGTCGGCAAGTTGCTCAGCTTCGACCGCATCCAGGAATCGGACAACTGGTGGCTGCACATCGAACTGCCCGAGGACGTTGAGAAATACACAGTCTTTAAAGGCTCGATTGCAATCGAAGGCATCAGCCTCACCGTTGCCAGGCTGGAAAAGGATCGCGCCACCATAGCCATAATTCCTCACACCGTCGACATGACAAACCTGCACTCGCTAAAGCCCGGAGATCCGCTGAACCTCGAAGCCGACCTGATCGCTAAATACGTGGAGAAGATGACCCAGCGCGAATCGTCAGAAAGTTCGCTGACCATAGAAGACCTGGTAGCTCAGGGATTTTAGTCGCCCGCCCGGAAGCGCTGCCCTGCCGGCTGAACACTGTCCCGATACCCGCGCTCAGCGATTTATGCTAATCTGCCTGACGTTTTTCCGGAGGGGAACGCAATGAAAATCGCTACGCTCACGCTGCTCGCTCTGATGGTGATGTCGCCGGCCGTCTCTCTCTATCCCGAAGCTCCTCAGCGAGACGTGCCCGCCGAAGTGGAAGCCGCCCGCAGAGCCCTGCAAAACGCTCACAACGAACTCGAACATGCCGGCGGCCAATGGGGGGGACACAGGGTCGCCGCTATGAAGCATATTCAACAG
>Ga0207702_10003865_pt1 | contig 13505 bp, 11 predicted proteins | sample KBSCornC62_FD_184302 | JGI IMG/M metagenome (GOLD analysis project Ga0207702, IMG submission 184302) | Corn rhizosphere microbial communities from Kellogg Biological Station, Michigan, USA - KBS Corn C6-2 (SPAdes) (version 2) | ecosystem: Host-associated > Plants > Roots > Rhizosphere > Soil ...
CCAGCGCTTCGCGCGTCACTTCGGCTGCGCGATCGTCGACGGCATCGGCTCGACCGAGATGCTGCACATCTTCGTCTCGAACCGGCCCGGCGACGTCCGCTACGGCACCACCGGCAAGCCCGTCGCCGGCTACGACGTCGAGCTGCGCGGCGACGACGGCCGCCCGGTCGGCGACGACGAGGTCGGCGACCTCTACATCAAAGGGCCGAGCGCGGCGCTGATGTACTGGGGCGATCGTGCGCGATCGCGCACGACCTTCCAGGGCGAGTGGACGAAGAGCGGCGACAAGTACGTCCGCGACCGCGACGGCTACTACACGTACTCCGGCCGCAGCGACGACATGCTGAAGGTGAGCGGCCAGTGGGTCTCGCCGTTCGAGGTCGAGGCGACGCTGATGCAGCACCCGGCGGTGCTCGAGTGCGCCGTGATCGGCATCGAAGACGGCGAAGGCCTGACGAAATCGAAGGCGTTCGTCGTCCGCAAGCCCGGCGCCGAGGTCGGCGACGAGCAGCTGAAGGCGTTCGTCAAGGAGAAGCTCGCGCCGTACAAGTATCCGCGTGCGATCGAATTCATCGACGAGCTGCCGAAGACCGCGACCGGCAAGATCCAGCGCTTCCGCCTGCGCGAGCGCGAGCGCTCTCCGTCGTCGTCCTAGCGCTGTCACCCTGAGCGAAGCGAAGGTCCCGACGTGAACGGCGGCGCGGAGGCGACGAGATCCTTCGCTTCGCTTAGAACGGCAGAGGGGCGCGAGATCCGGCTCGAATACGAGTGGGTCGGCGCACCGCGCGACGAAGCGGCGGCCACCGTCGTCTTCCTCCACGAAGGCCTGGGGTCGGTCTCGATGTGGCGCGAGTTCCCGCGCGCGTTTTGCGAGCGGCACGGCTTTGCCGGCTTCGTCTTCTCGCGCCAGGGCTACGGCCGCTCGACGCCGCGCCCCCACGGCGAGCACTGGCAGCCCGACTTCATGGCGCGCCAGGCGGAAGACGTGTTGCCCGCGCTCCTTGCCCGCGTCGGCATCGCGCGGCCGTGGCTGTTCGGGCACAGCGACGGCGGCACGATCGCGCTGCTGCACGCGGCGCGCCACGAAGCCGCAGGCGTCGTCGCGGTGGCTCCTCACCTCTTCGTCGAGGACGTCTCCGTCGCGAGCATCGCCAAGGCGCGCGAGGCTTACGAAAGCGGCGCCCTGCGCGAGCGTCTCGCGCGCCATCACGCCGACGTTGACTCCGCCTTCTACGGCTGGAACGACGTGTGGCTGTCGCCCGCGTTTCGCGGCTGGAACGTCGAGCGCGACATTCGCGCGATCCGCTGCCCGGTGCTCGCGGTCCAGGGCGAAGAGGACGAGTACGGCACGCTCGAGCAGGTGCGCGCGGTGCAGCGCGCCGTGCCGCACGCCGAGTTGCTCGTGCTCGGCGCGTGCGGCCACTCGCCGCAGCGCGACCAGCCGGAGGCGCTGGCGCGTGCGGCCGGCCGCTTCATCGTCGCGCACTCCTGAAATGGCCTCGCACATTCCGCTCTTCGAAGACGACCACGTGATCGGTCTCGACGGCAAGCCGCTCGCGCCGCTGCCGGTCAACGACTGGATGGGTCTTCCCTTCGAGGTGCACCCGCACATGCGCAAGGCCGAAGTCGCGCATCGCACCAACCCGCAACCGCTTTTGCTCGTCCACGTGCGCTCACGCGGCCTGTCGCGGATTCGCTCGGGCCGCACGGTGTTCGACCTGCGCCTCGAGCCCGGCCAGGTCGACGTGTTCTCGGCCGGCTTTCGCATGGACCACGGCTGGTGGGACTGCACGCCCGGCGAGGTGCTCGCGATCGCCGTCGACCCGGAGCGCACGCGCCGCTATCTGCACGACGATGGCGCCTTCGTCGACCTTTCGACCCGGCTCGCGGTCCGCGATGGCGTCCTCGAGCGGCTGCTCGCCGGTGTGCGCAACGAGGTCGACGCGGGCTGCCCGTCCGGACCGCTGTTCGCCGAAGGCGTCTCGCTCGCGCTGCTCGCGCGGCTGCGCGCGTGCTACGCCGAGCGCTGCGCGCCCGAGCCCAGCGTCCGCAAGCTCTCGCCGGCGCAGTCGCGGGCGACGATCGACTTCATCGAGGCGAACCTCGGTGCCGGTCTCTCGGTGGCGCGGCTCGCGGCGCAGGTCGCGATGAGCCCGTACACGTTCTCGAAGCGCTTCAAGTCGACCTTCGCCGTCACGCCGCACAGCTTCGTGCTGTCGCGCCGGATCGATCACGCCGAAGCGCTGTTGCACGGGACCCGCTCGCTCAGCGAGATCGCGCTCGCGCTCGGCTTCGCCAGCCAATCGCACTTCACCGAGGCGTTCCGGCGGCGCACCGGCCGCACGCCGCTCGCGGCGCGACGCCGCGGCTGAGCGCGGCGCGGCGTTCAGGCGGCCGCGGCTACTTGCACGTGTAGCTGGCAGCGGCGTTGACCGCCCCGGTGCCGTTGTAGGTCGCCTTCTGCGGATACGGGCAGAGCAGCTGGCTGTTCGTGGCGTCGGGCGATGTGACCGTCACCGACGCCGGCGCCGAAGCAGCGCCGCCCTCGACCCAAGCCTTCAGCACGCCGAACAGCTGGCCGCCCGCCGGTTGCGCGAAGTTGCTCGTGGTCACCGCGGGGCCCGCGGTGCCCGGTGCGGTGCCGACACCCGAGCAGTGCCCCATGCCGGGAATGAGGAACAGCCGGTCGTACGCCTGGGTCTTGGCGAAGCCGCCGTCGAGGTTGGCGACGCGCGTGTAGTAGTTGACCGAGTTCTGGGTCGGGATCAAGACGTCCGCCGAGCCGTGGTACTGCACGATCTTGACTGCGGCCGCCTTGGCACCGCTCAGGTCGGCGTTGTCGGTGTTGATGTTGCCGAAGAACGGCTGCAGCGCGATGCCCTGCGCGAACGCGTCCGCGAGCTGCCCGTAGGTGAGCGTCTTCCAGCCGTTGGCACCGTTGCCCGTCGCGTTGAGGAAGCTCGTCGTCGCGAGGGTCGGGTTCTGCAGCTCGAGCGCGACCATGTCGGAGGAGATCGTGAACGGATTGGCGCCTGCCAGCGCGGTCATGTTGGCGCCGCGCGCAAGCCCGTACCAGAGCTGGCCATCGGTGAGATTCGCGTTGAAGCCGTTGTTGGCGGCAGGATCGGGCACCGACCCGTCGGGCGTCTGACCGAACCAGTACTTGTTCATCGCCTGCGCCTGGACCGGCGTGACGCACGCCGCGGTGGCGTTGGTGCCGACCACACCGCCACTGCCGACGGTTCCGGCGCAGAGCACCGATGCATCTCTCGTCGGGTCGTAGGCGCACTGCTGCGGATCGAGCACGTAGCCGAGGTGCTGGCCGCCGACGACGTCGCACGCGCTGACGGCGCTGCCGCTCACCAGGTTGTGCTGCGCGGTCGTCAGCGCCGTGCCGCCGAGGTCGCGCTGGGTGACGACCTGCGGGTAGAGCTCGGTGGTGATGAACTTGGTCCAGTTGAACGCCGGCGCGCCGACGAGATAGCCGTTGTAGTCGTCAGGGTGGTTCTGGATGATCTTGTAGCCTTGGCGGCCACCCGTCGAGCAGCCGTCCCAGTACGCGTACTGCTGCGTCTTCAGGTAGTACGCCGCGGCGAGCGCCTTCGTCTTCAGCGCGAGCTCGTGGAGACTGCGCTCGGCGAAGTCCTGCCACAGCGTCGAGTTGATCGTGCCGTCCGGATTCATCGCGAACGAGCCGTTGCCGATGCTGTGGCCGGTGTCGGTCGCACCGACGACCGAGCCCTCGTTCGCCGCCGTCGCCGCGTTGCCGGTCGTCGCGATCAGCGTCGTGTTCTGGTAGTTGGCGCCCCCGGCCCAGCCACCGCCGCCCATGTTGTGGATCCTCTGGTTCCAGTCGGCGGGGGCCGGCAGCCAGATCTCCATGCCGATCCCGGGCGAGGTCGACGGCGCACTTGCCGGCCCGGGGTTGCCGGGACCGACGTTGAGCTTGACGAAGCAGAGATCCTTCGCTGCCGCCGGCGGCGTTCCCGACGTCCCCGACAAGGCGATCGGATCACCCGCCTTGAACGACTTGACGACGAGGATGGTCGTGTTCGCGTCGGGCGCGAACGCGGTCTTCATCGTGTCGTCGCACGCCAGCGCGGCCGGTGCAGGAGCCGGCGCTGGCGCGGGAGCGGGCGCCGGCGCCGAATCGCCGCCGCAGCCGACCGGGAGCACGGCCGCAGCGGCGAGCGAGAAGAGCAGCGACACGCGGACGCGCGCGGCGTCGATCGCACGGGATTCGGGGGTGGTCATCGGAGCTCTCCATCGGTCGCGACGCACGTCGCTTGTTGGTGACGGCAAGGCTGCCGAAGCGGCGTCGCTCCGTCTATCGAATCCACGAGCGGCGCTGTCGAAAACCCACCGCGGCCCATCGGGAGTTCCACCGAAGCGCGCTGAAACGCGGCGCAGGCACGCGAGCGATCTTCTGGTGAATACGCATGGCCGCAGGCGCACCGCCGGGGTAGCGTCCCGGACCGGCGCGGCTCGAGGCCGCAGCGTTCGCACCCAGGAGCTTTCATGCCTCACGTCTTGCTTCGCGCGGCAGCGCTGTCGACCGCCCTGATCGCGTCGACGGCGTTCGCGCAATCGTCCGGGCCGATCAAGATCGGCCTCATGCTGCCCTACAGCGGCACCTACGCCGCGCTCGGCAGCGCGATCGAGAACGGCTTCAAGCTCTACGTGCAGGAGCAGGGCGGCAAGCTCGGCGGCCGCGAGGTGCAGTACTTCAAGGTCGACGACGAGTCCGAGCCGTCGAAGGCGACCGACAACGTCAACAAGCTGATCAAGCGCGACAACGTCGACGTCCTCGTCGGCACCGTCCACTCGGGTGTCGCGCTCGCGATGGCGAAGGCGGCCAAGGACAACAACACGCTGCTCGTCATCCCCAACGCCGGCGCCGACGCGATCACCGGCCCGATGTGCGCGCCGAACATCGTGCGCAGCTCGTTCTCGAACTGGCAGCCGGGCTACGCGATGGGCGTCGTCGCCGGCCAGAAGGGCGTCAAGCGCGCGATGACGATCACCTGGGGCTACGCGGCCGGCGCCGAGTCGACGAAGGGCTTCACCGAAGGCCTCGAGAAGAACGGCGGCAAGGTGATCAAGGACCTCACGCTGCCGTTCCCGCAAGTCGAGTTCCAGGCGCTCTTGACCGAAATCGCGGCGCAGAAGCCCGACGCGGTCTACGCGTTCTTCGCCGGCGGCGGCGCCGTCAAGTTCGTCAAGGACTACGCCGCCGCGGGGCTCAACAAGACGATTCCGCTCTACGGCCCGGGCTTCCTGACCGACGGCACGCTCGAGGCGCAGGGCGCATCGGCGCAGAACATGCTGACGACGCTGCACTACGCCGACAACCTCGACACGCCGAAGAACAACGCGTTCCGCAAGGCCTACGCGATCGCCTACAAGTCGCAGCCCGACGTCTACGCGGTGCAGGGCTACGACGCGGCGCAGATCCTCGCCAACGGCCTGAAGGCGGTCGGCGGCGACCTCGGCAAGCGCGAGCAGCTGGCGGCGGCGATGCGCAAGACCCCGGTCGACAGCCCGCGCGGCAAGTTCACGCTCTCGGCGGCCGGCAACCCGGTGCAGGACATGTACCTGCGCGAGGTCAAGGGCAACAACAACGAGTTCCGTTCGGTCGCGGTGAAGGCGCTCGCCGATCCGGCGCGCGGCTGCAAGATGTGAGTCCTCTCCCTCTCCCGCAGCGCGAGGGGAGAGGGAGTTGATGCAATGGATCTCGCGACCTTTCTCGTCCAGTGCCTGAACGCGGTCCAGTACGGGCTGCTGCTCTTCCTCGTCGCGAGCGGGCTGACGCTGATCTTCGGGATCATGGGCGTCATCAACCTCGCCCACGGCAGCTTCTACATGCTCGGCGCGTACCTCGCGTTCGCGCTCGCGCCGTGGTTCGGCGACTGGTTCGTGACGCGGCTCGTCGCCGGCGTCGCGCTCGCCGCGATCTTCGGTTACGTCCTCGAGTGGGCGTTCTTCAGCTTTCTCTACGAGCGCGACCATCTGCAGCAGGTGCTGCTGACGTACGCGCTCATCCTCGTCTTCGAGGAGCTGCGCTCGATCCTGGTCGGCAACGACGTCCACGGCGTCCCGGCGCCGTCTTGGCTCGGCGGCGGCTTTCGTCTCGGCGGCCTGATGGAGTACCCGTGGTACCGCGTCTTCGCGTCGGCGGCGTGCCTCGTCGTCGCGCTCGCGCTCTACGCGGTCGTGCAGAAGACGCGGCTCGGCATGATGATCCGCGCCGGCGCAAGCAACCGCGACATGGTGCGCGGCCTCGGCGTCGACATCCGCCGCCTGTACCGGATCGTCTTCGCCGGCGGCGTCGCGCTCGCCGCGCTCGCCGGCATGATCGCGGCGCCGCTCTCGTCGGTGTACCCGAACATGGGCGCGAGCGTGCTCATCATCTGCTTCGTCGTCGTCGTGATCGGCGGCATCGGCTCGATCACCGGCGCGCTGATCGCGTCGCTCCTGGTCGGCTTCGTCGACACGTTCGGCAAGGTGTTCTTCGCCGAGTGGAGCGGCGTCGGCATCTACCTGCTGATGGCGATCGTGCTGGTCTGGCGGCCCGAAGGGCTGATGAAGCGTGGCTTCTGACGCCGTCGCGGCGACGAGCGCAGCGGACACCGTCGCCGACGTCGGCGCGCTGCCCGACATCGGCCGGCGCGAGCCCGGCGGCTGGCTCGTCCCCGCGGCCGCGGCGCTCGTCGTCGCCGCGCTGCCGCTCTTCGTCGCACCGTACGGCCAGGATCTCGTGCTGAGGATCGCGGTCTATGCGATCTTCGCGCTCAGCCTCGAACTCCTCGTCGGCGCGACCGGGCTCGTCAGCCTCGGCCACGCCGCATTCCTCGGCATCGGCGCGTACGCGACGGTGCTCGCGTCGGGCAGCGACGGCGCGTCGATCGCTTGGCTGCTGCCGCTCGCCGTCCTCGCGGCGGCGGCATACGCAGTGGTCGTCGGGGCGCTCAGCCTGCGCACGCGCGGCGTCTACTTCATCATGGTCACGCTCGCGTTCGCGCAGATGGCGTACTTCGTCGTCCACGACACCAAGGCCGCGGGCGGCAGCGACGGCATCTTCCTCTACGCCAAGCCGACGCTCGCGGTCGGCGCGACGACGCTTGTGGACCTCGGCAACCGCGCGGCGCTCTACTACATCGTGCTCGCCGCGCTCGTCGCGACGTACGCGTTCATCGCGATGCTGCTGGCGTCGCGCTTCGGTCATGCGCTCGCCGGCATTCGCGTCAACGAGCAGCGCATGCGCGCCGCCGGCTTCTCGACGACGCCCTACAAGCTCGCCGCCTTCGTCGTCGCCGGCGCGCTCGCCGGCCTCGCCGGCTTCCTGCTCGCGGTCAAGGACGGCACCGTCAACCCCGAGCTGCTGTCGTGGCACGAGTCGGGTGCGGTGCTGCTGATGCTGATCTTCGGCGGCATCGGGAGCCTGCGCGGCGCGGTCGTCGGCGCGGTCGCGTTCACGCTGCTGAAGGAGCTCTTCCAGTCGGAAGCGCTGCTCGGTCCGCTCGCGCAGCACTGGCAGCTGACGCTCGGGCTCACGATCATCGCCTTCGTCGCCGCACTGCCGCGCGGCCTGATCGGCAGCGGCGCGCAGCTGCGTGCGCTGATGCGCGAGCGCACGGCCCGCGCCGCGCGAAAAAGCGCATGAGCGCGGTGCTCGCCGAAGTCTCCGCGCCGCGCGTCGACAGCGCGGCGCGGCCGCTGCTCGAAGCGGTCCGGCTCGGCCGCCGCTTTCGCGGCCTCGCCGCGGTCGACGACGTCACGCTCGACGTCTGCGTCGGCGAGATCCACGCCGTCATCGGCACCAACGGGGCCGGCAAGTCGACGCTTGTCAACATGCTCTCGGGCGAGCTCGCGCCGAGCGCCGGCAGCGTCCGCTTCGCCGGCGACGACGTCACGCGCTGGCCGCAGCCGCGGCGCGCGCGCGCCGGGATCGGCCGCAGCTACCAGCGCACGACGATCTTCGGCGAGTTCAGCGTCCTCGAGAACTGTCGTCTCGCCGCGCAGGCGAGCGCGCCGCACGCGTGGCGCGTCTGGCAGCCGGCGTCGCACGACGTGCGCGGCGTCGAGGTCGCGCGTCGCGTGCTCGCCGCCGCGGGGCTCGACGGCGACGCCCGCCGCGTCGCCGCGACGCTCAGCCACGGCGCCAAGCGACAGCTCGAGATCGCGATGTGCCTGGCGACGTCGCCGCGCGCGCTCCTGCTCGATGAGCCGCTCGCCGGCATGGGCGGCGAGGAGACCGGGCGCATGCTCGAGCTGCTCGTCGCGCTGAAGGACGACCACGCGATCCTCCTCATCGAGCACGACATGGACGCGGTCTTCAAGGTCGCCGACCGCATCACGGTGATGGTCAACGGCCAGGTCATCGCGAGCGACTCGCCGGAGCGGATCCGCAGCGACCGCGCGGTCCAGATCGCCTACCTCGGCGAAGGCGCGGCAACGCGATGAGCGCGCTGCTCGACGTCGTCGACCTGCACGCGCGCTACGGCGACAGCCACGTGCTGCGCGGCGTCGGCCTGCAGGTCCGGAGCGGCCGCTCGCTCGGCTTGCTCGGTCGCAACGGCATGGGCAAGACGACGTTGATCCGCACCGTGCTCGGCTACGTGCGTGCGAGCGGCGGCAGCGTCGCCTGGCAGAGCCGCGCGACCACAGGGTCAGCGCCCGAGCGGATGGCGCGCCTCGGCGTCGGCTACGTGCCGGAAGGCCGCGGCATCTTCGCCAATCTGTCGGTGCGCGAGAACCTCGTCATGTGCGCTCGCGCCGGCGCCGACGGTCGCCGCGAGTGGACGCTCGAGCGCGTCCTCGCCACCTTCCCGCGTCTCGCCGAGCGGCTCGACCACGGCGGCCAGCAGCTCTCGGGCGGCGAGCAGCAGATGCTCGCGATCGGCCGGGCGCTCCTCACCAATCCGCTGCTCCTGATCCTCGACGAAGCGACCGAGGGCCTCGCGCCGCTCGTCGTCGCCGAGATCTGGCGAACGATCGCGACGATCCGCGGCAGCGGCATCGCGGCGCTGATCGTCGACCGCAACGCGCACGCCGTCCTCGCCAACACCGACGACGCCGTCGTCCTCGAGAAGGGGCGTGTCGTCCTCGCCGGAACGTCGGCCGAGCTCGAAGCCGACCGTGACGCGCTGCTGAAGACGCTCGGCGTCTGAACGCGCGGCGTAGACTGGCGCGAGCCGGACCGCACGAGCCCACCATGATTCTCGAAGTCGCCGACATCCGCATCGCGTCCGGCAGCAACGCCGAGTTCGAGTCCGCGATCGCGCGCGGGCTCGAGACGGTGCTGCCGCGCGCGACCGGCTACATCGCGCACCAGGTGCAGCGCGGAATCGAATCGCCCGACCGCTATCTGCTGATGATCTGGTGGCACACGATCGAGAACCACACCGTCGACTTCCGCCAGGGGCCGCTTTTCGCCGAGTGGCGCTCGCACATTGGGCCGTATCTCGCGAGCCCGCCGCACGTCGAGCACTTCGACCTGGCGCTCGAGTCGTCCTGACGGCGGCGCGCGGCGTCGTCCGACTGCGGACGGCGCGCGGGCATGAAGAATGCTCGCAACCACCATGGCCGCATCCGACCACAGTCCGCGCGTCCTCGTTCCCGGCGACGCGCGTCCGCTCGTCCTCGTGCCGGCGTGCAACCGCATGCTCGGCGAGCTCTGCTATCACGTCGCCGCGTTGAAGTACGTCGACGCGGTGCGGCTCGCCGGCTGCCAGCCGATGATCGTGCCGAGCGTCGCGCCGCCAGACGTCGACGCGCTGCTCGACGTCGCGCACGGCCTGCTGCTCACCGGATCGCCGTCGAACGTCCATCCGCAGCACTACGCCGAGACCGTCCTCGACGAGTCGCTGCCGCTCGATCCGGTGCGCGACGCCTGGATCCTGCCGATCATCCCGAAGGTGCTCGCGCGCGGCATGCCGCTGTTCGCGATCTGCCGCGGCTTCCAGGAAGCCAACGTCGCGCTCGGCGGCACGCTGCACCAGGCCGTGCATCAGCTGCAAGGCTTCGCCGATCACCGCGACCGCGACGACGATCCGCTCGAGGTGCAGTACGCGATCGCCCACGACGTCTTCATCGAACCGGGCGGCGTGCTCGCGCGGCTGCTCGAGACCGACCGCATCGCGGTGAACTCGCTGCACGGCCAGGGCATCAACCGGCTCGCCACGCGCCTTCGGATCGAGGCACGCGCACCGGACGGCCTCGTCGAGGCGTTCTCGGTCGCCGACGCGTCCGGCTTCGCGCTCGCAGTGCAATGGCACCCCGAGTGGCACGCCGAAGAGAACCCGGTCTCGATGCGACTGCTCGGCGCGTTCGGCGACGCGGTGCGCGCGTATCGCGATTCGGCGGCGCGCGAGCGCGCGCCAGCGAAGGATTCCCATGCGACGGCCTGACGTGCAGACGTTCACCGACCTCGAGCGCTGGCTCGACGCGCACGGCGTGACCGAGGTCGAGTGCCTCGTTCCCGACCTCACCGGGGTCGCGCGCGGCAAGATCCTGCCGCGCGAGCGCTTCACCGAGGAGCGCGGGATGCGGCTGCCCGAAGGCACCGTCGCGCTCAGCGTCACCGGCGAGGTGCCGCGAGGCGGTCCCTACTGGGACGTCATACACGAGACCGACCCCGACATGCACCTGCGGCCCGACCCGACGACGGTGCGAATCGTTCCGTGGGCGACCGACCCGACTGCGCAGGTGATCCACGACTGCTACGACGCTGCCGGCAGGCTGGTGCCGTTCGCGCCGCGCTCGGTGCTGCGCCGCGTCTGCAAGCTGTACGAAGGCGCGGGCTGGACGCCCGTCGTCGCCCCCGAGGTCGAGTTCTATCTCGTCTCGCGCAACAGCGATCCCGACATGCCGCTGCAGGCGCCGGTCGGCCGCAGCGGCCGGCCGGAGACGTCGCGCCAGTCGTACTCGATCGACGCCGTCAACGAGTTCGACCCCTTGTTCGAGGACATCTACGCGTACTGCGAGCAGATGGAGCTGACGGTCGACACGCTGATCCACGAGACCGGCGCCGGCCAGATGGAGATCAACTTCTTCCACGGCGACCCGATGGCGCTCGCCGACGAGGTGTTCTTCTTCAAGCGCACGGTGCGCGAAGCGGCACTTCGCCACGGCATGTTCGCGACGTTCATGGCCAAGCCGATCGCCGGCGAGCAGGGCAGCGCGATGCACGTCCACCAGAGCATCAGCGACGCCGCAACCGGCGCGAACCTGTTCAGCAAGCCCGACGGCTCGCCGAGCCTCGAGTTCCAGTGGTTCATCGGCGGCCTGCAGCGCTACGCGCCGGCGGCGACGGCGCTCTTCGCTCCGTACGTCAACAGCTACCGGCGGCTGGCGCGCTTCACCGCGGCGCCGATCAACCTCGAATGGGGCCGCGACAACCGCACGGTCGGCATCCGTGCGCCGGTCGCGACCGCCGCGGCGCGACGCGTCGAGAACCGCGTCATCGGCGCCGATGCCAACCCGTACGTCGCGATCGCCGCGACGCTCGCGTGCGGCTGGCTCGGCATCCAGAAGCGAATCGAACCCGGGCCCGAATGCCTCGGCAACGCCTACGACGCCGAGCACGAGCTGCCGCGCAGCCTCAGCGAGGCCCTGCAGCTCCTGCGAGACGACGACGACCTGCGCGAGGTCCTCGGCCCCGAGTTCGTGACGGTCTACAGCGAGGTCAAGGAGACCGAGCACGACGAGTTCATGAAGGTGATCTCGCCGTGGGAACGCGAGCATTTGCTGCTCCACGTTTGATCGCGCTGCGCGCGAGGAGCAGCACGGGGCGGTGAGCGGCGGGCATGCCCCGGGCTCCGCTGGCCCTGCCGGCCATCACGGGCCAGAAGTGGTCCGTTCGGGCATGGCGCGATGAGACGAGCTCCGCTGCCAGCGGACCCAAGTCATGCCCGCCACTCGCCGCCCCGCACCGCGCGGTGCAACGAACAACTGTTGCCAGAGCTCGGACGGCGAGTGGTGGGTGCGCAATGGGTCCGCCGGCAGCGGCGGACTTCTCACTGCGCCATGCCGGAACGGAATACTTCTGGCCCGTGATGGCCGGCACGGCCGGCGGAGCCCAGGGCGTACCCACCGCTCGCCGTCCGCGTGCGGCACACCGAAATTCATGCCTCAGCTCGAATCGCGCGTCCCGACGAGCATCGCGCTCGCGACGGCTTCGGCGGTCTCGATGCCGTCGACGGCGGCCGACATGATGCCGCCCGCGTAGCCGGCGCCTTCGCCGGCGGGATAGAGGCCGCGCACGTTGACGCTCTGGCGGTCGCGGCCGCGCGTCAGCCGGATCGGCGACGACGTTCGCGTCTCGACGCCGGTCAGCATCGCGTCGGCGAGCGCGAAGCCGCGGATCTGGCGGTCGAACGCCGGCAGCGCTTCGCGGATCGCCTCGATCGCGTAGGCGGGCAGCGCAGGCTGCGCACGATCGGCGAGATCGACGCAGCGGACGCCCGGTCGGTACGACGGCACGACGCTGCCGAACGCCGTCGACGGCTGGCCGCGCAGGAAGTCGCCGACGCGCTGCCCCGGCGCCTGGTAGCCGCCGCCGCCGAGCGCGAACGCGCGCGACTCCCAGAAGCGCTGGAACGCGATGCCCGCGAGCGGTCCGGCGCCGTCGCTCGACTGCGTCGCGCCCGAGACGTCGTAGTCGCCAGCGGCGATGCCGACGACGATCCCCGCGTTGGCGTTGCGCTCGTTGCGCGAGTACTGGCTCATGCCGTTGGTGACGACGCGCTCGGGCTCCGAGGTCGCCGCGACGACGGTGCCGCCGGGGCACATGCAGAAGCTGTAGACGGTGCGGCCGTTCTTCGCGTGGTGGACGAGGCGGTAGTCGGCGGCGCCGAGCAGCGGGTGGCCGGCGGCGGCGCCGTAGCGCGCGCGGTCGATCAGCGACTGCGGGTGCTCGATGCGAACGCCGATCGAGAACGGCTTCGCTTCGATGAAGACGTCGCGCGCATGAAGCATCGCGAAGGTGTCGCGCGCGCTGTGGCCGGGCGCGACGACGACGTGCTCGGCGGCGATCTCCTCGCGGACGCGCTCGCCGTCGCCCGCGCGCTCGACGACGACGCCGCGCACGCCGCCATCGTCGATGCGGAGGTCGACGACGCGCGTCGCGAAGCGGATCTCGCCGCCGAGGCGCTCGATCTCGGCGCGCATCCGTTCGACGACCGCGACGAGGCGAAAGGTGCCGATGTGCGGCTTCGCGGCCCAGGCGATCTCCTCGGGTGCGCCGGCGCGCACCAGCTCGTCGATCACCTTGCGCGTGAGGTGGCGCGGATCGCTGATCTGGCTCCAGAGCTTGCCGTCGGAGAACGTGCCGGCGCCGCCTTCGCCGAACTGCACGTTCGATTCCGGGTCGAGGACGCCGCGGCGCCACAGGCCCCAGGTGTCCTTCGTTCGCTCGCGGACGGCGCGGCCGCGCTCGAGGACGATCGGGCACAGGCCCGTCTGCGCCAGAACGAGCGCCGCGAAGATGCCGCACGGCCCGAAGC
>Ga0207702_10003869_pt1 | contig 13491 bp, 12 predicted proteins | sample KBSCornC62_FD_184302 | JGI IMG/M metagenome (GOLD analysis project Ga0207702, IMG submission 184302) | Corn rhizosphere microbial communities from Kellogg Biological Station, Michigan, USA - KBS Corn C6-2 (SPAdes) (version 2) | ecosystem: Host-associated > Plants > Roots > Rhizosphere > Soil ...
CGTTCCGCCGCCACGAGCGCCTTGAGCCCGCCGGCCTGAACCTCGATGAAGGCGAGGAACCCGCCGAGCTCCACGTCCTGCCGTTCGGCATAGGACAGAGCCGCCGCATATTCGGTCAGCCGCGCCTTGTCGTAGTCGATCCCGAAGACGAGCTTCACGATCGGAGTCATTGGCGCTCGCGCCTGCGCCTTTACTCCCGAGTCGTCGAGAAGTTCGGCGAAGTCGTCGGGCTCGGCCTTGCTGGCGATCGCGAAATCGTAAGCATAGCTCAGCGTCTTGTAGAGCGCCTCCCGGCTACGTCCTTCTGCGGCCTTGACGGCTTCGGCGCTCTCGCGCGCCGCCCACAGCCGATCCGCGAGCCCGGCATCCTCGCCAAGCACGATCTCGGCGATCTCATCATTGTCGCCGGCGACGGGCCAGAGCGCGCTCGGTTCCGGCGCGACGGGTTCGGTCAGGTCCAGGGCATCATGCTCTGGCTCCGCCCAAACCTGCTGTTCCTCAATCTCTTCGAACTCGGCTGTCTCGGTAAGGTCGAGCGGCTCTTCAAACGCTTCTGCCTCAGGCTCGATAAACTCTGCTGTCGCGGCCAGCTCAAGCGGTTCCTCGTTCGGCTCGCTTTCGGGCTCCAGCGGCGGAAGCGCTGGAACGATCGGCATGTCCGCCTTCGGCTCGACAGTCTTCCAGTTGATGACACCGTAGATGAAATCGATCGTGTCGCCGTCCGAGGAGAAGGGCATCAGGATCCCGCGATAGCAGATTTCCTCCCCGCGCTGGTTCTCGAATTCGGCCTCGAAGCCGACCGGAGCGCGGTTGGCGATGATCTGCATGTAGTGATCCGTCAGGCGCGACAGCAGTGAGCGGCTCGGCACTTCGTCGATCGAACGCACTTCGTCGGGCAGACCGCCCTCGGCGCGGATCTCCGTTCCAATGTAGGGAAGCGCCGGATTTTCCGGGCCGGCAGTGAAGTCCAGCAGAACGCTGTGGGTCGCGAAATCGGCGACGTCCGAGGGCTCGAGGTCCTCGATCGAGGGATAGTCGCGGCCGTCAAGAAGCGAGACCCAATAGTTGTAGGCACGCACGTGCATCCGCCGCTCGTCGGTGCCGATTTCCATCAATGGCGAGGACGCAGCTTCGCTGACGTATGCGCCGTCCGCCGCTTCGAACTCGCTCGGATGCTCCCGAAAGCCGTCCATCAACAGGGCCCCACTGCTCCCATTAGTTAATGGCCACTAATCGCCGAGTGGAGTTACCAAAGCGTTAACCCTGTTCCTTGACTTGCCAGTTCGCTCGCGGCCTTGCCGGGCCGAAGCCTGGCTGATAGTGCGGCGCCGCTCAACGGTAGTGCCAAGCTTTCCGTGAGATGCCGCCTTAGCTCAGCCGGTAGAGCATCGCATTCGTAATGCGAGGGTCGCGTGTTCGAGTCACGCAGGCGGCACCACTCCAATGCACTCTCCAGAACCAAGTAGCCGAGCCGGCTCTCGTCGGGCCAGATTGTGCCCGTTATTCCGGCACATGTGCCGAACCTGTGCATCAGCGCCACGCGCCAAGAGAGCATTTTGGCTCGTCGATGGAGACGCAATCTCGGCCAGTTTCTCTGAGGGGCGATTTTGCAGCCACCAGATGGTGATGCGGATTCTGTCGGAGGTTCAGGCGAAGCCGAAGTAGCGGCGCTGCTGTTCCCATGAGAGGGGCACGTCAGCAGCCCTGAGCAATCGGCGTCCCGCCAGCGAGGGCGGCTGCCGTCCTTCGACGATGGCCGTGACGATGTCCGCAGCCAGCCAGTTCAGACGAAGCAGCTGCCAGTAGTGACGCTTGCTATAGTGGGACACGAGCGGGTCTGACCTTGCTGCGAGCATTGCTTCGCGAGCCGCGTTCGCATGGGCGAGAAGCTTGAGCATGACAGGGTCCGGCTCCTTTGCGGTCCCTTGGTCTTCCGCAACCAGCTTCAGTTCGTTCCCACGACGGGCAAAGCGAGCCGGCAATGGGATTTGCTCTAACCCGTTGTCCACACTCACGGTGACTCCTGGCGCGCTGAGCTGAACTCGGACCTTTGCTTCCAGAAGGATCTTTCGCTGCTCGGGGACACTGAGCCGAGACAAGTCGATGGCGCATGCGCGATTCTGTGGGTTGAGCTCTTCAGCAGCCCGCTGTGACAGGAACTTCGAAGTACACTTCAGTACCGCCCGATCAATCTCGCCAGCGGGCACCCTCCAGGCGGTCTTCTTGTCATCTCCTGGCTTCAGTCGAGTGACGTAGTACCGGTGCTGATGGCTGCTCCTGCTGGTAAAGACGGGAGTCATCGGTCGCCCGTCTTGGTCTGTGATCAGGCCGGTCAAGAGGCTCGGAGAACGGGCGCGGTTGCCATGCAGCCATTCCCGACGATTTGTCGCAAGCGACTGCTGGACCTTGTCCCAAAGCTCCTGATCGATGATGGCGTCATGCTCGCCTTCGAAGAGTTCATCGCGATGCTGGACTTTGCCAATGAAGACCGGGTTCTGAAGTAGCAGTGCAAGCGGGCCTCGGCTGAAGCACACTCCACCGACGCTTCGGCCATTGGCATAATGTCGAACCTTGGTCCGGATGCCCGATGCGGCAAGTTCGTCGGCAAGTGCACCAACTGAGCGCAGCTCCAGGTATCGCCTGAAGATTAGCCGCACCGTCTCGGCATCCTGTCCGTCGATCAGCAGCTTGCGGTTCTCTAGGCGGTAGCCAAGCGGCACCGGTCCACCCATCCATATGCCTTTGCGTTTGGAAGCGGCAACCTTGTCGCGGATGCGCTCGCTGGTGACCTCGCGCTCGAACTGGGCAAACGAGAGAAGTACGTTCAGTGTCAGTCGGCCCATGCTGGTGGTCGTGTTGAACGCCTGCGTGACGCTGACGAAAGAGGCGTTCGCTTTATCGAGCGCTTCGACGATCCGAGCGAAGTCGGCGAGGCTTCGGGTCAGTCGATCGACCTTGTAGACGACGATGACATCGACCTTGCCTGCAGCGATATCGGCAAGCAGCTGTTGGAGGGCCGGCCTGGCCATATTGCCGCCAGACCAACCGCCATCGTCATAATGCTCGTTGACCAGCTCCCAGCCTTCATGGGCCTGGCTGAGGATGTAGGCGGCACAGGCTTCACGCTGAGCGTCGAGGCTGTTGAACGCTTGGTCCAGCCCCTCCTCGGTCGACTTGCGGGTATAGATGGCGCAGCGGCGCTTCATTGTGCCGACCGCCGCTGCACCGGTTGGCGCTTCTTGAGGCCAAAGAAGCTTGGGCCAGACCAGTGCGTTCCGGTGATGGCGGAAGCGACCTGCGTCAGCGACGTGAAGCGCCTGCCGTCATATTCGTACCCTTCAGCGAGCACCAGCACCTGGTGCACCTTGCCCTGCCAGGAGCGAACCAGCCGCGTCCCTGGCTTTAGCGATGGCCGGTTTGAGCTGACTAGTCCTTCGCCCCTTCGCAGGCGCTCGGCGGCTCGTTCCAACTCGCGTTTGATGTGGCTCGGGACGTCGCCATAAACCCGCGACTGCAGCTTCCAGGCAATCCCGCGCCGCAGCAGGTCCGGTCCGATATCCGGTGCCGGCTTGCGCCAGCACTCGCGCCACTTGGCGCGGAGCTGCGCCGGGGTCATCCCGCGCAGCTCCGCCAGTTGCTGTTCGAGCGAGCTCATTCCGCAGTGACTTCAGCGGGCGCCGCTTCGATGCGGTACGCGGTTTTGCCGTCCGGCCGCTGCTCCTTGAGCAGCTTACTAGTCTTGCGCACGCCGGTCAGGAACGCCCGGCAGCTGTGCTCCTTCCATCCGGTCAATTTCATGATTTCGGCAACGGTCGCACCGCTGCCGCGCGCCAGCATCTTGGTGACGCTGGCGCTCTTCGACTGCTTCTTTACCTGCTTGGCCATTGTGGGTCTCCTCGCACCAGCATCATCGCTGGCACTGACCCAAGCCGCGGAACTTCAGTCGCGAAGCGCGGCGCTACCGCTCATCAGCGGTGCACGGACCAACGCTCTGTTCGGGAAGACAGTCAACTCTATTCCGGGGTTTACCAAACGACAGTTCGCAATAATGTCTCGTTGCTCCCAATTTTGTTCTTCAGATCGACTTGTATCAATCCTAAAGGCCACCCTTATCTGGAATTTTCCTCCCCTCGAGCCATTGACCTCGATCGGCTTTCAGGCGAACTACTTCTGCCGAGTCAGTGGAGGGGAGGCCGCTCAAGCGGCGCTGACTGTTGGAAATTGAGCACGAGAGCCTCGATGCAATTCTGTATCGGCTTTACCAAGACATAGACGCGCAAGGGCACCGTCATGACGGCGGGACACGAGGCGAGAAGCTCGGTGGCACGCTGGAGCTTCTCGGGGTCGCACTTCGGATAACGAATCCGCGCGCGAGGATCAGCCGCTCCGAAAACCGGGGGAAGCCATTTAGCGCTCTCGGCGAACTGCTGTGGTATCTCTCCGGATCAAACAAGCTCGCGTTCATAAAACCTTACGTGGCCGAGTATGAGCACGACGCCGTCGATGGCGTGCTCGAAGGGGCCTACGGACCACGCCTTCTCGCGATGCGCGGTCAAGTCGACCAGTTCGAAAGTGTCGAGCGGCTGCTTCACCGGAAGCCAGGTTCGAGACGCGCGGTCATTCAGTTATTCAATGCTGAAGACATTGCAAGTGAACACCGGGAAATCCCCTGCACCACAACGCTGCAGTTTCATCAGCGCGAAGGCCGACTGCATCTTTCGGTCACTCTCCGCTCCAATGACGCCTACTGGGGCCTTCCACACGATGTGTTCTGCTTCACAATGATCCAGGAGATGATGGCAAGGCGGCTTGGGCTCGAACTTGGTGAATACTTTCAGTACGTCGGCAGCATGCACGTTTATGACAAATATCTGCCGGGCATGCGCGCCTATCTGGAAGAGGGCTTCCAGCAGCTTCACGCCATGCCAGCGATGCCAATTGGCAACCCCTTCAATCTCGTTCCTAGTCTGCTGCACATCGAGACCCGACTGCGTAATGGCCAACACGTTCAACCCGGCGCAGAGATGGCCGATCCCTACTGGGCTGACATCGTCCGGCTGCTTCAAGTGTTTTGGTCCCGGTCACATTCGAAAAACGCGGAGGAGCACATGACGCGGCTCGAGGAGATTCGCGCGGAACTGACATCAGCGTCCTACAAGCCGTATGTCGACGGGCGCAAGAATCTCACGATCTGCGAGTCCGCCGGCAACGGAACTGGCGTGCGACCATCTGAAAGCTCGGGCTATGTGGCCAAGTAGGAGTGGTGAGCAAGAACGTCTCGCGACAGAACTGGCGGGCGCCAAGACTCCGCTTGGTTTGACCGGTCTCGTGGACCAGGCGACGATTGCCACCCTGGCGCTCCAGTTGGTGGCCAGTCAGCGCCGCGAAGACTACTTCAAGGCCATTCGGAGCAGACCCACGTCAGCTGCGCGGGCGGATCCCCACGATCCCTCATTCGATGCCGAACGGGCAGTCGCGTACCATGTGCAGAGTGGAAACATCGACGAGGCGGGCTGGCTTCTCTTCTTGATGACGTACTTCGCCCGCCCCGCGAGTTCCGGATGGCTTCGCCTGCGGGACGTCTATGGCAGCTTAGGGGCTGGAAGATGGGACTGGCTCACGGTAACCGCGAACCCGACCGCGTTCTACAACTGGATCGGTACTAACTGGCAGCAGATCAGAGGTAAGTTCGGCAACCATCGTAAATACACCAGCCTTCGCCCAAACGCCCCGATCCCTATGCGCGACGCAGTCGCCGACTATTTGGCGTGGATCGGCGGTGCAGGCCATGCGGCCTTCTTCGCAAGCGCCGTCCACGCGGCCGGCAACAATCCTCACACTATATTCGACCACCTTTACAACAGCATGAAGATAGGCACCTTCGCGCGGCTAGGTAAGTTCGATTACCTATCTCTAGTGGGCCGATATGGACTAGCCCCGATCGAAGCAGGATCCGCTTATCTGAAAGGCGCGACCGGTCCGGAGAGCGGCGCCCGACTCCTAGTCGACGGTACGCGCGAGAGCGCAACGCCACTCGCGTCCATACAGACTACGCTTGACGCCCTCGATCAACGGCTGAAGGTGGGGATGACGATAATGGAAGATGCGCTCTGCAACTGGCAAAAGAGCCCCGCGAAGTTCGTGCACTATCTTGGCTGATCGAAGAGGACAGCGAGATCGTCCCAGCGCCAGTGGCGCTTGAGATAATTCAATTGGTCGGGCCGAATCATGCGGCGATTCTGCATCTGCCCAACGGTGAGCCCCGGGCCAACCCCTGCTGACACGCTGAAACGGACGACCGCGTCCCGTGCGGCGTGTAGACGCTCGAACTCGTCCTCCCGACCTTCCGGGATTATACAGCGCGAAGCGAACTCGTTGGCCTCGCGCTCGGCCTCATCCTGCACTTCTGCGTCCATGTCGCTATCGACGAAGGTGTGGGCGCGGTGAAGTACGACGTGACCGAGTTCATGGAAAACGGTGAACCAGAAGCGATCATCGGAGAGCCCGCGGAAGCTCAGGAGGACCATTGCCTTGTCGGAGGCTACCATCCGGCTCGCTCCCGAAGCCCGGCATCCCCTAGGAGCACGCTGCGGGACTATTGCCACACCCACCTCCGCGCACAGCGACGTCAGCTTCGGTAGGAAGAGTTCGGGTCGGTGGACCAGCGACAGCTTCCGGATCGCCTCCATGCGGTCCAACAAATTTTCCACGTGCAGTGGACGCGTTGCGACCATGTCGGCACGCACTTCGCCTTCTCGCAGCCACATCAACACTGCGTGGTCATCCGAGGTAAAGGCGTGCGATGTCCGGAATAGTGTCTCGGATCGGATGCGGCCGTAACGTGTCTCCCAGGCCGCAATGGTGCCGACACTAAAGAAGGCTAGCCGGCGACGCACTTCCGCGCGACGCATGTCCGCGGACATCCTTCCCCTTGGCTGGGGGCCGGGAACGGGAATGAGCAGCCAGTCTTCAGCCTCGGTTGCGAAAGCCCTATCAACTGCCCGTTCCAGCGCGTCGTCGTAGTTAGACTGGCGCTTCAGCCAGAACGCCGTCGTGCCACCTAAGGTGTTGGCCAAGGAGCCCGCCTCGTCGGATTGGATACGGCGCGACCCGTCTAAGAACCCGCGAAGTGTCGCCATTCCGCCCGGCAGCTGATCGGCGACATCTTGAGGCGCCACGCCACGCCGCTGCATCAGCGCCCGTAGCGAGTCACCGGGCTTGGAGAACCAGTCTGGTGTGAACTCGTCCGCGTCCGTCATGGTAACCTCGAGACTTCCACGAGCTTCAATCTCGTCACGCTGTTCCACCGAATCCGGCCGTCGTCGGACCTCGCGAAACGCGTTCCGACCGCAATAAATGCCGCGCGGTAGTCTGCACTAATCAGGACAAGAAGTGAATCGTCATCTAGAACAAAAATCTCTCCCTCATGTAAGTCGATCAGCTCCTGCGCGTTTTCCAACGCGTGGGCATCCGAGATAAGCGTCACCAGTGCCTGCGCTTCGACTCGGCCATAGTGCCTTTCCGCGCGATCGAGATCGGTGCAGATGTCATGAAGACGCGAGTCCTGAAACGACAAAATAATCAAACTGGCGAACCTCTCCTGGAGCTCGCGAGGTTAACCCAAGCGGCTGCACGGTGCCCAGTCACTGCGGCAACGGCGACCCATGCGGTTTCGCGCGCTGCTTTGCGCGGATCAGCTCGATCCGTTCCCAATTGCGCTCGAGCTCGCGATTCCCGGCCTCGTCCATGTTGATGTCAGACGCGCTGCACAGGCCGGCAAGGGTCACCATTACTCCACCCACCTCTTGATCTGGCCGACCTTCCGGCCGCCCGAACACGTATTTTACGAGCGCATGCGCATCTTCCTCGGAGCAGCCGTTCGCTTGCGCGAGCTCTAGCGCCTCCTCAAGAAACCTGTGCGTTCGTTCAGCGCGATCAGATCGAACTGCAGATGGGAAGCAGGCCTCAAGCCACTGTTCGACCCGCCGTTGATAAGAGGTGATTTCTGAGGCCATCTGCTAAGTCATCTCCGCCCGTGTTCGCGTTTCCCATTGAGTGCACATTTCGTGCTGGGCGATGAAGCGTGCACGCACGGCTGTATAGCGCGCTAGGGACGAAGCAAATACGTGGGAGACGGCCAAATCGACCCGGCTGGGCCCAACCTACCGACGCAGGCACAGACTTAACATAACATCCGTTGTCGCGAGTGCTTGGACAATACCTAGCCAGCCAATCATACGAGCGAGCGGGTTCACCTCGGCTTTTAGTGATTTTGCTTTGACAGAACTCGGCGGGAGCCTGAGGAAAGATCACCATGAGCGAGCAAGTCGTTTCGGCAATTGGGCGTCGTGATTTCATTAAGCTGACCGGCTTGGCCGTTAGCGCTGGAACCGCAGCACTGCCGGCCCGAGCTGCCATTAATGCTTCCGCCGCCATCGCTATCGATTTGCATGACCCGATGCTGGCGAGCCGTCCCGTGGCTTGGGCGGTGAGCCGCCTCCGGAAGGCTCTGGCTGACAAAGGCATAGCTGCCTCGCTGACTCGACTGCGTGAAGCCGCGCACCTGATCAGGATTTCGCGGGTGGCGGCGGGGCCTGAAGATGTGCGTCTCGATTCACCAACCTCAACAGAAACCCGGGTTGCTTCGGGAGGAGTGCGCGGCCTCGTCTACGGCTTGCTTGAACTTGCCGAGAGGGTCGAGCTTTCCGATGATCCTCTTGTAGCGCTGCACATTCCCCGGCTGATCTTTGAGAGACCTGAATCGCGCGTCCGCAGCCTGTTGCGCGCCTTCTGTAGCAAGGTCGAGGATCCGGCCTGGTTTTACGACAGGGCAGGGTGGACTCGCTATTTGGATCTGATGGCCGCCAGCCGCTTCAACCGGGTGCAGATGGCGTTCGGGTTCGGATGGGACTTCCCGCGCGGCGTTACCGAAGACTATTTCCACTTCGTCTATCCCTATCTCGTGGACGTGCCCGGCTACAGTGTCCGCGTCGAACCGCTCCCGGCCAGCGAACGCGAGCGCAACCTCAACCTGTTGAAATTCATCACCCGCGAAGCGGGGTCGAGGGCTATCGATTTCCAGCTCGGGATCTGGACCCATGCCTACGAGTGGGTGGACAGTCCCGCTGCCCAGCACCGGGTCGTCGGCCTTACTCCTGAGACCCACGCTCCCTATTGCCGCGACGCGCTGGCGATGCTCCTGCGCGAATGCCCCGACATTACAGGCGTCACAATGCGCGTTCACGGTGAGAGTGGCATCCCGGAGGGAAGCTACGACTTCTGGCGAACTGTGTTTCAGGCGATTGCCGCATGCCCTCGGCCGCTTGAGATCGACATGCACGCGAAGGGCATCAACCAGACCATGATCGACTTGGCTGCCGCGACCGGCAAAGCGGTCAAGGTCAGCCCCAAATTCTCAGCGGAGCATCAGGGGCTGGGTTACCACCAAGCCGATATCCGTGCGCTCGAAATACCCCATCCCGAAGATGACGAGACCGGCCTGTTCAATCAGAGCAACGGGCCGCGCCGGTTCACCCGCTATGGCTATGCGGATCTGTATCAGAAGGGCCGAAAGTACGACATTTTGCACCGCCGCTGGCCAGGCACCCAGCGCCACACGCTGAACGGCGATCCAGCCCAGGCGGCCGCTTATGGGCGAGCGGCGGCCTTCTGCAATTCGGCAGGATTGGAGATCTGCGAACCGCTTACCTTCAAGGGACGCAACGATTCCGGCCGGCGTTGGGGGCGGTTGGCGTACATCAACAAAGCACTCGAACCCGAGGGCGATGACTGGTCCAAGTTTTCCTACAGCTACCGTCTGTGGGGCCGCACGCTTTACAATCCGGAATCGGAACCTGAGGTTTGGCGGAGGCACTTGCGGGCTGAATTCGGGGCGGCGGCCGAGCCGCTGGAAACCGCGATGGCGGACGCGAGCCGCATCCTGCTGCTGTTCACCACCGCTCACTGCTACACGCCGTCCAACCGGCTCTCCTGGTATGAGATGTACACCAATCTGCCGATCGTGATGGGTAGCGAGCCGCCCTATGAGAAGGACACGCCCGCTCCTTACTGCGCGGCCACGGTGAGCCCGCTCGATCCGCAGCTCTTTTCGTCGGTCCGCCAGTATGTGAATGAAGTTCTCAGCGCAAAACGCTCGCCGCGCTATTCGCCGATAGAAGTCGCCGCCTGGATGGAGCAATGGGCCTCCGACGCCACGGCTGCGCTGGATCGGGCGCGAGCCGCGGCCCCCAGCCGCGAGACGTCGGCCTTTCGGCGCTGGGAGGAAGACATTCTCATTCAGATCGGGCTCGGCCGCTTCTTCGGCGACCGGTTCCGGGCGACCGCGCTGTACGAGCTCTATCTGCGCACAGGCGATGCGGCCGCCGGCGCGCAGGCCGTTACCCGTTACCAGACTGCGCGCGATGCCTGGGCGTCCATGGCGGAGCGGGCGAAGACGGTCTACCAGCCCGATATAAGCTACGGCGCTCCCGATTTCGAGCGGCAGCATTGGGTGGCCCGCATCCCGGCGTTCGACCGGGATTTGGAGGCGATGCGCAATGCAGTCGCTTCAGCTCCCGACTCCAAGCCATCCCATGATCCCACCGTTCGCTCGGCGGTTGCGGCAGCGACGGGCACGTCCGTGCGCTGGGCGGCCGACTGCCGCCACCTGCCCGCCGAGCGGTTCCACCCCGGCGCCGACCTGGTGCTCGAATTAAGCGCGGAGGCGCCGGTCAAGTCAGCGGGCCTCTGGTATCGCCACGTGAACCACGGCGAACGCTGGCGAAGTGTCGAAATGGAGAGTCGGGGCCGGCGCTTCACCGCGCAGATTGCGGGCGAGTACACGCGCTCGCCCTTCCCGCTGCAATATTATTTCGTGGTGCGGAGGGATTCCGACCAGCCAGTCTTCTTCCCAGCATTCAACGCGACGCTGTCTAACCAGCCCTATTTCGCTGTTTGGCAGCGCGCATGAGCATTTGCCGATGCGGACGCTGGCCGATTTGGGGAGAAAGATGAAGCATCGGCTGATCGCCGTCCCGATCGCAATTGCTTCGCTGGCCCTATGCGACCCGGCGCTCGCGCAGCAGAGTTCTTTCGACGTGCGGATAACGGTCGATGCTGCTCGGGCGCAGGGGCCCGTCAATCCCGTGTGGCGATTCTTCGGAGCGGACGAACCCAATTATGCGACAATGAAAGACGGGCGGACGACTCTCGCAACACTCGGAAGCCTGGCGCCCGACCGCGTCTACTTCCGCACCCACAATCTATTCACGTCTGGCGACGGCACGCCCGCGCTCAAATGGGGCTCGACCAACATCTATACCGAGGACGCGAGCGGACGACCGGTCTACAGCTGGACAATCATCGACCGCATCTTCGACACCTACCGAGCTCGCAGGGTGAAGCCGTATGTCGAGCTAGGCTTCATGCCCGAGGCCCTGTCCACGCATCCCGAGCCGTATCAGCATGATTTCCGCCCCGGCAGCGGCAACATCAAGACTGGCTGGGCCTATCCGCCCAAGGATTATGGCAAATGGGAGGAATTGATCTACCAATGGGTGCGTCACTGCATCGAGCGCTACGGCCGCGCCGAGGTGGCGAGCTGGTATTTCGAGACCTGGAACGAAGCCAATTTGCCGCAATATTATTGGGGCGGCACCGGTGAAGACTTCTTCCGGCTGCACGACGCGGCGGTGCGGGGCGTTCGCCGGGCACTGCCCGAAGCCCGCGTCGGCGGGCCCGACATCGCAGGTACGAACGACAGCTTCCTATCGGCCTTTATGAAGCATGTGGCGGAGGCAGGTACGCCCGACGACTTCGTGTCTTTCCATGCCAAGGGCAGCCCGACATTCATCGAGGACAATGGCGGAAAGGGACAGGTCCGCATGGGGATCGCGACCCACCTCAAGGTCGCAGATCATGAGTTTGCGCAGATCGCGGCCGACCCGATCTTTCGCACCAAGCCGATCATCATCGGGGAGTCGGATCCGGAAGGCTGCGCTGCCTGCCAGGGACCGGCGAACGCCTATCGCAACGGGACAATGTACTCGAGCTACACTGCAGCGGTATTCCCGCGGCTTCAGCAGCTGGCTGACCGGCGCCAGCTAAAGCTCGAAGGTGTGCTCAGCTGGGCATTCGAATTTGAGGATCAGCCTTATTTCGCTGGATTTCGCCAGCTGACATCGGCGGGCATCGACCTGCCGGTGATGAACATGTTCAAGCTCTTCTCGAAGATGAGCGGGACTTACGTGTCGGCCACCTCCAATCACCAGCGGCGGCTGGACGATATAATGCGAAACGGCGTTCGAGGGGATCCTGACGTCGGCAGCGTCGCGAGCCTCGACGGGGACAGGCTATCGATCCTGATCTGGCATTACCACGATGACGATGTTGCCGGCCCCGACGCCCACATTCAGCTGGACCTCAAGAACCTTCCCGCGTCATTCGCGCGGCGAGCGAATCTGGTCCACTATCGCATCGATCGCGACCACTCGAACTGCTATACAGCATGGCTCACGATGGGCTCTCCCCTCGCCCCGAATGACCGCCAGCGCTCCGAGCTGCTCAAGGCAGCGCAGCTGTCCGTCATCGGTGACGAGAGCGGCTTGGTGGCTATCTCACATGGCAAGACCACCTTGCAGTTCGCCCTCCCTCGCCAGGGTGTTTCCCTCATCGTGCTCACTCGCGTGAACGGGCGCGCGGGTCGGCAAGGAACAGCCAGCCGCCGTATACTGTCAAAGTAAATACACCGATCGCCATTCGCCTCGACATTGGCCAATTCGAGCGCTTGCGGAATCGCGGGGCTTGCGAAACTGGAACATCGCCGAAAAGCTTGGCGCTCGGTGCATTTGTTTTGACGTGCCTCGCGACTCTCCGGAATGTCCGTTTTCGACCCATTGCGGACATTAGCAAAATCGCGGAAGTTCACCGGGATGGCGGCTTTATCGTGGTTTGCACGATTGCCTTTTTTGGCGATGACGTTGACCTCTTGCGGCTACGACCCAGGGGAGAATCAGATTGTCAGTCGGGCCATATCACCCGACGGCCTGAGAGAGGCAGTTCTCGCTGGTGCTGTCAGTCTAACGACAACTCGTCTCCGATAGGCGCAGGTGTGGCTTTGATCTGCGAGTTCAGCTGAACAGCGACTGCCACTCGGCCAGGGCGGCCGAGCGGCGGGTCTTGAAGGTTTGTCTGTCGATGAGGTGGCGTTCGGAGTTGAAGTGGTTGAAGGAGGCGTGGACGGATGCGAACTTCTGTAACGACTTCATTCGTCTGAACCTCTGCATTGCCCGCTCCCGTCTTCGGAAGGGCAGATGGGAGTTCTCCACCCGGTTGTTGGCCCAGCGGCCAACCTCCTGTTTCTCCTGATGCCAAGGTCGGTCATTGCTGCCTTGTACGAGCGCAGCCCGTCCGTGGTGATCGCTTCTGGGGAGCCGTGGCGCTTGAGTGTCTTCTTCATGAACCTGAGCGCCGCGGCTTTGTCGCGAGTGCGGG
>Ga0207702_10003876_pt1 | contig 13479 bp, 11 predicted proteins | sample KBSCornC62_FD_184302 | JGI IMG/M metagenome (GOLD analysis project Ga0207702, IMG submission 184302) | Corn rhizosphere microbial communities from Kellogg Biological Station, Michigan, USA - KBS Corn C6-2 (SPAdes) (version 2) | ecosystem: Host-associated > Plants > Roots > Rhizosphere > Soil ...
TCCTCAAGCGCGGCCTGCCTGTTCTGGTGCCTTCCTCGGTTCGGTTTCCCGCTCGCGCCGCCCCGCGCGCTGATCGTCTTCGATATCCACGCTGCCGGCTCGGCGATGTGATCGCGCTGCATCGTTGAGAGGATCTCTGCTACCGTGACGTCGTCGAGGTGCTTGCGCGCCATGCCGATCAGGCTACGTGCTGCACCGTCCTTGATTCCGCACTCACGCATGTAGCCGAGCGCCGAGTCGATCATCAGTTTCAGCGGGTCGTCGACGAGCGATTTTGGCCGCTCCGCCGAAGGCGGAACTCCTCTTCCCTGTTCCCCTTCTCCTTCCCTTTCCCTTTCAGGGCGGAGCGGCTCCGGAATTTCTCCGGAGCGTCTCCGGGTCTCTTCCGGCTGAGTTCGCGAAACGCTCTCCGGCGGCGGGTACTTGCTCTCAGTCGCGTGAGAAATCTTCTGGTGCTTCGCCCAGTTAACGATTGCAAGAAAGGTCACGCCGCCGACGGTGTAGCGGAAAACCATGTGGCGGCGCTCGCACTCGTCTGCCCAGTGCTCCAGATCACTGGCACCGACGTCATCGTCGAACGGATATAGCACGCCGGTGAGCCGGCGTGGAATCCAGAGCATGCGGCCCGCGTCATCCGCTTCCGTCAGTAGTTGCAGGAAGAACAGCCGAGCGTCACGGCTCAGCGCGCCTACGTCCTTCGAGCTGCAAAAGTCGGGCTTGATAGTGCGGATGCGAGCCATGTCAGCGCACCTCCGCGCGGGGGGCCGTCATCTCAATCTTGAGCTGCCTCCAGACCTCGGCGCGTGTTTCGGCGTCGCTCGCGCCCATGAGTTCGAGCCGCAGCAGTTCGACGCGTACCTCGCGCGCGGCAGTCGCTGCGACCGAGGCGGCGCGTTGCAATTCCGATGTCTCGATGCCAAGATGCGGGCGTCTGCCAGGACACACCGCTACACCGACGCCGGCCTCGCGCCGGCGTTGTCGTTTCGAGGCATCCATCAGGCCGCCTCTGCTTCCGCTGCACCAGCAAACACCTCGAGATCGCGTCGCAGATATCGGACGGCGCGCTGGCCAACCTTTCGATATTTCGGCCCTTTACCTAGCGCACGCCAATTTCTGAGCGTCCCGATGGCGATGCCCAAGATGGCAGATGCCTCCCGTTCGTCGACCAAGTCGCCCGGCTGCAATGGCTGGGCATGCGGGGTGTTCGATGACATTTGCAGTATCCGAGTTGCGTCGCGTTATGCGACCACCGGAATATGCAAGCGCGTCGACGAAATCGCTCGCGAACAAATGTTCTATTTCTTCGCCAACGTCAACCTGCCTCTCACTATGAGCGAATCAACCAGTTGGCCTCGGTTCACCCCGGCCAGCGCCTCCAATTCGGCGCCAACGCGCTCGAGTTGTTGGGCGACAGATTCGCCGGTGTCGGAGAGCACTTCGTAGTAAGCCTCTTTGTACGCGCTGCGCGGATATGCGGCTTCGCCATCAACGATCTCTTGGTCTTCTAAGGCACCCAATGCTGTATCAACTGAGTAGCCTGCCTGGTTGAGCAAGATCACTCGTGAGGCGAGCATGCGCTTTTCCTGGTCGCTGCGAGTTTGCCTCCCGCGGCGCCTAACGATGTGCAGCTTCTTGAAGGCCTTCGCGAGTTCCTTCGGGTTGGTCTTCTCGTCGTCTTCGACGTTCAGGAGTGCGCAAAAAAATTCGGCGGCGTAGTCGAATAGCGCCGGCGACACTCGACGATCGCGCAGAGAAGTTTCGATTTGGTGAACTAGCCACCAGGCAGCGGACTCGTCGCCCGCTGCCGCTGCGGAGATCACCTTGGTAACTTGGTCGTCGTCGTAGAGGTCGATCGGCCCGTGGTCGAAGTTTGACATGCGCGCACCTCCGCGCCCTCGAAAGATGCGGCGGCAGCGCACCGAGGTGGATGCGCGTTCGGCTGGCCGGCCTAGCCGCGGTTACCAAATTCTACTCCACGCTCGAGCGCGCCGGCGTATGGGTATTCAAAGAACGCACCCTGCTTAGCAGGTCGTTTGCAGCCGAAGCTGCCACTGACAGAGAAGAGCCAACTGCGGATATCTTCGCCACATCTGCGATTCCAATCAGCGAGAGGATGCCCATCGCCTGGGCGAGGCAGCGATCAACTTCGTTTTCCAGATGCGGCAGCCGCGGTGCTCTGAACAGCTCGCTGCAGGAACCGCGGCCTCGGCGAGCAACTGGCGAATTCTGACAACGCGTTCGTTTTCCATGAGGGTTTCCAGGACGGCGTTCGAAGAGCCGCCACAAGGTGGCGGACGTGCGAGCTAGGATTTTCCGCTTCACAAGGAGACCGGCCGCGCCGAAGCGCGCCCGCCCGCCCGCCGCAGAACTGCGGGCACAAAAAAAGCGCCTCTCGGCGCCTCAGCGCCTCGTGATTTCCGGGTTACCGAAGCGGCGTATCCACGCATACAAGCTGTACGTCGTGACACCCAGCCGGCTCGCCACCTCGGCCACCTTGTGTCCACGCTCGGTCACTTGGCGAACCGCTTCGATCTTGAACTCATCTGTATACCGCTTGCCGCTCATAAACACCTCCGTCGATGCCATTGTCTCTGGCTCCGAGGTGTCTACGAAAGGCTAGGCGATTCACTCTTCTGCAAACCTTCAATTTCGGAAAAACGCGGCTCGCAGTGTTTAGCGTGCCAAGTGATCCAAGTGGGCCACCGGCGGCGGCCCACTGCTCCGCACAGAGTTCGCCGCCGGAGGCTTGGTCTCGCTAGGCGTGAGGCGGCTGGTCTGATGACGATGGCTTTGGCCGTGTCTGCGCAGCACTGAAGTGGGAGCGCACTGCATCCGCATGCGCTACGTTGTCGTCGACGGCAGTTTTCGCAACGTCCGCTGGCACGAGCGTCAGTAGCACTGTGAAGAGTTGCCACAGAGTTAGGGCCACAAGAACACCGTAAGAGAATCCGCGGCACAGCGCGACATGCTCTCTGACGATCGCCAATGGACGCAGTAGCGGGGCCAAGACGCCAATTAGCAAAACTGCGCTCAAGATCAACGTCGAATGCACGATCGGTGCGAACAGCGCTCTAAGACCGAACCCCTCTTGCGTCTGCTTTTTGGCTAGGGCGCCGAAGGAAAGTCGGAGCCTGTCGGGATAGATGATTGCCAGCCATGCCCCAATGACTGCAAAAATGATTGCCGCCGTTGCTCTGAGGGCCTCAAATAGAGGCCACTGCTGAGCGAATTTGACGGATGTCCCGAGATACGCGGCGGCCACTACGCAAACCGAAGACACCAACCAAACCCATACTAGGAGTGACTTTCTTTTCACTAAGGGATCAGCCTAAGGAGCGACGAGTGCTTTGCGTCAAGTGCCGTCACGAGCGAATCTGCTGCCACCACGGATGTGTCCGGATCGAATGTCACATCGAGATGAAGCGTGTCACGCACGAAACTACCGCCGAGCCAGTATACCTTTTGATCGCCGGCCATCACGAAGCCGTAATCATCCCACGTTCCATTCGGTCCCGACTCGCTGTTCCAGGCTTGCGCCATTCTCTCGATGTCGTCTTCAACAAGCCCTCTAACGTTAACGCTGTATTGGATGCGAACTCCTTTGGGCGGGTCAACTGGGCGATTGAGATGCGCCCATGCGAGCGCCCTCTGCCAGATCTCCATCGATGTTCGACGTGCTTTGTCCAACTTCGTCTTTCTGAGAATCTTGCGAACGGTGGCGCAATGTTTCTTGATGTAGTCAATTTCACCGCCATGCCGCATCACGAGAGCACGGAAATATGGCTCAACAGTGGTCGAGATTGCCCCGTCAGGATCTTTGACATAGCCAAGTATCTCACCATCAATTTCGGGATCGTCCTGGCCCTCAGCTATGACAGCATGTGGGGAAGCGTACGAAAGAAAACTCTGCATATAGCGCTGCATCCCAGCGTGATTGCTCGGATGGTTGAAGAACCTGAGAGACGCAGCAGCTTGTTTTGCCGGAGAGAACCAATAGTACGAAGGGTATCCCGGAATATCGCCTGTCTTTGTCGCAACGGCTGAGATTTTTCCGGTGCCGACCTTGGCGCCTCCGGCGACGGAGGTAACACGTCCCTCCGATGGCGAAGTTTGGTTCCAGAATGTCAGCAGCCAACCCTTTGCAAGCCTTCTCGCATCGAAAAGATAGACGGCAAGTTGGGCGCTTTGTGGAGTGCCTGCGAAAAGCTTGGTGTCGAGAACGCTTTTGTTATGGGCCCACGAAGACAGATCGCTTAGCGTCTTTTCCACATTGCAGAATTCAAATTTCTGCCCTCTCTGAGAGTAGTAGCCACAATGCCGAACGTTGTACATCGTCACCTTGGCTTCTGTACCAATCATGGTTTCCCCCTAACCCATTTGTTGATAACGGCGTGCGTAGTGGCGCACGCCGGAGAAGGGGCGTCAACTCCGCCCCTCCTGTCAAAAGTTACAGTTGACGACTGGACGGCGGCGTCGACGGGCCTGTGTTCGCGCCATGCGCGGTTCCGAGCGAGGATGAGGCGCGCGAAGTCGCGCGGATGTTGGTTCGCCTTCGCGCGGGCGTTTAGGTCCTCTCAGCGCGACGTCCGCCTATCCAAACGAAATAGCTCTTCCTCGATCGAGTAGGCTTTCCTGCTCTTCGTATCTTCATCTCCTCACGGAACGACTTCGACGGCAGAAATGCGTGAACGAATCGCTTCGCAGCATGCGTCGATAGCAGCAACAATTTTCTTGTGATTCTCGCGAGATTCTTGCCAGTATTCCCGCTGCGTGCGCTCGACGAAGTCGGCGTCCACGGCTTCCTCGTGACACAGCTTCACTACCTCACAAAGAGAGTCGTAGACGGAGGCAGAATAGAATGGTCTGTTCTTGTGGATCTGTTCCTGCAACAAATTGTAGTGCTCGCTGAACTTGGTGATCCGCCGTTTGCGCCGCTGTTCTTTGTTTTCGTCCGGATCAATGAAGTCAAGAGTTGGCCGGATTTGAAGGGTGGAGTTCCGAAGGTCAACGAGGCACGCCCAGATGGATTGGTAGCACGAAAATTCCCGGTCGAACTGAGTCTTTCCTATGTGGAGCTTGCGGTCGAGCTCCGCTTGCAGACTGCGGTTCGTTTCATCGAGTTGACGCTGAAGCGAAAATTTTTCACGCTCCACAAGGCGAAGAACCCAAATTCTTGCGAGTACCGAGAATAGTCCTCCTACTACTAGCGTGTACCCGCCCAGTACGGTAATCACCTCACCGAAAGAAATCGTTGCGTTCTCTAACATGGCCCCTCCCATAGCGGCGCACCTCAGTGGCGCGCGTCGGCCCCGAGCCGGATGGGCACAACTTTCCGATCACCTTTGCGCAGCTGCCCAAGATAGTCGGCCCAGGCCTGCATCATCTTGCGTCGCTCGGGTAGGTGCGCGGTGCGGTTGTACGCGCGGCCGTTCGGATCGCGCACGGCATGCGCGAGCTGGTGCTCGATGAAGTCGGGCCGAAAGCCGAGCACCTCGTCGAGGATCGTGCGAGCCATCGCGCGGAATCCGTGCGTGGTCATCGTGTCCTTGTCGAATCCCATGCGGCGCAGTGCGGCGTTCAGCGCCATGTTGCTCATCGCGCGGTTCGGGTCGCGCCCGCCGGGGAACACGTACCGCCGGCGGCCGGTCAGCGGATGCAGCTCGCGCAGGATCTCGATCGCCTGCGCGGAGAGCGGCACCAGGTGCGCCTGCCGGGTCTTCATTTTGGCGGCCGGGATGTACCACTCAGCCTTGTCGAGGTCGAATTCGGCCCATTCCGCGAGGCGCAGCTCACCGGGGCGAACGAACACGAGCGGCGCCAACTGCAGCGCGGAGCGCGTCACAAAGCTGCCGTTGAACGCGTCGATCGCATTGAGCAGCTCGCCGGCGCGATCCGGATCCACGATCGCGGCATAGTGCTTCGGCGTCGCCGCAGTGAGCGCGCCGTGGAGGTCGCGCGAGACGTCGCTCTCGGCGCGGCCGGTGGCGACGGCGTAGCGAAAGACTTGCCCGCAGTTGGTGCGGGCGCGGTAGGCGGTTTCGACGGCGCCGCGGGACTCGATCCGGCGCAGGACCGCCAGCACTTCGGGTGCAGTGACCTTCGCCACGGGCTTCGAACCGATCCACGGGAAGACGTCGCGCTCGAGGCGGCGGACGATCTTGTCGGCGTGCGTCGGCGCCCACTTCGGCGAGCGCTTCGCTATCCACTCCCGCGCCACGGCTTCAAAGGAATCGGCGTGCGCAGCGGCCTCGGCCTTCCGCTTCTCACCGGGGTCGATGCCTTGCGCGAGCAGCTCGCGCGCTTCGTCGCGCCGCGCGCGCGCCTGGCGCAGCGACACGTCGGGGAAAACGCCGAGCGAGATCGTGTTGCGCTTGCTGCTGCCGGGCCGGCGATAGTCGAGGCGCCACCAGCGGGCGCCGTCGGGCTTCACTAGGAGGTACATGCCCCGCTCGTCGGCCAGCTTGTACGACGCCGCTCGGCGCTTCGCGTTCTGGACTGCCGAAGGGGTCAACATGACGGTAACGGTCCCGGAGCTGCGCACTGTTACCGTCAAACCTACCGCCAAATTTGCGGTAACTCAAGGTGACAGGCGGAAACTCAGCGGAGGATAGGACCGGCCGCAGGCCGCATGAGGACTGGCCTTGCGGGAGGCTGCGGTAACTTGCGGTGAGGGGATTTGGTGGCCAGGGACGGAATCGAACCGCCGACACGGGGATTTTCAATCCCCTGCTCTACCAACTGAGCTACCTGGCCAGGGTGGGACGCTGGCGGGCTGAGGCCGCCGAGGGCCGCGTATTAAAACGGCTTGCGGGCGGGGAGTCAAGCAATCGCTGCGGGGCGCAACTTTTTCGGGCGCTGGGCCGTCTGGGTTGACAGGAAAATCGCGGAGGTGCGGGTCATGCGAGCGGGAATTTTGTGGTGTGCGGCGGCCCTGGCGGTCGCGGCGGGCGGGGCCTGGGCGGACACGCGCCAGACCGAGGACGAGAACCGGGCGCGGTTCGAGCAGTACGCGGGCAAGCCGGTCGACGGGTTCACGATGTGGCAGATGTACCAGTGGCAGCTGCTCGGGCCGGACCGGCTGGCGGTGTGGACCGGGGTCAACGACGTGTACATGCTGCGAGTGGAAACGCCGTGCATCAATCTCGAAAACGCGAAGGCGGTGCAGATCACGTCGAAGATGTCGCACCGGGTCAGCGTCAAGCTCGATTTCGTCAATTTCGGCTCGCAGCAGTGCCAGATCCTGGAGATCCGGCCGATCGACTACAAGGCGATGGTCAAGTCCGGCGCGGCGCCGGACAGGCGCGATTGAGCGCGGACGTATCTGAACGCGTAAGTATTCGTACGTATTTCTTCACGGCGGCGCCGGGCCTACCATGCTCTCACCGCGCTGCCAGATATACCCCCGGCAGCGCGGCATGGTCATGCGTGAGCATCGCCCGATTCCATCGAGGAATGGAAGCTGGACTACAGCAACACACAGACGGCCGTCACCCCGGCCGCCTCCCAAGAAAAGGCCGGCCTTCGGGTCGGCCTTTTCGTTTTGCGGGCGTTCGTGGCGTGGCGCCGCGGTGACCGGCGCCTCGACCACGTCATCCCCGCGCACGCGGGGATCCATTTTCGCTTTTGTTCCATGGAAAGCAGAGCGATTCCAGCTTGCGCTGGAATGACGGCATAAAGAACGCCGCACGAGTCATTGCGCTGCGGCGCTTTGGGCCGCAGCGCAACTTCCCGGCCTTCCCCGTTATTGCTTGTTCGCGTCGACGTGCTGGATCGGCAGGCGGATCGTGAAGGTCGTGCCCTTGCCGGGTTCGCTCTCCACGTCGATCGTGCCGTTGTGCTTCTGGATGATGCTGTAGGAGACCGACAAGCCGAGGCCCGTGCCGACGCCGACCGGCTTGGTGGTGAAAAACGGCTCGAAAATGCGGTTCAGATGCCGCGGGTCGATGCCTTTGCCGTTGTCCGAGACGCGGATCTCGACCTTGCCTTCCGGCTCCGCACGCGTGCGGATCTCGATGCGGCCGCGCTGGTCGATCGCGTGCGCGGCGTTCACCAGCAGGTTCATGATCACCTGCTTGAGCTGGAACGGCAGGCACTGGATGCGCGGCAGGTCGCCGTAGTCCTTGACCAGATCGCCTTTGTACTTGAGCTCGTGCCAGACCACGTTGAGCGTGCTGTCGATCGCCGCGTGCACGTCGGTCTCCTGCCATTCGGCTTCGTCGACGTGCGAGAAATCCTTGAGGTCCTTGACGATCTTCTCGACGCGCGTGACGCCTTCGACGGATTCGGTCATCAGGTCGCCGATGTCCCGGCGCAGGAAATCGAGTTCCATCGTGTCTTTCAGGTGCTTGAGCTGCTGCACCTGCGGCGAGCCCGGCGGCAGCGAGTCCTCGAAGCGTTCGTACGCCTGCAGCACGGCGAAAATATTCTCCAGGTAGCGTGACAGGCTAACCAGGTTCGAGTGCACGTAACCGATCGGATTGTTGATCTCGTGCGCGACGCCGGCGGCGAGCTGGCCGACCGAGGCCATTTTTTCCGACTGCAGCAGCTGGCTCTGGGTGCCGGCGAGCTTGCCGTTCACCGATTCCAGTTCCGCGTTGCGCTGCTGCAGCGCGAGTTCGATCTTCTGGCGTTCGAGGATCTGTTCCGACAGCTGGCTGGTGCGCTCGATCACGCGCCGTTCCAGCTCGACGTTGGCGCGCTTGAGCGCTTCGGCGGCGCGCAGGCGCTCCAGGCTGTTCGCAATCTGGTGCGACACGAACGTGAGCAGCTCCAGGTCGCGCCGGTTGTAGCGCACCTCGGCGAAATAGCTCTGGACCGTGACCACGCCCATCACGTGATCGGAGCAGACCAGCGGTACGCCGAGCCAGGACTGCGGATGCGGCCCGAACAGCTGGATTTCGCCGCTCGCGCGCAGGGCTTCGATGTCGTCGGCCTGCGCCAGCAGCGCCTGGCGCGTGCGAATCACGAATTCCGTCGCGCCGCGGCCGAACGGCCGCGCGATCGGCGCGCGCACTTCGCGCTCGTCCACCAGGTACGGGAACTGCAGCTCGTCGCCGTCGGGCGAGATCAGCGCGATGTAGAAGTTCGTCGCGTCGATCAGTTCGCCGACGATGCCGTGGATCGCGATGTAGAAATCCTGCATGCTGGCTGCGGCATTGGCCAGCTCGGTGATGCGGAACAGCGATTTTTGCAGGCGCTCGCTGCGCTGGCGCTCGAGCACTTCGGCGGTCAGCACCTCGTTGGCGCGCGCCAGCTCGCGCGTGCGCTGCTCGACGCGGCGTTCGAGTTCGTCGCGCGCCTGGCGCCGTTCGAGCGCGGTCAGGATGTGGCTGCCGACGAACGACAGCAGCGCCTGGTCGTGACTGGTGTAGCGCGGCCGCTCGACGTAGCTCTGCACGACCAGTACGCCGTGCACCGTCGTGCCGCGCACCATCGGCACGCCGAGCCAGTCGATCGAGGCTTCGCCGTGGATGTGCAGCGGACCGGAGACCTGGCGTGCGAGTTCCTCGTGCGTACCGAGCAGCGGATGGCCGTCGCGGATCACGTACCAAGTGAGGCCGTTTTCGAAGCGCGCCAGCGGGAAGGTCTTTTCCGGCGTCGGGATATCGGTGTCCTGCACGTCGGCGAAATAGATGAACCGGATCGTGTCCGCCGCGGCGTCGTGCAGCGCGATGTAGAAGTTCTCCGCATACATCAGGCTGCCGACGATCTTGTGCAGACCGCGCAACATCTCGGGCATGTCCAGGTCGGAACTCGCCAGGTCCGCGATCGTGAACAGCGCGCGCTGCAGCTTTTCCGATTGTTCGAGCTGTTTGACTGCCTGACGCAGGCAGGTGTTTTCCAGCGCGTTGATCAGGTACGGACGCACGACGTCGAAATATGCCTCGCAGCGCGCGCTGAGCTCGGCATCGCTGCCGGCGTCGTCGTCGAAACTGCACAGCAGCACCGCGCGGCTCGCGCCGCTGAGCGCACACAGCGCGAGCGTGCGCACGGCGCCTTCGCGCACGGCGGAGCGGCGCGTCGGGCTGATCGCGGCGGTGTGCAGGAGTTCGAGCTGCGTCGGCGCGGGTTTCGTACCGAGCTGCGACCAGCTGGCGGGCCAGGTCACGGTCCAGGCGAGCAGCGCCTCGCGGCAACCCAGGTCGCGCTGCGCGTACTGTTGCACCAGCGCGGCGAGCGCAGCGATGTCGCCCGCGGCGAGCAGCGCGGGAACGTATGGCGCGAGCAGCTCCTTGCCCGGAGCGGCGGTGCGCGTTTCGATATCTGAAGAGGAATCCAACATCGGCGAAGGGTCTTCGGAAACAGAGGTCATGCGAGGCGTACGCGTTCCGGAACTCGCCCGTCGCGAACTTGCGATTCCCGTGCCATGCGCGACTGATGCGTGCGGAACGCGTCCTGGATCTGCAGGCGCAGCGCTTCGTCGTTCCACGGCTTGGTCAGGAATTTGTAGATCGCGCCCTGGTTGATCGCTTCGGTTACGACGCCGAGGTCCGTGTAGCCGCTCAGAACCATGCGCACCGTATGCGGGTGCATGTCCTTGACGCGGCTCAGGAGCTCCGTACCGCTCATGCCCGGCATGCGCTGGTCGGAAACGATCACGCCGACTTCTTCGCGCGCCAATAGGTTCAGCGCGTCTTCGGCGCACGTCGCCGTCAGGATGCGGTAGCCGTCGCGGCGCAAGGCGCGCGTCAGCGCGCTCAGCACATTGCTTTCGTCGTCGACCAGCAGCAAGGTCTGCACCTGCTTCGCTTCGGGCGCGCCGTCCTCGCGTTCGAGATAGCGGTGCCGCAGCAGTTCCAGCGCCTGGTCCGCCGTCACCGGCTTGGAGAAATAGAAGCCCTGGAACAAGTCGCAGTGATTGCGTTTCAAATAACCCACCTGCGCCGCAGTCTCGACGCCTTCGGCCGTGACCTGCATGCCGAGCTGGTGCCCGAGTTCGATGATCGCGCGGCAGATGCCGGCCGAACCGGCGTCGGTGCTGACTTCGCGCACGAACGACTGGTCGATCTTGAGGCAATCGATCGGGAAGCGGCGCAGGTAGTTCAGGCTCGAATAGCCGGTGCCGAAATCGTCCAGCGCCAGGCGCACGCCGAGCGCCTTCAACGCGCGCATGGTGCCGATCATGCGCTCGGCGTTTTCCATCATGATGCTTTCGGTCAGTTCCAGTTCGATGCACGCGGGCGGCACGGCGAACGTGAGCAGCGCGGTGCGCACGTCGTCGACGAATTCCGGCCGTTGCAGCTGCAGCGGCGAGATGTTCACCGCGATCGAGAAATCGTTCGCGCCGGCGTCGATCCAGGTACGCGCCTGACGGCACGCCGTGTTCAGCACGTAGCGGCCGAGATCGATCGCGGAGCCGAGTTCCTCCGCCGCCTGCACGAAATGCTTGGGCATGACGAAGCCGAGGTCCGGGTCCTGCCAGCGCAACAGCGCTTCGAAACCGCGGATCTGCCAATTCAGCCCGCTGATCTGCGGCTGGTAGTGCAGCAGCAGGTGTTCCTCGCTGATCGCATTGCGCAGGCGCGTGCCCAGCGCGAGGCGCACGCGCAATTCCTCGTTGCGGTCGTTCGAAAACGCGCTGACCACGTTGCGGCCGTCGCGCTTGGCGTAGCTCGCCGCGGCTTCGGCTTGCCGCAGCAGTTCCTGCGGCGTGGTCGCATTGTCCGGAAAACAGCTGACGCCGACGCTGCACGTGATGTAGATGCGCTGCTCGGCGAACTGCAGCGGTTCGGCGATCGCGGCGCGCACATGCTCGCCGAGTTCGAGCTGATCGCGCGTGCCGTCGGCATCGATCTGGATCACCGCGAACTCGTCGCCGGCGACATGCGCCACCGTGCCGTTGCCGCCGACCAGCGCGGTGAGGCGTACCGCGACGGCGCGCAGCACTTCGTCGCCCATGGCGCGGCCGCGGGTCTCGTTGACGGCGTGGAAATAATCCAGATCGACGTACAGCACGACCACGCGCCGGGCCTGCGCCGCGGCCGAGGCGAGCGCGGACTGCAGGTAGTCTTCGATGTAGTTGAAGCGCGGCAGGCCGGTGATGTGATCGTGCGTCAAGTGATGCGTGAGTTCCTCGGCCTGGCGCTTGCGCTCGGTGATGTCCATCATCGCGCCGATCATGCGCACCGGCTCGCCGCGCTCGTTGCGCAGCAGGAAGCCGCGGTCGTAGATGCACAGGTAGCGGCCGTCGGCATGGCGGAAACGGTATTCGTCGCTCCAGGTGTTGATGCCGGAAGCGATGGTGTTGCGCACGCCGGCCTGAACGCGCTCGCGGTCTTCCGGATGAATGCCCCAGTACGCGCCGCCGGAAGCGAGTTCGCGCCGGTGGTAGCCGAGCAACGACGACATGTTCTCGTTCCACCAGCGCTGGTTCGTGACCAGATCCCAGTCCCACACGATGTCGTTGGTCGCGCGCGCGAGCAGCTCGAAGCGCTCGTTGCTGGTGCGCAGTGCGCGTTCCGTCGCGCGCGACGCGGTCACGTCGTGCGCCAGGACCAGTTGGGCGGCACGCCCGCCGAATTCGAGCGGGTGCGCCGTGACTTCCACTTCGATCAGGCAGCCGTCTTTGCGCTGATGCGTCCAGAAGCGCTCCGCCGCGTTGAACGCGGCGTCGTCGAGCGCACGCCGCAGGCGCGCCGTCTCCGCGGGGGGACGGATATCGCGGATCGTGCGCGCGAGGAATTCCTCGCGCGTGTAGCCGTATTGCTTGATCGCCGCCTCGTTGACCGCGAGAAAGGCGAGCGTCTCGCGATCGTAGACCCACATCGGCAGCGGGTTGAGATCGAACAGGGACTGGTACATGCCGCGGCTTTCGGCCAGCTCGGCGTCGACGCGGCGCACATCGGACACGTCGCGGGCGACACCGATCATCGACCAGTTGCCGTTGATGTCGAGCGGATAGCGCCGCAGCTGTACCGGCAGCGTGCGGCCGTCCTTGCGGATGAATTCGGTTTCGGTCGTTTCGTGTTCGAGGCCGCTGCCGATCAGGTCGCGGTAATGCTGGATCAGGTCGCCGCGTTCGCAGCGCATGATATCGGCCGGACCGAGCGCGAGCAGTTCCGCCCGCGTGTACCCGAGCATGCGTGTGACGCCGTCGCTGACGTCGGCGAACCGCGCCGTGCCGATGTCGACAAGGTAGATCGCGTCGTTGCTGGCGTCGATCGCGGCGCGCAGGTGCTGCGCGTCGTCGGCGTTGCGCGACGGGGCTTTGCCGCCGGCCCATGAACCGAGTGCGCCGATCAGGCGCGCAAGCACTTCCGCCGCCGGCGCGGCAGCGCTGCCGGCGTCCTGGCCGCGTTCGGCCGGAACGGAATCGTTGTGCTGGTCCATGTGGCTCACCCCGGTAGAACGTGCAAAACCTGTTGAGGCGACCGCATTGTGCAAGCCGTGAGCCGGCGGCGACAGTCAGTACAAATACGTATGCGGCTGCCCTGCGAACCGCAGCACGGACGCCACGCGCATGCCATGCTCGAGGCCGCT
>Ga0207702_10003877_pt1 | contig 13475 bp, 16 predicted proteins | sample KBSCornC62_FD_184302 | JGI IMG/M metagenome (GOLD analysis project Ga0207702, IMG submission 184302) | Corn rhizosphere microbial communities from Kellogg Biological Station, Michigan, USA - KBS Corn C6-2 (SPAdes) (version 2) | ecosystem: Host-associated > Plants > Roots > Rhizosphere > Soil ...
GGTGTTATTTGCGGGGTTGGTATCCCAATCGTAAAGGGACATCTTTTATCCCTCCCCGCCGAATGCTATGATGGTCGGATGCTTCATCGTTTATTGGCCCTGACGCTGAGGAAGGGCCACGTAGCCCCCGATTACGGTTCCGAAAGCATTACGTTTCTGCAAAGCGAGGATTTGTTGACGCAGCGCCTCCTGTCTGGCGGCTTCTCCAAGACTTTGTCTCAGCGCATTGGGGTCAGTCTCCGTGAGGAGCGCAGCCGCTTGCTCACGAGCGCGTTGAGCGGCCTCTCCGGCCCCGAACCGCCTGAAATCCTTGTAGAGGCCGAACCCTTGCCGGATAAGCCCAACCTTGTTTCCGCTGCCAATATTGTAAAGCGCCTGCGCTCCCTGCTCTAGCGCGTTGCCCTGATCATCCGAGAGCCGTTCTGCGGTTGGCGATCCTGTCCTGACCGTGCGATAGGTTTCATTGGCCATCCGCTCGTCGGCCATCGTCTGAAGGAAATTCTGAAGGCCATCTTCGCCGCCAAATACCTGTGCTAGGGCCTGACGCTTCCGGGGGTTGCCGAGCAGGCGCCCCACCTTATCAGCGCCGTCAGTGGCACGATCAAGCGCGTCTGACATCGCAGAACGGAAGCCCAACGCGAACTGCTGCCGGTCTCCTTCGCTGAGACGCGATGTGGCTTGTTCGATTTGTTGGTCCGAATAGTTGAGGGCATTAGATCCAACGTCCAAAGCCTGTCTTGCCGAAGCTGGGCCGGCATAGGCGGCGCGTGCCTGGGCATAGGCAGGATTGAGGCGGTCCATCTCGTTCAAGAGATCCGCGCGAACGCCGTTGATGGCGCGTCCAGATTCATCAAGATGTAGTTGGCGCGTGATCGGGTTGCGCTGGGCTTCGATTATGTCATCCAGCCCACGCTTCACATAATCGAGCGTCTGAGGAGTGTAACTGGGCTGCTGTACGGGTTGGCCGCCGTCAACACCAGCGCTCGTAAGTGACATCGGCCTGGACGGCTGCAAGACGACATTCCCGGCATTATCGAGAACAAAGCCGAGCGCGGTTGGATCGCGCCCTTCATTGGCCGCAATAGTGCGCGCACGCGCGAGCGCCTGCGCTCCGGCGGGGCGAGAAAGAAGATCATCCAGAACCGGACTGCCAATTGGAGGCGCACTATAGGCTTGCTCATAAAGGGGAGCGGCATTGCGCCGGGCTGTCGCCATCAACGCATCCGATTGCTCGAATGGATTTACGATATCGCCAAGGTCTCGCGATATTGCATTGCGGATACGGTCTCCTTGTGCCGCTTGACGCGTATCGACCATGTCGCGCACGAGCGTGCGAGAAAGCCCAGGCTTGCGAGAAACCGAGCCAGTCATGCCGCGCAGATTGTCGCCTAGATCCGACAAAGATAACGGCACACCGCGAGCATTCGCATCAGTGATGGCCTGCCCTGCCTGCTGCGGATTAATCGCATCGTCGGTCATAGCCTGTGCGATTGCGTCGCGGGCTGTGTTTGCCGCCTGAACGGTCTTTGGCGTTCGCAGGGCGTTCACAGCGGAAATTCCGCCAGAAACCAGCATCGGGATGCCAAGACCAGCCGCAACTTGTAGCGACGGTGGGGCGCCGATTTCCTTCGCTGCGCTGGTTGAACCACCCGAAAGCGCGGCATAGCCGGCCTGCGGTGCAGGGCTGGATGATAAGACCCCTCCGATTGCCCGCACGACAGGCTGCACGCTCTTTGAGGCCAGCATTCCGGCCCCTATGAACGGAGCGGTGCTGACAACCGCCCGCGATGCGTCGCCGACAATCCGCTCCGTTGCGTTGGCAGGTTTTGGCAAGCCAGCGCGGTCGAGTTGCTGGCTCATGGCGCCACCAAGATCGGTTCCAAGCCTGTACTTGCTGCCCGCTAACTCAAGCCCTTTATTGACGATCGTATTCAATGGGTTTGAGACAATTCCGCCGAGCTGCGCCAATCCCTCTGGAATATACCGAGCAGTCAGCCCGACTTGCCGCTCCAATTGCGAAATAATACCAGGCTGCGGTGCCTGCGCCTGTTGCCGAGCAGTCATAAGCTGCTGCCCGAGGACGCGCACGCCTTCACTATCGCCCGCCGCGTCAGCGCGACGAATGCCTTCCTCAAGCTGTTGGATGCTGGCCATTTACGGCACCACACCATGCTGCTTGAGGATGTCGTCAACGCTGCGAGGCTTATTGCCTTCCAGTTTCGCGCGCATCATGCTGATGATCTTCGGATCATCCGGGTTCATGTTGTTAAGGAGCGCAGCGGAGCGAAGGGCGTGCTGTTCGATCTGGCTGAGGCTCCTAAGCGTCCCCTCTTGACCCATTTTCACGGGGTCGAGCGCGCCCTGTGCTCCAGTCACAAGCGGAATTTCGGACTGTAGGATACGGCCAATGCCGGTCGAGCCATTATCGGACACGGCCTTCATTTTGGCGACCCAGTTATTGAAAATATTGCCTCTAACTTCCTGATTGATAACGGTCTCAAGCTGGTTTGCCTGATCCGACCAAGGCGCCATCTGTCCTAACCAGCCGCCGACGCCCGTACTCCAGCCGCTGGTCAGCCCACGCGCTCTCGCGATACTGCTCAGGAGACCACGGGTTGCCTCCATGGCATCCGACTGCTTCTGCTGGCCCGCTTGGTCAGCCAACTCTTTTTGCAGTTTCTGAATTTCGAGCTGCGTCTTTTGGTTCGCCAGATTGCCGGCTTGCAGCCTGGCCGGAGTTCCGGCGGCATTCCCTTCGGCAACAGTCGTTTCTGCGGCTGCCTGCCTGCCCTTATATGGCAACGTCGGATCCGGCCCTTTCGTGACGATGCCGCCGATCGGTGAGGGAGCGGCCGGCTGGGCGAGCACCGGAACGCCACCTTGCACGACATAGATATTGCCGTCCGAGCCCTTGAGGCGCTGACCTTCATTCCACTGCGGCATCACATGGTCCCCCTTTTGCCGAACAGTGGAATTTGGCCATAACCCGGCAGCGTCACATGAATGTGGTCGCTCTCGGGCAGGATGCGCGCGTTCGGCCCGAAATAGGCGCGCAGAGCATCCGGCGTGGTGCCGACATAATCGGCCGCATCGCCGCGCAGATGCGCGCTGTTCGGGACGCCGCCGACTGCCGCGTTGCCTGCTATCGTGCGTCTGCCGCTGGTCATGGTGCCGGGTGCGCTCATCGGATCAGCGAAACGGACCCGACGTTTTTGGCGCCGGTCCTCCATCATCCAGAGGGGTGAAGGTCACGCCGGGAGGCGCGGTGCGCGGTTTGGACGGGGGTTGTGTACCAGGAATACCGCCGATCATGCTTGGACGCACGAAGTAAGTGGTAACCTGCCCGGTGACAGGATCGACCGACTGAACCGCCTGCGGCTTTTCGCCCTGGTTCTTCAGCCACGTATCGGCATAATCCTTGCCAAAATGCTGAAGATAAAGGTTGTAGTCGTTGTTCGTGTCGTTCGAAGAGGGTGCGTTGAGATGCGCAATCTGCGCCTGTTTATACTGGCGCTCCAGATCGCTATCGCCTGCCTTCAGCGCGTCCTGATGCGCGGCATATTGTGCCTGCCCAAGCGGGCTCCCGCTTGCCGCACCAAGGTACATGCCGAGCTTGCCGAGCCCATTGGTCGGGTTGATCAGTTCGTCTCCGAAGCGATTCGCGAAGCCTGCGATTTGAGAGAGAATGCCGTTCATTTAGAATGGCCCGCTAAAGTTATACGATGGAATGCCGCCGCCGCCAGAGAAGGCTTGGGTAAACGGACTGCCGCTTGAGAAATTCCCGGCCAATGACGAGAACGGATTGCCGAAAGCGCTTGAAAGCGCACCCCCAAGCCCCGCGACTGTCCCAAGAATGGAACCTAACCCGCTCGACTTTTCGGTCGTCTTACTATCGCTAATTCCGTATGGAGCCGCGAGCGGTGTCAATAGCCCGGTATATTTCTGAAGGTTCAGCCACGGAGCATTGTCCTGATACTGATGCCCGGTGAACGACTGAATATCGCCGTTCATGATGGCCTGAAGCAGTCCCGGCTGCTGCGCCGCTGCCTGAAGCTGCGTGTTGATCAGGCCGCCGGCAGCACCCTGCTGACGCTGACGCTCAGCCTCATAGGCGTTGGATGCACGAGAAGCCGCGCTTTCATTCGCGCTGTTCTGTGCACCGAAGATATCGGATGCCGCGCCGAATTGGCGGGTGAGTGCATTCTGATTCGCGGTCTGCTCGGCACCAAACAAGGTGTTCTGCGCGCCAAGCTGGTTCTGGCGCTCATTGGCGAAGTTCTGCGCGTAGATGTTGCCGGTCGCATTCGCGATGCCTTGGCCAAGATTTTGCGCCCACAGCCCGCCGGTGCGCCCATTCGAACCGAATAGGCCATTGGTGCGGGCCTGGGCTGCATCCGCCGCCTGATTTGCAACCGATTTGATATAAGGATTACTATCCGGGGAGAGAAAATCGCCGTTCGCGGTCTTATTGAGCCCGAAGAGATCACCCAATCCACCGGACGAGGAGGATGATGGGCTCCATGCGTCCTGGGTGGCTTGGTCTGGTGTTTTGACGAAACGTCCATCCCAATTTTGATAATAACCCCCTGCCCCAGACGCACCGGGCTGCGACCCCATGCCATTGGCTGCGAACTGATCGAGAGCGCTGGAAATAGCGATCGGCTGGCCGCCATTGGCCCAGGGGTTGGAGCTCAAATAGCTGCCGTTGGCGGCGTCGGTCAGTGCTGGCTGCCCGTAACTGCCCAACGAGAGATTGTTGAGTATCCCCATGGTGCCGTTGAGCGCGCTTCGCCCTGCATCGGCGTTGGCGGAAATCTGGTTGATGTCGCCCTGAGTGCCGGCGCCAAGGCTGGGCTGCGTATTGTACAGATTCGTCGCGGACTGCGTGGCCTGTTGATACGGCGTCGTCAACCAATCCGGCAGGCTGTTCGCCTGATGTTGGGTCGTGGTTTTTTTACTAGAGATGGCCGCCTCCTGCCTGTTGCCCAGTCAGCACCTTTCTCAGAACGACGGCGCGCTCTTCATAGCCTTGGGGTTGAAGTGTCCTGATCCAGCCCTTGCGCCCGATCAGTTCGATTGAGGCGCAGCCGCAGCCCCTCGCCCACAGTTCGATCAAGGACAGATAGTGCAGCCACTCTTCGCGCCCGAGCCCGGCGCAATGGCGGATGAAGCATTGCGAGCCATGTTCGCCGCTTATGATCTGGGTGACGCAGGCGGCGCGGATCTTGTGCCCCTCGGTCGCGATCCAGGCGATCGCCTCGCCGCGCTCGATTTCGCCCATCACCTCATCAAGCGATTCGAAGGCGTCGCGATCGATCGAGGGCGCGATAACGTGCCTCAGCTCCGCCTCCAGGACCGGCCCCATGGGTATGGTGATCCCGCCGAAGTGCATCATAGCCCCCCCGCAGTCAGGCGATCTTCGGCGGCCTTCAGGCGCTTCTCGATTTCGGCGTCGCGCAAATTGAGATCCGAAATCAGGCGCCGCGCCCAGGTCACGAGCGCGGTTGCGACGGTGAGGAAGCCATAGCGCGCGGGCGTCATCGCATGCCCTCCGCCAGCACAGGCACTTCAAGCCCGGTCGCGCGGGTCCAGCTCTGCATGCCGTCAATATTGGTGCGAAAGCGCATGTAGCGGCCTGCAGCGCGCAACGGGCAATTGCCGTCCAGCGCCTTGGGCGAACTGTTGGTGAAGGTGATCGGGTCTGACATCGCCTGCGGACGCCAGCCAATCGCGCAAGAGACAGACAGCGCATCGATGACCGGCCGCACGCCGTTGACGAATGACCTTATGCCCGGCGCGGACTCATAGTCTCCGGTGTCAAGCCTTCCCGCCAGCGTATCGCCGTTAAGCGGGCCGTAATTGCCGGATGCGTCGAAACCGACTGCCCGAAAGCGCTTGCCCTGCAATTTGGGATCGTCGAGGCTGAACGGCAGATTGTCAAGAGAGCCGAACTGATCAAGGCCTTCCAGCGTGTAGCCGATGTCGAAGCCGCTGGCCAGCCAGGACATGGTGAGATCAGAGCGCGTCCAGCGATTTTCCGTCAGGCTGTAGCTCAGCCGCTCTTTCAGCAGCGCCGAACCATCGGTGCGATAGGCCCAGGAGATGGTAACGCTAATCGGATCGAATGCGCCGACGATATAATCCTCGGTCCCCGGTGCCAGCCGTCCCCTGAAATACTCGTTGACCGCCCCAGCCCCGATCGGCGTCGAATTGGTGCCGTCCCATAGCATGAAGCCGTCATCGGCAATATAAGCCGCGATCAGGCCGCAATCGATGATCGAGCGCGAGGATATGGCGCCGCGCTTCTTTTCGACGACATCGAAGCGGAACACGGTATCTGGCCCGACATAGGTCATGCGGGAAATTGAGTAGCGTTGGAAAACTGATCCGAACTCGCGCCCGACGATGCCCTGAACCGCGCCGCCTTCGTCGGGCATGTCGTTGTAGTCGGACTGAGCCCCTACGCTGGTTCCCCATGTGGTCGGATCGCGAAAGCCGCACCAGCGGATACGATTGGGGCGGTGGCCATCAATGCCGTCGTCAAGGTCTCCCAGGACAAGGAAGTCACCGACAACGCCGATCGTCTTGGCGCGCGGCGGAGAGCCCGCAAGCGCCGTCATCGTCTGTCCGATGTCACCGGCTACCGTCTGTGCGCCCAATTGGACCGCAATCGCCTTGCCGACGAAGCGCGCGAACTGCCAGCTATTGAGCGGGCTTAAAGCGGTCGAATTGTGATATTTGGAGGAGAAGACAGCGCCGTTGTTCGAGACATAGATGTCATCGCCCGACCCGGCGTAGATATAGCTTGCGTCCGAAGTGTCGGAAAACACGGTCGCGCCCAGAATAGGCGGGGTAATCGTCACGCCATCCACAAGGTTGAAGCCGTGCGTCGGGCCATAGCCACCGGGAACCGGAACGACGTTGAGCGCGTCGGTCAGCGCATCGGACTGAAACGTCGCCTGATCGGGCTTCCATGCACCGAAAATGATGGGGATCGGCGCCGTCATAGGTACGGCTTCAAGCTATTGGTGGCGGCGCGTCCCGATGACTCCTCGATGAGATCCTTCTTGAATTTGGTCGCAAGCGTCCACTGGCGATCGGCGCTCTGAATATCGCGGATCACGTCTTCCAGAATGTAGGCCTTGGCGAGCGCGCGAATATACTGCTCACCCTCGTCGAGATAGGGATTGCTGTCGCTGTCATTGACCAGTGGCGCGAAGCGGGTCGTGCCGTTGATGAAGACCGGGTAAACCTGGTCCGGCACCATGTAGAGCTGGATGCCATTGCCGTAGCGCGAGTAATATGCGGGCTGCCCCTTCAACATCACACATCCTCCAGGATGGCCGCGTACTGGGCATAGGCAAGGGTCGTATCGGCGACGTCAGTGACCGAGACGGTGATTTGCTTGGTGGTGGCGAGGCTGGCAGCGTTCACCGCGCTGATCAGCACCACATAGGCATTATCGTGGTTGTTATCGGTCGGAGCCTCGAAGTCCTTGGTGCCGTTGCCGACCCAACGTAGCGTCGAGCCGTTGATCTCGAACTGCGCCGCGTCGATCCCGCCGGCTATCGCCCAGCTTACAAACTGATCGGCCACCAGCGCGACCGCGAGCAGAGCATTTTCCTCAACCGACTGCGCCGCGTCGGTCGCGATCACCGGAGACGGCGAAGGTGTTGGCGTCGGAGTGGGTGTCGGGGTTGGCGTGGGCGTCGGAGTGGGCGTCGGAGTGGGCGTGATAACCTGGTCGCCATCGTGCCAGCGGTCGAATGCTGCGTGATTGACGTAATCGAGATTCCAGCGCTGCCCTTGCGGCGTCAGGATATAGAGGCTGTCGATGCGGCCGATCAGCGGAATATCCGCAAGATCATGAACATCGTAATAGTCCTGGCCGGCAACCGTGTTGAACGTCAGGCCGATGATTTCATTGAACCAGAAGCGCTCTTTTGACGCTTCCTTGATCGCATCCTGAACCGCGAGTGCGATTTCAGACGTGAGATCGGGGCGCACCAATTCATTCTGAATGCGTGCCTTGATGGCCCCGAACGTCATTTATTCGTCTTCAGGCTGCTTGGGCGGACGGCCACGGCGAGGCTTGTCGGCTTCGACGGGGAAATAACGCCCGTATTTATGCACTGGCTTTTCCCCCTCGAACGTCGCTTCGACGGGGATAAGTCCGTTTTCAGCGATGAAATCATCGAGCATTGAAGCACGCTCGTAATCCTTCATCGTCTCGCCGCCCTCGAGTTCGGCATACTCGTAGGCGGCACCCGGCGTTGACTTGAAGACAACCTGAGCCATCGGTCAGGCCTTGGGCACATAGGAAACGATGACGACCGCCTTGCCCGTGGTCGCCGCCGTACCCGTCTGGGTGTAGGAGACGTAGAGCGTCGTGTCCGAAGCGAACACCAGCCCGCGTCCCTGATTGGCGGCGTCGGCCGGGGTATAGACCCCGATCGTGCCTTCGGTCACGTCCGACGCGGCAACCAGATCGGTCCCGGTAGCCGTGGTGCCCGCGACAAGGACGTTGGTCGTGCCGGCGTTGAACGCCTCGTCCACATAGACGATGATCTGCTTGATTTTGGCATTGGCAGGCACCGCGCCGATCTCGACGCCGGCCGCGATGTTGGTCGTGTTGAAGGCGATGTCCTTCCGAAGATAGTGGATCGCCTGTAGTTCGAATTGACGTGCAACCGCCATCTTAGCCTCCTCAGACCAGCGGGGCGTAGGTCGGAAGGATGTAAGTCCCGAACCGCGCCGAATTGAATTGAGATGCCTTCAGCCCGCAGATCGTCCAGGCTGAGACGCCAAGCTGGTTCTCATAGTCGAAGCGTTCCTCGACCCATTTGAACTTTCTTTCGTCGTTCGGAGTGTCGCCGCCGGTGCCGAACATCGCCGCCTGAGCACCGCAGAGAACGGCGCGGCGGGCATTGGTAACGGCAGCACCCGTCGTCGAGTTGACGCCGTTTGCCACCTTTTCGGACTGGTGGATGACGATGCCGTTATAGATGCCGACATAATCGCCGCCCGTGAACAGGGGGAGATCCTGCATGCCGCCCTGAATGGCCGCGCGCTGCAAGTCTGCCCACTGGCCGGTGGAAGTCTGCGAGCGCAGGCTCTGCACCTGGTTGGGATGGACGAACAGGACGTAGTAATTCCCGCCCTTGATCTTGATCGGGCGGATGGGCATCACCCCGGTGGACGCCAGCGTTCCCTGCCGTAGCCGGGCAGCAATGCGGTCAAGCTGAACAAGGGTCAATTCGTCGCCGGTCGTAAGGGATTCGTCCGTGGTCCGGCTGTTCGGGCGCAGGATGTGATTCGAGTCCACCGCAACGACCGCGTTGAAGCCGGTGTAGGCGGTGTCGGTCTGATAGGTCGCACCGCAGATCTGGTTGAAGAACCAGGTATCGAAGCGGGTGGCGAACCAGTCGCTGAGCCCTTCCTTGGCCTCCGTGCGCATGTTGAAGGCAACACGCTGTTCGGACATGCGACCCTTGGAGATGACCGCATGGCGAAGCTGGTTGATGGTGAAGGAGTCGCTGAAAGTTACCAACGCCTCTTCATTGCCATGCAACGTATCGTCGCCAGTCGTGCCCCGGCCCGTAAGCTGCGGACGCAGGCCCATGATGAGTTTGTCGCCGGCCTTGGTCGAGAAATCGTCCTTGTTGACGAGCAGGGCGTTATTACCCTTGCCCATGAAGGACCAGACATAGGTCTGCTGAATTGCTTCAGCAGCAAGCTCTCTTTCCCAGATGGTCGGGCTGAGCGGATGGCCCGTTGTGTATTCCGTATATGCCATTGAAGGCGCTCCCGAATTGGTTGAGTCCGATCGGCCGCTGCGCTTGGCCGGTGCGAACCCCCATTCGCCGGGAGTGTGCGAGGGACACTTGAGGCAGTCCGCGCCTTCCCCTCATCCGCTTCGGGGCTGCGTGATGGCGAAATCCAGCTAAGTGATGCGCTGAAAATCGCCGTTGGCGATTACACTACTTCGCTTTTTTGTTCAATGCAACACCGTTCAATTTAACGGGCTGCCCCCGCTGCGGCAGGAAGGTTTTTGCGTACAAAGTGCGCATAGTCTCCATATGCTGCTCAAGTTCTTCCCGCGTCATTGGTTTGATGATCGGGTTTGGTTTCCACGAGCCCATATCACCCTCCCATAGCCCGCTTGATCGCAGCGCGACCTTCAGGCGTCTGCCGAAATGCGTTGTAATCATCCTCGGACATCGCAGCGAGCTGTTGGGCCGTAACCGCTCCGGGAGCCGCGCCGGCGCCATTGCCGAATGAGCGGCCACCAGGGGTTCCGGCCTGCCGGTTCTGCGCCTGCGGAATTGGCACGACGTTGGAGCCGTTGTAGCCACGCGCTTGCGCCATCCGGTAGATCGACTCTGCCGGCGAACGATTGTTCAACGCGCTTTCGCGAAGAAGCTGCTGCGCTTCGCCCACCAAAATCTGCTCGGCCTGCGCGCCCTCGATCCCGAACGCCTGTAGTTCGTTAATGCGCGACTGGATGTAATGCTGCACGGCATTGGGAAAGTCTGGCTGCTGCTGACGAAAGCGCTGCTCGTCCATGTCGGCGAACTGCCGCACCTGCTGTTCGAATGCTTCGGCCTGGCGCTGTTCGTCAGCCGTCTGCAAGCGCTTGTCGATCGCCTCGATCCGCTCAAGCACGGGCGCGATTGGGTTGTCGTTCTCGGGTGCCGCGTTGGGATCTTTGCCGGACGCGATAGCCGACATATCATCAAGGCGTTTCTGAAGCGCTGCGTGCGCGGCCTTCGCCTCATCTGCCGCCTTGCGGGCTTCATCGCGCTCCTGAGCATAGCGGCGGATTGCGACGTCCTGGTCAGGCTTGCCGCGCGGGCCTTCGCCTTCTGGCTGCGGCTGCTTCGGCGCGAACCGGCCATGCTCGTCCCGCTCGCGCTGGTCCTTCTGCTCCTGCGATTCAGCAGGCGCATCCGCCTGCACTTGATCCATCGGAAGAATGTCGTCGCTCATAATTGCTCCTATATTGTTCTTGATGACTCTCCGCTCAAACGCCAACCTTCCGTATTGACATCGCACCAATATATATGGTGCCTGCACCAGTCATCACATGCTGAATACGCATATAGACAGCGGTTGCGGGAACAACGAATGGGTTCGTCTGAATAATGACCGGAGATGAGGATGACCCGAATACCGGTGCGTCCGTCGAGCCTGCCAGATATTGAACGATGCTGGGAGTGATCAGCGCATTGGCACCTGTTCTCGCTTGCATCTCGATGTAGCTACTTGATGGTGTATAAGGAGCTTCCGCGTACATTTCCACACGCCCAACTACCGTGTCTCCTACTGAGAACCCAGTACTATTAAGCTGGAGGATAAAATTAGTGCCAGACGTGTTGACCCATTTCTGCCACTCGCCATTTGTGTCAGTCCGCGCAACCTTTGATGCGGTTCCGGTTCCGCCCGTGATAGTAACAGATGTCGCAACGCCCGCCGTATTGCCGTTCATTCGGGCGTTCGGCATGATCTCATAAGGATCAAGATTACTTTTTCCGATCAGCGACCCGGTGGAAGGGAGAAGCTTGTCGAGCGCCACCGCCAGCTTGGTTGCGACGGCAAAACTGCCGTTGCCATTCGGATGGATACCGTCGTCGGAATAGCCGCTTCGCCAGGCGAGAGACGCCGTGTCTGATATGGCCGTAAACGGATCTACAACGATCAGCCCAGCCCTTGCCGAAGCCTGATCAAGCAGCCAGCGATTATGTGTAAATAACGCCTGCTTCTGCGCCGTGGAGGTCATATTGACCGTTGGCGGGACAGTAATTGTCACACACAAGATGCCCGCATTGCGGAGCTGATCGAATATACTGGTTAGATTGCCCTGCAGGGCCGTAACATCGGGGGTCGCCTGCCCTTGAATGTCATTGATGCCAGGGGTTAGTAGCAACACAATATTAGGGCTATAGGCGAGGACATCTGCTTGGATACGCGCGAGCATCTGACTCGTTGAATTGCCATTTACCCCTGCGTTCCGGATAGGGCGGAGCCTCCCGCCAAGCAACGCTTCAAGCCAGAACGAAATGGCGCCCTGCTGCCTTGTGGAGCCTGTGGAATATTCCTGTGTCCCACTGGCGGCAACATAGCTGTCGCCAAAAGGAATATAGGTTGTGCGGGTTGGAGACGGGATTATGCCCGTCGTGTAATTTAGCTGGTATATCTCACGGCCGCTTACGTCCCTGCTAATCCCACTCATTGCGGACCCCTTGCTGCTTGGAGAATGGCGGAGACCGCCTGGTTGAGTTGATCGACATTGCGGGACAGTGCCGCGATCACGTCGGCATGCGGCAGAACGTGGCCGTCGATCGGAACGCCGCCGGTTTGCATCAGAATGTCGGCTTGAGCCTTCTGTTGCTCGGTCTGAGCGCGCATCTGGTCGATCTGGACCTTCTGCGCCTCAATCGACTTGTCGGCCTTCAGTTTCTGGTTTTCGAGCTGGACGGCCTGCAACTGCTGCGCACCCTGTTGAAGCTGCTGCTGCATCTGCTGCTTCTCGGGGTCCATGCCGCCAACCGCCTTGGCCAGATCATCGGCAATCGCGGATGGCAGCCCGATATTCTCGATCACCACGGCCTGAGCCTGTGGCGGAAGCTGGACGCCATTCTGCGAGAGGATAGCGAGCTTGCCCAGCACTTCCTGCTGCTGGTTGGGCGAGCTGGGCGCTTCGTCGACGATGATGTCGAACTTCATGCTTTCATCGCTAAACGCGCGCATCACGGTATTGAGCGCTACGAACATCTCGCGCTTCTTGCCCTCTTCGGCCTGCGCGATCTGCTGTTGAGCCTGCTGCATCTGCTGCTGCCACTGAGCGAGAGCCTGCGGATCCTGCGTCATCGGCTGCGGTGGCAGCATCAATTGCGCTTGCTGCGGGTCGAACGGATCGACCGTGACGCGAACCAAAGTTTCGGGCGGCAATGTCTTCATCAGCGCGAGTAGGGTGCGCCCCTGCTCCTCATGATAGAAGCGCTTGCTGTCGAACAGCGAGGCTTGCGTGCTGACGGCGGACTGACGGCGCTGCATTTCGAGGCTGGCTGGTTGATCGCGATCGGCCGAGCCCAACAGCTCGACATTGATGCCGGAGACGCGGCTGATGTTCTGCATCGTAAACTCAATCAGCATCACCGCGCCTTGAGGCAATGGAGGCGACGTGCGCGGCTGAATGCGGCCAGCGGATAGCGCCCCTTCCGTTACCTCGACATTCTTCTGTGGATTGCTCCAATCCTCCTCGGCCTTGCGTTGATCGGCGAAGGCGCCGCGCTCATACAACAAGCCGCCTTTCGCGTTGCTCGCCAGAATATGCACGACGGTCGCAAGGAACTTGTTGAGGATCTTCTGCGGATCCTTCAGCGCGCGAACAATGCCGTACCAGGTCTTTTTCTTCTCATCGCGCTTGGCGGTGATGAAGTTGTAGGCCCATGCTTCGAGCGGATTGACTTCGA
>Ga0207702_10003878_pt1 | contig 13473 bp, 7 predicted proteins | sample KBSCornC62_FD_184302 | JGI IMG/M metagenome (GOLD analysis project Ga0207702, IMG submission 184302) | Corn rhizosphere microbial communities from Kellogg Biological Station, Michigan, USA - KBS Corn C6-2 (SPAdes) (version 2) | ecosystem: Host-associated > Plants > Roots > Rhizosphere > Soil ...
AGCTCCAGGCCCTGCTGGTGGAGCATTTCGTGGCTATCGCCCGGCACGGTTACCAGTTCGAACGGTTCGAGGACGCCTGGTGTGCGTGGGCCGACGCCGAGGCCGCGATGGACTGGACGCAGGAGCAGCTGCCCGAGACCGTGGCCGAGCTGCTCCGGGCGGGGGCGACGTCCGCGGCCGACCACCAGGCGTTGTGCCGCTGCGCGGCGACGATCCTGGCCGCTTTCGGCGCCGCGTTCCGGGACTGGATGGACTCCAACATCGCCGCGGGCCGGCCACCGGGCGGCTTCACCGACTTCACCCCGCCCACGCCGGAGCTGTGCACCGGCATCGAGTTCGAGCCCGGCGTGGCCGAGGCGATCGGGCAGCTCTTGAGGCAGCGCTACGCGACCTACACCGAGGTGTCGTACCGCCTGCAGGTCCTGGTTCGCCGCCTCGACGAACTGCGAAACACCTACCCGCGAGCGACTCTTCACGACTGTGACGCTGGTTCCGACGTCAACCCCGTTCGGCTGGGACAGACGGCACTTGGGAGTACCTGACATGGACATCACCGAAGCCACCTATCCCGTGTTCGAGGCCAACCAGGTTCTCACCCAGGCGCCCCTGAACGACCTGGTCGAGTACCTCGACGAACAGAACCGGCTCACCCGCGCGAACCTGATCGGGATAGGCATCATCTGCGGGCTCGATGTGGAGTTCAACGGGACCAGCACGATCCGCCTGTCCAAGGGCTGCGGGATCACCTCGGAGGGGTATCTGATCCTCGAACCGGCCGATGTCGACCTGGTCGCCGTCCGGCCGTACACGCTGCCGGCCGACTACGGGTACCCCCCGTTCGTCGCGCCGACCACTCCAGCGGCGCAGTACCCGCTGTGGGAGCTGGTCGACGACGAGGACGAGCCGGGCGCCGTCCTGCTGACCGATGCGCTGCTGAACCCCGGCCAGAAGGCGGTGGTGCTCTTCCTGGAGCTGCGCCGGGACCGGCTGCGCACCTGTGCACCGAACGACTGCGACGACCGCGGCGCGCAGGTCACCGCGACCCTCCGCCGGCTGCTGGTCGACGTCGGCGACCTGGACAAGATCGTCGCGGTGGCCGACCCCTCCGGAACGTACCTCGGTGCCGATCTCACCGAGCGGCTGAACCTGCCCGATCTGCGGATGCCTCGATTCGATGTGCGGAACACCGGGCCGGTGGAGACCGCCCAGGTCCTGCGGGCATTCCAGGAGACATTCCGCACGGGCAAGCTGGCCGCCGCCACGTCGGCCGCCCTGACCGCGCTCTATCAGGCCTTCAAGCCGCTGCTCGCCGACCTGTTCCCGGCCAACCCGTTCAGCACGTTCCTGAACCGGTTCGGATTCCTCGACCTCAGCCCGGTCACGACCGGCCAGGTCCGGTTCCTGCAGTATTACTGGGACCTGTTCGACGATCTGCTGGCCGGCTACGACGAAGTGCGGTGGACGGGCGTTGACCTGTTGTGCGCCTGCTGCGCACCGGCTGGGCTCTTCCCGCGGCACCTGATGGCCGGAGTCCTGGACCCGGCGCTGCATGACAACGCCGACTACCGCCACCGGTTCGTGCGCTCGCCCGCCGCCGGTGACTGCGCCGAGCGCTCCCGTCAGGTGCGGCAGCTGTTCGCCCGGCTGGTCGCCATGCAGGCCGTCTTCCAGGAAGCGGCTCCCGGCATCGGGATCATGGCCACGCCGAGCCGTTGGGGGGACGCCCCGGTGTCACTCAAGGCGATCCCGTACTACTACGACGAGCAGGGCACCCCGCCGCTGTATGAGCTCTGGGACCCGGTGAAGACCGCACGGCGGCGAGCGAACCAGAACCTGAGTTACCGCGCCGGCGAGTTCGTTCCGACCCCACCGGCGTTCGTCACCGATCCGCTGCGCTATGACCTGGAACCGAACGGCTTCCTGCGGATCGAGGGACACCTCGGCCTCAACGTGGGGTCGGCGCTGAAGATCCTGCTGTCCCTGCGGAAGAGCTATCGGCTGCCGATCGAGGTGGTCGCACTCCGCACCGGGGCGTTCGACGAGAACGCGCCCGTCGACCTGGGCAGGGAGGAGTGCCGCTTCCGGGACCTCGAGGCCCAGTACGACGCGCTCAAGGCCGAACTCGACTGCTTCCTGGTCAAGCAGGCCGAGTACTTCTATGCGCTTCCGATTCCGGCCGTGCCCGGGGTGCCGGTGCAGATCGATGACGTGGAACTGGTCCCGACCCTCGCGCTGCTGAAGACGCGCGACCCTGAATTCCGTGCGCTGCCAGGCACTTTGGGCCACAGGATCGAGTCCGCGCTGACCTGGCGGCCCGGGCGGCCGTACCCGTGGATCATCGCGGTCCCCGGCGTTCCCGATCTGCCGGGTCAGGTGTACGCCCTGGTCGGGGTGCTGTCGGACCTGGCGTCCCTGCTCACCGACGACCTCCGCCAGCTCGACCTCACGGCCACGGCCGAGCGGTACCTCCGCCTAGTCGAGATCGCCGCCCAGATCGAGGAGATCCGGCGGTCCGGCGCCTATGATCCACCGGGCCTCTCCGACCGGCTCGACGACATCCTCTTCGGCTGCCGCCTCGACCCGCTCGAGGCGCTTGTCCGGGAGTGGACGCGCCGGCTTCGCGACGCCCAGCAGGCCCAGTTCCTGGGTCACTTCCTCGCGGCCCACCCCGGCGTGCAGCACAAGGCGGGCGTGCCGCTCGGTGGCACCTTCATCCTCGTCTACCACGGACCGGCCAAGCTGACCCGGGCCCAGGGCTTCCTCCACGGCGAGTTCGCGTTCGCCCGGCCGGACGTCTACTCCGACACGGTCGCCCAGTTGGACGAGGGCACCGTCATCGCGGACTTCTTCCTGCCGTACATCTGCGGCCCGGACTGCGCGACCGTCCAGTACCAGCTGCCGCCCGACCGGTTCCAGGTGACCACCACCACCGCCTGCACCAATGGCGACGGTGTCGCCGAGGTGAGCGTGCAGGCGGCCGGCGCGAGCGGATCGCTGTCGGTGCGGGTCGATCAGGGACCGTTCGAGCCGCTGTCCGGCCCCCTGCTGCTCGCCGCCGGGGACCACACCCTGGTCGTGCGCGACAGCACGGGCGCCGAGTCCGTGCCGGTGGGGGTCACAGTCCCGCCGCCGCTACGGATCATCGACTCGCGGGTCGAGGTCAACAATGCGGGAACCGCCTGGCAGGTGTCGTTCACCATCGACGGCGGCACGTCTCCCTACGTCGCGGACGCCGGAGCCATCGCCGGCCAGAGCTACACCAGCCCGGCCCTGCCAGTGGCCGACATTCTGACCGTCGAGATCACGGACGCCGCCGGGTGCACGGTTGCGGGCCGATTCGAATCCGGTGTCAAGCCGTGCGACCTGCCCTGCGAAGGGGACGCCATTCGCGCCGGCTACAGGTTCTGGCTGCCGGAACCACCCAAGGGATTCCCGATCAACGAATACGTCGCCGAGGTCAAGAGCTTCGTACTCACCGACGACGGCGGCACCCGCTTTGATCTCACCGCCGATGTCGCCGCCGTGGTGAGCACACCCAAACAGCTGACCAACACCACCTTCGAAAAGGCCGTGCAGCGCTGGCTCGCGGACATCAACAAGCTGGTCGCCCAGGCGGTCGGCTCCGAGCAGTGGCTGAACCTTGAGTACGAGGCCGCGGCCGGCACGTCGACCACCGGCACACTGTTCATAGACCGGCTGCAGTGTCTCGACCTCGTCTACGAACTCACCGTCTCCTTCGTGCAAGCCCAGCGGGAACATCACTTCGACCTCGGCTACAGCTCCAGCGGCACGTTCATCGCCGAGCTGGAGGCCGGCGGCGAGGCCCGGATCCCGGTCTTCACCGTGTCCACCTCGAACAAGTGCCGTCCGAATGAGGACCCGATCCCCCGGTGCGCGGGCACCGACCTGAAGGCCGAGATCGGGCGCGAGGGTGTCGACCCGGACCCGATCGTGCTCACCGCACGGACCTCCGGCGCGGACCAGCCGGCGTCCTGGTTCTGGGAGATCCAGGACGGCATCCCGCCGCTGGCCGGCGGCGACAAGGTGACGGTGAGATTCCAGCCGGTCGAGCCCATCGAGAAAACCGTGCGGCTGACGGTGTTCACCGAGGAGGGCTGCTTCGTGACGGTCGACAAGGTCATCAACATCAGGAAGCCAGGGGACTGACTCATGGGCGATCCAGCGACGGTCACCATCCGGCGGCAGGTTCTGGAGGTGGACCTGCAGGGCAGCGAGGCGGACGGGCTCGTCCTTCAGCGGCGCCTGCCCCGGGTGTGCGCCGACGTGCTGGCAGCGGCGATCGAGACGGCGCTGGGCCCGATCGACCCGGGTGACGGCTACATCTGCATCGACCGGCTGGCCATCGACGTCACGCTGGATTCCATCGCCGGACTCGACGGGCTCGACGGTGAGTTGGCCGGTGCCGTGCAGCGCGAACTCGCCGAGCACTTTCGCCGACATCCGCTGCACCCGCCAGCGTGGTCCGTCGGGGGTCTTGCTCCTGGCGGGCGACCTGCTTCTGGCGAGCGCCTTGCTCCTGGTGGCTCTGATGGACGTGCGGGTCCCGCCGGGCCAGGCGGACCTGGCGGGCTCGACGGATCCGGCGAGGTGCGGCACCGGACCAATGCCCAGACGGTTGATGCGGCCCTGGACACGTTCCTGCGCACGGGACGACTGCCTTGGTCGTTCCGCCTGCCTCCCGATCGGGCGCTTGAGGACATGGTGCAGGACGCCTGGCACGGTGCCTGGGGTCATCGCGATCCCCCGCCGGCGACCCGTGATCGGCTGCGGATGGTGCTCGCCCACCCGCACGTGCGGGAACGCCTCGCGATCCAGTTCACGCCGGGCTTCGTGATGGCCGTGCTCTGCTGTCTATCACCAAATGCGGCCGCCGTTCTCGCTGGGGTCGAGGCGGCATTGAACGACGCCGTCCCGGCCTCCCCTGCGAGCCGCTCGTTCATCCGGCAGGTCCGGGTGACCGCGATCGAGGCCGCGGTCGCTGGCCACCGTCCGCTGTCATCCTCCCTGGTCCGCTTTGCCTGGACGGCGCTGAGCCCAGCCGCTCGAGCCGATCACACCCTCGCGGCTGCACTGGAGCGCGAGTGGCCCGCCAGCACGGGGAGTGCTCCGGTTCCGGTGCAGGCGGCGGAGCCCGCGCCATCCCGGCCAGAGGCTCGGCCGGACGCCGGTGAGATCGGCGGCCTGCTCGTCGACTGCGCCGGAATCGTTCTGCTGCACCCGTTCCTGCCCCGGTTCTTCGAAGGGCTCGGCATCGCGGCCGAGTCAGAACTGATCGATCCGGGCCGGGCGGTTTGCCTTCTGCACCACCTCGCCACCGGCGATCTCATGGCGCCCGAGCACCGGGAGACGCTCGCCAAGGCCCTGTGTGGGCTGCCGCTCGAGCAGCCGGTCGAGGCCGACGTCGGACTCACCGATGCCGAGACCGCCGAGGCCACCGCGCTTCTCGAAGCAGCGATCCGGCACTGGGAGGCACTGCGCAGCACCACCCCGGACGGGCTGCGGGCCGAGTTCCTGCAGCGCCCCGGCGTGCTATCGGCCACCTCCGGCGGGGACTGGCTGCTGCGGGTCGAGACCCGCACCGCCGATATCCTGCTCGACCGGCTGCCCTGGGGGTTCTCGCCGGTCTGGCTGCCCTGGATGAGTCACCTGATGATGGTCGAGTGGCGGTAGCGCCGTGAAGACCGCCGCGACGAAGCCATCCCGATCGCACTCGGCCACCAGGTCCCGCTCGCGCGGCTTCTTCAGCGCCAGTCACAGCGATGGCTTCTTCTCGCCGGTGATGGGAAGAGCGAGCACGCGGGCCGACGTCCAGACCAAGCTCTCCGTGAGCAAGGCCGCCGACCCGCTGGAGAAGGAGGCCGACCGCACCGCCGACCAGGTGATGCGGATGCCCGACCCGGTGCAGCGAGCCGGCTCGCCCGGCCAGGGGCAGCGGGCGGCCGCTCTTTCCGCAACGCCGCCGCTGGCGCAGCGGGCCGCTATCGCTTCCACGACGCAGCTGACACAGCAGGCCGCGGCGCCCGAGCCGGTGCAGCGGTTCGGCGAGGGGACGCCGAGCGTCGCCGCCGACGCCAAGGCGGAGATTCAGCACGCCGCCACCGGAGGTCAGGCCCTGTCGAGCGACGTGCGTGCGTTCATGCAGCCGCGACTCGGCGCTGACCTCGGCGATGTCCGGGTGCACACCGACGAGTCCGCAGCGAGCCTAAGCAACCATCTGAGTGCCCGGGCTTTCACCTACCGCGACCACGTCTTCTTCGGCCGGGACCAGTACCAGCCCGGAAGCACCGAAGGCCGGCACCTGCTCGCCCACGAACTCACGCACACGATCCAGCAGGGCGCCACCGTGCAGCGCAAAACGGGGCCGTCCACGCCGAAGGTGCAACGCCCGCCACTGGTGCAGCGCGCCGAGGCGCCCCCGCAGGTCGCGTCCGGCCCGACCCCCGCGGTGCAGCGCCTCAGCATCCAGGACGCGCTGGACTACTTCGCCGACAAGGCCAACTACATTCCCGGCTTCCGGATGCTGACGCTGGTGATCGGGTTTAACCCGGTCAATCTGCGCCGCACCGACCGGACCGCTGCGAACTTCCTGCGCGCGCTGATCGAACTCGTGCCCGGCGGCGCGCTGATCATTCGCGTGCTCGACACCCACGGCGTGATCAACAAGGCCGCCGACTGGGTCGAAGGGAAGGTCGCCACGCTGGGCGACATCGGCAGCGAGATCACCGGCGGTCTCAAGCGCTTCATCGACTCCCTCAGCTGGACCGACATCTTCCACCTGGGCGATGTGTGGGATCGCGCAAAGCGGATCTTCAGCGACCCGATCGGCCGCCTGATCTCCTTCGGGAGTGGCGTCGTCACGGAGTTGCTCAGCCTGGTCAAGCAGGCGATCCTGCGTCCGCTCGCCGCGCTCGCCGCGGGCACCCGCGGCTACGACCTCCTGAAGGCGGTCCTCGCCCAAGACCCGATTACCGGCGAACCCTACCCGCGCACCGCTGAGACCCTCATCGGTGGGTTCATGAAGCTCATCGGCCAGGAGGAGGTGTGGGAGAACCTCAAGCGCGGCAAGGCGGTGCAGCGGGCATGGGCGTGGTTCCAGGGTGCGCTGTCGGGCCTGATGGCGTTCGTGATGTCGATCCCGGGACGAATCATCGAGACGCTGCGTTCGCTCACCTTCGCGGACGTCGTGACCGTGGTCGGCGCGTTCACGAAGGTCGGTCGCGCGTTCCTCGACCTGGCCGCGCAGTTCGGATCGTGGGCGCTCAAGCAGGTGCTCAGCCTGCTGGAGATCCTCGTCGCGGTCGTGGCACCGGGCGTGATGCCGTACATCGCGAAGGCAAAGGCCGCCTTCCAGACCATCGTCAAGGATCCGGTGGGCTTCGTCGGCAACCTTGTCCGCGGCGGGAAGCTGGGGTTCCAGAAGTTCGCCGACAACATCCTCGAGCACCTGAAGACCGCCCTGATCAGGTGGTTGGCCGGCCCGCTCGCCGAGGCCGGGGTCTACATCCCGAAGTCGTTCAGCCTGCTGGAGATCGTCAAGCTCGTGCTGTCGGTGCTCGGTCTGACCTGGACGAATATCCGCAGCAAACTGGTCAAGATCATTCCCGAGCCGGTGCTTCAGGCGCTGGAGAAGACCGCATCCATCCTTGTGACCCTGGTGACCCAAGGGCCAGCTGCGGCCTGGGACCAGATCGTCGCCGAACTCACCGAGCTGAAGGATCAGCTGATCGGCCAGGTCACGCAGATGATCCAGATGGAGGTGGTGAAAGCTGCCGTCACCAAGCTGGTGATGATGCTCAACCCCGCCGGGGCCGTCGTCCAGGCGATCATGGCGATCTGGAATACGGTGTCGTTCTTCATCGAGAAGATCAACCAGATCGGTGCTGTCGTGGCGTCGTTCATCGACTCCATCTCGGCGATCGCCTCCGGTCAGGTCGAGAACGCGGCCAAGAAAGTCGAACAGACCATGGCCAGCACTCTGGTCGTCATCATCGGGTTCCTCGCCAAGTTCGCCGGGCTGGGTGGGATCCCCGCCAAGCTCGTCGGCATCGTCAAGAAGATCCGCGCCCCAATCGACAAGGCCCTGGACAAGATCGTCGACTGGCTCGGCAAGATTCTCGACAAACTGGTGAGCAAGGCCAAGAACACCGTCAAGAAGCTGCTCGAGTGGTGGCGCAAGAAGGTGCCAATCACTGGTGGCGACGAGCCGCACACCCTGACGTTCAAGGGAGAGAATAAGTCCGCCAAGCTGGTCGTGCAGTCCGCTCCGGAGAAGCCCTCGACGTTCCTTCGGAGGGAGGCCAAGGAAGCCAAGGTGGGCGCGAAGGCTGACCAGCCGATCGCGGAGACGGTGGCCTCGGAGGCTCAGTTAGACAAGCTCCAAGGCGAACTCGCCGCCTTCGACGACAACGTGGCCGCAGCAGCCACCGGACCCGACCGGGCGAAGGCGGATGCCAAGTCCGCGGAGCTCGACCAGAAGCTTTCGGCTCTGTCCGCGATCATCAGCGCGGCGCTTGCCGAGTGGGGCTCAGATGGCGTTGTCTCCGACTTCGTGGTGGAGCGTTCGGAGGGTTTCACAGTCTCGCAGAAGAAGAAGATCGCGGATGAGTACAGGGCACAGAGATCACGGATCGAGGCGAAGCCGCCTGCCCAAAGAAGCGACCTCGAGAAGAAGTTCCTTGCCGAGGACCACCTGGTGAAAGACTCGAAGGGCAGGCCCATCAGCGTTGCCGAGGACGTCGATCGGCGGCACGTCGTCTCGTCCAGCGACATGGCCACCCACTACGGAGCGTTCCTCTCGAAGAAGAAGGTGTCGGAGGCGAAGTTGCTACTCGAACAACGCGGCTCCATACCGGAAGCGCGTGTGTCGGTGACATCCAAGTCGAAGAAGAAGGTCGATTTCGGAGCGATCGTGGATGGGGCCAAAGCTCGTTACAAGAGATTCTTCGGCTACGCCAAGAATATTTTCCTAGGGAACAGTTCCGAGAATCGATCGATCCAGGAACACCTCGACGCGGGACATCCCGAGATGGCAGACGCGGCGCTGGACGACCATGTCGCACGGATAAAGCGCGGATGGGCGCTCGACCCGTCCATGCCGATCACGCCGGTGAAGAAGGTCTAGATGAACGCAGCCGACCTCGGCCACGCTGTCTCATTTCTCAGGCTGCGCGTCGACCGCCAGTTCCACCACCATGTGGAGGGCTCGGCCGGCCGTCAGTCACCGGACGATCAGGTCGATGTGGCAAGCCTTCTCGAACCCGGCTTGGGTCGGAGGCCCTCATGTTACGAAGCAGTCCTGGTTCTCCTGACTCTCGTTCCACACCTCCGGCCCGACTTCTTCGGACGGCTCATCGCAGATCATCTTCCCGAGGGCGGTGACCTGCCGGAGTTCGGCGGCGTACGCGGCGAGCACCACCGGGGTGTGCTGCCGACGGGGGAGACCGCCCAGTTTGTCCTCGCCGGCAATGATCTCGAGGGCCGGATCGAGGTGCAACGACTGCTGTCCAACGACTATTGGCTCACGCGCGAGCATGTCCTTTGGCTCGACCCGGTGCCGGAGGGCGAGCCGGTGATGAGCGGGCGGCTGGTGCTCTCCCCCGAGATCGTCGAGCGGCTGACTTCCGGCACGGTCAGCCTCCCCCGCTTCAGCACCGACTTCCCTGCCGAGCACATCGAGACCGAACTCGACTGGGACGACGCCGTCCTGCACCCGGACACCCTGCGTCAGATCACTGAGATCGAACACTGGGTGCGGTTCAACGAGACGCTGATGGGGTCGTGGGGGATGCGGAAGCGGGTGAAGCCGGGCTATCGGGCGCTGTTCCACGGCCCGCCCGGCACGGGAAAGACGCTCACGGCAACGCTTCTGGGCAAGCACACCGACCGGCTGGTGTTCCGGATCGACCTGTCGCGGGTGGTGTCGAAGTACATCGGTGAGACCGAGAAGAACCTGGCGAGGCTCTTCGACCGGGCCGAGCACAAGAACTGGATACTCTTCTTCGACGAAGCGGATGCCCTGTTCGGCAAACGCACCGAGATCCGCGACGCACACGACAAGTACGCCAATCAGGAGGTCGCCTATCTGCTCCAGCGGATCGAGAACCACCCCGGGCTGGTGATCCTGGCGACCAACCAGCGCGGCAACATCGACGAGGCGTTCCTCCGCCGCTTCCAGGCCGTGATCCACTTCCCCATGCCCAAGGCCGAGGACCGCCGCGACCTCTGGCGGCGCATGTTTCCCGCCCAGATCGACGTTGCCGACGACGTCGACTGGCGCGACATCTCCAGCCGATTCGTGCTGACCGGCGCGGGGATCGTCAACGTCGCACATTTCTGCGCGATCGAAACACTCGCCCGCGCGACAACGACGGTGGACCGCGCATTCCTGGAGTCGGCGATCGTCCGCGAACTGATCAAGGAGGGAAAGGTGGTGTGAGCAACTCAGCGGCCCTGCCGGTGTCCCGGACGTCGCTGAGCCTCGGCATCACGATCAGGCGTGAGTCGCCGGTCCGACTAGGTTAGCGGCAGCACCAACGGGACGCTCAGCTTCGCGGTCGGCGAGGCCGATCGGTTATCGGCCAAGATGACCTCGGCATCGGAAAATCTGATCGTCAGCGCTCTGCCGTCCGGTGCGATGCTCGCATCGCTCGTCTTGCTGACGGTGACCTGACCGAAGCGCACCGGGCCCGTAGCGGGCGGATCCTGGGAAGTTGATTTCGCACTTGGCGGCAGCCTTCCGCTGACCACCGGCGTCGTGTTCGGCCTCGAGGATGCTGACCGCGAATCGGATCGAGCGGGGGATGCTCTCCGCGAAGGAGTTGATCTCATCGAAGGACGGGATGCCGTGGTGAAGTTCGTCGAAGGGTTGGATAGGGGTGTGGGGCTCGGAAACCTTGATCGTGGCGTTGACCTGGGCTTCAGCACTGCGCCAGCATCCCACCCGTGCTCTTGTCCGTCGTCTATCTGCTGGTCCGTCGGCTGCTGGAACTGGCAGTCCTCCTCGGCCGGTCGGAGGCGAGCAAGGAGATCGAGATTCTGGTGCTGCGGCACGAGCTGACGGTGCTGCGTCGGCAGGTACCTCGGGCCCGGCACCAGCGGCGGGATCAGCTGCTGTTGGCCGCGTTGTCTCGAGTGCTGCGGCGGTCCCAGTGGGCGGTGTTCGCCGTGACGCCGCAGACGCTGCTGCGCTGGCACCGCGACCTGGTCAGCCGCCGCTGGACCTACCCCAGCCGCCGGCCCGGACGGCCGCCGACCGCCAGGACGATCCGGGAGCTGGTGCTGCGGCTGGCCAGGGACAACCCGAGTTGGGGACACCGGCGGATCCAGGGCGAGTTGATCGGGCTGGGCCACCCGGTCGCGGCCAGCACAGTCTGGGAGATCCTGCGCCGTGCCGGGGTCGACCCGGCGCCGCAGCGGGACGGGCCGAGCTGGCGGCAATTCCTCACCGCCCAAGCCCACGGGATCATCGCGTGTGACTTCCTCACCGTCGAGACAGTGCTGCTGCGCCGCCTCTACGTGCTGATCTTCGTGGAGTTGGCCGACCGGAGAGTGCACCTTGCCGGCGTGACCGCCCATCCGACCGGCGAGTGGGTGAGCCAGCAGGCCCGCAACCTGCTCCTCGACCTAGAGGAGCGAGCGGCCAGCCTGCACTACCTCATCCGCGACCGGGACGCCAAGTACACCGCAGCGTTCGACGCCGTCTTCGCGGCCGCGAACATCCAGATCATCACGACACCACCGCAAGCGCCGCGCGCGAACGCAGTGTGCGAGCGGATGATCGGCACGCTCCGCCGCGAGCTGCTCGACCGAATCCTCATCGTCAACCAGGCGCAGCTGCGGCGAATGCTGCACGAGTACCTCATCCACTACAACGGGCACCGGCCCCATCGCAGCTTGGGGCAGCGACCACCGAACCACCGGGGCTCGGTCCCGCCGCCCGGCGAGGCATCCATACGGCGCACCCAGATCCTCGGCGGGCTGGCCAACGAGTACCACCACGCCGCATGACCGCCGCGCCAAGCTGCGAACAAGAGGCCTGCTCAGAGCCAGGACACAGTTTCCGAGCCCCACACGCTGGTTACGACGAACGGGCGAGCACGCATGGCCACACCGCGTAGAGCCGCCATCGCCACGCAACGCCAGGTCCTCTAGGCGTATGCCTCTCCGCCTCAGAACGTGAGGGTGCCCGAACCGGAGACGGCGTCGCGCTCATGCTTGGGCGGCAGGTCCATGGTGCAGCTGCCGTCCGAGTTGCGTTGCTCCAGACCGCTGCCGTCGACCCGGCCGTGCGGTTGGGCCATCACAGGACTCCAGGCGGGCACTTGCCGACCCGCGGATCCCGCGCTCGCACTGGTGTGCCGTGACCGGAGGAACAGGGTCGCCGCAGAAGCGAGACCCACACCGGTGCCCGTAGCAGTCCGGCTTCCGAATGATCGATCAGGTGTCGATGGTGGCGGCGGCCGCGAGGATGGCATCGATCGTGTCCTGGGGGTGGGACACCATCGAGACGTGGGAGGCAGCCACCTCGGTGACGGTGGCGCCGGCCCGTGCGGCCATGCGGCGCTGGGCGTCCGGCGGGATGATCCGGTCTTCGGTACCGATCACCGCCCAGCTCGGGAGTGTCTTCCAGGCCGAGGTCATCGACCCGGTGGTGTTCGCGGCCAGGGTGAGCGGCCGCTGCCCGGCGGCGATCAGCCAGCGGTCGGCCTCCGGCAGGTCCTGCGCGAAGGACTGGTGCACCGTGTCGGGCTTGAGGAACGCGTCGGCGTCGCCCTCGGGTGCGCCCGGATAGCCGACGATGTCGAGGACCGTGGTCGGGTCGGGTACGTCGAGCGCGGACCCGGACCCGCCGAGGACCTGGAAGGTCGTCTCGCCGTCGTCGGGCATGAACGCGTCGACGTAGACCAGCGCCCGCACGTCACCGCCGCCGGTCGCGGCATTGGTGATGACGAAGCCGCCGTACGAATGACCGACGAGCACCACCGGGCCGGTGGTGCGCTGGGCCAGGAACGACGCGACGTATGCGGCGTCCGTGCCGACGCCGCGCAGCAGGTTCGGTGGTGCCAGAACGGTGAAGTCCTGGCCCTGCAGAGCAGCGGCGACGGCGTTCCAACTGGACGCGTCCGCCCACGCTCCGTGGACGAGGACGATCGTGGGCTTCGGCATGTCCGCCTCCCATCAGGGCCGTCCCCGAGTCGCGGCCCTCTGGCCGAGAAATCTAGAGACCCGGTCCCGAACCCACCAGACTCCACGATCACCAGAACCCACTGTTCCGGCGAAGTTCTCGTCGGAACCCCGACACAGCCGTGCTCCCGGGCAGGAAGTCGAGCCGGTCGACTTCCTATGTGCGTAGGCAATCGCCTGGCGTCCTCGAACGGCATCGGCGCCTCAGTCCAGAACACCCCGATCCCACTGCACGGCCGGCGCCCCGTCCCGGCACCGGATCCGACGTCC
>Ga0207702_10003880_pt1 | contig 13469 bp, 13 predicted proteins | sample KBSCornC62_FD_184302 | JGI IMG/M metagenome (GOLD analysis project Ga0207702, IMG submission 184302) | Corn rhizosphere microbial communities from Kellogg Biological Station, Michigan, USA - KBS Corn C6-2 (SPAdes) (version 2) | ecosystem: Host-associated > Plants > Roots > Rhizosphere > Soil ...
AAGAAGGTCTTACTCAACTAGAGAGATTGGTCAAGATTGTCGTGGAGGATAGACCCTAATGGGTTATATCTCGTTTCCAATCGAATCCAATCCTGTTGCTATAGCTCAGGACACGTATGCGTACATTAAGCGGCGCTCACCAGCCTGGGTTGAATATGACGGAAATCTCGATACATGGCTGATTCAGATACTCGCTAGCCAAGCTAGTGATCTGAGGATTCTAGCTAGTGACGTACCTGACGCGATTTTCCGCTATTTCGGTGCCACCGTACTAGCACTGCCTCCACTCCCAGCTACTCAAGCAATCACTCATTCTACATGGACAGCGATTGATACGGATGGGCATTTGATTCCCGCAGGTACTCTGGTGGCTATTCCAGATAGCAGCGGAACTCTCCGGGGATTCTCCGTTATGCAGGACGTATCTATTCTGCCTGGTCTCTCGATTACCAACGAAGGCGAGGTAGCTCTACTAGCCACAGAAGCAGGCCAGCTTAGTACGGATATCGGTCATGCGGGTCTGGAAGTTGAGTTGGTTGAAACATTCGATTTCGTGGATTCGGTGGTTCTGACTGAAACCGCCGCTGGTGGTACTGACGCAGAAACCGTTTCAGACTACATGAATCGGCTGTCCGACTATATGCGGAATCTCTCGACTCGTCCGATTCTCGCAGAGGATTATGCAAGACTGGCTAATCAGCAGCCCGGAGTTTTTCGCGCTGTTGCGCTAGACGGATACGATCCCAACAACGACACTTACTTCAATGACCGCATGGTAACGATTGTGGGCATCGACCAATTTGGTTTGGATCTTCCCGATGAAGTGAAAAGCGATCTGGATACGATGCTTCAATCAATGAGAGAGATCAATTTCCTGATTTACGTCATTGATCCTTCTCGCACAGTTATCGACGTTAGTTTCGAAGTTGCGGTTATCCAAAACTTCTCGACTAGCTTCGTAGAGGCGAGTTGCATCACTGCTGTCACTAACTACCTGTCTCCGCAGAATTGGGGATTCGATAGGTCTGTCACTACGACAGGAGCAACCAGAACTTGGGTCGATACGCAGTTCGTCTACTACAACGAGGTTCTGTCGGTACTGAGCAACGTAGATGGTGTGGATCATGTTGTCAATATGACGATGGGTAGACAAGGTGATCCTCTGACTAAGCAGGACATATCTCTTGACCTTCCTGCGGCTCTCACAGAACCGGGGACTATTGATGGGTTCGCGTCATAGCTAACGAATACGGATCAGGTACTTATGGTGGTGGGCCTTACGGCGTAGGTGACGGCGGTGGCGCAGGAGCCTATGGTGCAGGAACTTATGGTTCTGGCCCATATGGTGTAGGCTCAATCGTCAACACCGTTAGTGCCGATATCGTCGCCGTATACAATGTCAAGGTCAATGTTGCTAGCAATCTCACACCCGTCTATAACGTACTTACTGGCACGACCGTATTCACAGTTGGCCAGAACATCGGTGTCACCTACAACGTCATAGGTCGTATTGATCGTGATCTAACAGTAATATACAACGTAGGTGATGTTGATCTCACACCACTCAGCTTATCAACTAGGGTAGTAGAGGAATATGATCCCGAACGTCTAGCTAGTTTTGCCGCACGTGTGATGGGTTTGCTCGATCCCGTCGTACTCGGAAGCACAGACCTGAACCACTACGTAGGAGGTATTGGAGAGCTATTCCAAGAAATCGAAGATTACGCTGCAAACACAGAAACTGATGTAGGCTGGTCGCCTCTGCTGGACGTGGATCGTATCCCAACTAAGGGGCTTGACTGGCTAGCGCAGTTTGTGGGTGTTCAGCTAGACCACGATGCCACCGATGATGATTTGCGTCAGCAGATCCGTGGTCATGATAGATGGGGTAGAGGTACAGCACTATCTATCATTGGTGAAGCCAGTCATTGGGTTCCAGAAGGTTCTCAGCTGTATATGTCTGAGAGGAACTCAAATCCTTGGCATGTCACTTTCATCATGGTCGATCAGCCAACGACGTCACAGACGTATGGTGACGTTTACGATCTGCATGACAGCTACCACAAGGTTCGCGCTTATTACAGCAGCTACCAACCCCTGTACCAGGGTATTCGTGGAGATTGGGAGAAGGTAAAAGAGAGTCTTGAAGCTAATAAGCCGGCGGGTATTCAGTATACGTATATTACCACGCTAACGACGATTTACATGGCGATCTATATGCTGACCGCCAGCTATCAGGCTATCTACGATACCTACTTGACTTACCAAGCATTGATGACAGTCCCGTTTCCGGATATCACTCTGGATATTCCTGTCTATCGTCAGCTGGTTTCTACCCGCTACTACAGGAACATCTACAATCAGTTCCAAATGTACGAGGACGTTCGTGATTCCTTCGTTCAGTATTAAGGAGGGTAGGAATGCAGACAAGCTCTAGGCGCGGTATTCAGTTTCCGAGTCTTGACAGATCAGATAGACCGGATATTCCGCAGCATATCAAGTATCTAGTTGATGCGCTAGAAGCAGATTACTCGGGTAGTATGGGGTCGTTGGCGAGTAGACCAGCTAACCCTGGTTACCCGCGGTTTTTCTGGTTCGCAACTGATACCAGGATTATGTCCTTTTGGGATGGTTCCTCATGGACAGACATTGGTTCGGCAGACATTATCGGTAAGTCCTCGATTAATGCTAAGGGCGATCTTATCGCAGGACTCGCAGATAACGTCCCTGGTATCGTTTCTGTAGGCCCCAACGGTCAGATCGTAATTGCAGACAACACTCAGCCTGCTGGTATCAAATGGGGACTAAACCAAGTTCTCGATCTTATTGCTGCTAAGGGTGATTTGCTTGTAGGTACTGGCCCTGATGCTCTCGGCCGTATGGCTATAGGCCCGAATGGTTCCACGGTAATTGCCGACTCTGCTCAGACCTTGGGTGTTAAATGGGGAGTTCCTGTTACGCCTCCATTCTTCTCAGAAGTCACGGCTGACTTCCCGTTGACTCTAGCAAACACTGATTATGATCCCACAGGTCTTTCTATTGTAGTAGGCCCAGGCGTTTATCTTGTTACAGCGATCCTCACTACGACTCGTGGCGCTAACGCAGCTACCATGACTGCGAAGATTTGGGATGGTACCACGACATTCGGTGGAGGCAGTGTAACTTCCACAGGAAACAACGGTGATACTTGTCAGCTGTTCGCTCAGGGTATGGCCGGAAGTATTGCATCTCCCCTTACAGCAGGCTCCACCACAATCAGCGTTAGAGTTCGCGCTACTGCCACTTCTCAGATTGTTAAGGCCGCAGCCACAGCTAACAGCGTAGGAAATCACAACAGCAGTATCATGGCGATTCAGGTGGCATAATGGCACAGTATGATGTACCACTGAGACTCGTTACCCCGCATATGCGCGGAAAGAAAGTAGAGGATGCTCAGTGGCTTATGAAGGGCAATAATCCTTTCACTGGACTTGCCACCTATAAGGATGGAGAGCTAGATGGGGATTATGGGCCTTTGTCAGCGCAAGCAACGAAGCGGACAAAGTACTGGCTAGGTTATGCCACGAGAGAAATTGACACGAACTTCGGTCAGACGATTTACGAGTATCTGCTAGGCAAGCTGAAGTTGCCTGCCAACAGAGCCAATCTCCGCAAGAGGCGCATGGCTGCACAAGAAAGAACTGATACACCAGGATTGAGAGCTTTTGCGGAAGCGACCAAACATATCGGTTACAAGGAAGAACCAACGCACGGCAGGAATGACAACAAATTCGGTCGTTGGTACGGTTGGAATTGGGTCGCATGGTGTGCAATTTTCGAGAGCTATTGCTTCGCGCACTCAGGTTGGCAGAAATACCACTACGCATCCGTAGAGCAAATCTATTGGGATGCGAGAGCAAACAAGAATAACCTGTATATCGTGCGTACTCCGAAGCGTGGAGACATTGTCGGTTATCACTTGCATGGAGACAATTACGCGCATACAGCATTCTTCGATGAAATGGTGAATAGCAGCACGTTGCGCGACCTTGGCGGAAACACCGGCCCACAGGATATGTCCAATGGTGGGATGGTAATGAAGCAAGATCGGTCAACGAGCATAGTTCGGTATTACGCAAGAGTAGTGAGATAAAGGAGGCAGAATGAAAACAAGCCGCTCCCTGTGGGGGTTTTCAGATCGAGAACTCGCCAAGATGGTTGTGCAGGGTTTGGTGTATGAGCAGGATGGGTGGCTTCTACCGTCTGTAAGTGGCGAGGCTGCTGTGCCGATTTGGCGTATTAGTGGTGGTGCTGCTAACACCGATCCTAACCTAGCTTTGGGTGGTGTTATGAGTACGTCCACTGTTGCTGGTAGTAATCTTTTCGACAACGTCACTGGCGATGAATCGGCTGCCGGCGATATCGAGTATCGAGGTGTCTATGTCTTGAATAATGGCAACGTCGATTTGCAGAGTGCATTCGTATGGGTTCAGGTTAATACGCCTGACCCCGACACGACTGTAGCTATGGGCCTCGCTGGTGCTGGTCTTAATGCTACTATGGCGACTATTGCTAACGAGAATACCGCGCCCGCTGATGGTGCTGCGTTCACTAGTCCGTCTACGAAAGCTACTGGCTTGAGTATTGGTACTCTTGCTGCTGGACAGCGTTATGGAGTTTGGATACGTAGGACTGTTAACGCTGGCGCCGCTGCATTCAACAATGATACCTTTACGCTTCGAGTGGAAGGAGATACTGCTGCATGAGTGATCTCTCCCAAAAGATCAAAGACGCCAACACCCTTGTCCAGACAGACGTTTCTGGCGGTGTCGCAGACAGTGTAGAGAAATTTGCACAGGCTACAACCGATTGGATTCTGAAGCAAGATCCTGCGACCACGCCTACACCTATTCCTCCGACTCCCACACCCACGCCTAAACTAATGAAGTACGGTGTTTGTCCTGGTGCGTCATCTCATCAGTGGTCGGATGCTGACCACGCTTGGTATACAGCTGCAATGAGAGACTTGGCGCAGGGTAAGCCTTTCTACGTTCGTGTAATTGCCGGTGATAATGCTGCTACGAACAGGGACGTGGATAAATTCAACGCAGCAGGGCTGACCACGATGCTCGTTCTGTATGGAACGACTGGCCCAACCGCACCTACTGCGATGCCTAAGACGCTTGCAGCAAGATATAAAGGCATGAAGGTTATCTACGAAGGGATCAACGAGCCGGATATTAACGGTTGGACTGCTAATCCACTTGCCGATTTTCAGAAGGCTATGTATGGCTACGTCAAAGAGGGCGATCCGAATGCTCTCTGTGGTAGCCCCGGTTTGTGGAAAGGTAATCCTAATGGTTATGCGCAGTGGGTAACATTCCCGAGAGCACTTGCTGCGCGGGCGAAGGGCTATTTCGATTTCTTCGCAACTCACTGCGGTTACGATGATCCTACTATCACCGCAGCTAGTGCGGCGTCGTGGAACTATTATCACTGGAATTTCAAGAAGTACGGCACAGTAGCGGCAGGAGGTACTACAGAAGAAATCCTCGCTGCCGCTGGTATCAACGTACCGATTATGTCCAGTGAAGGTGGCGGTGGTGGTACTGAGCAAAACTATCTGGACAAGGTAACGAAGATTCTGAATTCTGCCAAGAACGGCCCGCTTGCTTCGTGTTGTGTTTACACAATCGAAGCAGATGTTCCTGGCTATCAGGTTCTTATCCGTCCAGACAAATCACTGACACCGGCATACAATTCGTTCAAGCAATTTATGGCGGGAGTGTGATATGCCCAAGGATAAAGAAGCAATGAAGCGTGCAGAGGAAATGAAGAAGATTCGTGATAAGGCAGAGAAAGATCATCCCGACTCTGTTTCAGCCACACCGACTATGGTAAAGTTGATTGAATGGGCAGAGTCAGACACTGACGAAGATCCGCCCAAATAGAAGGAGGGTAGATGCCATTACTTCCAACTCAGGGCGGTAGTCCAGGTACCTGGGGTACTGAAGTAAACAACTATCTGTTGCTAGAACATAATACAGATGGTACTCATAAGTTCCCCATAACGCTTCAAGTCAAGGCGTTCGATGATGCGTCAGTTGTTACGACTGGTGATGGTTCGGTCTACATTGTGATTCCTGCGAATCTCAATGGTCGGAACCTTACTGCGGCTCATGCGTATGTATCTACCGTATCTACGTCAGCTACTCCTACTGTTCAGCTTAGGAGAGTACGCGCTGGTACGCCGGTAGATATGCTTTCAACGAAGATCACCATTGACGCCAACGAAGTCTCGTCCTACACGGCTGCCGCACCACCTGTGATTAACGTGGCTAATGATGATGTTGCGACTGGTGATGTAATTGGTGTTGATGTAGATTTGGCTGGAACTGGAGCCAAGGGTCTTGGTGTCATTCTAACCTTCCAGTAAACATGGATACCAAATTCCCACGGTTCGGATTTTCTCTAGACGCTAATGTAGCGTTTACGACCGCTGTAAATAGGCAGTTTGAATTGGATCAAATCAGGGCTGTCGGCGGTCAGATCGTTCGTATTGGTATCTCAGCTGGACAATTCGGTGTCGTAGATCCCATAGTGGATGACGCGCTCGCACGAGGTATGGAGACTATGCTTTGTCTCTATGGGACTACGGCACCTAGAGCGGTAGACACACTAGGCCATGACGTTGCCGTACATTACGGTAACAAGATTCGGTACTATGAAGTTGCGAATGAGCCTGATATCAATGGTTGGGGCGCAGATCAATATGCTGACTTCGTTGCGGGTACGTCCGATAGTGTCAAGAGTGGAAACCCTGATGCGAAGGTAATTGCTGGCGCTCTATGGAAAGGCGCAGGATTGGGTACTCCCACTGATCCTCAGCATTTCGTTACTTCACTATGTACTCGAGCTTCTGGTAAGTTTGATGTTGTTAGCGCGCATTTGTATGATAATCCGCTAGCTAGACAAAACTGGAATATCTGGGATTACATGCTTTATTGGGGAGGTACAGGCTATTGCGATAATGGCGCCAATGGTGGAAATGCTCGCCAGATCATGAATGCTTCTGGCGCGGCTGGTGTTCCTATTATCGCTACAGAAGGTGGTGGTGCTCTTACCGCATATACAGAGGCGCAGAAGGCTACATGGATTACAAGTGGAATAGATCAAGTAGCTGCTGGCCAGATTCATATGTATATGGTGTACGAGATGGTTCGCCATTCTCCGTCAGGCTATTCTGTTCTGGACGCAAGCAACGTACAACAGCCGGGTTATACTGCATTCCAGACTGGAACAGCAAAGTATAGATTCAAGAGATCATCGGTGATGTAATGGAAGTCGCTCCCGACGAAATGATGTGTGTTTGGCATGATCCTCGAACTGGTATTTTCGAGTGGATTTGCGGGCCACAAATAGCTCGGGAGCTTCTCAATGGTGGTATGAAGAAGATCAATGGTAAGCCAGTTCGCGTAGAAGTGGTCGATGTATGGCCCCAAATGAAGGGTATTCAAGTTAGGGCCACAACGACGATAGGAGAGAGAATAGATGTTGCTATCTGAATCACCTGGTACGATCGTATTGCCTACGTCTGAGATTGGTAGGTATACGATGTTCCTAGTATCGCTCGCAGCGACACAGCAGCCTGTGGGGACTCACTTGTCTGTTCGCGCATCTGCGAATGTAACTGAAAATCTGAATTCCGCCATTCGAGAGCTTCGCGACGAAGATCAATGGTTGTGGATTCTTGGTGATGACCACACTTGGCAGAACGATTGTTGTATGCGACTATTGCAGATTATGGATGACAATGACGAGGTTGACGTTCTAGTTCCTCTAGTCTGTAAACGGTCAGCTCCCTGGCTCGCTGTTGTTTTCCATGATGATGGTTTTTACGATGATGGTATGCACAGATGGAGACACTTCGATTGGGACGAGATTCCCGATAGTGGCATCTTTAGGATAGACGCTGCTGGTTCTGCTGGTATGCTCATTCGGCGTGAAGTACTAGATACGATAGGAGAGCCTTGGTTCCTATCTAGTAGCGGTGCTGTGTTGAATGAAGACGTTATGTTCTGTCAGCGTGCCCGCGACGAAGGTTTCGCGGTTTTCGCAACTGCCGACGTTACTATGGGGCATCTCGGTATCTTCAATGTTCGTCCTTTGCAGCGTGATGGGCATTGGGGTGCTTTGACTGAATTCACCACACCAGAAGAACAGTTCAAGCATATCTTCATGCCTCCGGAACTTCTCAAATGATTAACGGACACCCAACTATAGAGCTTAATCATTCGAGTGGTCCCCCAACTCTAATCACGGTTTGTGCCAATTGCGGGGAAGTGAGGACAATATTGTTTCTGACTAAAGACAGATGGTTCTGTACGAAATGTAGGACTGAAGGCGTCACTGCACCTAATCTCTATCCCGTCTCTTAACTGGAGGAACAATGGCTGAGATTTTCCCGAACGAAGGTCTTGACCTGATTTACGGTCTTGCGCCTAAAGGTGGTACTGGCCCTGCTAACACTTGGCTTGGTCTGTTCACTGCTTACACAGCTTCCACTGTGGGCACTTCAGCCGCAGTAATCGCTTCATGGACAGAAGTGGCTAACGCAGGCGCATACGTGCGTCAGACTATTTCTTCGGCTTCTTGGGGCACTGTTGGTACTACGCAGTCTGGTCGTGGTTCGGGTGCTGCGCAGGTTACGTTCGCAACCGCCACAGCAGTATGGGGAACTGTCAACGGATTCATCATTACCAACTCTGCTACTCAGGGCGCTGGTTCGGTTTGGGAAGCTGCCAACTTCGATGATGTTACGGCAGTTACCATAAACACAAACGATGTAATCAAGGTTACGCCTAGCTGGATCTTCACCGGGTAAATTGTCTCGTATTTTCACTAGTGGGTTTGAGTCTGGCATCAGTGGAGCGACAACTGCCACTGCTGACACTCCGTTAGGCGGTGGTGGCACTGTTACTCGTGATACAACTGTACAGCGTACAGGGACAGGATGTGCGAAATGTGATTCGACTGGAAGTAATATCAATTCCTTTGTCTCTGTCGCAACGCTAGTCGCTTCGACAACGTTTTACTCTCGTGCTTATATTCGGCTTCCAGCATTACCAGCAACTGATGCTAGAATCTTCGGAGAGTCTTCTGGAGGATTCACCTTTTCGGTAGTTCTTACAACCGGCGGGAAATTACAACTCTGGAACGACCTTACAGGGACACAAATTGGATCTGATTCCGCAGCCACAATAGCAATTAACACTTACTATCGAGTCGAAGTAAGAGTTGTAGTTAACGCTAGCACACAGGCCACTGATCTAGAGCTTCGTCTCGATGGAGCAACTGTTGCAACTGTATCAGGACTAACAACTAGTGTTTCAGGTGCCCTGATACTTGGTTTTGGTTGGACTCCTGGTGCCAAAGTGCCAGGAGCAAATAAGATAATTTATCTCGATGACGTTGCTGTAAATACTGGTGCTGGTAGCGTGAACAATACTTGGTGTGGCGCTGGTGCTGTGATTATGCTTTTGCCAACCGCCGACAGTGCAGTTGGAACCAACTGGACAAGAGGTAACGGTACAGTAATTTCTGGTGGTAATGGTTTTCAATCAGTGGACAACGTACCTCCGGTCGGTATTGCTGATTTGGGAGGTGCTGGTGCTGATACAGGTCAGCTTCGCAATGCGGGCTCAAATGCGAACTCTAACTACGACGCAACAATGCAAACGTACACAGCAGGTGGTGTTCCGACTGGAGCGACAATCAATGCAGTAATCCCCTGGGCCGTTACTGGTGCTCCTGTTGTCACTGCGGCGAAATTGGGTACACTTGGTGTTGTTTCAAATCCAATAATTGCAAATGTTAACCTTGGCCCCGGTGGTACTTCTGGTGCGTTCTGGTCGGGCGGTGCAGCAGGTACATGGCCTACAGGATGGAAAGCCTCACCAGGAACAGTTACCGAAGCTCCATCAGTTACACTTGGTACCGCTCCGGTAATGCGTGTAACGCAAGTCACGTCTTCGACCAGAATCGCGATAGTTTGCTTTATGGGTATGTACGTAGATTTCACACCTTTGGGCACTACTTATACAAAGGCCGGATTCGCAAAAGAAGGCGCATAAGTGCCAAGAGCATCAGGCTTTAAGAACACTATTCTAAACAAGACCGGCGGGGGTAAATGCGGCGTAAAAGCGTCTGGCCGTACTGACGCGCCTTTCCTCGTTCAGTCTGTTGCTTCTATTGGCACATCTGCAACAACAACTTCGCTTACATCTAGAACTCTTGCTAATACCCCTGAAGTCGGAAATCTACTTGTTATCGCCATCGACGGTAACGAGGCAACAAATGCTGATCCAGGTTTTATCACACCATCTGGTTGGACGCAAGCTGATACTGATTGGTTAGCACCTAACCCTAGAGCGGTTGTTTACTACAAAATCGCTGGTGCTTCTGAGCCAACTTCGGTTACTGTCAGTTGGTCGCTTGCGGCTGGTGCAACACTATTCGGCCCATATGAATGGTATGGAGTCGATACACAAGAAAGTGCCGTAACAGCGGCAGCACACGGCAATACGGCGACTCCGAGCGTTACAGCCGCAGCCGCAACTACGAAAGCAAGAGAAGTTTCCTTTGCTTTCCATGCTCGTACCTCATTAGTAACTGGTTCAACTCCAACCGGCGGATTCACACTCGCGCACGATGGAGTTAACACCAACCCGGCTGGAACACGTTGCGGAGGAACAACCTGTTATAAGATCATAAAAGCGAATGAAACGTCTGTCAGCGGAGTTACTCTTTCTGGCGCTGCTGACTCAACTTCGCTGATTGTCGCTTTCCAGAGAGCAGTTGCGGCCGGGAATGTTTACACTAAAACTGGCTATGCCACAGCGGGTGGTGTCGCTTCTGGCCCAAGCGAGAGCTTAACACAAGAAACAGGTTTCGCGACAGTTGGCGGTATTGGTGCGGGCGACGCCAATAGTGTTTTTGCAGAAACAGGTTTCGCCACTATTGGTGGTGTCGCGTCTGGCCCGTCAGCAAGTATTACGCAGGAAACCGGCTTTGCTACTGTTGGTGGCAAAGCTAGTGGCGCATCCACCAGAGCAGGCGTTTATTCAAAGACAGGTTTTGCTACCGCTGGTGGTGTAGCTTCAGGCAGTAAGGCTCTACAATACACCAAGACTGGTTTTGCGACTAGCGGTGGTATCGCGACTGGCCCATCTGCGAGTGTTACACAGGAGACAGGTTTTGCAACAGTCGGTGGTGTAGCTTCTGGTTCATCCTCGAAAACAGGTGGAGTTGTCTATACCAAGAGCGGTTTCGCCACTTGTGGTGGTATTGCGCTCAGCGCTGGTTACGTTCCTAAGACAGGAATACTAGATGACTTCAATCGTGCAGATGGGCCGATTAGTGGTGGTATTTGGGTTGGTACTCCTGATCTAGCGGTATCGAGTAATCAGCTAACAATCAAGCCCGCTACGGTAGGCGAGCATGGTTTTGCCTCCGCAACCTACGGGCCTGATTGTGAGGTTTACGCCACAGTCGTAGCTCTTGGTTCTGACAACACTTTCCTGTGGGTTAGAGAGACAGCAGGTTTTAATGGTTATGCCTGTCACTGGTCGTCTACCGGACAGATTTTCATTTCGAAGTATGTTTCTGCTGTAGAGACAGGTCTTGTTGGCTCGGCTCTAGGCGCAATCCAAGCTGGCGATACTGTTCTACTTAGAGCTGTTGGCTCGAGTATTCAGGTTTGGCTACTGCGTTCAGGTGTATGGCGCGAAATCCTAGAAGCCACTGATACCACATATACCGCTGCTGCTCGCATAGGTGTAGGTGTCTTCGCAGCCGATACGTTCCTAGATAATTTCGGCGGCGGTAATCTCGCGCAGGGAATCACTCGTTCCAAGACTGGCTTCGCTACCGTAGGTGGTGTAGCTACTGGAGCATCAGCTAGTGTTACACAAGAAACTGGCTTTGCCACTGTAGGTGGTATAGCCACTGGCGCCAAAGCTCTCACGTTTACCAAGAGTGGTTTCGCAAGTGCGGGTGGTATAGCTAGTGGCCCATCCGCGAGTGTTACGCAGGAAACTGGTTTCGCTACTGTAGGTGGAGTAGCCACAGGTTCTAAATCCACTACGTTTACCAAGACAGGTTTCGCTACTGTTGGTGGCATAGCCTCTGGTGCTTCTGCAAAGACTGGTGGAGTTGTCTACACCAAATCAGGTTTTGCTACCGTTGGCGGAGTTGCCACAGGCGCAAAGATACGCGAGATTACCAAGACTGGCTTTGCTACTGTCGGTGGCGTAGGTTCTGGCACAAGACTACGAGAACTCAACAGAACTGGATTTGCCACTGTTGGTGGTATTGGTAGTGGGCCTAGTGCGAGTATCTTTGTCGAGTCTGGTTTTGCAACAGTCGGTGGTATAGCTACAGGTGCGAGCGCTAGCGTATTTGTCAAGACCGGCTTCGCTACTGTAGGTGGAGTAGCTTCTGGCGCTGACGTAGATATTGCTGTAGAGACAGGTTTCGCGCTTGTTGGTGGCGTAGCTAGTGGTTTCACAAGCAAAGCTAGTACCTACACCAAAACAGGTTTTGCGAGTGTAGGCGGTGTTGCGGCAGGCGCATCAGCTAGCGTTAATCAGGAGACTGGCTTTGCTATAGCCGGTAGCGTAGCCTCTGGCCCGAGTGAAAGCGTTACCCAAGAAACTGGTTTTGCTACAGTTGGTGGGGTAGCTACTGGTGCAAGCGCGAGTGTCTTTGTCAAATCTGGATTTGCTACCATTGGTGGCGTTGCTGCTGGCGATGCTATCGCCCTCTACAATAGAACAGGCTTCGCTACAGTTGGTGGTGTAGCTAGAGGTGTTGGCGCCAAAGCCGGTACTGTCATCAAGACAGGATTTGCTTCTGCTGGTCTAATTGCCGCAGGTTTCGATAACTTCATTCTAAACAAGACTGGTCGCGCTACCGCCGGAACAACCGCCACAGGAGCAGATGTTGATGTTGCGAGTGAAACTGGTTTTGCGACTGTTGGTGGAATCGCTAGCGGTGCAAGTGCTAGCATCTTTGTCAAGTCTGGTGCAGGTATAGCTGGTGGAGTTGCCTCTGGCACAAGCGCGAGTGTATTCGTTGAAAGTGGTTTCGGCAAGGTTGGCGGCTTTGGTGCAGGCTCAGCTACCAAAGCTGGTACTGCCTCCAAGACAGGTTTTGCTTCAGCCGGTACGATTGGCTCAGGACAGAGTGCTAGCGTATTTGTTGAGTCTGGTTTTGCAGTTGCGTCCACAGTAGCCAAGGGTAGCTATGTCCATACCATACTCGTTGGTAGCAATATTGTACCTACTTACAGCGTCTTTGCTCATTCTTTCAATGATCTTGATATCACCTATTCCGTCAACGTTCTCGCGAGCAGTAATCTTCCTTGTAGCTATTCTATCTATACTCTTGCCGGACAGAATCTAGTTTGTAGCTATGCAATTCGCGGCTCC
>Ga0207702_10003888_pt1 | contig 13453 bp, 7 predicted proteins | sample KBSCornC62_FD_184302 | JGI IMG/M metagenome (GOLD analysis project Ga0207702, IMG submission 184302) | Corn rhizosphere microbial communities from Kellogg Biological Station, Michigan, USA - KBS Corn C6-2 (SPAdes) (version 2) | ecosystem: Host-associated > Plants > Roots > Rhizosphere > Soil ...
ATTTAGGTCCTTCATTGTTCAGCCTATTGAACAGAGTGTCAGAAATTGGGCAACTACTCAAAACCAATAAGGCTGATATCGTGTGCACATGCCCATCGCTCAGATGGGTGACAGCGAAATCCACCCGATCAAAAGATCATTCGTTTAACATCTCAAAAACCTTCCTATGAAAATCCTCATCACTGGTAGCACTGGCAAAATCGGAGCCGAATTACTCAACCAACTTGTCGCCCGCAACGCGTCCGTCCGCGCGCTGGTGCGCAAGCCTGATGCCATCCTTCCGCCGGGCGTGGAGCCAGTGGTTGGAGACCTCCTGGACCCCGTCTCGTTTGAAAAAGCGCTTGTCGGCGTCGACAAGCTCTTCCTTCTCAACGGCGTCGTGGCAGACGAACTCACGCAGGGGCTGATCGCTTTCGGTCTCGCGAGAAAGCACCACGTTCAGCACATCGTTTACAGCTCCGTCTTCAAAGCGGACCATTTCAAAGACGTTCCGCACTTTGCTTCCAAAGTGGCGATCGAAAGCGCGATCAAGGAGTTTGGTGTGCCTTATACGATTCTGCGGCCAAACTATTTTTATCAGAACGATCTTTCGTTGAAGAACGCGTTGACCGACTTCGGGCTCTATCCGATGCCCCTGGGCACGCCGGGATTGTCGGCGGTGGACGTGCGTGATATCGCCGAAGCCGCGGCGATTGTACTAACGACGCACGGACATATCGGGAAAACCTATAATATCGTCGGTCCCGACGTTTTAAGCGGACCGAAGGTGGCATCGATCTGGAGCGCAGCCTTGGGAAAAACGATCCAATATCCCGGTGAACATATGGACGCGTTTGAAGAACAACTGCGGAAACAACTTCCGACATGGTCGGCCTATGATTTCCGGGCGATGATGCAGGGTTATCTGGAGCGCGGCTTCGCTGCGACAGATGAAGATGTCGCCAGCCTGACCCGGTTGCTCGGCCATGCGCCGCGACTCTATATAGACTTTGCGAAGGAAGCGGCGGAGTCGTGGGCGAAATAATCCGGCGAACGTTTTCGTGCGACGCGCGCCGGGTTCCACGTAAAACGTTCGGCTCAGAGATGGCGACGCCTGGGTTCGGGCGTCAAAACGCCCAGCTACGGGCCGATAAGAAGGCTTGGACGCCGCGGAGGCGATCCGCGGCAACCAGATTGTAGAGCGTATTTCGAGCGTTCGATTCGTTTTCGCCTTCGTCCTAGAATACGAATTCAACTCCGGCGTTCCTCCGTTGTCTCCAAACCGAAGTCAACGGTGTGACCTTTTGGGCGCCTGCGTGCGATAAGCTGAGGCTTAGCTGTCTCATGAGCCCGAAACCAACAGCTTGGACCGCATTCCCGAACGAGCGATTCCATATCTCCGCAGGAACGGCCGACCAACGAATACGGTGCAACCGCCCTTCTCTCTGAGGAAACAGATATATATTATCCCGCTACAATCTTCCTTTCGAACTCGCACTCGAACTTGCATTGCCGCTTTCGCTGAAACGCATCCGCTTTTCTCAGACTCCTTGATTTCTCATGGCAACAACTGCTCTTCCCGCTCCATTTTTCGACCTGGCCGCGGTGGGCGGAGCTTTCCCGCTGCTTGGCCGATTCAAAGGCGGCGCGCCGCATGGCAGTGGTCATATCAATGATACCTTCGCAGTCACGTATGATCAGGCCGGGTCGGCCGTGCGGTACATCTTTCAGCGAATCAATCATCGCATCTTCACCGACGTGCCGGCGTTGATGGACAATATCGCACGCGTCACCGCCCACACTGCTGCGAAAACCACGGAGGAGTATGCGGTCGATTCCTCACGGCGCGCCCTCGCGCTTGTGCGCGCGCGGGATGGCCTTCCCTACCATCGCGATAGCGCGGGAAACTTCTGGCGCTGCTACCTGTTTATCGAAAAGGCGCGCACCTATGACGTGATCGAGTCACCTAAACAGGCACGTGAAGGGGCGCGGGCCTTTGGCCGTTTTCAGAAAATTCTAATCAGCCTGCCAGGCGCACGTCTGCACGAGACGATTCCGCATTTCCACAACACCCCTCGACGCTGCGAATTATTACGGAGTGCGATCGAGCGCGATACCCATGGACGAAGAATCGCCGTTCCTGAGGAAATCGAGTTCGCGTTTCGTCGCGAACATTTCGCCAGCACGCTTCACGCGTTACTCGCTCGCGGCGACCTTCCGGAGCGTATCACTCACAACGATACAAAGCTCAACAACGTCATGATCGATGACACCACTCAGGAAGGCGTGTGTGTGATCGATTTGGATACCGTGATGCCGGGCATCGCGTTGCACGATTTCGGAGACATGGTTCGCTCCGCAACCAATTCCACAGCCGAAGACGAGCGGGACGTTTCGCGAGTGGACGTGCGACAGGAAATTTTCGACGCACTGGTCGAGGGCTACCTCGGGGAGACCCGCCACTTTCTAAACGAGGCTGAGTGCGCACATCTCGTGACCGCGGGGAGGCTCATGACCTATGAAGTCGGCATCCGTTTTCTTACCGACTTCTTGGAAGGAGATATCTATTTTAAAACGAAACGGCCCGGACAAAATCTGGATCGCGCGCGCAACCAGTTCGCGCTGCTGCGGAAGATGGAAGAGCGTGCGCCGGCTATGGAAGCGACGGTGCGACGGCTGATGAGAACATAAATCTCATCCCAAGAGATGTTGGTTCATCCGAGCGTTGCTAAATTTTCAGGAATAGTTTGCGACGATACATCCAGAATAAAACCAGCCAAAGCAGAAGAAGCACCAACACCCCGTTCATAAAAGGTGCGACGGCGTTTCCAAAGATCGTGAAAAATCTTGGGCTCAGATTTGTATTCAACGCGTTCTGGAAAAACTCGCCGAAGAGATGTGAAAAACAATAAGCCGCGATCGAATTCATTCCAATGACCGTGAGTGGAAAAGCCCAACGCTTCCATCCGCGCCCATCGATCATCGCGTAGAAGAAGGCCATCAGAAGAAAGCAGCAGCCGCCGCTAAAGAGCGTCCACGTTGGCGTCCAGATTCGTTTCACCAGCGGACAAACGCCGAGGTAATGAAGTGCGAGGCCAACCACGATCCCGATCGCGCCAGCAATGACCATACGGCGCAGGCGATCGGGATTTGAAAACGGACCGCGCAGCCAGCGCCCTGCGACCAGCCCCAGTAGCATCGTACCCAAGGTGGGGATGAAGTTGAGCGTCAAATATCCGCCATCGTTCGCCACGAACGGCGTGGCTCGCGGAAACAGGTTGAGGAACCATTGATCAAAGGCGGATCCGAGATTGGCATTTTTTTCCCAGTGCGCGGCAAACCCGTGGAGGTGATAGGGCCAGTCGGCCGGGACCCCCACCCTCGCGTAATCGAAGGTCGCGCTCGGTAGCGGATAGAGTGCCCACGCCGCCCAATAGCCGACCATCACGATTGCGAACGCGATCCATTGCGTCCGGGCCGACCGAAACCCGAGCAAGAACAAGACGGGGTAGCCGAGTCCGATTTGGGTGAGCGTATCCTCGAAGGTCCAGTTGGTCTGAGGGTGATCAATGGAACGGAGAAAAACCCCGAGCAGAATCAAGATCAGCGCCCGCCCCACCGCGTGCCACGTCATGTCAGCATCTGACTGGCCTCGCGCGCGCCGGCTCGCGATCGAAAACGGCAGCGCCACGCCAACCAAAAAGGAAAACGAAGGTTGAATTAAATCGTGGAGTGAACAGCCCACCCACTCCGAATGCGTCTGCGCTGAAGAGAAGATTCGCCAAAAGGTGCTGCCCGGAAGCGCCTTGGCTACCTCCCACGATCGCAACGCTTCAGCCATCATCAGAAACATCACAAAGCCGCGAAAGGCATCAATCGACGTTAGCCTCGTACCAGTTTTAGTTTCGGCTCCTGAAGCGGAAGTCATCGGATGTGAATTCGTAGGTTCGCCGTTAGACCGGCTGCGAAGCAGGCTCCGCAATCTCGAGCGGTTGCATCGTTTTCCAAAGACCCCGTGTGAAATCCGGCACTGCGACCGGTGCGCTGCCTGCGGCGACGGAACGCACCGACAGTTCAATGAAACAGCTCCAACCCGCCGCGTCATAAACCACGCTGTCTGGCGTAATGCCGCGCCGGATACAATCGAGATGCCTCCAATTCATCACGAAATCCATCCCCCCGTGGCCGCTGCCTTTTGCCCGCTCCGCGAGACTCCTCCAAAGCGGGTGCGTGTACTTTCGTCGCATCGCTTGCAGGTCTTTTTCGTCCAACCATTCGTGCGGACCTTCGGCTTGAAGTTCGTACTCTTTCGGATCATCCAGGGCGAGCCGGGCGGGATAATCGAAGAAGGTCGCCCGTGTGCCGCAGAGGGCGTTGATCCGGCTATATGGACGGGGGCTCACGACATCGTGCTGCATCACGATCGTGCGTCCGAGCTCGGTTTTTATGATCGAGGTGTTCATGTCCCCACAGATATATTTTTCAGCCGCGTGCCGCCCTCCATTGGGCCGGTGTTCATTGCGATACTTGGTCAGCGCTGCCTCGGGTGAACTCATGGAAACGACGTGTTTGAACTGATCGCCGCGCCCGACTCCCAGGTATTGAGCCACAGGGCCCAATCCATGGGTTGGATACAGATTGCCATTGTACTGCCAGTGGTAATCGCGCCGCCAATCGCCCTCCGTCCCAAGAGAAAAAAGCATGGACCGGAGGTCATGAATATAGCCGCACTCCGCATGGATTAATTCCCCAAAGATTCCCGCGCGAGCGAGGTTGAGCACGAAAAGTTCGTTTTCTCCATAGCAGCAATTTTCCAACATCACGCAGTGGCGCTGGGTGCGTTCGCTCGTGTCCACTAACTGCCAGCATTCCTCCACGGTCAGAGCGGCCGCGACCTCGAGAAAAGCGTGTTTGCCGCTCTCCATCACGCGCAGAGACATCGGCACGTGCCATGCCCACGGAGTAGCGATATAGACAACATCTATATCTTCTCGCGCCACCATCTGCTCCCACACGTGGTCTGTGCCGCTATAAATGGCAGGCCGCCGTCCGCGCTTTTTCTCACAACGGTTGGCCGCGTCTAGCGCGCGGTCTTCCCGGATGTCACAAACCGCCACAATGTCCGCAAATTCTAGGTTCAGACAATTGTCCACGTGGTCCATCCCGCGCCGCAGCCCAATGATCGCGAGTCGCACCCTTGCCAGAGGCGGCGTCTTGAGTTCATGCACGGGCTTTTGCCCCGCCGGCCTCGGTCGGTTTTGGTCCACGCTCGATCGATGGTCGCCTCCAAGCGATGCCGTCACTGGTTCGGCTGCACGAGAAAATCCGCTGAAGAACGTGCCGAGCCCAGTCAGCGCTGCGGCCTTCAAGAAATCTCGCCGGCGGGGTAAGAAATTATTTTTCGCATTCATCATTTGAAACACCGACTCGTCTTCAATTCTTCAGCAGGCCTGGTTTGGTCAGTAGGAGTGTGGCAACAGACTCGGACGGAATGACCACTTCAGTCGGGTCGCTTGGCGGAGAAATCTCCGCGCAATCTCGCGTCGCGTCGGTCACGTAGAGCTGTTGCAGTGTCAGAGGAACTCCCCCGTCGAGGCGCACCGCAAGAGGTCGCTCTTGGTGAGTTCGATTCAAGACGACGACGACGATGCGTCCGGAGATGGGATCTTCGAACGCCGCCGTTCCCAATTGGCCACCGACTCCACTCGTGCCGATGCGAACCATGCCGGGGCGAATGAAACGCCAATATTGCATGGCGACCCGAGTCTTCTTCGTGGGACCTTTGAGTGTCGCGAGACCGTTCTCGCTCGGATCGCGATCGAAGATCTGCCACGGCGTCATCAACGAGGCATCGCCTTCGACCAACGCATTGAGAAAAGACGCTCCGATCTCGTGTAGTGGCGCCGGCCATTCATGATCGCCGGTGCCGCCTTCCGTCATCCAGATTTTCTTGCCGTAAGGTGCGGCCAAATTTTTGAACGCCGCGGCCGAGTCGGGACTTTTGTCCGTGACATAGCCGTCGATATAGCCATGCGAGGCGATCGCTCCCAGGACAGCCATTGCCGCCGGTTTGGCGGCAATGGCACCCATGTACATCTGATTCCCCTGAATATCATAGGTCATGTGTTCTGGCCCATAAATCTGCGGCGGTTTTTCACCTTCGTGGGCGAACATCCAAGCAATCACCCGGAGGAGTTCGGCATATTCCTCCGGAGAGTAATCACACGACTCGAACCAGTGTGAAAAACAGGGCTCGTTCTGTGGACTGATGGCGTAGAGTTCGATGCCGAGGGTTCGGAAATAACGCGTCCACTCCACCAAGAGTTTGGCAAAATGAAGATATCGATCATGTCGCAATTTATTTTGTCCGACGTAACGAAAACGTTCCGCTTTCGCATCATTCTCGAGAGGACCATTCCATAGACCGCGTTCGCCGGGATGCTCCAAATCCAGCGCGAAGTTTTGCTTTTGCGGATGCCCATTCCGCATCGATCCGTTCACCTTCATCCAACCGGGTGGACTCCAAACGCTGGCAATGACACGAAGCCGCCCCCCCGAGGCTTGAGCCAAGCGTTGCGCAACATCGACAAAAACCTTTCCGCGCACGCCTTCGCCTTCGAAAGTAAAATCGCGATAAGTTATATCTTCCCATCGCGTCCGCTCCGTTCGGTCGGAATCGCCCCATAGGTCAATTCTCAACACCGATGCGCCAAGCTGGTTAAGATAAAAATCCGGAAAATCTGACCGTTGATAACTCGCGACGTAATCGGGGAGCCACGTGACGATACACGAGCCAAAGCCTTCGATCGTTTGGTGTCTCTCGGCCGGTTTGATCGTGAGCGTGGCAACGCTGGGTTCAGCGCGAGCGCTGATCAACACGGCAAAACCTGCGAGAGCGCAGATGAGGGTACGAATATTCATCAGAGCGTATCCAATGGGGTCGGTGGAGCGTGGGGCGCCGGATAGACTCTTCTCAATTATCCGCTGAGTCACGCCGATGACTGAAAAGTTTCCACCAGAGAGCTCCCGCTTCGATGCAAATCGGCCGTACGGCGCGGTCGTCTGTTGCGAGTCGAACTCACGTTAACCGGGCCCGTTTTCAGTCACCGAGATGAGCGCAGCGGCCATTGTCCGCGCCTCGCGGCGATGCTTCTTAACGCAAACCAGGAGGCTTTGCCGAAGGCTTCGGCAGGGTCGGTCTTCAACTTACTTAACCTCAATCCACCTACAGATGAAGATCACAATACAGATCCTCGTCGCGGCTATATTAGCCGTGCCGATGAGTGCCTTCGCGGGCGTTAGTCGCGACGCGAATGGCTGGACTCAAATCACCGCGAGCGCGGATTCGCGCATCGTTTATGTCAGCAGCAGCACGGGCAACGACTCGAACAGCGGACTCTCTTCGACTACGCCCAAGGCCACCATCGCCGCCGGTGACAGCCTCATTCGCGATGGGTATCCCGATCACCTGCTCTTGAAGCGAGGCGATACCTTTACCGTCGCCAGCGGCGGTCTTGGCTCCTGGAAGAGCGGGCGAAGTGCGACCGAACCATTGGTGCTCTCTTACTATGGAACATCGGGCGCGCGCCCGGTCGTCAAAATCGTCGACACGTTTATCAATCACAACGGGCACGTGCGCAACTACGAGGCCTTCATCGGCATCGAAGTCTATAAATCCAACAGCGATCCCAGCTCGCCCGATTATACCGGCGTCCCCGGAACGGAAGGCATGCGCTTCGTCGGTGGCGGAGCCAATCTTCGCGTCGAAGACTGTAGATTTCGTTTCTTGATGACCACCATCGAGAATTACGACGTCGGCATCTATACCGATGTCGAGTTTCGTCGGAATATCGTTCTCGACGCCTGGATGCAGAACTCGTTCACCACGGGCGCGGAAATTCAAGGTCTCTATGTGTCGGGAACGAATGGATACTTGATCGAGGAAAACTTCTTCGACCACAACGGTTGGAGCGAAGTCGTCGCCAATGCGGGAGCGAACGAATTCAACCACAACATCTACGTTCAATACGACAATCAGGCGGGCGGCATCATGCGCGGAAATATTCTCGCCGAAGCGTCGGCTCATGGACTGCAGGCGCGTTCCGGCGGACAAGTTGACCGCAATCTCTTCGTCCTCAATGCCGTGGGTCTAAACGTCGGAGGCGTCGACAATCCGACCGATCCCAATGTTCTGACGTATCCAAACTTCGCTCACAACAATGTCGTATTAAACGGGCGTTTGATGAGCACGATCAATTCAGACTACCCCCGGACCTCGGCCATCTGGGGTATCGAGGAAAACGAATTCGTCCCGGGTGCATCGATCGACGGAAATATCGTCGCGAACCGCATCGATAACGGGAGCAATTCGGCTTACGACGGGATGGAATACATGAATTTCGGTTCGAATATTTCTTATAAATGGGACGCCACACTCGATACAACAAACCCCGCCTGGCCTCATCCGGACGACGATCTCGGAGACTATAACGCTTCGATTGGTGGCGCGAACTCGACCGCGGCTTATCTCACGAGTCAGCGCAATCGCGCTCTGGGCACCCTGCCTTGGAGTTTAACCGCTTATGCCGCGATTAATTATATTCGTGCCGGTTTTCTCCTGGCACCGATCACCGGTGTCTATAGTTACCCCGGCGACGGCGGCGGCACGGGCGGCGGCGGAAATCTACTAACCTACGGTGACTTCGAGCCCAATCAAGCCACGGTCCTGAAGGATATGCCGACGACGTATACTCTCGGTAGTGGCGCGACCAATGTGTGGTTCGCGCGAGTAGGCACGGTGGGTGGACAGACGACAGCGTATCAGACGTCGGGCAGCGATCACTACGTGACCGTAGGCAGTTCGCCCAACACGAACGGTTGCATGCAAGTCATCACGTGGCCCGGAGCCGGGAATCACCAAGTTCAATATTCTTACCGAGGCACAGGATCTTACGTGAAAATATACGGCGGAAATTCTGGAAACACGATCGACGAATATGACGGCGTTAACACCCTGACCTTGCTCGCGACGATCAACAATCCCACCAATGCTTCGTGGACGACGAACACGCAGACGGTGAACTTGACTGGCAGCTACACCTACTTGGTCGTTCAGCTTCGTGCCGGTGATTTCAACAATGTGAGTTTCGCTGGGACGACCGCGGCCACGCCTCTATCCTTTGGCGACTTCGAACCGAATCAAGCCACGGTGCTGCAGGACATGCCAACCGTCTACACCGTCGGCAGCGGCGTTACCCACATGTGGTTTGGACGTGTTGGCGCCGCGGGTGGGCAGACCACGGCTTATCAAACCTCGGGTAGCAATCATTACGTGACCGTGGGAGGATCGGGTAACACGAATGGGTGCATGCAAGTGATACCTTGGCCGGGGTCAGGAAGTCACCAGGTTCAGTTTCTCTATCGAGGTACCGGATCCTACGTGAAAATCTACGGAGCCAATTCGGGTAACACGATCGATGAGTACGACGGCGCCAACACGCTGACTCTACTCGCGACGATCAACAACCCCACCAACGCTTCATGGACCACGAATACGCAGACGGTAAACTTGACCGGCAGTTACAGCTACCTCGTGGTGCAGCTCCGCGCCGGTGATTTCGACAACGTGACGCTCTCGCCGTAGTCCTCGTCGAGCGCCACACCCCGAGTGAATCTCAAGCCCTCTTCCGCCATAGGCGGGACGGGGCTTTTTCTTGCAGCGCCGCCCCGGCGCGCCGATGTCAGGCACTCCCGACTGCAAAGTGATGATCGAATTCGTTCGTCGAATCCGACTGCGAACTCAGCGAGTGAACAGCTCCCGAGGAAACGATCCAAGGAAGCGTTGAACCCTCCGTCCAGACTCCTTCCAACATCAACATCTGTCGGGTCAGCGGCACGCCGTGCTGGTGGTCGTTGATCAGAGAAATGATCAAACCCGCGACGGTCTCGCCGAGCGCCGAAGTGGATAGGACGTGACCAGCATGATAACCGCCCGGCCTCGCTCCTAAAGTGACAAACGCCACATCGTTCGGCACGCGATGACCGGCGGCCGAGATCCACTCGCAGATCCGTTCCGACGAGGAGATAACGACCTCGGGTTGGCACCGGTTAAACCAGTCGAGAAAGGCCGCGCGATCGCCCGCGTGGCAACGGAGAATCGGTAGCCGTTGGTCAACCGAAACGAGTTCCTCCTGCTCAGCGATGGCGGCACCATAACGCACCAGATCGTCCGCCGCAGCGGGACCATCCATGAATAGCACGGTTCCGATTCGCCGGTAACCGCGTTGGACGACCTCCCTCCAAACGGAGCACGTGGCTCCGAAAAGATCGCAGGCCACCGTATGAAAAGGCAGCCCTGGCCAATTCGATCCGCAACTCACGACCGCAAAGCGCAACCACCCTGCTGCGGTCAACAACCCTTCCACTGCGCCGCAAAGTTTCGGCACGATCACGCCCTGAACGCCGCGATTAAAAAGCACGCGACTCGCGGCTTCACCCGAACGGTAGCCAGATAAGTCGAACTCGAAAACGTTATAACCGCGCCGCTCCGCCCATGATTGAGCTGCAGAAAAATTGCGCACTTGCTCCGCATAATTTTCCGCGCCTGTGGCAACCAACCAAGCGATGCCACCGCGAAAGGCGGCGGGCTGCCGAGCAAAACGATGTTGAGCGAGCATCGCCAAGACAGGGTCGGGTCGATATCCCATTTCCTCGGCGAGCGCGCAGATTTTCGCGCGCACGTCGGGTCGAATGCGTGGATGTCCGCTCAGGGCCAGCGAAACCGTGGAACGATCACAGCCAAAACGCTCCGCCACGTCTCGCTGGGTGACACGCAATCGCGCGCTTCGGTCATTCGCCGACGCAGCGGATGCATTCCCCTGAGCTGAGTGCGTGGCTTTTTCCAAAGTAGGTTGGAAAATGGGTGATGCATCTTTTTCCATGGCAGGGAACCTCCGAAGGCGCGTTGCTTGCGTGGCCAGATCGATTTTCAGCGGCTTAATTAGAATCTGATCGTCGCCGTCAGGCTGTAATTACGCGGCTCGAAGTAATAGTAGTATTTGTCCAACGCACTTCGGGTCGAATTCCAGGCCGAGGCCAGCACCTGCTGATCGGAGTTGTTGAGCAGATTCTCGACGTTGAACTGCAGCTTCACCGGGGTCTGTTTCACTTTGAAATCGTAGGCCACCAGGCCGTTCACGAGGTAGTATGCGTGCCCTGAATACATTTCGAGGGTGTCGGGATTGCGCCCCAGAATTTCGGGGCCGCGATAGTTCACGCCGGCGCCGATCGTGAAGCCTTTAAGAAATGTTCGATCGAAGCGATACGCGGTGAACGCGTTGGCATTCCACTGCCGCAGGTTGGTCTCGATCTGGCCCTCTTGCAGTTTATCGACTCCGACCAGATCATTGATGCCTTGGATCAACGCACCGACTGTGTTGGTGCCGCCAGCGTTGCTGAGATTACCAGGAGCCTGAGTGATATCGTAGGCCAGGGCGGCATGCGACTGCCACTCGGCGAGATGTTCGTGGACGTAGTCGAGCACATGTGAGTCCAGTCCTGACAGCCGGTTCGTCGCCTTCGTGATGTTAAACGTCAGGCGCCAATTGGGGGTCGGATTCGCTGTCACTTCGAGCTCCACGCCTTTGCTGATTTGTGAGCGCGTGTCGTCGCCGCTGGCCCGGTGATCATCCGGAGCGTCGCCCAAGGGCCCGTTGTTAGCGATCGTCCGCCAGATCGCGCTCGTGTAGTCGTAGATATTGCCGTCAAACCCCGAGGCGACATTGCTCTCGTTGACTTTGAACCACGTCAGGGTCGCGTTGATGCGGTTTTCCAAAAAATCGAACTTGAAACCATAGTCACGGCCACGGCCGTGGATCGGACCGAGAGGTGTTTGATGGCCTTGGTCACTGAAAAGTACGTCGCCAGGTTGATCCTGAAAATTCGTGGATTTATTCGCGAAGACACTCAGTCCTTTTACGACGGGAATTTTATATACAGCGCCAACGGTGTAGGTCGTGGCTGATTGATTCACCTCGCCGCCGACACTCGGGGTGGGAGCAAGAGCGACATCGAGACTATTCCAGTTACCATCGAAATTATTGATCGCGAGTTTGTCGCGCCGAACGCCGGCCGTGGTGACCAAAGTATCCTGAATGAAGCGGCTCTGCCCAGCCAGGGCCACCGTGTCGATCCGGCTTTTGTTGTGTCCCCAGTTTTCAAGGACCCACCCATCGGTGAAGCTATGCGCGGGGTCACCGTAGATCGGGCCATTCGCGAGCGGATGGGTCCACGGATCCGGCACGCCGCGTTCGGCGAGAGATCCGCTGAAGGGGTCGATGTGAGAAGCACGGCCGGTGAAGTTGCCGGTGCTATCGTAAGGCGAGTCCGGACCGTCCGGACGATTGGGATCCACGTTGCGTTCCGAAAACGTTTTATTGTCCGTATCGGATTCCGAGCGGCTCGCAAAGGCGAGCAAGTCATGTTTTCCCGCCATCCCCGCGTCGAAGTGGTAGGTCAGACTCAAGCGGTAGTCATCATGCTTGAAATGGTTCAAGCTGTAACTCGGCTGGTAAAACGCCATGTAATCGCCGACATAGGGATTGGGAATCGATACACCGAAATTCAATTGTCCCGGGGCTTGGCCGCTTTGCGGACCGGTCGCGTTGTAAGAGCGATCGGCGTTGAAGCTCGGGAGCGTTGTATTCACGTCCTTCATCAGCGCGATGGAAGCGAATCCCATTGGCGCTTGGATTCGATCGCTGGTCTCCGTGTGATTGATCGTGGCTTCGAGAAAGAAATCCTTCGCGAGTCGTTGCTCAATCGTCGCCTCGAGGGTGCCGTAGTTTCGCTCAACCCACGCACCGGGTCCGGTGATGTTCAACGTTCGTGGAAGGCTGCCGTCGGGAAGATTTGTCGGACCGTTAAAACCAACGGGAGTGTAACCAAATGAGGTGCGATACCAGCGCGCGGCTTGTCCACTCGTGCCAGCCCAAAGCACTTTATCGGCCAGCGGTCCATCGGTGAATGCCGGGGTCGTGCCCGTGATGTACCCGGCTGTGCGCAGTACGATTGGACCGTTGATATTATCCCACTGCGTGAAATTATTGTCCCCGGATGCCGCCGGATACTGAGGTGTGCCGTAGGGAAAGTAAAATTGCCCGTTGTCCGACCAGGCCGCGACTTGATCGAAGGGCAACCAGGGGCGGGCGCGGTTTTGGTGCAGCCTCCCACCCTCCGCGCTGACGAGCACCGTCGTGGAATCGGTCGGTTTCCAAGTGATCGCGAGCGCTCCGCGTTTTTGGTTATCGGTGACGAAGTCCTGATAACCGTCAGCATTTTGATACATTAGATTCAGCCGCAGCGCGAGACGTCCGTTCAGCAATGAACGGTTGACGTCGAGCGCGGCACGATAGCTGTCCCAAGAAGCGGTGCGGAGCGTCAGCTCTTCGAAATTGTTGCCGAGCAGCGCGCGTTT
>Ga0207702_10003891_pt1 | contig 13446 bp, 16 predicted proteins | sample KBSCornC62_FD_184302 | JGI IMG/M metagenome (GOLD analysis project Ga0207702, IMG submission 184302) | Corn rhizosphere microbial communities from Kellogg Biological Station, Michigan, USA - KBS Corn C6-2 (SPAdes) (version 2) | ecosystem: Host-associated > Plants > Roots > Rhizosphere > Soil ...
ACGCTGGGGCACTTTTCGAGCAGCTGGGGCCGCCGGCGTACCATCACTTCCGTGACCTTATGCGGACTGCTGGTGATCCCGCTGTGGATCCTGGCACCCACCAAGCTTCTCCTGATGCTGGGCGCGTTCCTGATGCAGGTAGTGGTGCAGGGGGCGTGGGGCGTCATTCCCGCGCATCTCAACGAACTTTCGCCGCCCGAGGCCCGCGGATTCTTCCCCGGCTTCGGCTACCAGATCGGCGTGCTGGTCGCATCGGGTTCGGCGTATATCGAGGCTCGCTTCGCCGCGGCCTTCAGCTATTCGACGGCGATGGGAGTGATGGCGGCGCTGGTTCTTCTACTCGCTGCGGTGACGGTGGGCTTGGGCCCGGAAAAGCGTGGGCGGGAATTCGTCCGCGGCAAGCCGTGATTCTGCCGGCTATGCAGAGTGCGCCGATGAGGCCGGAGGCGAGCTGTGAGCCCTGAGCCGCGATTCCAGCCAGATCAGCAGCAACAGAACAAACACGATCACCGAGCCAACCAAAGGCAGCAACATGATCATGTGAAGGCCATAGATGGAGGCGATGTAGCCCATCAGCGCCGGCGTGAGAAGTCCCCCGGCCATGGCGAGTGAAAAGATCCCGTTGTAAAGCCCGGGGTGATAATACGGAAATCGGTGGCCGATCATTTCAGTCAAAAGCGGATATATAGGAGCAAAAGCCCCGCCGACCAGCAGGACGCCGGTGATCGCTCCGAACTTGTTGTCAGTGGCGCCCAGGATGATGCAGCCGAACATGGCCGCGGTAACCGTCGCCAGCAGCAATCGTCCATGTCTGGCGCGTGGCAGGATCCATTGCGAGGCTGCTCGCCCCACCGTGAGCGCGAGCCAATAGAGCGCGAGCATTCCGAGAGCCGAGGGCGGGCTGATCCCGAGCCTCTGGTTCAGGAAGAGCGCGAGCCAGCCGGATAGAGCCCATTCGTTTCCCAGTTGGAAAAAGAGCAGCAGGCTCAACAGGACCGCTCCAGTGCTGCGCAGCTCCGACAACATTTCGCGCCGCACGGGCAAAGTCGGCGCGGGTTGAGCCGGGAACGGCGTCTTCCAATACATCCAGCCGAACAGCGCCGGGATCACGGCGATCCAGACTTGAACCGCGGCTGCCGTATAGAGGTAAAACGTCCCGGAAATCAGGATCGCCAGAGTAAAGCATCCCGCACCAAACAAGATGCCCGCCAGGTTTACGGTAGCGGCCGGATCGTGGCGGTACATCGGCGAAATGGCGTGGAAGATGGCCGAATGCAGCAAGCCTGCGGCGAATCCCACGACCGCCATGCCAGCCACTCGCCACCACGGCGAAAAGGGGGGCGACACGAATGCAAGGTACAGGAATGCGGCTCCGGCGAGTCCGCACGCGAGCGCGAGCGTCCAGCCGAGACCTTTGCGGCGCAGCAGAGCGGGCGCAAAACGCGCTGATCCCACCAGTCCAGCGATCAACCCCCCGTAATACAGTCCTACGATTCCGTACTGGGATGTGAGGTGATGCTGCCAGGAGAACAGAATGACGCCCAGGAATGACAGCAGCACGCCGGATACGAAAAATCCGGCTAAAGCCCGGCGCGCGCTGCAGGATCCAAGAGGATCTCCGGTGATGGGAGCCGCAGCCGTCGGTTCGGGTAAGTGAACCTGCATTAACAAGCTCTGCTAATCAGAGGACACCGTCGTCCTGCTCGGCGAGGGTCACCTTCACGTCCATAGTCCGGCCGTCGCGCCACACGGTCAGGTCCAGCGAGTCACCGGCGTGTTTTAATGCAACCGCCCGGGTGATGGCATTCTCCTCTTCCACTTTCTTCCCGTCGACGGCGGTGATCAGATCGCCGCCTACACGCAGGAGTCCGTTACCGATGCGCACCACCTGGGTGCCTCCCCGCAGACCAGCAACGCCGGCCGGAGTCCCTCGTCCCACTTGTCCAATCAGCAGGCCCCCGGTCCGGGGCAAATGCAGCGCGTCCGCCCAATCGCCGGAAATCAAGTAGGTGGAAACACCGATGGTGCTGGAGGCGGGCCGCTTTCCGGACCGGAAATCGCCCAGCATGGCCTTGGCCCGGTTGATAGGCATGGCGAAACCAATGCCGACGCTGCCGCCATTGGGGCCGTAAATCGCGGTATTGATCCCGATCACGCTGCCTTGCGAATCGAGCAGGGGTCCGCCGCTATTGCCAGAATTGATGGCCGCATCCGTCTGGATCATGTCCTCCATATCGGCCTGATCCTCGCCTTGAATCTTGCGGTGAAGCGAACTGACGATGCCGGTGGTCAAGGTACCCGCGAGACCGAACGGATTGCCGATGGCAAGCACCTTCTGTCCCACTTGCAGGTTGTCGGAATCGCCCAGCTTGAGGAACGAGGTCAGCTTCTTCTTGGGATCAATCTGGATCAGAGCTAGATCGTGCCCACGATCGCGCATCAGAATGCGCGCCTTGTAGCGGCTCTGATCCGGAGGCATGGTGACCTCGACGTCGGAACTGCCGCTGATCACGTGGTAGTTGGTCAGAATCTGCCCATCGGAATTAATAATAAATCCGGAGCCCAATCCCTGCACCGCCTGCACGCCAAAGAAAAAATCCCGCTGGTAGGTGGTGCTGGTGATGTACACCACGCTTTCCTTGGCGGCTTTGTAAATATCGATGTTATTGGTCTCGTCGGCGCTGAGCCCGGCGGAATACGCCACGGAGGGCCCGGTCCATACTACGCCGCGATCCGGCCAGAGATTGCGCACCAATGAATTCTGGCGGCTGGTGAGGAACACAAAGACGCCTACCAGAGCCGCGGCGATGAATAATGTTCGTAGCCTCATGGATTTAGTTCCCGCAATGCCTCATACACTGTCCGGACTTGCTGAAGCGTGTTTTCCTTGCTGCCGGAGGTGTCGACGATGAAGTCCGCATGCTTCACCTTTTCTTCGAGCGGCATCTGACGGCGCAGCCGGTTGACGACTTCCTCGCGGCTAGCTCTGTCCCGCTCCATCGCCCGCTCGATCTGCTGGTCGGGGCGGCACACGGCGACGATCAGACGGTCGTAATCCCTAAAACTTCCCGTCTCGACCAGTATCGCAGCTTCGGTGACAGCGATGCCATCGGGATGATCGCGGGCGAATTCCTTGATCAGATCGCGCTCCCGACGCTTGACAGGGGGATGCACCAGGGCGTTCAGTTTGGCAAGCTGCTCGGGATCGGAGAAGACTATGGCCGCCAGGTGCCGCCGGTTGATCTTCCCTCGCGTTGGGCCATCCGGATCCAGGATCTGATTACCGAAGGTCGCGACCACGGCTTCATAGGTTTCCCCGCCCTGTTCGAGCACCTGGCGGCCTAGCGCGTCGGCTTCGATCAGAAGGCAGCCCAGATCGGCGAGGGCGCGGCCCACGAAGCTTTTGCCGCTGGCCAGCCCGCCGGTGAGGCCGATTCTAAGCATCGCCGGGCATGCTCAACGGGCCGCAGCGGCCGCCTGGTGCCGCTCGGCAAGTTCTACAGTATTGGCCATCAGCATGGCGATGGTAAGAGGACCGACGCCTCCCGGAACAGGCGTATAGGCTGAAGCTACGCGAGCCACTTCCAGAGGGTGAACGTCACCCACCAGGACAGAACCCTTGCTATCGAACTCGCCGGCCTTGCCGAATCGCTCCGCTTCCGCGCGATCCGTGACGCGATTCATGCCGACGTCGATGACTGTCGAGCCGGGAGCCAGAAATTCGCCGGTGACCATCCCCGCCCTGCCGATGGCGGCCACCACGATATCGGCGCGATGGCATTCGTCGGCCAGCTCCGGGGTGCGCGAGTGGCAGATGGTCACGGTCGCGTTCTCATGGAGCAACATCAGGGCCATGGGCTTGCCGACGATATCGCTGCGTCCCAGGACCACGGCGCGGCGTCCGTCGATTGGGATTTTGTAGTACTTGAACAATTCCATAATGCCCGCGGGAGTGCAGGCACGCGGCGCGGGCCGGCCGGCCACCAGATGACCAACGTTCACGGGATGGAATCCGTCGGCATCTTTATCAGGCGCGACGGCTTCGAGCACGCGGCGGGTATCCACCTGCTTCGGCAAGGGCATCTGGACCAGGATGCCGTCGATATCAGGACGCCGGTTGAGATCGGCGATCACCGCCAACAGCTCTTCGGTGGTGACGGAGTCAGGAGGCGTCAACTTGTCGCTAAAAATGCCGATTTCACCGCAGGTCTTGATCTTGCTGCGAACGTAGACTTCAGAAGCAGGATTGTGGCCCACCAGAACCACGGCCAGGCCGGGCTTACGCTTAAGTTTGTCGATGCGGGGTTTCAGCGCCTGGAGAATTTCGTTGCGGACGGCAGTACCGTCCAGGATTTGAGGCATTCACAGCGAGTTTAGCAAACGCCGGCGGGCCGGCCTTTAAGAAATATCCAAAAAAACTGTCACAAACCGGCGTCGGGCGGCGTTGTAGATGTGTGGATGTATCGCGCGAAGCACTCGTCGAGACGAATACGGGCGAGGGTGGGCTGGATATCGAGACGATCTTTCATGCTCACTATGAGCGAATCGCCCGCGTGATTGCCCGGGTTCTGCGGGACCCTTCGCGGGCGGAGGAACTCGCGGTTGAGGTCTTTTTGAAGTGGTCGCGAAACTCCAGCGCGCAAGGCGAGAACGCCCAGGCGTGGCTATATAGAGTGGCCGTGCGCACCGGCCTGGACGAGTTGCGCCGCGAAGCCCGCCGTAGCCAGCGCGAACGCGTCCCACGGTTCTTCCGGCCTTCACCAACGCCGGAGGACATTCGGGCCGCCAGGGAGGATCAAGAACAAGTTCGAGCGGTATTAGCCGCTATTCAACCCCGCCATGCCGAGTTACTGGTGCTTCGCAGTCATGGCCTCAGCTACGACGAGCTAGCCGGCGCGCTGGACCTGAAACCGGCGTCGATTGGAACTCTTCTCAGTCGTGCGGAACAAACCTTCCGAAAGGAGTACATCAAACGATATGGACCCCAATAGAGAGCAATGGGTGGACGAACGTCTTTCGGCGCTCCGGCCAGATCGCGAATGGCAGCCGGACGAGTCTCGCGGCCTGGCCCGATTTCGGCGCCTGCGCGACAACACCGGACGTCGCAGGCGGTACTGGGGCTGGATGGCTGCCGGTGCTGTAACGGCGGCTCTTCCGCTTATGGCGTTCCCCTCCACGCGAGCGTTTGCTCAGCGTTGCGTTTCCGCGTGCGTCGGTCAGTCCAACTGGGTGCACGACGTGTTCGTGCGCAACGTATCCATCTCCGGACCGAGCTCGGTGTTTGTGAAGGCGGACGATCGCCGGATGGCTCCTGATCTCGTTCTGGACGATGCCTCCGGCCACCCCGTAAGGCTTTCCGAATTTCGTGGCAAGGTGGTCCTGCTGAACTTTTGGGCGACGTGGTGCGCCCCTTGCAGGATTGAGATTCCCTGGTTCAGCGAGTTTCAGAAGAGTCACCAGGATACTGGGTTTGCGGCACTGGGCGTCTCGCTGGATGAGGATGGTTGGGACGCGGTGAAGCCGTATATCGATGAGCACCAGATCAACTATCCCGTGATGGTGGGCAACGACGACGTGGCTCAAGTGTACGGGGCGACCTCGCTGCCGACGACATTCATCATCGACAGGTCCGGCCGCATCGCTGCAACCCACGTCGGTCTTTGCAGCAAGAGTGAATATGAAGCCGACATCAAAGCAGTGCTCGACGAACGATAATGGAAGGGGATACCAGTATGAAAATACTTCGAATCGGTTGCATAGCCGCGGTCCTATTGCTCCCGGCTTTCAAAAGCGGGGGCGCGAGCCTGCCGATGCAAGTGCAAGGGCATCGGTCGGGAATGATAGCAAGAGTCGTATCCGCCGACGGAACCATTCGAACAATCAGACTCGACGGCGTTGGATGCACCGAGAGTATGTGCTCCCGAGTTTTAATCAGTAGTAAGGATGAAAGTGGAGCACCTCTGCAAACCTGGCTCGATTCGATTGCTTCGATCAAAAACGCGACCGCGAACGATGCCCTGTTCGTAATGAGGGATGGTACGGAACGACGGCTGGCCTTCGTGCAGGATTTCCGCGTCCTCTACGTGTCAAATCCGAACGGACGCCGTGAGAAACTCGACCTGACCAAAGTCCGGTCGCTCAAATTTCTTGACGCACATAAATGATGTACTTCCCCGTGTGGCTGGGCGAAAACGCCGACGGAGAACTGACGAGCTGGCGGCCAATCCCTGGATGCCAGTTTCCAAGGGCCCAATGAGCGCGGTGATCGGACCGGCCAGGCCAGCCAGTTAGTCCTCGCCTCTGATGGTTAAGGCTTCCATAACTGCGGATTTAGTGACACCCATCTATCCTGCGGCAAGCTCCACCGGGGCCGCACTTCAAAGATTCTCGCTGCGGGACCTAATGTTAACGCTCGTTGCTCTGCAGCCTTCCGACCGGTAGCTGCAACCAAAACGAATGCAACGCCTTCCGGCGATTCAAACACGGCCCCTTCCGACCTCGCCGGCGCCTGCAGCTCCTGTACGACTGCGTATCGCAGTTCGCCGATGCGCCAAGCATCGGAACTGCTCAAATCTTTTCGGAACTTCGTCATTGAGTCGATCGGCACATCCGTCAGCCTAACCTTTTTCGCGGATAGTTCACGAAGAGCAGTCATCAGCGCGGTATTGCGCTCATACTCCTCTTTGATGCGATCGACGGCGGATTCTGAAGCATACATGTTGAGCCACCACACCTCGGTGGGCGGCCTAATGGAGGCCAGCGCGAGATACCGATTGGGAGCGCCCAGACGGGCGCAGGCGCGAGCCAACTCCTCCTCAATGTTTCCGTATTCTTGCTCGGTTCCGGGCCTTAGTTTCTCCCGGACGATTTGCAACAACGGAGGCGGCGTTTGCCCTTCAGACGGCATTACGATCAAGGGAGTAACAAGAACACCGATTCGAGCTGGAACACAATCTCACATTTTGTAGCTGGTCCGACTCGGTTTCAGAGGGCCGAACGATGCTGCCCTACTGCGGTTTCGAGGCTGACCAATACCCAGGGCGCGTGGTGACCTTCAGGCCTCGTTTCAGCACTCGAACCTCAATCTCGTGATACCCGGCTTCGTTGGGATTGTTCGGCAGGTACGTCAACAGATACTGGCTGTGAATCTCGTCGCCGATATCGGCAATCGCCTTCTGCAGGCCTCTCTGCGTCATGTAGGAGTATTCACGCCCGCCGGTGTACTTGGTGTAGACTTCCTGCGGATTCGATATGAAAATCGCTTTGACCGCGGTGAAGATCTCTTTGATTATGGGCGAATAATCACCCATGTTCTCCTGCCGGTCCGTAGTCGGCGTTCCGATGATGCCGGCCGGCAGATGCCGCGCCTCGGGAGGAATCGCGTTCGGCCGCGGCGGCTCGTGCTGCGAGGTGAGCGACGTAAGCAAGTGCGAAACTTCGATGGCGTAGACGGTGATGTCCTTGAATTCCGCCTCGGTCAGCACATCCCGCACGCCCATGGAGCTCCCATTGTCGCGAGTCTCACCGATCAGCATCAAAATCCGCCGACGGGCTTTGTCGCGAGTTCTTAGCATATTGACGCCCTTCATCGCGGCGTCATTCAAGTGATTGGGAGTGCTCCCGATCTTGATCTTTTTGAAGGCCTCTGAAATCTTATCCGGATCAGAAGTGAACTCGGTCATGGTTTGCACGCGATGATCGTACTCGAGCACCGCCAGCTCACCGTTCTCGCCCAGCACCAGACCGCTAAACAGGCTCCCGATTTTACGGATATCAGGCAGCAGCTTTTCCATGTTCGCGCTGGCCTGGACCGCCACCACCATGGAGATAGGATGAGTCGTGGCGTCTTCCGTGATCTTTTGCAGTTTGCCGTTATCGTACAGCTCGAAATCGAGCGGCGTCAGGCCGTTGACGATGTTTCCCTCCGCATCGTGAACGATCACCGGGGCCATGACGAACTGGTAGTTCACTACGATGTCGGCCGTGGCCGGCTCCTGAGGCTCGGGCAGCTTAGCCGGTTCCTGAGCCAGCACCAATCCGGAGGCCAGTACGCCCGCGATAAGGCTTTTGATGCTCATAATAATTTGGATGCCTCCCCGGGCTTAACCGTTGCTTTATGTTCGGTGCGGCCGTGTAACAAATCGACCGCGTGGGGGATCAAGTCCGCTACCGCTATTAACGAATCTACCGCACCTTTGGGGGACCCCGGAAGGTTAACGATCAAGGAGCTGCCTCGGGCCGCGGCACCGCCCCGGGAGAGCGAGGCAAACCGCGCAGTTTTGCGGCCCTCCGAGCGCATCACTTCGCCGAATCCGGGAACCTCCCGATCCGCGATAGCCTTGGTAGCTTCGGGAGTCACGTCGCGCGGGCCCAAGCCCGTACCGCCCGTGGTTACAATCACATCGATCTGTCCCTGGTCAATTAGACGGATCATGGCGGCAGCGATCTCTTCCTGCTCATCCTTAAGCACTTCCCTGGCCACAATCGACCAGCCCAGGGCCTGTGCTTTTTCCGCCACAGCAGGTCCGGAACGATCCTCGCGCGTGCCGGCCACAGCCGAGTCGCTGATGGTCAGGATAGCTACCCGGATCACCGCCGATAATCTCCTGATTTGCCGCCGGTTTTCTCCACCAGGTAAAGTTCGCGGACCTCAATGCCCTTATCCAGCGCCTTGGTCATGTCGTACACTGTCAGCGCCGCAACTGCCGCGGCGGTTAAGGCCTCCATTTCGACCCCCGTTGGCCCTGTGGTGGTCACCTTCGACGTAATGCGGACGCCTGCGGCGCCGTTACTGGACGTGACCTCCGCCGTTACATCCACGTGGGACAGCAGCAGCGGATGGCACATCGGGATCAGATCGGACGTCCGCTTGGCTGCGGCGATGCCGGCGATGCGCGCCACCTCCAGAGGATCGCCCTTGGGGTTCTTTGGCAGTTTCTTGAGCACAGCGGGCCGGATCTTCACGAAAGCGTGCGCCGTGGCGGTGCGCTTCGTGTCTTTCTTGGCAGAGACGTCCACCATGCTGACGCGGCCTTTTTTGTCGTAGTGAGAGAGCGTTTTCATTTATTTGAGCAGGACCCGAATCATATCTCCCGCCGCCCACGATTCCCGATCGGGCTCGGTCACCAGGAAGGCGTTCGCGCGGGCCAGCGAGTTTACATCGCCCGACCCCTGCCAAGCAGGCTCGGGGGTAACGGACGATCCGTCCGCCGAGACCTGCGCGGGCAGAAATCGCGTCAGCCCCGGTTTGTGCCGGACGTCTTTCGAAAGCTTCGCCTGCAGAAGCGGAAGCGGAGTTTCGTTCGCGCCTCCGAGCAACTCCACCGCGGCTCTTGCGAATACTTCAAACGTCACCATCGTCGACGCGGGATTTCCGGGCAGGCCGAAGAAGAACTTCCCTTTTGCGGCTCCGAATACCAAAGGTTGTCCCGGCTGGACCAGGACCCGGTCGAAGAAAAACTTCGCCCCCAGATCGGCCAGCACTCGCTCAACGATGTCGTACTTTCCCGCTGAGACGCCGCCCGAGAGCAACAGCAGATCATGCGTCAAGCCTTGTTCAATGCGTTCGCGCGTCGATTCGTAGTTGTCGCGCGCGATGGGAAGAATCCGCGGATCGCCGCCCGCCCTGGCCACCTGAACGGCCATCGACCAGGCGTTCGAATTGCGGATCTGAAAAGGCTCCGGCTGCTGGCCCGCTTCAACAATTTCATCTCCGGTGGGTAATATCGCCACGCGCGGACGCCGGTAAACCGTAGCGCATTGTTGCCCTACCATCGCCAGCAGAGCGATTTCGGCGAATCCCAGGCGGCGGCCAGGCGAAAGGACCACGCTCCCGTGTTTGGCCTCGATCCCTCGCGCGTTGAAATTCTCGCCCGATTTGACGGGCCTCGCGATCCGCACCAGATTGCCAATGTGTTCTGTGTGCTCTACCATCACCACGGCATCGGCGCCTTCGGGTAGCGGCGCGCCCGTCATTATTTCAACGGCCCCTCCGGGACCTACCAAGCCGGGGAAGATCTCTCCCGCGCGCACTTCGCCGATGACCTGTAATTCGCCGGGGACGTCCGCTGCGCGAACGGCGAATCCATCGCGAGCCGAACGTGGGAATGGAGGATAATCGCGGTCGGCGGTAATCTCTTCGGCGAGAATGCGTCCGGCCGCTTCGAGCGATGGAACTTGCTCGGTCGCAAGACTCCCCCGCCCCGCGCTCACTTCGCGCAACACGCACGCCCGCGCGTCTTCGAAGCTTAAGGCCACTGTCTTAGGTTACAGCGATTCGGCGGATGGACGAGGCGCGGCCGCTGGATTCTTCGACTTCAACGATTACGCCATGCAATTCGCCGCCGTGCCGCGCGGCTTCCATACGAACCGGCATCTGGGTGAGGAATTTTTGCAAAATGATGTCCTTATCCACACCGATCACCGACTGATATGGCCCCGTCATGCCCGCATCGGTCTGGTACGCGGTCCCGTTCTGAAGAATACGGGTGTCCGCTGTTGGTACATGTGTGTGCGTGCCCACCACGGCGGAAACGCGCCCATCGAGATACCAGCCCATGGCCTGTTTCTCGCTGGTGAGCTCGGCATGGAAATCGAGAAAGCGCACGTTCACCCCGGCCGGCAACGCCGCCAGAAGAGCATCGGCCTTGCGAAACGGGCAATCCGTGGATGGCATGTAAGTGCGGCCTTGCAGATTCAGCACGGCGCAACGGACTCCGTTGCGCGCCTCGACTACCACCACTCCCGACCCGGGCGTTTCCGCGGCGTAATTGGCGGGGCGCAGCAGGCGGGGCTGCTTCGGCAGGTATTCGTAAATTTCCCGTTTATCCCAGATGTGATTGCCGCTGGTGATCACGTCCACGCCGTACCCGAAGATCTCGTCAGCCAGCTGGGGCGTGATCCCGAACCCGGCAGCCGAGTTCTCGCCGTTGGCGATGGTCAGGTGAATATTCTCGGTGACCACGATTTCGGGCAGATGGCGGGCCACCATGCCGCGGCCCACGGATCCAAAAATGTCGCCGATAAATAGAAGATTAGTCAATATCTTATTTCGCGCACAACGGACGCGGTGCTGACGCCGCACCTGTGCGCTCCGGCCGTAAAAGAAAACGGGAGGCACCACCATCGCCGTTACAACCCCCGTCATTTGACCCTAAACTTTCAGGGTGGAACCCTCCGCACCCCTTCAGGCTTCTCCATGGCAGTTGCCTGCCGGAGCTTGCTCACCGGGGCGAAAACGAGTCAGGTCCCATGACATTGACTGTTGGATCAATATTTGGAGGCCGCTCACGAGCGCGGCAGAGACGCTCCCTAGAACAGGATAACAGGCCTGTGTGATAACCCGGGAGGATTTCACGCGGTGGTAGACTGATAGTTGAAAGGGGGGCGTAACGGATTCGACGGGATTGCATCTTTCGTAGGAAGTCGTGCCGGGTTCCGAGCTCCCGTAAAACGATCGGAAAACAACAACTGCCAATCAGCAGTTTGCATACGCTGCTTAATTAAATAAGTAGCCGTCCTGGGCTGTTAGGCTTGCATGGCAGTCTGAGGGCGTAATCATGGCAGGATAGGTCAAAGGCTTCCGCCTGGAGCCCGCAACCGAGACCAATCAGGCTAAGCCGCCTCGCTCTTGCCGGTTCCGCACGAGGCGGTCTAAAACCACCGAATCGGAAACGCACGTAGTCTTTCGCGGTAGACTTTCTCGGACGCGGGTTCAACTCCCGCCGCCTCCACCATTTTCTATGTCACTTCGCCTTCAGCTTGAGTATTGGAAGGATGGCGAGTGGTTCGTTGGCCGCCTTCCACAGGTGCCCGGCGTCTTTAGTCAGGGCGCGACTCTCGAAGAGCTGGAGGAGAACGTCCGGGATGCTTACCGGATGATGCTTGAGGAGCAAGACGCGGTTCCGGTCCCGGGAAGCGTCCAGAGCAAGGAAATCGAAGTTCCTGTGTGAAGCGCCACTAGCTTATTCCCGTCTGTCCCGGGCGTGGCAACACCGAGACGGCAGGAATGGGCGGCGGTGTGATCGACCGCTAATCACTTTTTGTTGCGTGCAACATTCCACGCCACCATATTGGGTTCCCAAGCGATGAAGTGACGCTTTGCACGCTCTGTAATAACGTCGTACTCCGTTTTCCATTCGGCAAAGTCGGTCAGGTGGGGCTGAAACACCTCCCCATATAGGGCCAGAATCGTCAGGTGTGTGGACAGGATCACGAAGTAAACCGATGGAAAAGAATCGGGTGGCATATCGAAGAAGTTGATGTTTCGAGTCGTGGGTGTATTCGTACCTTTTGGCACCAACCGGAAGTGATTCGCCGCACCATAGATGCTTCCGTGAATCTGCTTGGAAGCCATGTCGAATCCAACCTTCAAGATCGCTAGCAGCGGGTGGAAATCCGCATGTCCTTTTCTGGGAAACACGTCCTCTGGTCGGAACGCCTTTCGATAGGCGTTGTACTTTTTGTCGTCAAATCCGGCCTCAGACCAAACCTTGCACAGGTTGGGGTGTTTGCTCATACGGACTGTGAAGGCACACGTTTCGATCGCTCTACGAAGATGGGTGAGAGCGTCACCTTGGTACATCCGAAGCGCGGCTATCACCGACTTCGTAAACAGCATCCGAGTCATCATCAGTTGATTGCAAGCAACCGTCACGACTAAACGTAATTGGTCAGGTGAATCAAGGTCGCCGCCAGGGAACCTCACCAAGGGCGTGATTCCCAGGTACAACGACTCAATATCTCCGATGAGCAACGCCGCAGTTTTTAGGTATTTGGTGGCCCTTGCTTGATTTTCAGTTTCCTTGGGACCAAGCTCCGTTATGTCGGTGGTTCTTTGCTTTTTCATGCCTCCACGACCTTTGAAGATCGGCGAGCGTTCAGGCTCAAACGCCCACCCTGGTCCTCACTGACCTCCTTTTGACCGGCACCGCACGAAGTTCCAAGCGTCGGTTCAATGCCGTGGCGATGCGACGCACCATCGCGATGGTATGCCCCTGGTAATCATCGGATTCGAGGCGATTGATCGCCGACGCGGATGTTCCTACCTTCTTCGCAAGCGCCCGCTGGCTCAGACCGGCTCTGGTCCGCATGTCATGAATCAATTGAGCGACTTCGATATTCACGAGTTCTTGCTCGAACTCGTCTTGAGCGGATGGATTGCTCCCAACCACTTCGTCATACAATTCTTGAACCGCGGCTGAGTTGAATTTCCTCTTCCCTGGCATAAGCGGCTCCGAAGTTCTAATTCCATGTTCTCATACATGAGAACAACCAAATGATGTTCTGCGTCGCTAAACCCTTCTCACAGCTATTCCCGTGTGACCCCAATGTCTCCACGACACCGCTCCATCACTGTCGCGGCTCGGTAAGCAGGCGCGAACACAGACGATCGAGCGCGGGTTACAAACCCGCGCGCAGGATACAATCCTGCCCCACATCACGCTA
>Ga0207702_10003894_pt1 | contig 13444 bp, 9 predicted proteins | sample KBSCornC62_FD_184302 | JGI IMG/M metagenome (GOLD analysis project Ga0207702, IMG submission 184302) | Corn rhizosphere microbial communities from Kellogg Biological Station, Michigan, USA - KBS Corn C6-2 (SPAdes) (version 2) | ecosystem: Host-associated > Plants > Roots > Rhizosphere > Soil ...
TGCGCGAGTTCTACCTGGAAAATGCGGCCTACTGGATCGGGCAATTCCATTTCGACGGCTTGCGATTCGATGCCACGCAGCAGATTTTCGACCGCTCGGGCGAGCACATATTGCGCGCGATGGTGCGCCGCGCGCGTGCCGCGGCGCCGCACCGCCGCACCTATTTCGTCACCGAAAACCAGGGCCAGCGTGCCCGCATCGCACAGCCCGCGGAGAGCGGCGGGTTCGATTGCGACGCGCTGTGGAACGACGATTTCCATCATGCGGCGAGCGTCGCGCTGCTCGGCCGGCGCGAAGCGTACTACTCGGATTATTGCGGCACGCCGCAGGAACTCGTCTCCGCCGCGCGCCACGGTTTTCTGTACCAGGGCCAGTGGTCGGCGTGGATCGATCAGCCGCACGGCAGCGACGCATCGAGCCTGCCGCCGCGCGCATTCGTCAATTATTTGGAAAATCACGACCAGGTGGCGAACTCGGCGCATGGCCAGCGACTGTCACACATGGCGCACGCGGGCGATCTGCGCGCGTTGACCGCGCTGCTGCTGCTCGGGCCGCAGACGCCGTTGCTGTTCCAGGGCGAGGAATACGCAGCGCCCCAGCCGTTCCTGTACTTTGCCGACCAGCCGCCGGAACTCGCCGCCGCGGTGCGCCAGGGCCGCGCGGATTTCCTGGCGCAATTTCCGAGTCTCGCCGGCGATGCGCCGCGCGCCGCGCTGCCGCCGCCAGCCGATCCACGCACGTTCGACAGCTGTCGGCTCGATCCCGCATCGCGCGACGGTGCGCGCGGCCGTGCGGCGCTGGCCCTGTACGCCGATCTGTTGCGCCTGCGCCGCGAGGATGCGGTGCTGCGCGTGCGCGAACAGGCGCCGCACGGCGCGGTGCTCGGTGCGCATGCGTTCGCTTTGCGCTTCATTGCCGCGTCCGATTTGCGGCTGCTGCTGGTCAACTTGGGCCCGGATCTGCTCGCCACGACCGTGCCCGAACCGCTGCTCGCCGCGCCCAGCGGCCACACCTGGCAGGTCGTGTGGTCGAGTGAGGAACTGCGGTACGGCGGCGCAGGTCACTACCCGGATGCAGCGACGTGCGGCTTGCGGCTGGCTGCGCACGCAGCGGTGCTGCTGGCGCCGGTCGTCGACCCGCGATTCACCCCGAGCTCAGAGGACGGTGCGCCATGAAGGAATGGGAAATCGAGCGCCACGGCGAAGACACGCTTCGTCGCTTGCGCTGGCAATCCGCCGAGACCGAAGCGGCGCGCCTGCTCGAAACGGAGTGGCTGGTCACGAACGGGCTCGGCGGTTACGCCTCCGGCACGCTCGCGGGCGTGCCGACACGGCGCTATCACGGGTATCTCATCGCCGCGTTGCCGGTGCACGGACGCACGGTGATGTTGAATCACGTCGGCGAGCGCGTGCAAATCGCGGACGGGCGCCACTTCGGGCTCGGTGGCGAGGAGACGGAAGCGTCGCTCGACCTGCATCTCGCGCACCTGGTCGAATTCCGGCTCGAACTCGGCCTGCCGGTGTGGCGTTACGCGTTCGGCGACGTCGTGCTGGAGAAACGCGTGCTGCTGCTGCACGAACAGAACAGCGTGCACATCGGCTATCGCCTCGTCGCCGGCGCGCAGGCAGTGACGCTGGAACTCGAACCCTCGCTCGCGTTCCGTCCGCACGACGCGCCGACGCACGCCGACGACGTGCGCGAATACACGTTCGCGACCAGCGGCGGCGGACGCTACACCGTGTCCGCCGATGGGTTCCCGCCGCTGCGCTTCGCCGCGCTCGGCGCGGCTCACCGTTTCGTGCTCGATTGGCGCAGCGACGCGCCGCTGCGCTACCGCGTTGAAGCCGAACGCGGCTACATCGCGACGCAGGCGCGCCTGCGGCCCGGCCGGTTCGTCGTGCAGCTTTCGCCGGATGCGCCGCAGTTCACGCTCGGGGTCTCGACCGAGGCCTGGCAGTCGCTGCTCGCGTTCACTCCCGCGCAGGCGCTCGAAGCCGAGCGCGAGCGGCGCCGCCGGCATCTGCGCCAGATGCCGGAAGCCACCGATGTCGTCGTCGCCGAACTCGCACTCGGTGCCGATGCGTTCGTGGTCACGCCGGGCTGGCGCGTGCACGACCTCGCGCGCGGCCGCGCCTCCGGCTTGCGGTTCCGCAGCGTAATCGCGGGCTACCACTGGTTCACCGACTGGGGCCGCGACACCATGATCAGTCTGGAAGGCCTGACCCTGGTCACGGCGCGCCAGCAGGCCGCGCGCGACATCCTGTGGATGTTCGCGCAGCACATCCGCGACGGACTGATCCCGAACCTGTTCCCGGAAGGGCGCGAACACGGCCTGTACCACACGGCCGACGCGACGCTGTGGTTTTTCCACGCGCTCGAGCGCTATCTCGTGAACAGCCGCGACACGGCCTTGCTGCAGCACCTGCTGCCGGCGCTGCGTGAGATCGTTGCCGCGCACCTCGCCGGGACGCGCTTCGGCATCGGTGTGGATCCGGCCGACGGCCTGCTGCGTCAGGGCGCGGAAGGCTATCAGCTGACCTGGATGGACGCGAAAGTCGGCGACTGGGTGGTCACGCCGCGGCGCGGCAAGGCGGTCGAGATCAACGCGCTCTGGTACAACGCGCTGCGGCTGCTGCAAGGCTGGATCGAGGAACTCGGCGAGCCCGGGGCGGCGGAGATCGGCGCGCATGCGCAGCGCACGCAGGCCGCATTCAACACGCGCTTCTGGAATGCCGCCGGCGGCTACCTTTACGACGTGGTCGATTGCGAGCACGGCGGCGACGACGATGCGTGCCGTCCGAACCAGGTGTTCGCCATTTCGCTGCGCCATCCGGTGCTGGCGCGGACGCGTTGGGCCCCGGTGATGGACGTGGTGCGCGAGCGGCTGCTCACGCCGGTCGGCCTGCGCTCGCTCGCGCCGGGACATCCCGACTACAAAGCACGCTATTTCGGCGACCTCACCGCGCGCGACGCCGCGTATCACCAGGGCACGGTGTGGGCGTGGCTGATCGGGCCCTACATCGACGCCTGGCTGAAACTGCACCCGGAGAAGCGCGCCGAAGCGCGTGGATTCCTGCGCGGCTTGATCGAGCACATCGGCGCCGCGGGCGTCGGCTCGATCAGCGAAGTGTTCGACGCCGAAGCGCCGTTCACGCCGCGCGGCTGCATCGCGCAGGCCTGGAGCGTGGCCGAGCTGCTGCGTTGCTGGCTGCGCACGGTCGAGGTCGATAGCGCCATTGTCGCGCCGGAGCACGAGCAGGCCGGATGACGTGCGCCGCAACGTGCCGCCGGCACGTTTGCTGCTAAACCACGCGGGTCCAGGCCGAAAAGGAAGTCGAGCATGCGTGCAGGATCGGGCAATACCGTGTCGTTGTGGCAGGCGACCGCGCAGCTGCCGTCGTTCGAACCGCTGCGAACGGCGGAGCCCGCCGACGTGGTCGTGGTCGGCGCCGGCATCACCGGCTTGAGCTGCGCCTATCGGCTGGCCGAATCCGGCCGGCGCGTGCTCGTGCTCGACCAGGGCGGCATCGGCAACGGCGAGACCGCACGCACGAGCGCACACTTGGCGAGCGCGTTGGACGACCGCTTCCACGTGCTCGCGCACCGGCACGGCGCGGCCGGTGCGCAGCTCGCGGCGCAAAGCCATTCCGCAGCGATCGACTACATCGAGCGCATCGTCGTGCGCGAACGCATCGATTGCGATTTCCAGCGCGTGCCCGGTTACCTCGTGCTCGGCGACAACACGCCGGCGCAGGAACTGGCGAGCGAAGCCGAAGCGGCCGCGCACGCCGGACTGGACGTCGCGCTGCTCGACGCGTTCGCGTTCAACCGTGGCGCGGAGCTCGCGCTGCGATTCGCCAACCAGGCGCAGTTCCATCCGCTGCGCTACCTCGCGGGGCTGGCGCAGGCGTGCGTCAAGCACGGGGTACGCATTCACACCCACACGAACGTGGTCGACGTGCGCGGCGGACTGGAGCCCTGCGTCAGCACCGCCGACGGCATCGACCTGCCGTGCCGGGCCGCGATCGTCGCGACCAACACGCCGGTCAACGACCGCGTCGTGATCCACACCAAGCAGGCGGCGTACCGCACGTTCGCGATCGCGCTCGGGGTCGACGGCGGACTCGAGCCGTGCCTGATCTGGGACACGAACGATCCGTATCACTACGTGCGCAGCTGGCACGATCGCGAGCGCGATACGCACTGGCTGATCGTGGGCGGCGAAGACCACAAGACCGGCCAGCCTGGATCGGAGCCGGAGCGTGCGTTCGCGCGCCTGCGCGATTGGGCGGCGGGCCGCTTCGGTGTTTCGGGCGAAGTCGCGTACGCCTGGTCTGGCCAGGTGCTGGAGCCGGTCGACGGGCTCGCGTTCATCGGGCGCAATCCGGCCGATCACGCCAACGTCTACATTGCGACCGGCGACTCCGGCAACGGCTTGACGCATGGCACGATCGCGGCGCTGCTGCTCGGCGATCTGATCGAAGGTCGCGCCAACGCATGGGAAGGCCTGTACGGGCCGGCGCGCAAATCGCTGCACGGACTCGGCGATTACGTGCGCGAGAACGCGAACGTCGCCGCGCAATATGCGGACCTGGTCACGCCGGGCGAGATCGACAACGCCGCCGCGCTCGCGCCGGGACAGGCCGCGATACTGCGCGAAGGCTTGCACAAACTCGCGCTTTACCGCGACTTCGACGGCCGCCTGCACGCCCATTCCGCCGCGTGCACGCACCTGGGCTGCGTCGTGCATTGGAACGGTGTGGAGAAGACCTGGGATTGTCCCTGCCACGGATCGCGCTTCGATCCGCACACCGGCGCCGTGCTGAACGGTCCCGCGCTCGCGCCGCTGGAGTCGAAGACACCGAAACACGCGTGAGCCCGCTGCCGTGGCGCACAACGTGCAGCCCCGCACGTCGAACGCCATCGCACCAGGAGTGACCGCGCATGCAAGCTTTGACGTATCACGGCAGCAAAGACGTCCGCGTCGAAACGATGCCGGACCCGACCCTGATCGAGCCCGACGACATCGTGCTGCGCGTCACCGCCACCGCGATCTGCGGTTCGGATCTGCACATCTACCGCGGCAACATCCCGGCGATGGAAAAAGGTGACATCCTGGGCCACGAGTTCATGGGCGTGGTCGAAGCGGCGGGCGCCGGCGTGACGAACCTCAAGCTCGGCGATCGCGTCGTGATTCCGTTCGTGATTGCGTGCGGCGAATGTTTTTACGGCCGCCTGGAATTTGTTTGCCGCCTGCGAGACGACGAACAGCGGACGCGGCGCAATCCTCAACAAGAAATCCTCCACGCCCGGCGCGGCGCTGTTCGGCTACAGCCATCTCTACGGCGGCGTGCCGGGCGGGCAGGCCGAACTGGTGCGCGTGCCGAAAGCGAACGTGGGTCCGATCAAGATCCCCGGTTCGCTCGCGGACGAACGTGTGTTGTTCCTGTCCGACATCCTGCCGACCGCGTGGCAAGCCGTGCTCAACGCCAAGGTCGGACGCGGCAGCACGCTCGCGATCTTCGGCGCCGGACCCGTCGGTCTGTTGTGCGCGGCCTGCGCGCGCATGCTTGGCGTGGAACGCATCTACCAGATCGATCACCATCCCTATCGGCTGCAGTTTGCCGTGCAGACGTACGGCGTGACGCCGATCAATTTCGACGAGGTGGACGATCCGGCCGAGAAGATCCTGCAGGAGACGCACGGCCACGGTGCGGACGCCTGCATCGACGCGGTCGGTTTCGAAAACCACGGCAGCAAGCTCGAAGCGGCAGCGACCAAGCTCAAGCTCGAAGGCTCCAGCGGCGCGGTGCTGCGCTGGTGCATCGCGGCCACGCGGCGTGGCGGCGTGGTCAGCGTGCCGGGCGTGTATGCGGGCTTCATTCACGCGTTCCTGTTCGGCGACGCGTTCGACCGCGGCCTGCACTTCGCGATGGGCCAGACGCACGTGCAGCACTATCTGCCGCAGCTGCTGCGCCTGGTCGAGGAAGGCAAGCTGAAACCCGAAGTGATCATCACGCACCGCATGCCGTTGCGCGAGGCGGCGCGCGGCTACCAGATTTTTGCGGACAAAGAAGAGGAGTGCCGCAAGGTCGTGCTGCAACCGGCAGCCGCATAGCGCCCCGGACTGCAGTTTGCGCGGCCAGCAGGCGCGGCCGTGCACTTTGCGCTCGTGGCGCACGCGGCCGTGCGGCCGCGACGCGGGATTGAGCCGTGGCTCGCTTCCTGCAAATCCTGCATTGCCTGCGCCGCACGCCGGCACACAGGGACGGACGCCGAGTGAACAAGCCAGCGCGCGCTGAACAATGGAAGCCAGCGACTCCGCCGAGCACGCTCGGACGCTCCGCGCGCTTGCTGCGCTTCCTGGTCAAATACCGCCATCTCGGTTCCGGCGACTCGCCGTCGAACGCAAGCGCCGATGCGCAGGCGTTCGCAGACGACATCCAGGCCCTCGGCCCGGCGTTCGTCAAGATCGGGCAGGCGTTGTCGATTCGTCCCGACCTGCTGCCACCGGTGTACATGCACGCGCTGGAGCAACTGCAGGACGATACCGCGCCGGTGCCTTTCGACGCGATCCGCGCCGCGGTGGAACAGGAACTCGGCGTGCGCCTGACGCAGGCGTTTTCGCGTTTCGACGCGGAGCCGCTCGCCGCGGCGTCGCTGGCGCAAGTCCATGCGGCCGCGCTGCCGGACGGCCGCGAGGTCGTGGTCAAGGTGCAGCGTCCCGGCATCGCGGAGGAAATCCGTTCGGATCTCGAACTGCTGCGCAAGCTCGCTTCCGCGGCCGACCGGCTGACCGAACAGGGTCGCCGCGTGTTGTTCGCGCAGTGGGTCACCGAGATGTCGGAGACCCTGAACGAAGAACTCGACTACTGCCAGGAAGCGGACAACCTGCGCCAATTCCGCGAGCATCTCGCGCGCTATCGCACGCTGTCGGTGCCGGCGCCGATCGCGGATTTCAGCTCGCGCCGCGTGCTGACGATGGAACGCGTCGACGGCGTCAAAGTCGGCACGGCGGTCAAGCTGCGGCGCCTGGAAGAACCGCTCGATCGCTACGCGCACGATCTGATCCGCGCCTACCTCGACCAGATTTTCGTGCACGGCCTGGTGCATGCCGATCCGCACCCGGGCAACGTGCTGCTGACCGACGAAGGGCTTGCGCTGATCGATCTCGGCATGGTCGCGCGGCTGTCGCCGCGTCTGCGCGACGCCTTGCTGGTGTTGTTCGTTGGCGCGGTGAACGGCGAAAGCGACGAGGTCGCGCGGCGCATGGTCGAACTCGGCGAGCGCCTGGAACTGTTCGACGAACTGCAGTGGCAGCGCCGCTGCAGCCGGCTCATCTCGCGCTTCGCCACGCAAAGCGAACAGGTGAAATACGGCGCCGGCAGCCTGCTGATCGAACTGACGCGGCAAAGCGTCGAAGCGGGCCTGCGTCCGCCGCCGGAACTCGCGCTGTTGGGCCGCACACTGCTCGCGCTCGAAGGCGTCTCCCAGCTGCTCGATCCGGATGGATCGCCGCGCGACGTCGTGCGCGTGCACCTGCGCACGATCGCGGCGCAGCGCATGGCGGACCACGCGACCCTGTCCGGCATCGGCACGCAGCTCGCCGACGTGGCTGAACTCGGGCGCGAAATGCCGCGGCAGCTGCACGCCATCCTCGACCTGCTCGCGCGCAACCACTTGCAGGTACGCGTCGCCGGCCTGGAAGAATCGCGCCTGCTCGAAAACCTGCAGAAGATCGCGAACCGCATCACGCTCGGCGTGATCTGCGCCGCGCTCGTCATCGGCGCGGCGCTCGCGTTGCGCAGCGAAGGCGGCGCGCGCGTGTTCGGCTATCCCGGCGTGGCGATCGCGATGCTCGCCGTCGCGCTGCTGCTCGGCCTGGGCTTGCTGCTGAGCGCGCTCGTGTTCGACCGGCGCGTGTCGCGGTATCGCACGCGCGACAAGTGAGGCGCCCGGTCTTAGCGACCCTTGAGCCAGTCAATAAAACTGTTGAACAGCGGATACCACAAGGTCTGGTCCGAACCGACGTAAGGCTGGTATTGCAGCTGACGCTCGGCAACGAACAGGTCGGTCAGATTGGTTGGGTCGGTCGCGACGAACTTGATATAGGTCTTGCCCTCGCGCTTGTTCACGTCAAGGTGCACCCACAGGAATTTGCCGTAGTAGCGCGCGGCGTTGTTAATGCCGATGCGATCGCCGATCGACGGCACCTTGTCCTGGAGGTTCTTCTCCACGATGCGCTTCTGCAGCTCGGCCAGGTCGATCACCTGATCGAAATAGCCGAGGTAGCGCACCTGCTGGATGATGAAGTCGCTGCCCGTGACGAGGGCCAGCGGCTTGAACTGGCTCAAATCGGCTTTTTCCGCGGTCAGCGTTTGCGCGCGTTCCGCTTGACCGTTGCCGGTGGTGGCGAGATAACCGGACGCGTCCGGTTTGATGGCCTGACCCGAGGTGCCGCATCCGCCCAAAGCAAGCAGCAGGCCCAACGCAAGAAATTTACCCGACACCTTAACCATGTTTGGATGAACTCCTATGAGGTAGTGAAACGTCTCGCTGCCGGACTCGGCGGCGCAGGCGGCATGCTGCCACAGAACGCCGCGGGCGTCAGGCCCCATGCGCGGCGCTTTACGCGGCCGCCCGGGTCGTGCAATAACCTCTCGAGCCGCGAACGGAGCCAGCATGCGCGCAATGATCTTCGACCTCGACGGAACGCTGATCGACACTGTCTATGCCCACGTGTTCGCCTGGCAGCGTGCGCTGACGGAAGCGGGACTGCCGATCGACGGCTGGCGCATCCACCGCCGCATCGGCATGAGCGGCGGCTTGTTCACGCGCGCGGTGGCGCGTGAGATCGGACGCGAACTCGCCGCCGGCGAAGCCGAGGCCGTGCAGCGCCGCCACGGCGAATTGTTCCGCCAGTTCCTGCCCGAACGTCGCCCGCTGCCCGGCGCGCGCGAGCTGCTCGCCGATCTGCGCGCGAACGGCGTCACGTTCGGCATCGCGACCTCGGGGCGTCGCCCGGAGATCGACGCATCGCTCGACGCGCTGGCGCTCGGTCCGGACACGGTGGTGATCGACCGCGGCGACGTCGCGCGCGCGAAACCGGAACCCGACCTGTTCCTGGCGTGCCAGACGCGACTCGGCGTCGACGCGCGCGACTGCTACGTCGTCGGCGACGCGGTGTGGGATCTGCTGGCCGCGCGGCGTGCGGGCATGCTCAGCGTGGGTCTGCTGAGCGGCGGCTACGGCGAAGACGAACTCGGTCGCGCAGGCGCCTTCCGCGTGTACCGCGACGCAGCGGAGCTGCATCGCTCGCTCGATGAACTCGGCGTGCTGCCGTAAGTCTTCGCGGCGGCAAACCGTGATCCGCGCGTGAGGCGGTCGAATCGAGTTCGACGCGTTTCGATCCCGTCGCTACGAACCGGTCCGCTTGAAAACGGAAATGCGACCGTTCGGTTCCAGAATTGCTTCGTCGACTTCCCCCACGTCGCGAGTCTGCTGATTGCGCAGTTCTCGGTCGAAGGCCGCGCGCGAGATCGTCTGGCGCTTGAGTTCGCGTTCGTCGACCCGCCCGCGGCGCGCGAGCACCACCGGCACGCCTTCCATCAGCCGGTCGAACGTCGGGCTGAAGGCCGATATCAGGCACAGCACTTTGTCGACCAGCAGGATCGTCGTCACCGCGATCATCGGGCCGAGCAGCGTCGTGTCCTTGCCGACGATCGCCGAACGCAAGGTGCCGCCGACCAGGATCAGCACGACGATGTCGAACGGCGACATTTCGCCGAACGAACGCTTGCCGCTCATGCGCAGCAGGATCAGCAGGCCGAGGTAGCTCGCCGCGCCGCGCAGCACGAATTCCCACCACGGCATCGACAGTTCCCATAAATCGCTCATGACACCCATCCTTGAGTTGCGATGCACAACGCGATGGTAGATCGCGGCACCTGCGAAATCGCTGAACGCCGCGCACGCCGTGAATACGTATGCGGCATACGTATGCGGTGCGCTGGGCCACGGTGCGGCGCGGGCACGGCGTGCTATTGAACGCGAAAAGAACAACACAAATCCGGCGGACCACGCCGGTTTCAACTCGGGAGGAAACTACGATGACGGCAAGTCTCGTTCGGTGGGCGTGCGTTCCGCTGTTGTGTCTGCTGGCGTGGTGTGCGCCGGCGAGTCCCGTATTCCAGAGCATCCAGCAGCTCGGCGGCAACCTCAGCTCCGACGGGAGCACGGTGACGTTCCGCGTGTCGTCGGCTGCAGCGACGCGGGTCGAAGTGGCGTTGTATACGCAGGCCTCGGGTGCGGCGCCAGTTGCGCATTACACGCTGGCAAAACAGACCGGGACGACGATCTGGGCGGTGTCGCTGTCCGCCGCCAGTTTGCGCGGCCTCGGTTTCGACATCGATCCGACGAACGCATCGAAGCTGTTCACCAACATCTATTACGGCTACCGCGCGTGGGGCTCGAACTGGCCCTACGCCAGCGGCTGGAACCCCGACACGAATCCCGGCGCCGGCTTCGTCGCCGACGTCGATTCCAGCGGCGCGCGGTTCAATCCGAACAAGCTGTTGCTCGATCCGTACGCGCTGGAGATGAGCCACGACTACACCAGCACACCGTCGCAGGATCCCACCGTATTTGCGTCCGGCGTGTCGGCCAGCGGCGGCACCGCGGACCGGTTGAAGAACTCCGAACGCGCCGCACCGAAAGGCATCGTCGCGATGCCGTACGGCGCCGGCTGGGCCGCGCTCAATTTCGGCGCCAAGCCGTCGCGCGCGCAGAAGGACGACGTGATCTACGAGGTGCAGCTGCGCGGACTGAGCAAGAACGACACCGCCGCCGGCAGCTGCGCCGGCACCTACCAGGGCGCGATCAGCGAAATCCCGTACCTGCAGAGTCTCGGCGTCACCGCGCTCGAGCTGCAGCCGGTGCACGAGACCGAGAACGACGCGAACGACATGAACATCGCCGCGCTCGGCCGCGCGTCCAACACCACGGCCGGCGACAACTATTGGGGCTACATGACGACGGACTATTTCGCGCCCGATCGGCATTACGCCTGCGACAAGAGCCTGGGCGGGCCGACGCGCGAATTCGTCGCGCTGACCAAGGCGCTGCACGACGCCGGCATCAAGCTCGTGCTCGACGTGGTCTACAACCACAGCGGCGAAGGCGGCCTGTGGAACGCCGGCGATCCGAGCAAGGCGAACCTGTGGAGCCTGCGCGGCCTGGACAATGCGACGTATTACCTGCTCACGCGCCACTCCGGTGCGAGCGACGACCGCGAGTACTACTACGACATCACCGGCACCGGCAACACGCTCAACACCCGCAACGGCACGGTGCAGAACCTGATCGTCGATTCGCTCAACTATTACCGCAGCACGCTCGGCGTCGACGGCTACCGCTTCGACCTCGGCATCGCGCTGTCGAACACGTACGACAACACCACCAATCCGACCGATACGCAGCGCTTCTATTTCAGCAGCACCGACACCAACACCGCATTCGCGAAAGTCACGGCCGCGCTGCCGGGCGTGTTCCTGTCGGCCGAGCCGTGGGGGCTGGCGCCGAACAACCAAGGCTATCAACAGGGCAACATGCCGAACGGCGTGAGCGAGTGGAACGGTCAATACCGCGACACGCTGCGCAAGGCGCAGAACAAGTACGGCGTCGCCGCGGCGGACAGCGCAGCGACGCGCTCGGCCATCGCCACGCGCATCGCCGGATCGCACGACCTGTTCGGCGGCACGAATGGACGCAATGCGCCGTGGTATTCGGTGAATTTCCTCAACGTGCATGACGGCTTCACGCTGAAGGATCTGTATTCGTGCCAGACGCAAAACGTCTCCGCGCCGTACCAGGTGTGGCCGTACGGTCCGTCCGACGGCGGCACGGCGGATGAAAACCAATGGGACAACGGCGGCAACGCGTTGCAGCAACGGCAGCAGGCGCGCACCGGATTCGCGCTGCTGATGCTGTCCGCCGGCGTGCCGATCTTCAACGGCGGCGACGAATTCCTGCGCTCGGTCAACTGCAACAACAACTACTACAACGTCGACTCGACCGGCACCTGGCTCGATCGCTCGGTGCTCGTGTCGGGCTCCGCGCCGTACAATTTCAAGCAGTTCGCGCAGGCGTTCATCGGGTTCCGCAACGGTGAACCGGCGCTGCGACCGAACGCGTTTTACGCGACGGCCAACACCGGCAACGGCGACAACATGGCGCCGCTCGACTGGTTCGGCGCCGACGGCAGCTATCGCACCACCTATTCCGGCAGCGATTTCTGGCAGGCGACGCCCGCCACCCCGGACGGCACAGGCCAGAACCGCACCCTGGCGTGGCGCTACGACGGCAGCCAGCTCGGCGGCGGCGATCTGATCCTGGTGCTGTACAACGCCGAGCCGACCGCGCGCACGTTCACGCTTCCTTGGACCGGCCCCAGCAAGAGCGCGTGGTACCGCGTCACCGACACCGCGTCCTGGGCGGAAGGTCCGACCCAGTTCGACCCGAGCGCGTCCACCCGCATTGGCGGGCAGGGCAGTACCTACAACGTGAATGCGCGTTCGCTGGTGTTGCTGCTCGCGAAGTAGGTCAGGCGCGCGCCGGCCGCCGCCGACATTCCCGCAAACGCGGGAATGTCGGCGAAGCGGCGCCGCTCCGGCGAGCCCGCGCTCGAACACTTGCCGGCAGCAGCCGGCAGCGGCCCGGGTTGTGTATTCCCGCCCACCCCCGTATCATTCGCGCCCTTCGACGCACCCGGAGAGGTGGCAGAGTGGTCGAATGCGCCGGATTCGAAATCCGGTTTACGGTTTTGCCGTAACGTGGGTTCGAATCCCACCCTCTCCGCCAGAAATGAAAACGCCCCCGCACGGGGGCGTTTTCGTTTCTGGTAAAGCGAACGCGCGCATAGCACGGCACAGGATGAGCCGCGCATATCCCAGCCTCTCCGCCAAATCAAAGGCTTAGCGCTTGCAACGAGCGATACGGTGCCAAGAACGTCTCGCTGGGACAGTTTGGGACTGTCGATGGTCACCTTCGAGAAGCGAACCGGCAAGTGACCATACCGCTGCCGGAAGGTCCGCAGGGCATTGCGATGCAGCCGGCGTGTCAGAACGCCACGCGCGTAATAAAAAAAGCAGCGGCAAAACGAATGGCTGCGGGCAAAGCGGTCGCGACATCGGAATTACCTGCGTAACGCACCGCATTTGCACCGAACGTTCGCAGCGGCACGCATCGCGACGATACGGTGCGACATTGCCTGATCGAGTGTTTGACGTCCGGCTCCTGTAGCCAGCCAGTTGCATCCCCCGGCGCGTGCCGGGGGATGAACGGATTCAACGGTGCGCGTCAGTCCTTGGCCGGCGCGGCGAAGTTCGCTACGGCTTGGCCACCCTTCGCGCTCGAAATCGTGCAGTTGTAACCCGTGCTGCTCGGA
>Ga0207702_10003896_pt1 | contig 13443 bp, 11 predicted proteins | sample KBSCornC62_FD_184302 | JGI IMG/M metagenome (GOLD analysis project Ga0207702, IMG submission 184302) | Corn rhizosphere microbial communities from Kellogg Biological Station, Michigan, USA - KBS Corn C6-2 (SPAdes) (version 2) | ecosystem: Host-associated > Plants > Roots > Rhizosphere > Soil ...
CAGCGAGTCGCCGCTCGCGGCCTCGTCGTAGGACGTGTCGAGGCGCTCCTCCTCGGGCTCTTCCTCGACGATCGACGTGAATTCTGCGTTCAGGGTCAATACAACTCCTTCACTCTGGCTTTACCTTTTCAAACGAATACGGACTGCCGCGCATTCCGCGCGCCGGCAGCGGTCAGACCGGGATGGTGAGGCTCTCGAGGTCGCGCGGATAGTCGGTGAGGACCTCGAGCCCGTCCTCGGTGACGACGACGGTGTCCGAGTGGCGGAAGCCGCCGAGCCCTTCCTGGTAGACGCCCGGCTCGATCGTGAACACCATCCCCGGCTCGAGCGGAGTGTGGTCGCCGACGTCGAGGAACGGGGCCTCGTGGTTGCGCAGGCCGATCGCGTGACCCGTGTGCTGGCGCCAGAGCGGGAGGATGTCGTGCTTCGTGAAGTAGTCGAGCACGGCCTGGTCGACGTCGGCGCAGGTCGCGCCCGGACGGATCGCGCCGAAGGCGACCTGCTGGGCGGCGACGACGTGGTCGAAGAGGCGGCGCTGCTCGTCCGTGGGCGTGCCGATCACCATGCCCCGCTCGAGCTCGGCGTTGTAGCCCCAGACCGGCGCGGCGGTCTCGGTGACGAGCATGTCTCCGGGCTCGAAGGTGATGTTGTGCGCGACCGCGTGCGCCCAGGCGCTGCGACGGCCGATCTGGCCGCGGTAGCCGGCGGTGGCACCGTCCTGCGAGCCGAGTTGCCCGGCGTAGTCCGGCCCGAGCGCCGCCAGCATGGCCAGGGTCGCCTCGTAGCCGGCGCGCAGGCTGGCTTCGGCCTCGGTCGCGCCCGGCACAGAGTACTGCTGGAGCAGCCGGTGGGCGTGCTCGCACCAGCGCGCGCTCTGCCGGATCAGCTCGACCTCGGCCGGGCTCTTCCGTGCCATCGCGCTCTCGATCACGTCCGACAGCGGAGTGACGGTCGCGCCGGTCACCTCGGAGAGCGCCGGCCCCTGGTAGCCGAGGATGCCGGGGTAGCCGTCCGAGTCGGCGCCGATCCGGTCGCCGATCCCCAGGTCCGCCAGCACTCGCGCCCAGATCGTCATCGGGTGCTCGGTGCCGGGGTACTCGGGGTACGACTCGATCCGCTCGAAGGACGTCTCCTCCTTCGTGCGCTCGACCTCGAACTCGGGGACGAGGACGGCGATCTCGCCGGCGGTGCTCTGGGCGAAGGCGATCGGCCGCTCGTTCGAGAGGAAGCTGAACCCGGTGTGGTACTGGATGTAGGCCTGGTCGAACAAGACGACGCCGGTCAGCCCTGCTTCGCGGGCGTGGCCGAGCAGGCGCTCGCGCCGCTCTGCGAGCTCGGTCGCAGGGATGCCTGTCGCTTGCACGCGCGGGACGATATCGGCCTTTCTCCATCCGCCCGCCCTTGAACTCGCGGGCCGTCCATGCATCATTCGTGAGCGATGTCACAGATCGCCGAGTCGGGCACGTCGGCGGCCGGCCTGCTCGAACGCGACTCCGAGCTGGCCGCGCTGGTCGACCGCCTGGCGGAAGTCGAGACCGCGAGTCGCGGTCACGCCGTCCTGCTCGGAGGCGAGGCCGGCGTCGGCAAGACGGCCCTGATCCGCGCGTTCTGCGACGAGCAGGCCGACCGGGCGGCCATTCTGCGGGGCGCCTGCGACCCGTTGTTCACGCCGCGGCCTCTCGGCCCTATGGTCGAGGTCGCGGAGGCGGTCGGAGGCGAGCTCGTCGCGCTTGTCGAGCGCGGCGCACTGCCGTACGAGGTTGCCGCCGCGCTCGCGCAGGAGCTGAACGCACGGGCTCCGGTCGTCTTCGTGGTCGAGGACCTGCACTGGGCAGACGAGGCCACGCTCGACGTCTTTCGCCTACTCGCCCGTCGCGTCGAGACCGTGCCCGCCCTCATGGTCGCCAGCTATCGCGACGACGGGCTCGACGTCGCCGACCCGCTGCGGATCGTGCTCGGGGAGCTGGCCACGAGCCCATCGATCAGCCGGATGAAGCTGGTCGGCCTGTCGCCGAGGGCGGTCGCAGAGCTGGCCGAGCCGTACGGCGCCGATGCGGGCGAGCTCTACGACAAGACCGCCGGGAATCCGTTCTTCGTCGTCGAGGCGCTCGGCGCCGGCGCCGAGGCGATCCCCGACACGGTTCGCGACGCAGTGCTCGCGCGGGTGGCTCGCCTCGGGCCTTCCGGGAAGGCGGTCCTCGAGGCAGTCGCGGTCGTCCCGCCGCAAGCCGAGCTCTGGCTGCTCGGGGCGATCGCCGGCGAGCCGCTTGACGGCCTCGGTGACTGCCTCGCTTCCGGCATGCTCCGATCCAACGCGGTTGGCATCGAGTTCCGGCACGAGCTCGCGCGCCTCGCGGTCGAGGAATCGGTGGCGCCCGGTCGGAAGCTGGAGCTCCACCGGGCGGCGCTCGCAGCGCTGGCAGATCCGCCAGCCGGCATGCCGGACCTGGCGCGACTCGCCCATCACGCCGACGCCGCCGGCGACTCCGAGGCCGTATGTCGCTACGCGCCGGCCGCGGCCGAGCGGGCCGAAGCCGTCGGCGCTCATCGCGAGGCGGCTGCCCAATACGCGCGTGCGCTCAGGTTCGGAAGGAACCTGTCGCCCTCGGAGTGCGCGCAGCTCCTGCATCAGCGGTCCCTGGCCTGCTACCTGACCGACGACATCGACGATGCGATCGAGGCCGGGGAGGACGAGCTCGAGCTGCGGCGCGTGCTGGGTCAGCGGCTGGAAGAAGGCGAGGCGCTCAGCTGGTTGTCGGAGATCCTTTGGTGCCCCGGTCGCAGCACCGACTCGCAGCGGGCGAGGGTGCAGGCGGTCGCTCTTCTCGAGACGCTCCCGCCCAGTCGTGCGCTCGCCAAGGTTTGGATGAACTCCTGGTCGGTCGCCGACGCCGAGCGCGGACTGGAGCTCGCCATGCAGCTCGGCGAGAGGGACACGGCCATCCGTGCTCTTTCCGTGGTCGGGAACCGACGGCTCGTCGAGGGCGGACAGGAGACGATCGAGCAGTGCATCGCGCTGGCACGCGAGGAAGGTCGCGACGAGCTGGCGGGCTGGATCTACTCGACCGCCGCCGCTGCCGCGATCGGCGCGAGGCAGTACGGCCTCGCGGCCAGGTGGATCGACGCAGGGGTCGACTTCTGCAGCGAGCGGGGCCTGGAGCTCTACCGCTTCTACGTGCTCGGAGACAAGGCGCGGGCCGAGCTCGACCAGGGCCGATGGGACGAGGCAGCCGAGACGGCCGCGGCGGTCCTCCGCATCCGCCGGGCCTCGATCCTGCCGCGGATCAGAGGGCTCGTCGTGCTCGGGCTCGTTCGTGCACGGCGCGGCGATCCCGGTCACGAGGAGCTCCTCGACGAGGCCTGGGCGCTGGGCGAGCCGACTGCCGAGCCGATGCGACTGGGCCCGGTCGCTGCAGCGCGTGCGGAGGCCGCCTGGCTGGTCGGCGACCACGACGGCGTCGTGGCCGCGACCGAGTATGCGTTCCGGCTCGCGTTGGAGCAGCGTGACTCCGCGGCGCTCGGCGAGCTGGCCGTGTGGCGGCGCCGGTCCGGTATCGGCGACGACTTCGGGTTCGGCGCCGCCCAGCCCTATGCCTCACAGCTCGCCGGGGACTGGGGTCGCGCCGCCGAGTCGTGGGAAGACGCCGGCTGTCCATACGAAGCCGCACTCGCGCGGGCGGACTCGGATGACGAGGAGCAGCTCCGCCGTGCGCTGGACGAGCTCCAGCAGCTCGGGGCGAAGCCGGCGGCGGCGATCGTCGCCCGCTGTCTGCGCCGGATCGGCGCCCGCGGTCTGCCGCGAGGGCCGCGGCGCACGACCCGCGAGAACCCGGCCGGGCTGACCACGCGCGAGCTCGAGGTGCTCGCGCTCGTCGGCGAGGGCCTGCGCGACGCCGAGATCGCGGCGCGGCTCGTCGTGTCGGAACGCACCGTCGGCCACCACGTGGGCGCGATCCTGCGCAAGCTCGGCGCCCGCAACCGCAGCCAGGCGACCGTGGAAGCAGTACGCCTCGGGCTCGTCTCGCAAGATAGGTAGCCCCCGCGCGCAACCTGGGTAGGCGCACCGATGCCGGTGCGCCGGGCCCTTCGTACCGTCGACGGGGACGGTCAACGACCCAGGAAGGGAGAACCATCATGCGCAAGCTCGTTCCTCTGGCCCTCGCCGTGCTCGCAGTGGGCACGACGGCGGCCCTGGCCTCGGGCGGAACCGGCCGGCACGCCCAGCGCGGCGCGACGGCGACGCCTCTGGCACAGTCGCTCGCCGCGATGCGGCTGGCGACGGCCAAGTACGCCACCAACCTGAACCAGGCGAAGGCGGACGGCTACAGGATCATCACGCCGATGATCCCGGACATGGGGATCCACTACATGAATCCCAAGATCACCGGCTTCGACGTCACCAGGCCGCCGATTCTCGTCTACCAGAAGCGGGGCAACCAGTACCTGCTCGGCGCGCTGGAGTGGGTGTTCCCGGCCAAGCCGGCGAAGCCGCCGCTCCCCGGGGCGAAGTACGGGGGATTCGGGGCGGCCTGCCACTACGTCGACGGCACCTTCGTCCCGGCGATGTCACAGGATGACTGCGCCCAGACGAGCCCACAGAGCGGCGCGAAGTTCAGCTTCTGGCACCCGAACCTGGTCACGTTCCACGTCTGGCTCTGGTACCAGAACCCGTCGGGGATCTACTCCGGCACGAACCCGCTGGTGACGCCCTTCAACAACAGCTGAGGCGAGGAGACCGATGCCCAGATACATGGTCGAACGCATCTTCGACGGCGGTCTCGGCGTGCGGGCAGACGCCGCCGGTGCGGAGGTCTGCGGGGCCGTCGTCCGCCGCAACACGGACGAGGGCGTGACGTGGCTCCACTCGTACGTCAGCGACGACGGGAACCGCACGTTCTGCGTCTACGACGGGCCGAGCCCGGAGGCGATCAGGAAGGCGGCAGCGGTCAACGAGCTGCCGGTCGACCGGATCACCCGGATCAGCGTGCTCGATCCCTACTTCCGGCTCTGAGCGAGAGGCGGGCGTCCGGCGACGGACGCCCGCCTTCTTAGGGTCTGACCCCGAAGGGGTCTGACCCCGGGGAGTGGCGACGCAACCGTTTCTACGGGGACAGTCCCCTCCGGGGACAGTCCCTACGTCGCAGCCGTACCGCTTCGCGCATACTTCTTCTAGAGAGCACAGATGAGCCGCCTCGCCGTGTTCGGGAGTCCTCGCAGGCGTGCAGGTGACCCACGATGACTGGGCCGGGCTCGGGTGAGCGAAGAGCGAGCGGCCGGGCCTGGCTGGGCGAGGACGGCAGCGGTGGGGACCGGCTGGCGCGGCTCTTCCGAATCGGTGGAGAGGAGCCGGCGGGCGAGCTCGAGCAGATGGTGGCGGAGCTGACTGCGAGGGTCGCTGCTCTGGAGACGGAGCTTCGAGCGCTGGACAGCCCCGACCGGACGGATGCCTCGGGGACGAAAGCCTCGGAGCTGCCGACGGTCGAGCTTCGCCGGTCGCCGGAGCCGGGCGAGCGCGACTACGAGCTCCACCGCTGCCAGGGCTTCGACGTCTACTCGGGCGAGGAGCGGCTCGGCGTGGTCGAGGGCGTCGTCTACGGATCTCGCCCGGATCGGCCCGATCTGCTCGAGGTCCGGAACGGACGCTTCGGCCGGCTGCTGCTCGTTCCGGTCGACGACGTCGAGGCGATCGAGCCAGACGAGGCCGCAGTGGTCGTCCGGGCGGGTCGGGTCTCGGCGAGTCGGAGGCGCCTCTCCGCCGCGGTCGCACGGCTGCGCTCGCCGCTGGCGCACGGGTAGCCACGGGGACGGGCCCGGAGCCCGTCCCCGGAATGTGTCAGAAGGCGGCTACTGCGGCTGGGGGACGATCCGGATGTAGGGCTTCGGCTCGTCCCACTCGCCGAAGATCTCCTTGGCCTCGTCGTTCGAGACCGAGCCGGCGATGATCACGTCCTCGCCCTGCTGCCAGTTGACGGGCGTCGAGACCTTGTGGGTCGAGGTCAGCTGCAGCGAGTCGATCACGCGGATGACCTCGTCGAAGTTGCGGCCGGTGGTCATCGGGTAGACGAGGATCAGCTTGACCTTCTTGTCCGGGCCGATCACGAAGACGTTGCGAACCGTCTGGTTGTCGGCGGGCGTGCGGTCCGCGGCGTCCCCGGAGACCTCGGTGGGCAGCATCTCGTAGAGCTTCGAGACCTCGAAATCGGCGTCGCCGATGATCGGGTAGTTCGGCGCCGTGCCCTGTGTCTCCTCGATGTCCTTCGCCCACTCGTCGTGCTTGCCGGTCGGGTCGACCGACAGGCCCACGATCTTCACATTGCGCCTGTCGAACTCGGGCTTGACCTTCGCCATGTAGCCGAGCTCGGTCGTGCAGACCGGGGTGAAGTCCTTCGGGTGCGAGAACAGGACGGCCCACGAGTCGCCGATCCAGTCGTGGAAGTGAATCTCGCCCTCGGTGCTCTGCGCCGTGAAGTCGGGCGCAGTGTCTCCGATCCTCAGTGCCATTGGTCGCCTCCTTGGTACCGGTTTCGCTGAGTCACTATATAAACAAAAGCGACCCGAGCGAGGGTTTCGCGCGGGGGAGCATACGCCTTCGGGCGCTACGCCCCCAGCTGTTCGAACGCGCGCTCGAAGGTCGCCTGCGGGTGGGCGCCGAGGACGAGGAGGCGCCGGTCGAGCAGAAAGGCCGGGATCCCGTTGATCCCGATCGCATGGGCGTCCGCGGTCGACCGGCGCACGGCGTCCGCGTACCGGTCGGAGGCGAGAACGTCGTCCGTGCCCTCGACGCCGACCTCGGCCGCGAGCGCACGCAGCACGGCGTGGTCGCCGATGTTCTGCGCCTCGGCCCAGTAGGCGTCCATCGTCCGCTCGAAGAACGGCGCGTACAGGCCCTGCGTCCGCGCGTGCTCGGCGAGCCGCTGCGCGTCGAGCGAGCGGGGCGAGACCGGCGGCGGGTTGTACGTCAGGCCGTACCGCTCGAAGAGCTCGGCCCCGCGCGCCGCCCGCTCGGGGTTGCGCGGCACGCCCTCGTGCGGGTACTCGGGGTGCAGGTCGAATGGCAGCCACTCGACCGTTGCGTCGAATCGCTTCCTCATCCAGTCGGCCAGCCCCTGGCCGATCCGGCAGAACGGTCAGAGGTAGTCCGACCAGACGGCGATCTCGTGCTCGGCCATCGGGTCACGCTAGCTCATAGGCTGTGCCTCGATGCTCGAGCAAGCGGGCCTTTCGCCGACCGAGATCGCCGACTGGGAGGAGTCGCGCCCGGCGGGCAGCACGGACTTCGCCGCCGCTGTGCGTGAGTCGTCCGAGTACCTGACCCGGGGCGAGCGGCTGCTCGCGCGGCTGCCCGCGCGTGCCGACCGGACGGAGGTCGAGACCGAGGTGGCCACGCGGTTGAAGGCCGCACTCGACGGCGAACGCACCCGCTTTCTGCGCGACCACGCCGAGGACGTCTACCTCGCGCTGACGGACGATCTCCGGCTGGCGACTCGCGACGAGGACCTGGTCTACGCAGCCGCCGAGCACTTCCCGGGGCTCGTGCCGACGCGGGAGCAGGTCGCCGTCGAGCGCGAGCGGCCCCTGCCCGAGAAGGAGGGCCTCGAGATCGCCCAGGGTCTCTTCTTCGCGTACGTCCTCGCCTCGGAGCGGTGCGGCTCGCACCTCTGCTGGGCGATGCTGCGGCCGACGGCCGAGGCGCTCGAGCGGCTGGAAGACTTCCGCGCGGCGGGCACCGCCGACCTCGGCGGCACGTATCTCGAGCGGCGCGACCGCGTCGCGTACCTCGAGATCCGCAACGACCGCCACCTGAACGCGGAGGACTCGCTGACGCTGCCCACCACCGAGGTCGCCGTCGACCTCGCCCTGCTCGATCCCGACATCGACCTCGGCGTGATCCGGGGGGCGGTCGTCTCGCATCCGCGCTACGCCGGGCGGCGGGTCTTCGGCGCGGGCGTGAACCTGACGCATCTCTACCACGGGCGCGTCGACTTCATGTTCTTCGTCACCCGCGACCTCGGCTACGTGAACAAGCTGTTTCGCGGGCTGAGCGCGGAGGAGCACCGGCCGGGCGAGCCGGAGGAGACGACCGAGAAGCTCTGGATCGCCGCCGTCGAGACCTTTGCGATCGGCGGCGCGTGCCAGCTCCTGCACACGGTCGATCACGTGGTGGCGGAGCGCGGGGCGCGGCTGTTCCTGCCCGCCCGCAAGGAGGGGATCCTTCCCGGCGCGTCCAACCTGCGGCTGCCGCGCTCGGTCGGCGACCGGCTGGCGCGCCAGGCGATCCTCTCGGGGCTCGAGTTCGAGGCTGGGACGCCGCACGGCGACCTGCTCGTCGACGAGGTCGTCGAGCCCGGCGAGATGGATGCGGCGATCGCCGCCCGGGTTGCGGCGCTGACCGACTCGGGGCTCGTCAACGCGGCCGGCAACCGGCGGGCGCTGCGCGTCGGCGCAGAGCCGCTCGACCTGTTCCGCCGATACATGTCGGTGTTCTGCCGCGAGCAGGCGTACTGCCACTTCAGCCCGGCACTCGTCCGCAACCTCGAGCAGCACTGGAACGCCCATCAGCGCAGCGGGTGAGACCGTGATCCGGGACCCGGTCGAGCAGCTGCCGCGTGACGAGCTGCAGGCGCTGCAGCTCGAGCGGCTGCGCGCGACGTTCCGGGTGGAGGTGGCGTCGCTGGACGAGATCGTGTCGCTCCCGTTCGCGACCAAATCCGCGCTGCGCGAGGCGTATCCGTTCGGCCTGCTGCGCGTCCCGGTCGAGTCGCTGGCACGGCTGCACGCGTCGAGCGGCACGCACGGCAAGCCGACGGTCGTCGGCTACACGTCCGCAGACCTGGAGGCGTGGACGGAGCTGATGGCGCGCTCCATGGTCATGGCCGGCGTCCGGCCGGGGATGCTGATCCACAACGCGAACACCTACGGCCTCTTCACCGGCGGCCACGGCTTCCACCAGGGCGCCGAGCGGATCGGCTGTCCCGTGCTGCCGGTGTCGGGCGGCTTCACGGCGCGCCAGGCGCTGCTGCTGCACGACCTGGGGGCGCAGGTGCTGGTCGCGACGCCGTCGTACGCGCTCGTGATCGCGCAGGCCGTGCAGGACGCCGGCATGGACGCGACGGAGTTGAAGCTCGAGCTCGGACTGTTCGGCGGCGAGGCGTGGACGGACGGCCTGCGCGAGCAGATCGAGCGCTCGTTGCCGGGCCTGCGCGCGGTCAACTTCTACGGCCTCTCCGAGATGTGCGGGCCGGGCGTCGCGAGCGAGTGCCTGGAGGCCCGCGACGGCCTGCACGTCAACGAGGACCACTTCCTGGTCGAGGTGATCGACCCCGACACCGGCGAGCCGCTCGGCGAGGGCGAGGAGGGGGAGCTCGTCTTCACGACGCTCGTGAAGGAGGCGATGCCGATGCTGCGCTACCGCACGGGCGACATCGGCTCCCTCACCTCCGAGCCGTGTCTCTGCGGCCGCACGACCGCGCGGATCCGCGGTCTCCGCGGACGCCGCGACGACATGCTCACGGTCCGGGGCGTGAATCTCTACCCCTCGAACGTCGAGCACCTGCTGCTCTCGGTGCCCGAGGTCGCGCCCCACTACCAGCTGGTCGTCGACCGCCTCGGTGCGATGGACGAGGTGACGGTGCACTGCGAGCCCCTCTCGCCGGAGGTCGATACCGAGGTGCTGCGGACGACGGTCGAGACCGTCCTCCAGGAGCACACCGGCATCCGCATCACGGTCGAGCTGCTCGAGCCGGGGGCGGTGCCGCGGAGCGAGGGCAAGGCCGTCCGCGTCGTCGACCGCCGCCCGAAGTAAGAGAGGCGCTCCCGGGGGAGCGCCTCTCGCCGACAGACTCAGACCCCGTCGAATCTGCGCAGCACCATCCCCAGCCCGGCCAGCACCAGCAGTGCGAGGAACAGCGCGACGATGAACAGCTTCTGCTTCACGGCTAGACCCCGAGCGCGACCGGTGCGCCTGCGCCGGGCTGGTAGGTGGGCGTGTAGCCGAGCAGTCGGCCGGCGGGCGAGCCGAGCGCCAGCCCGATCCGCTGCAGGATCGCCGGCGGGAAGGGCAGCCGCACGGTGTCGAAGTGGGCGTTCGCGATCACCGCGAGCCGCAGCGGGTTCGGCATGCCCTTCCGGTTCGTCTTGCCGTCGGCTGCGAGGGCGAACATCGTCTCGAGCAGCGACTCGAACTGGAGCGCGGGGCGGACCTCGCAGACGAAGTGGGCCTCGGTGTCGCCGGCGTTCCAGAACTTGTGCGGGGTGCCGGCCGGGACGGTCATGCGCTGGCCGGGGCCGGCGACGAGCTTCTCGCGGCCGATCCTGAAGCCGACCGAGCCCTTCAGCACCTCGAAGCGCTCCTCCTGGCTCGGGTGGACGTGCGCGGCGGCGACGAAGCCGTCCGGCTGCACGAAGGTCTCGATCACGACCGCCTGGCCGCCGGTGTCGCGCGAGGTCTTGCGGAAGACGATGCGCTCGCCGGTGACGGGGTTCTCGATGACGGTGCCGGTGCGGATCATGGTCTCTCTCCTTTGCGCCTGGCCGCCGGGGCTCGGCGGCGCTGTCCCGGGCACCATCGACCGGAGCGCTTAACATCCACTTGGCGTTGGCTTGGCGGGCGGTTGGTAGGGGAGAGAACCGTGGAATTCCGGATCCTGGGGCCGGTCGAGGCCCGCTCGGACAGCGGCCCGGTCGACCTGGGGCGTCCGAAGCAGCGCGCGCTCCTGGCCGCGCTGCTCCTGCGCGCCGGCGCGGCCACGTCGCGCGAAGCGCTCGTCGACGCGCTGTGGGGCGAGGCGCCTCCGGCGTCGGCCGTCCAGTCGCTCCAGGTCTACGTCCACGGGCTCCGCAAGGCGCTCGGCACCGAGCGGATCGAGACGCACGGCACCAGCTACCGGATCGCGCTCGAGCCGGGCGAGCTCGATCTCGAACGGTTCCGGTCGCTGGTCGCGCGCGCGGGGGAGGACCTCGACGCGGACCGGCCCGACGCGGCTGCCGCAACCCTGGGCGAGGCGCTCGCGCTCTGGCGCGGGCGCGCGCTCGCCGACCTCGCGGCGGAGCCGCTGGCGCGAGCCGAGCCCGACCGTCTCGAGGAAGAGCGTCTCCACGCGGTCGAGCTGCTCGGCGACGCCCAGCTCGCCCTCGGCCGGCACGACGTCCTGCTCGGCGAGCTGGAGGCGCTGGTCGCGGAGCATCCGTACCGCGAGACCTTCCGTCGCCAGCAGGTGCTGGCGCTCTACCGCGCCGGGCGCCAGAAGGACGCGCTGGAGGCGTACCAGGCCGCGCGCGCCGCTCTGGACGAGCTCGGGATCGAGCCGTCCGCCGAGCTCCGCGAGCTCGAGCGTGCCGTCCTCCGCCAGGATCCAGAGCTGGCCGCACCGGAGCGGCCGGAGGAGCTGGAGACACGCTTGCCCGGCGCGCCGACCTCGCTTGTCGGCAGGCAGCTCGAGACCGCCGCCGTTTCCGCTCTGTTTCGCGAAGAGGCACGGCTGGTCACGCTCACCGGACCGGGCGGGACCGGCAAGACCCGGCTGGCCCTGGCGGTGGCCGAGGAGCTCTCCGCGGAGTGGCCGGCGCGCTTCGTCGACCTGTCTCCGCTGCGCGATCCGGGATTGCTCGCCGCGACAGTCGAGCAGGCGCTCGGTCTCCAGGACGGTGAGCGCCCGGCGGTGGAGGCGATCGCCGAGTGGCTGGGCGAGCGCCCGCTTCTGCTGGTCCTCGACAACTTCGAGCAACTGCTCGACGGAGCACCGTTCGTGGCCGAGCTCCTGGGGGCGACGCCTGGGCTGGCGGTGCTGGCGACCAGCCGGGCGCCGCTCCGCCTGTCGGGCGAGCACGAGTACCCGGTGCCGCCGCTACCGCTGCACGAGGCAGTCGAGCTCTTCGCCGCGCGCGCCCGCGCGGTCGACCCGAGGTTCGAGCTGACCGAGGACCGCGCCGGCAGCGTGGCAGCGATCTGCACGCGCCTGGACGGCCTGCCGCTGGCGCTCGAGCTGGCTGCCGCCCGGAGCAAGCTGCTGCCCCCCGAGGCGATGGTCGGGCGGCTCGAACGCTCGCTGGAGCTGCTGACCGCCGGCGCCCGCGACCTGCCCGCCCGGCAGCGGACGCTGCAGGCGACCCTCGACTGGAGCTACGAGCTGCTCGAGCCGGCCGAGCAAGATCTGTTCGCACGCCTGGCCGTCTTCCGCGGCGGCTGCACGATCGAGGCCGCCGGGGCGGTGGCCGCGGACAGGGACATCCTCGACCGAATCGGGTCGCTGGTCGACGAGAGCCTCCTCCGGCGGGTCGACGGCACCCTCGGTCCGCGGTTCGCGATGCTCGAGACGATCCGCGAGTACGCGGCCACCCGGCTGCAGGAGTCGGGAAAGGAGGAGGATGCCCAGCGGCGTCATGCCGCCTACTTCCTGAGCATTGCCGAGACCGCCGGCAAGGCCCTGACGGCGGGGACGGTGTACGACGAGACACTCGCCGAGCTCGATGCCGAACACGACAACCTGCGCGGGGCGATCGCCTGGGCGGCCGCCGCCGGCGAGATCGAGGGCGAAGTACGGATGGCGGTCGCCCTCCGTCAATACTGGCTCCTGCGCGGTGAGCTCACGGAGGCTCGGCGCGTGTTCGAGGGTGCGATCGAACGCTCCGCCTCCGCCGAGCCGAGGCTGCACGCGCTGGCGCTCGTGCACGGCGGGCTCTTCCCGTACCGGCAGGGCGACGTCCAGCAGGCGAAACGCATCTGGACGCGAGCGCACGACCTCTACGTCGAGCTCGGTGACGAGGGCGAGGCCGGGCGGTGCCTCGCCGAGCTGGCCTCGGTTGCAGTCGTCGAGCGCGACCTCGAGCGGGCGGCGGCGCTGTACGAGGAATCGGTGAGGCATTTCGAGGCGCAGGGGCAGCCGGTGAGAACGGCGATCGCGCTCAGCAACCTCGGCGCGATCGCCGGCATGCGCGGCGACCTCGATACGGCCGCCCGCTACCAGGAGGAGGCGATCGGGCTCCAGCGCGAGCTGGATGACCGGGACGGCCTCTCGATCAGCCTGCACAACCTCGGCCGCACCGAGATCAAGCGTGGCGGGGCGAAGGTGGCCGCGTCGCTGCTGGCCGAGTCGATCGAGCTCGCGCTGGCGCTCGGCTACCGGGAGGTGATCGCCAACTGCCTCCAGGGCTGCGCCGAGCTCGCTGCCTCCGCAGGCGACCTCGAGCGAGCGGCGCGGCTCTCGGGCACGTCGCTGGCGATCTTCGACGAGATCGGCATCCGGCTGGTGGGCGAGACGGAGGACGACTACCTTGCGCTGCGGGTCACGCTCACCGCCGGCCTCGGCGAGCAGCGCGTCGACGAGTTCGAGGCCGAGGGCCGGGCCGCGCCACGCGACGAGGCGATCGCGGAGGCCCTGGCCGGCCTGAGTTGAGCCGCCCCGCCCGGACGATCGCGGACAGCATAGGGTTCGGGCGACCCCGAGA
>Ga0207702_10003901_pt1 | contig 13424 bp, 12 predicted proteins | sample KBSCornC62_FD_184302 | JGI IMG/M metagenome (GOLD analysis project Ga0207702, IMG submission 184302) | Corn rhizosphere microbial communities from Kellogg Biological Station, Michigan, USA - KBS Corn C6-2 (SPAdes) (version 2) | ecosystem: Host-associated > Plants > Roots > Rhizosphere > Soil ...
GCTCGCGCCTGCGCGCCAACCATTCCGCGACCCATCTGCTGCACGAGGCACTTCGCGAAGTGCTCGGCACCCATGTCGCGCAGAAGGGCTCGCTGGTTGCGCCCGAGCGCCTGCGTTTCGACGTTTCGCATCCGAAGCCGATGTCGGCTGAGGAGCTGAAGGTTGTCGAAGAGATGGCCAACGAGATCATCCTTCAGAACTCGCCGGTCACGACCCGTCTGATGAGCGTCGATGATGCCATTGCGGAAGGAGCGATGGCGCTGTTCGGTGAGAAGTATGGCGATGAAGTCCGCGTCGTGTCGATGGGGCAGGGTGTTCGCGGTGCAAAGTCCGGTAAGCCTTACTCGGTCGAGCTTTGCGGCGGTACGCATGTCTCCGCTACCGGCCAGATCGGTCTCGTGCGCATCCTCGGCGATAGCGCTGTCGGTGCTGGTGTGCGCCGTATTGAAGCTGTGACCGGCGAATCCGCGCTCAGCTATCTTGCCGAGCAGGACGAGCGCGTGAAGAACCTCGCCTCGACGCTGAAGGTACAGCCGGCCGATGTCATCTCGCGCGTCGAAGCGCTGATGGATGAACGCCGCAAGCTGGAACGTGAATTGGCTGATGCCAAGCGCAAGCTTGCCATGGGCGGCAGCCAAGGCGGCTCCGCCGATGCAGTTCGTGAAGTCAACGGCGTCAAGTTCCTCGGCAAACCGGTTTCCGGCGTCGACCCTAAGGATCTCAAGGGCATGGCGGATGAGGCTAAGGCAAGCCTCGGCTCCGGCGTCGTGACGCTGATCGGCGTTTCGGATGATGGCAAGGCCAGCGCCGTCGTCGCCGTTACAGAAGATCTGGTCGGCCGTTTCAGCGCCGTCGATCTCGTGCGCGTCGCGTCGGCAGCCCTCGGCGGCAAGGGCGGCGGCGGCCGTCCCGACATGGCCCAAGCTGGGGGTCCGGATGGTGCCAAGGCCGACGAAGCGATCGAGGCGATTGCTACGGCACTTGCTGGCTAAGACGCTGATTTCGTATTTCTAATTAAAATGGCGGATGCTTCGGGGTCCGCCATTTTTATTTGCACTTCCAACTCCGCAGGATTTGTCAAATCGGGTTATGCTCTTGTCGGGCCGATCGATTTGCGAGGGGTTTGACATGAGTGGTGGAACGGCGTGGACGCTTTATGAGACCCGGTTGCGGCGGGTTTCGGCCCATATCCATGAGCATCTGGATGACGAGCTCGATATGGAAAAGCTCGCCGAGATCGCCTGCATGTCCAGCTATCACTGGCACAGGATTTATCGGGCGATCTATGGCGAGACGGCGGCTGTAACCGTCAAGCGGCTTCGGCTGCATCGTGCCGCCGGCGATCTCGTCAACACCCGTCTATCCGTCAGCGACATTGCAAAGCGGTCGGGCTATCCCAACCTCCAGTCGTTCAACCGCATCTTCAGATCCGTCTACGGCATGCCGCCGGCGCGATATCGGAATGAGGGAAGCCATACGATTTTCGAACCCAGCACCCAAGGAAGGATCACGGTCATGTTCGACGTTACGCTTCGCACCATTTCCCCGATGTCACTGATCGGTGTCGCCCATCGCGGCTCCTATATGCAGATCGGCCAAGCTTTCGAAACACTTTTCGGTACTATCTTCGCCCGCGGCCTTGCCGGGCCGGACATGCGCATGATCGGTATCTATCTCGATGATCCGGATGTGGTGGAAGCGGACAAACTGCGCTCCTATGCCTGCGTCACCGCTGGCGAGGCCGTCGTTGCCAATGCTCCGCTGGAGCGGCGTTTGCTCGATGGCGGCGACTATGCCGTGCTGCGCCACAAAGGCCCTTATGCAAACATGCATAAGGCCTATCAATGGCTCTTTGCGCAATGGCTGCCGGCTTCCGGGCGGCAACTGCGCGATACCGTCATGTTCGAGGAATATATCAACAATCCGCGCGACGTGCCGCCGACGGAGCTGTTGACCGATATCTATATGCCGCTGCAATAGCGGCATATGAGCGCGATCGAAGATCTCCTCTTAATGCCTTGTATTATCGGGCATTAGCCGGCTTCGGCATGGCGGCATTATCGATCTCGTTGCCGCGGCGGTAAGCGTCGCGATCGCTGACCCGGCTCCAGTAGTCGATAAAGGCCGGCCGCTTTTCGATAGTGCCGAAGTTGAGGCCCCAGCCGACATGGGAACCGACATAGACGTCGGCGGCCGTAAAGCGGTCGCCGGCGATGAACGGCGAGGCGGTGACGGCCTGTTCCAGCGTGTCGAAGACATGGTCCAGGCTGCCGCAGCCCGCCATGCGCAGGCGCTCAGCGGGGATTTCGAAGCCGAGTGCGCGGTTGGTGACTGCCATTTCCATCGGGCCGGCAGCGAAAAACATCCAGCGGAAGTAGTGGCCACGCTCGGCCGCCGTCGGGGCAAGGCCTGCCTGTGGGAATGTTTCGGCCAGATAAGCGCAGATAGCCGCACCTTCGGTGACGACGGTGTCGCCGTGCTTGATAGCCGGCACCTTGCCCATGGGATTCACCGACAGATATTCAGGTGCCTTCATTGTCGTACCGAAATCGAGATACTCTGTGCGGTAAGGCTGGCCGATCTCCTCGATCATCCAGCGTGCGATGCGTCCGCGTGACATCGGATTGGTATAGAAAACGAGTTCTTCAGCCATCTGCCTCTCCCTTTTTGTTGCGCGCATTTTTGCCACTGCTAGGCCGCGGCGGCAAGATTCCGGGCAAAAGAAAACCCGGCACTGAGGCCGGGTTCTCATAGGTTCCGATGCCGGGGCTTAGGCAGCCATGGCCTTCTTGAGGTTTTCGTCGATCTTGTCGAGGAAGGCGGTGGTCGAGAGCCACGGCTGGTCGGGGCCGATCAGCAGCGCCAGGTCCTTGGTCATGTAGCCGGCTTCGACGGTATCGACGCAGACCTTTTCGAGCGTGGACGCGAACTTGGCGAGTTCGGCGTTGTCGTCGAGCTTGGCGCGATGAGCGAGGCCGCGGGTCCAGGCGAAGATCGAAGCGATCGAGTTCGTCGAGGTTTCCTGGCCCTTCTGGTGCTGACGGTAGTGGCGGGTCACCGTGCCGTGTGCGGCTTCGGCTTCCACCGTCTTGCCGTCCGGCGTCAGGAGAACCGAGGTCATCAGGCCGAGCGAGCCGAAGCCCTGGGCAACGGTATCGGACTGGACGTCGCCGTCATAGTTCTTGCAGGCCCAGACGTAGCCGCCGGACCACTTCAGGGCCGAGGCGACCATGTCGTCGATCAGGCGGTGCTCGTAGGTGATGCCGACTTCGTCGAACTGAGCCTTGAATTCGTTCTGGTAGACTTCTTCGAAGATGTCCTTGAAGCGGCCGTCATAGGCCTTGAGGATGGTGTTCTTTGTGGAGAGGTAGACCGGCCACTTGCGCATCAGGCCGTACATCATCGAGGCGCGGGCGAATTCGCGGATCGACTCGTCGAGGTTGTACATGGCCATGGCAACACCGGCGCCCGGAGCGTTGAAGACTTCCTTTTCGATGACTTCGCCATCTTCGCCGACAAACTTGATGGTCAGCTTGCCCTTGCCGGGGAATTTGAAGTCGGTCGCGCGATACTGGTCTCCGAAGGCGTGACGGCCGACGACGATCGGCTTGGTCCAGCCGGGAACGAGGCGCGGAACGTTCTTGCAGATGATCGGCTCGCGGAAGATGACGCCGCCGAGGATGTTGCGGATGGTGCCGTTCGGGCTCTTCCACATCTGCTTCAGGTTGAATTCCTTGACGCGATCTTCATCCGGCGTGATCGTCGCGCACTTGATGCCGACACCATGCTTCTTGATGGCGTTGGCGGCGTCGATCGTGACCTGGTCGTTGGTCGCGTCGCGGTTTTCGACTGAGAGGTCGTAGTAGTCGATATCGATGTCGAGGTAGGGGTAGATCAGTTTATCTTTGATAAACTGCCAGATGATGCGAGTCATTTCATCGCCATCGAGATCGGCAACGGGATTTGCGACCTTGATCTTCTTCATACTTCTGCCTCGTTTAAGCTAGTGGGACCGGATGGTCCTGTGGGTAATGTGAAGTCCCGAGGGCTATAGCACCGCAAGCGCGGAACGCAAAGCCGATAGAGCCCTCCGCGTCGCGTTTTTGATCATTCGTGACATCCCGCGCATTTTGCGATCCGGCCATTGCCAAAGCGGTCGATGGGTCTAATGTCGCGCATGTTTTGCCTGTTGCAACGGAATCATATCATGCAGAAATTTGCCGCCTCCGCGATTGCCTTTACGCTTTTCCAGTTTTCATTTGGTGCGCATATGGCGCTTGCTGCGGATGCGACGACGCCGGTCAAGGCCATCATGGATGCGACCGTCTCGAACTGGGCAGGCGGCGACAGCGACTGGCAGGATATTTTCGGCGAGGACAAGCTCAAGGATATCTACAGCAAGGACTTTGGAGCGAAATACGAGGCGGCGGCGCAGTTTCCTGCCGCCGACGAGGATGGTATCTCGCCTTTCGACTACGATGTCATCGTCAATGCGCAGGACGCGTGTCCGCTGGAGGATGTTAAGATTGCAGCCCAGCCACCAAAGAACAATGTGACGGAAGTGCTGGCGACCTTCAAGAAATTAACCTGCATAGGCTCCGACGCCGATTATCAGAAGGTGACGACGGTTCGCTTCGAGGTCATCGAGGAGGGCGGACGGCCTGTGGTGGATGATATTGTCACCAACGACGACAACGGCAATCCGAGCTCGCTCAAGAGCGTGATGGTTGATCTCGTCAAACAGCAGCAACAACCGCCTTCCGATCAGCAGAAGTCGGCCAATCCGCAATAATCGGGAGGGCTCGTCGCGGCGCTGACACTCAAAAACCTTGCCGAGCGGCTGGTGTCTCGTTATTGCGACCGTGATTTGCGCGATTGAGTTCGCGCGCGGAGATTTAGGCATCATGGCAGGCACGAACAGCGAGCGTCAACTTCTGGCCGAAGGACCGGCCATCATTCTGGTCGAGCCGCAAATGGGCGAGAATATCGGCATGGTGGCACGTGCCATGGCGAATTTTGGCCTTGCCGAGTTGCGTCTCGTCAACCCTCGAGATGGCTGGCCGAACGAGAGGGCGCAGGCGACGGCCTCGAAGGCGGATCACATCATCGAGGCGACGAAGGTCTACGAGACCTTGGAGCAGGCGATATCAGATCTCAATTTCGTCTATGCGACGACCGCGCGAGAGCGGGATGGCTACAAGCCGGTACGCTCGCCTGTCATCGCGGCTGAAACTCTTCGTGCGAAGTTCAAGGCGGGCGAGGGCACCGGCATTCTCTTCGGGCGCGAGCGCTGGGGCCTGACGAACGAGGAAGTGGCGCTTGCCGACGAGATCGTCACCTTTCCCGTCAATCCTGCTTTCGCCTCGCTGAACATAGCCCAGGCCGTGCTCTTGATGTCCTATGAGTGGATGAAATCGGGCATGGAGGATCTGGGCGATGTGCCGTTCCAGGCGATCGAGCAGCGGCCTTCGACCAAGGAGCAGCTTTTCGGTCTGTTCGATCAGCTCGAAGAGGCGCTGGATGCGCGCAATTATTTCCATCCCGCCGGGAAAAAGCCGAAAATGGTCGACAATCTTCGGGCGGTCCTCTCGCGCCGGGCGTTCACCGAACAGGAAATCAGCGTCTTGCGCGGGGTGATCTCGTCTCTGGACCGTTTCTCGCGGAAATCCCCGCGCGGCAGCGGCTCACATCCCAGATCCTCGAAAGCACCGAAGGAAGCCCCAAGCGATGACAGCAGCGGCGAATGAGCTGAAACCGGTCCTCGTCTTCGATTCAGGGATCGGCGGTTTGACCGTGCTGCACGAGGCGCGCGTGCTGATGCCCGAGCGCGGTTTCATCTATATCGCCGATGATGCCGGTTTTCCCTACGGCAGTTGGGAAGAAGCGGCGCTGAAGGAGCGCATCGTCGATCTCTTCGCAAAGCTGCTTGCGCAATATGATCCGGAAGTCTGCATCATCGCCTGCAATACGGCGTTCACGCTGGCCGGCGCCGCTCTTCGTGCCGCCTTTCCGCAAATGACCTTCGTGGGCACGGTACCGGCGATCAAGCCGGCCGCCGAGCGGACCCGCTCCGGCCTTGTCTCGGTGCTCGCGACACCGGGCACCGTCAAGCGCGCCTATACGCGCGACCTGATCCAGTCTTTTGCCACGCAGTGCCATGTGCGGCTCGTCGGATCGCAGGACCTGGCACGCCTGGCGGAAGCCTATATTCGCGGCGATGTCGTCAGCGATGAGGCAGTCATGACCGAGATCGAGCAGTGCTTCGTCGAGATGGATGGCCGCAAGACCGATATCGTCGTACTTGCCTGCACGCATTATCCTTTCATGGCCAATATCTTCCGCAGGCTTGCGCCCTGGCCGGTCGACTGGCTCGATCCGGCTGAAGCCATCGCAAGGCGCGCGCGCAGTCTCGTGCCGCAGGTGGTCGATGCCGTCCATCCCGATGATTTTGATTTTGCGGTGTTTACCTCCGGTGCACCGGATTTTCCCACCCGCCGGCTGATGCAGGGTTTTGGACTCAAGGCTTGATCATGAAAGACAAAGTTTTGCTGCGTAAACTCGATCTCGCGGACATGCCGGCCGCTGCGGCCGTCCATCGCGCGTCCTTTAACGAGCGGCTGCCGACGCTTGCCGGGCTTCATACGCCGGAAGAGGATGTCGGTTTCTGGAGCGCTGTGGTCTTCAAAGACTGCCAGGTCTGGGGCGCGGAAGAGGGCGGTCGCCTGGTCGGCGTCATTGCCTTCCTCGAGGATTGGATCGACCAGCTCTACGTTCTGCCCGAGGCGCAAGGGCGTGGCATTGGTTGCCGCCTGCTCGATATCGCCAAGTCGACCTATCCGGCGCTGTCGCTCTGGACATTTCAAAGAAATAAGCCGGCGCGCCGCTTTTACGAAAAGCACGGCTTCTTCGTGGTTGACGAGTCTGACGGAGCAGGCAATGAGGAGAAGGAGCCGGATGTGCTTTACAAATGGGAAGCGCGCTTGCACCGGCTGTAATGCAGGATTTGACTGAGCGGCGGGATATTGGGGGGTATGTCATTGATGTCTTTTGAGAATGCCGAGGTCAGCCATGCGTCTGCGTGAGTGCCACAATTTCCATGATTTTCGTCTTCTTGCGAAAAAGCGTCTTCCCGGCCCGATCTTCAACTATATCGACGGCGCAGCTGACGACGAGGTGACGCTCCGGCGAAACACAACCAGCTTTGAAAGCTGCGATCTCGTGCCCAACGTCCTGCGTGGGGTCAGCGAGATCGACATGTCTGTCACCGTCATGGGACAAAAGCTTGCGACGCCCTTCTATTGCTCGCCGACGGCGTTGCAGCGTCTCTTCCATCATCAGGGCGAGAACGCGGTAGCTGCTGCGGCCTCCTCGCTCGGCACGATGTTCGGTGTTTCTTCGCTCGGTACTGTCAGCCTTGAGGAAATTCGCAAGAAGCATTCCGGGCCGCAGGTCTACCAGTTCTATTTCCACAAAGACCGTGGCTTGAACCGTGCGATGATGGAGCGGGCAAAGGAAGCCGGTGTCAATGTGATGATGCTGACGGTGGACAGCATTACCGGCGGCAATCGTGAGCGCGATCTGCGCACCGGCTTTTCCATTCCGTTCAAGCTCAATCTGGCGGGGATCACCCAGTTCGCCATCAAGCCCGCTTGGGCACTGAACTACGTCACTCACGAGAAATTCCGCCTGCCGCAGCTCGACGAGCATGTGGACATGAGCGGCGGCGCGATGTCGATCGGCAAGTATTTCACCGAGATGCTCGATCCATCGATGAACTGGAACGACGTCGCCGAGATGGTGAAGCACTGGAACGGACAGTTCTGCCTGAAGGGCATCATGTCGGTCGAGGATGCCAAGCGTGCTGTCGACATCGGATGCACCGGCATAGTGCTCTCAAACCATGGCGGCCGGCAGCTGGACGGCTCACGCTCGGCATTCGATCAGCTGGCCGAGATCGTCGATGCCGTCGGCCACCGCATCGATGTGATGATGGATGGCGGTATCCAGCGCGGCACGCATGTGCTGAAGGCTCTGTCACTCGGCGCCAAGGCTGTTGGCCTCGGCCGTTTCTATCTCTATCCGCTCGCGGCTGCCGGTCAGGCTGGTGTGGAGCGGGCGCTCAGGCATCTGCGCACCGAAGTCGAGCGCGACATGAAACTGATGGGCTGCACCTCGGTCAGCGAACTGTCGCGGGCCAATCTGCGCTTCAGATAGGCCTCGCAATCGCCTGTGGGTTTTTCCAATCCGCGGGCGCAAAGCTTGGAAATCTTTGCTAGACGAAGGCGTGTCCTTTCAGAAAGATGGGACGTATCCACATTTGATTCTTGCTCATAGGGGAAGTGCATTGCAGGTCGGCATCGACATGGGAACGGCGTCCGGCGGGACCAGCGCCCAGCTCGATATCGAGGAGCTGCTGGCAACGCGTCTCCTGGTGCAGGGCAATTCCGGCTCCGGAAAATCGCATCTGTTGCGACGGCTGCTCGAACAGTCGGCGCAATGGGTGCAGCAGGTCATCATCGATCCGGAAGGCGATTTCGTCACGCTGGCCGACAAGTTCGGTCATGTGGTCGTTGATGGCGAGCGCACGGAAGCCGAGCTTGCCGGCATCGCCAACCGCATCCGCCAGCATCGCGTTTCCTGCGTGCTGACGCTCGAAGGGCTTGATATCGAGCAGCAGATGCGCGCTGCCGCCGCCTTCCTGAACGGCATGTTCGATGCCGACCGCGAATTCTGGTATCCGGTGCTTGTCGTGGTCGACGAGGCACAGATGTTTGCGCCCTCGGTCGGCGGCGACGTTTCGGAAGATGCGCGCAAGATGTCGCTCGGCGCCATGACCAATCTGATGTGCCGCGGTCGAAAGCGCGGCCTTGCCGGCGTCATCGCGACGCAGCGCCTCGCAAAGCTTGCCAAGAACGTTGCGGCGGAAGCTTCCAATTTCCTGATGGGCCGCACCTTCCTCGATATCGACATGGCGCGTGCTGCCGACCTTCTCGGCATGGACCGCCGGCAGGCGGAAATGTTCCGCGACCTGAAGCGCGGCAATTTCGTAGCCCTCGGGCCGGCACTTTCGCGTCGCCCATTGCCGATCGCCATCGGCGCAGTGGAGACCTCGGCGCGCTCCTCCAGCCCCAAGCTGATGCCGCTGCCGGATGCGCCGCAGGATGTGGAGGATCTGATCTTCACGCCGGATCCGGAAGAGTTCACACGCCCCGTTGTCCGCCGCACGACGCCGGCTCCGCGTCCGACGACCGATATTCTGGCAGAGCTTTCCCGCTCCGTGCCGGCTGCAGGCCCGGCACCTTCCGAGCCGAAAGTCAGCCAACCGGAAATATCGAGCGAGGACCGCGAGGCGAAGGTGAGCGCCGTACTGTCAGAAATCCTCGACGATCCAGCCTCGGGATTCCGTACTGATTCGGTGCTTTATCAGGAGTTTCTCGTTCGTTTGCGCATGCGCCGGGTTCCCGGTGCGCCCATGAGCCTCTCGGAATTCCGTCGCCGCGTGGCGATTGCGCGCTCCGGCGCCGACGAAGAGGTTATGGCAACGGATCAATGGGCAACGGCGCTTTCGCTGTCTACCAGCGTCACCGATGACCTGCAGGGCGTCTTTTTGATGTTGGCCAAAGCCGCCATCAGCGGTGAACCGTGCCCGTCCGACGCTCGCATCGCCCGCGCCTACGGCACACATTCGGCCAGACGCGCGCGGCGACTGCTGAGCTATTTCGAAGAGCAGGGCAGCGTCGTCGTCCATACGGATTTCTCCGGCAAACGGATCGTCGCTTTCCCGGATATGGGCTCACAGACCGCGCCCGGCGATGCCAATGCGCCCGATCTGGATGGTGGCGAGCAGGCGGCGGCCGAATAGCTGCCGTATTCTCGCTGAAGAGCGTCTGGCGCTGTTGACAATTCCATGACAACCCCTTACAGACCGCGCCAACGCCGGGCAGAAATGTCCGGTGTTTCATTTGACATGTCCCGTGGCTTCGTCCGTTCGCTAACGTGAGAAGCCTGTCAGAGCTCGAAAACGGAGTTCAGAGGAGGGCGTGTTTCCTTCGCGGTTCGGCAACGGGCCGCCATAACACTTGAAAGGAAATGCGATGAGCAAGCGCGAATCGTCCAAGTACAAAATTGACCGCCGTATGGGCGAGAACATCTGGGGTCGTCCGAAGTCCCCGGTTAACCGCCGCGAATACGGCCCGGGCCAGCACGGCCAGCGCCGCAAGGGCAAGCTTTCTGACTTCGGTGTGCAGCTGCGCGCCAAGCAGAAGCTGAAGGGCTACTACGGCGACCTGCGCGAGAAGCAGTTCCGCGCGATCTTCGCTGAAGCTGACCGCCGCAAGGGCGACACCTCGGAAAACCTGATCGGCCTGCTCGAATCGCGCCTCGACGCGATCGTCTACCGCGCCAAGTTCGTTCCGACCGTTTTCGCAGCCCGTCAGTTCGTCAACCACGGCCACGTCACGGTTAACGGCGTTCGCGTCAACATCGGTTCGTACCGCTGCAAGGCTGGCGACGTTATCGAAGTTCGTGAAAAGTCCAAGCAGCTCGTAACCGTTCTGGAATCGGTTGCTCTCGCTGAGCGCGACGTTCCGGATTACATCGAAGTCGATCACAACAAGATGGTTGCGACCTTCGCTCGCGTTCCGGCTCTCGGCGACGTACCGTACGCCGTCGTCATGGAACCGCATCTGGTCGTCGAATTCTATTCGCGTTAATAAGCGGATAACTTTCTTGATGAATGAAAAGCCGCTCGGTTCGAGCGGCTTTTTTGTCTTTGGAGCGCCTCATGACGGATTTGCAGGCTATTCTCGACGGCATTCATAATGAGCTTTCGCCGCGCATCGGCGAGGGTAAGGTTGCCGATTACATTCCGGAGCTGGCAAAGGTCGATCCGAAGCAGTTCGGAATGGCAATCGCAACTGTTGACGGCAAAGTCTACAGCATCGGTGATGCCGGCGTTCCTTTCTCCATCCAAAGTATCTCCAAGGTCTTCATGCTGACCTTGGCGCTCGGCAAGGTCGGCGAGAGCTTGTGGAATCGTGTAGGGCGCGAACCATCCGGCACGGCTTTCAACTCCATCGTCCAGCTGGAGCGGGAAGAGGGTATTCCCCGCAATCCCTTCGTCAATGCAGGTGCCATCGCCGTCAGCGATGTCGTACTCGCTGGACACGAGCCGCGCGAGGCGATCGGCGAGCTGCTGCGCTTCGTCCGTTATGTGGCCGACGACGACACGGTCAGCATCGATGACAGGGTGGCGCGTTCGGAGACGCAGACGGGTTTCCGCAATTTCGCGCTTGCCAATTTCATGCGCGCTTATGGCAATATCCACCATCCGGTCGAGCATGTGCTCGGTGTCTATTTCCATCAATGTGCGCTTTCGATGAGCTGCCAGCAGCTTGCCAAGGCGGGGCTCTATCTCGCTGCGCGCGGCAGCAATCCGATCACCGGGCACTCCGTCGTCTCGCCGAAGCGGGCGCGGCGCATCAACGCGCTTATGCTGACCTGCGGGCATTATGATGGCTCAGGGGATTTCGCCTATCACGTCGGCCTGCCGGGCAAGAGCGGCGTCGGCGGCGGCATCCTGGCCGTAGCGCCGGGCATTGGCTCGATCGCCGTCTGGTCGCCGGGCCTGAACAAGGTTGGCAATTCCCAGCTGGGTGCCGTGGCATTGGAAATGCTGGCGGCGCACACCGGCTGGTCGGTGTTCGGTGATTGATACCCATGTCTTCTCGTCCCGCTTTCTGCTATCAGCGTGGCGAGATCCAAGGAATGACGGAATGAATATCGCGACCACGGTGAAAGACGACATCGATATCGAGGCTGAAGATGGCGGCTGTGCCGCGCATCCGATGTTTTCCGATGCGCCGCGCTCCGTTTCCTTCAACAAGCTTCGCAAACGCCTGTTGCGACAGGTGCGCCAGGCTATGGAAGACTTCCAGATGCTGAAGGGCCAGAAGCGCTGGCTGGTTGGCCTTTCCGGAGGCAAGGATTCCTACGGTCTGCTGGCGCTGTTGCTCGATCTGAAATGGCGTGGCCTACTGCCGGTGGAGCTGATTGCCTGCAATCTCGATCAGGGCCAGCCGAATTTCCCGAAGCATATTCTGCCCGAATACCTCACGAAGATCGGCGTTGCGCATCGCATCGAGTATCGCGACACTTATTCGATCGTGAAGGAGAAGGTGCCGGAGGGAGCGACCTATTGCTCGCTCTGTTCGCGCCTGCGCCGCGGCAATCTCTACCGCATCGCCCGCGAGGAGGGCTGCGATGCGCTGGTGCTGGGCCATCATCGCGAGGATATTCTCGAGACCTTCTTTATGAACTTCTTCCATGGCGGCCGGCTGGCCTCGATGCCGGCGAAGCTGCTCAATGACGAAGGCGATTTGATGCTTCTGCGTCCGCTCGCCTATGCCGCCGAGGACGATCTTGCCAAATTTGCTGCAGCCATGCAGTTTCCGATCATTCCTTGCGATCTTTGCGGCTCGCAGGATGGGCTGCAACGCAATGCCATGAAGGACATGCTCGCCGATATCGAACGGCGCATGCCTGGCCGCAAGGATACGATGCTGCGTGCACTGGCGCATGTGAACCCGTCACACCTGCTCGACCCGAAACTGTTCGATTTCGCTGGGTTGATGACACATGGGTCTTCCAGCGATCCAACGTAAATTCAGCGCTTTTGCCACACCGATGTCATCGAATCGGGCATAAGAGGAAGCCCTTTCAAAACAGAGGCTTCCTATGACTTTCTCCGATGCTGATTTCGACTATGTGATGACGATCGTTGCCGAAGCGGCGTCAAAGGAAATCATGCTGCGCTTCCGCAACCTGGACGCTGGCGACATATCGGAAAAGACCTCGGCTATCGACCTCGTGACTGAAGCTGATCTTCTGGCCGAACGGCACATCACCGCGGCGTTGAAGACACGGTTTCCAAAGGCCGTCATCGTGGGCGAAGAAGCCTATGAGGCCGACAAGTCCGTCGTGCCGGCGCTGGCGCATACGGAATTGGCTTTCACCATCGACCCGGTGGACGGCACCTTCAATTTCGCGGCCGGACTGCCTGTCTTCGGGACGATTGTCGCCGTCATCGCCAATGGCGAGACGATCGCGAGCATCATCCACGATCCCGTGCTTGGCGACACCCTGACCGCCATGAAAGGCGGCGGCACTTTCCTGCGCCGGCAAACCGGGCAGGCGAGGCGGCTTGCCGTCGCCGCGCCGGCGCCTTTGAACGCGATGACGGGCGCCATATCCTGGGGGCATATGGATGAGCCCGAGCGGTCACGCATTTGTGGCAATCTATCGAAGACCCGTATGGCTTTCTCGCTCAATTGCTCGGCTTACGAATATTGGATGGTGGCGTCGGGCAAATGGCATTTCATCGGCCATTCCAAATTGATGCCATGGGATCATCTGGCCGGCGTGCT
>Ga0207702_10003910_pt1 | contig 13411 bp, 11 predicted proteins | sample KBSCornC62_FD_184302 | JGI IMG/M metagenome (GOLD analysis project Ga0207702, IMG submission 184302) | Corn rhizosphere microbial communities from Kellogg Biological Station, Michigan, USA - KBS Corn C6-2 (SPAdes) (version 2) | ecosystem: Host-associated > Plants > Roots > Rhizosphere > Soil ...
AGCAACGGTTTGCCGTGCAGGGCCGGGCGGGTCAGCAGATCGGGAAGCGCCCCGGCATCGTGGATTTCTGCCAGCCACCCGGCACGCGCATCCACGCGCAGCGTGTTGCGGTCGCGCAGCGAAGCGTTTTCGGTCAGCGTGATGCCGTCCGTCGCGCCGTCATTCGGCATGTGCGGCACCATGCTGCCTGCGGATTTCCTCGACGCATTCCGTCAGCAGCCACGGTCCCCTGTAGATCATGCCGGAATAGATTTGCACCAGTTTCGCGCCGGCGGTGATCTTGTCGGCGGCATCGCTGCCGCTCAGCACACCGCCCACACCGACCAACGGAATGCGGTCGCCGAGCCGCTGCGCCATGCCGCGCAATACCGCGGTTGATTTTTCGAACAGTGGTTTGCCGGACAGGCCGCCTTGCTCGTTTGCATGCAGCGCGCCGGTTACATCGGTGCGATCGGTGGTGGTGTTGGTGCAGATCAACCCGTCGATGCCGGAACCGGCCAGTGCGGACGCGATCGCGTCCATCTGCAGGTCATCCAGATCCGGCGCGATCTTCAGCAGCACCGGCTTGCGCGCACCATGCTGCCCGGCAAGCCTCTCGCGCGCTTCCATCAGCGTCGCGATCAAGCTCTGCAGCGAGTCGCCGTCCTGCAAATCGCGCAGGCCAGGCGTGTTGGGCGAAGACACGTTGATCGTCACGTAGCTGGCCAGCGGATACACACGTTCGAGGCAGGCGAGGTAATCGTCCGCGGCGCGCTCGTTGGGCGTGTCCTTGTTCCTGCCGATGTTGATGCCCAGCACGCCCCGCCATTGCGCTTGTTCGACGTTGCGGACCAGCGCATCGACGCCGCCGTTGTTGAAGCCCATCCGGTTGATGATCGCTTCGTGTTCCGGCACGCGAAACATGCGCGGTTTCGGATTGCCCGGTTGCGGACGTGGCGTGATCGTGCCGATTTCGACGAAGCCGAAACCCAATGCGCCGAGCGCGTCCAGGTGCTCGCCGTTCTTGTCCAGCCCGGCCGCCAGTCCGACCGGGTTTGGAAAATCGATGCCGAACGCGCGCACCGGCAGGTCGGCGGGTGGTGGTTGCGCGACGAAGCGCATCAGGTTGCTGCGCTGAGCGACGCCCAGCGCATACAGTGTCAGGCCGTGCGCGGCTTCGGGTTCCAGCGAAAACAGCAGCGGACGCAGCGTCGAATACATCGTCAGCGAAATCCGTTGAAGGCAAGCGCGCCAAACAACACCAGGACAAAAAACACGACCGCGATGGCCGTGAAGGCAAGCTGGATCCAGCCGAGGATCAATCCGGCCAGCGCCAAACCATCGCCATTGAGGGAGCCCGGTGGGGCGCGGCGGATTTCGGAACGCGCCGAATGTCCGCAGATCACCGCGATCAATGCGCCGACAAACGGCAGGAAGACGTAGGCGAGGATGCCGAAGATCAGGCTGACGATCGCCAGCGAACTGGTACGCGGGTACACGGTGTTCATGCTTGCGCCACTCCCGGCCCGAACATGCCTATGTTCTCATGCCGCATGCGGTGGCGCAGCAGCAATCAGAACCGCAGCGACTGTCCACCGTCGACCGCCATGATCTGGCCGGTGATCCAGCCGGCGAAAGGCGAGGCGAGGAACAGCGCGAGGTGCGCCACTTCTTCCGGCATGCCGTAGCGGCCGAAGGGAATCGTCGCCAGCACCTTGGCGTACTGCTCGGGCTTCTCGTGCCTGCAGCGGTCCCAAACACCGCCTTCGAACTCGATGGAGCCGGGCGCGATCGCGTTCACGCGGATGCGGTCGTCGGCCAGCGCCAGTGCCTGCGTGCGGGTGTAGTGGTTCAGCGCTGCCTTCATCGCGGCGTAGGGCGGCCCCATGGTGCGCGGACGGAACGAGCCGATCGAACTGGTGTGCAGGATGCTGGCGTGTTTCGACTTCTTCAGATGCGGCACCGCGAAACGCGACGCGCGCACCGCCGCCATCAGGTCCACGTTGAAATCGACCAGCCAGGATTCGTCGTCTTCGCGGAAACCGTAGCCGGTGGCGTTGTTGACCAGCACGTCCATCCCGTCCAGCGCGCGCGCAGTATCGGCGATCCAGCGTTCGATCTGGTCGGCTTCAGCAAGGTCACAGGTGTGCACGTGGAGCCGTTCGGCGCCTGCGCCCGCATCCTTCGCCAGCGCATTCAGTCCGTCTTGTCCGCGAGCGCACACCGCAACCGTCGCGCCGCTTGCGAGGAATTCCAACGCGATCGCGCGACCGATGCCCTTGCTGCCGCCGGCCAGCGCGATGCGATAACCACTGAAGTCGAAGAGAGATTTCATGCTGGGTGGTATCTCGGCGCTTGCTGGGCATCCCCCCGCGCCTTCGGCGCCCGCGCTGCGCGCGCGTTCGCTGTCGCTCCGCCCTTCGGTACGAAGGGGGTGACGACTTCCCCCTTCGCTTGCGAAGGGGGATCGAGGGGGATGCGTTTTTCCGGCGTGATCACAAATCGAACTTGATACCCTGCGCCAGTGGCAACGCATCCGACCAGTTGATGGTGTTGGTCTGCCGGCGCATGTAGGCCTTCCATGCGTCGGAACCTGATTCGCGTCCGCCGCCGGTTTCCTTTTCGCCGCCGAACGCGCCGCCGATCTCGGCGCCCGAGGTACCGATGTTGACGTTGGCGATACCGCAGTCGCTGCCCATCGCGGACAGGTATTGCTCGGCCGCTTTCAGGCTCTGCGTGAAGATGGCCGACGACAAACCCTGCGGCACGTCGTTCTGCATCTGGATGGCATCGTCCAGGGTCTTGAACGGCATCACATACAGGATCGGTGCGAAGGTTTCGGTCTGCACGATCTCGTCGGAATTCCTGACGCCCGTGACGATCGTCGGTTCGACGAAGTTGCCCTTGCCGTTCAGCACCGAGCCGCCGCTGACGATGCGCGCGCCGCTGCCCTTCACGGCCTTCACCGCGTTGGCGAACTGGTCGACCGCGGCCTTGCTGTTGAGCGGCCCCATCAGCGTTTCCGGTTTGGTCGGATCGCCGATCTTCTTTTCGACCTGCTGGTACGCGTGGCGCAACTTGCCGAGCACGTCGTCGATGATCGACTCGTGCACGAACAATCGACGCGTGCTGGTGCAGCGCTGGCCAGCGGTCCCGACCGCGCCGAACACGATGGCGGGGATCGCGAGGCCCAGATCCGCCGAACGATCGAGAATGATCGCGTTGTTGCCGCCCAGTTCAAGCAATGACCGGCCCATGCGCGCAGCTACGCGTTCACCAACCATGCGGCCGACCTTGGTGGAACCGGTGAAGCTGATCAGCGGGATGCGTCTGTCGTCGACGAACTTCTGTGCGAGTTCGCTGCCGGCGTCGTTGAAGAGGTAGAAGATTTCCGGGAAACCACCGGCCTTCAACGCTGCGTTGCAGATGCGGATCGACGCGATCGCCGACAACGGCGTCTTCGGCGACGGCTTCCAGATGCACACGTTGCCGCACACCGCGGCGACGAACGCGTTCCAGCTCCATACGGCGACCGGGAAGTTGAATGCGCTGATGATGCCGACGATACCCAGCGGGTGCCATTGCTCGTACATGCGGTGACCGGGGCGCTCGGAGTGCATCGACAGGCCGTACAGCATTCGCGACTGGCCGACCGCGAAATCGGCGATGTCGATCATCTCCTGCACTTCGCCGTCGCCTTCGGGCTTGATCTTGCCCATCTCCAGCGCGACCAGCGAACCCAGTGCATCCTTGTGCTCGCGCAGTGCCTGCGCGCACAGGCGGATCGCTTCGCCGCGCCGCGGTGCCGGCACCGTCCGCCACTCCGCGAACGCCTTCTCCGCGTTGTGCACAATGGTTTCGTAATCCGCGTCGCTGGTCGCGTAAACCTTGGCCAGCACCTCGTTGGTGGCCGGATTCAAGGGTTCCAGCACGCCCGCGTCGGTGATCTTCGACCACTCATCGTTGCCGAGGAAGGTGCCGGAATTGGTGTCGGCCAGGCCGAGCGCGGAAAGAATGCTGTGGGACATGGATGCTCCTGGAGCCGCGAGGCGCGGGTGTGTCGAGTCAATCGGCAATTGTAGCAGCGAGGGCGACGTGGCCCGTGATTTCAAGGTCGAATCTGCGCGCGATTGCGCCAGGGCCGCTGCCTTAGACTGCGCCATGCCATACGGCGGGGGTGCGCATGCAAGGGTTCCGGGTTTGCTGTCTGCTGGGATTGTGGCTGTCGTTGTCGCCGTTGGCGCATGCGGCCGAACTGCGCGTCGACCTCGGCCACGGCGCCAAGGTATTCCATTCGGCGGAATTGCTGGAGCGCACGGTCGCAGTGACGATTCCCGACGACGTGGCCTTTCATCGCACGATGCACTATCGCGCGGTGCCATTGTTGTCGCTGCTGCCCGATCTGCAGCACAGCCAGCATCTGCAGTTCGTCGCGAGCGATGGGTTCGTCGCAGAGATCCCCGCCGATGTGATCCTCAACAAGCAGGGGTCAAAGCCGTGGATTGCGGTGGAGGATCCTGCGCATCCATGGCCCGCGCTGGCCGAGAAGCCGGATGGTGCAGGACCGTTCTATCTGGTGTGGACCGAGCCGCAGGCGGCGCACATCGGGACGGAGCAGTGGCCGTTCGAACTCTCGTCCATCCGCGCTTTGCGCGGGGTCGATGCGCGCTTCCCTGCGATCGTTCCGGGTTCGAGCTTGCCGCCCGGCAGCCCCGTGCGGCGAGGGTATTCGGTGTTCAAGCGCACCTGCTTCGCCTGTCACAGATTGAACGGCGAGGGCGATTCCAGACTCGGGCCGGACCTGAATATTCCGCACAACCCGACCGAATACCTGCGTGCCGATCTGTTGCGCGCTTTCATCCGCAACCCGCAATCGCTGCGGCGTTGGCCGCAAGCGCAGATGCCTCCGTTTCCCGCCGAGACCCTGTCCGACGCCGATCTCGATGCGGTGCTGGCCTATTTGCGCTACATGGCGAAGCACAAGGTGACTCGCTGAGGTTTTGCATGGTTCATGCGACAATTTGCGTTTGTGGCGCCCGGTGCAACTCGCGAGCATGGAATGCGAACCGGAAGCCGCAGCCTGGATGGTCACCTTCAATCAGGCCCCGTAGCTCAGCTGGATAGAGCATCCCCCTCCTAAGGGGAAGGTCGCCCGTTCGAATCGGGCCGGGGTCGCCATTGTGCCGCGATGCTTGCGCGTCCCGCTTTCGCGTTCCATTGACGCCGTGCCTGCCAGTATCGTTTCGTCGCGGCCGCGTGCCGCGTGGAAGGAAGCATGCATGGGGCGACGCGTCCTGTACGGCGTCTATCACTGGGGGCTTGGACACGCCACGCGCAGCCTCGGGCTCATTCGCGCGCTGCTTGCGCGTGGCGACGCGGTGACCATCGTGATCGCACCGGGTGCGGGCATGCGGTTGCTGCAGTCGGAACTTGGCGATGCCTGCGAATTTTTTCCTTTCGCGGATACGCCCGCGCCGTTCAGCCGCTACCCCGCAATTTTCTACCTGCGCATGACTGCCGCGATGCCGTGGGTGCTCGCGGGCTACCGAAGCGAGCATCGCCTGGCCGAGCGGCTTGTCGCGGAAAGGCATTTCGATTGCGTGGTGTCGGACAGCCGCCTCGGTTTGTGGTCGAGCGCGGTGCCGAGCTACTGCATTTTCCATTCGATCCACCAGCGGGTGCCGTTCTTCAGCAGCTTCACGCAACGCGTCACGGAGCGGGGCCAGCGCCATCTGTTGCGCGGATTCACCAAGATACTGATTCCGGACGTCGCCGAAAACGGCGGCCTGTCCGGGTGGCTGGGACACGATCCCGATTTCGACTGGGGCGAAGGAAGACTCGTGTACATCGGCCCCTTGTCGAGCGTGCCACGCATGGACGTGGAACAGGACATCGACGTGTTCTTTTCCGTTTCCGGTATCGAACCCCAACGTGGCCTGCTGTCAGACCTGGTGTTGCAGGCGCTGCCGAAACTTTCCGGAAAAATCGTCGTGACCTTGGGATGCCCGCACGACGAAGATCAGTCCCGCGAAATTGCCGGCGCCACGGTGTACGGCTATCTCGATCGCCAACGCCAGGCGGAGATGCTCCACCGCGCGAAACTGGTCATGACCCGATCGGGCTACACCACGTTGATGGAACTCGCTGGCCTCGGCCGCAAGGCGTTGTTCGTGGCAACGCCCGGGCAGAGCGAGCAGGAATACCTGGCGAAGTTCCATCGCGAACGCGGATACGTGTGGTCGGTTGAACAGAAGCACCTCGACATCCCGCGCGACCTCGAACGCGCGCGCGCCGCCAGCGGCATCCCGCGCATGGACGTCTCGTCGTCAGCCGGAAACTTTCTTGCCGCCATCGGATGATCTGTGCCCGCCGCGCGAAGGCATTTCGCGCCACGTCAGGCCGACGATCGGCAGGCACAGCAGCCAGATCGCTCCCGTCCACACGATGCGGAAACCCAACATCATCGCCAATCCGTCCGTGTAGTCGAGGCCCCACGCACGCGCCGCCAGCATACCGAGTAGTTCGACGGTCCCGATCTGGCTGAACAGCCCCGCACCGACCAGGACGATCGCGAGCGAAAAAATGTAGATCGTCGCGGCGGTGAGATAAGCCAGATGATGCACGTGCATCCCGCGCCCGACGATCCAGAACGCGAAGGTCAGCGCGCCCAGGTAGACGGCGGCCAGCACGATGCTGATCACCAGCATCACCGGCGTGGACAGCTTGCGCAACCCGCCCAGCATTTCCAGGGCCGTCCGCGCGCTCTTTCCCATCCAGGCGTGCGGCAGCTTCGACAGGTGGGGGTGCGCCTTTTCCCCGAACAACACGGCGCCCGTCAGCAGGAGCGCAAAGAAACCCAGCACGCCCACCGCGGTCCAGTGCACATCGGGCCAACCGGGAATGCCGACGACGGCGAGAAACAGGAACACCACTGCGATCTCCGCCAGCAACATCATCACCGTTGCGGCCGAGCTGCGCCCGATGTGGATGCGGCGCGACGCCGAAAGTACCCAGTTCTGCGAAAACAGGCCCAGCGGCAGGGTGACGGTGAGTTCGCCCACCGCGAAGGCGAGCCAGAATGGTCCCGCCGGGATGCGCACCTCGATCTGCGTGAGCATAAGCTTCAGTTGCACGGCTTTGCACGCCAGATAGCAGGCTGCTGCGGCCAGCGACAGCAACAAGACCTGGACGGGAAGTTTGCCGACACGCCCGATCACATCATGGATGTCACCGAGGCTGAAGGCGAACACCAGCAGTGCGGCCGCGAGCAGGACGGGCAGGATAACCTTGGGCTTCAATAGCGCGCCTGCCGGCATCTTCAGCATGGCAACACCCGATCGATGCCCGGCACGAGATCGGTGAGGTTGTTGTCGAGATAGCGCACGACGTTGGACGGTTTGCGCCAGCCCGGTGGCGCATCGCGCGGGCAGATGTTCCCGAAAGTGTCACCACGGCGTTCCACCAGCCGTTTGCGCTCCAGCCAGCGCAACCGCCCATGGGCGATGCCGGTCACGCCCTTGCGCGCGAACAATGGATCCATCGACGGGTGCGCGACGCGCGATGCGGTACAGGCGTGCATCAACCACCTGGCGAGATCCTCGCGCGTGAACACGCGAGGTCCGTGCAACAGCCAGCGCGCCAGCAGGTGGCTGGGCGTGACCGGCACAAGCTGCAGGATCGTGTCACGCAACGTGGCGTCGAAGGCGCGGCGGCCGAGCGTGGCGTCGGCGCGGAAACACCCGCCGATGCGCACGACGACCCTTGAACGACCCGGACCAAGGGTGTCGTAGCCGAGCGCCATCGGCTGGATCCACGGTTGCGCTGTCGCAAGCCGCACGAGCCGGAAGAATCCCTCGCGGGTCCGGCAGAAATGGCCGTCCATCGAGATCGTGCCTTCGGGCGAGAAATACACGCAACAGCCGCGGTCCAGCCGCCGTGCGAAATGCGCCAGTTGTGCGTCGACGGTCGCGCGGAACGCCGGGGCGATGACTTCCAGCGTTGCGACGTTCAGGCGGCGCAGGCCCCACCACTCCTCCAGGATCGCGGGATTCGCGTGTTCGACGCACGTCGCCAGGGTTGCATGCCCAGCGCCGAGTTCGCGCTGGCCACGCGCGTTGAGCAGGGTGTCGCAATCGGTGTCACCCAAGCCTGCATCGAGCAACGCATGCAGCGCTTCGCCCAAGGTGAATTCGCGCACGCGACGCATCGGTTCGGCGCGGCCAAGCGGAAAGAACCAGGCCAGCGAGACGTGTCCCAGCATCGCGGACAGCGGCTTTGGCCAGTGCACGGTCAGGCGCGACAGGATGCCGGGCCGGAACAGGTCCTCGCGGGTGGCGTAGAACGGTGGCGCGCTTGCGAAGCGCAAGCCGTGCCTCTGCGCCAGCACGATGCCCAGCATCGGGCCGTCCACGTCGCGCTGGTGATTCGACGCAATCAGCGAGCCCGGTGCGAGTGCAAAATTTCCGGGCATCACGACCTCGCGGTCGTAACACATCCGGATCCACAGATCGAAGCCCATCTGCAACAGCCAGCTGCCGACCGGATGCGTCTCGCCGATGGTTGCGGGAAGGGGTGCCCATGCCGGACCCGTTGGCGTTGCCGCTGGCGTCGCGCGTTGCTCCATTCATGCCTTTCCGCGCTGGTAGTGCCGGTCTTTCCATACCGAGCGGGTACCAGCGAGCGCGCGCCACGCCGAAAACCACGTCGCCGCGAGAAAGAACGTCGCGGCCAGCGGCAGCAGCAGTGCTGCCAGAGGATTGCGGCGGTAGTACATCAGCGTCGGCAGGTAGCACGCCAGCATCGCCAGCACGGCGAGCAATCCGATCGCGTGCGTGGCGTGCATCGGACCGAAGGCAAGCGCGAATACCGGCATCCAGAACATCACGATCAGCAGGATCGAAACGGCCGCGGTCAGCGCCAGCGATTCGCGCAACTGCACGAATGCGCTGCGCGCGATCATGTGCGCGATGTTGGCGAAGCTCGCGCGGCGCAGGCTGGTTGCGCCGTGGGTCAGGCCGATCCAGCAGCGGTATCCCTTGTGCTTCACGTGCGCGGCCAGCGTGCAGTCGTCGATGATCGCGTCGTGCCATGCGCCGAAACCGCCGGCTTCGAGCAACGCCTCGCGATCGATCAGGATCACACCGCCGGCTGCGGCGGCGACGCGCGAACCCGCGCGGTTGGCCAGCGCGAACGGGTACAGCAGTTTGAAGAAATACACGAACGCCGGCAACAGCCAGCGCGCGGCGATACCGTTCCAGCATGGCTCCGCGCACAGCGAAACCAGCGCGCAACCTTCGTCGGCTTTGCGTTGCAGCGGTGCGAGGATTCCGGGGGCGAGACGGATGTCGGCATCCAGCAACAGCACGCGCGGCGTGGTGACGCGTTCCATGCCTTGCTGCAAGGCCCACAGCTTTCCGGTCCAGCCCGCCGGCGGCGGCGCCCCCCGGATCAGCGCGAGATTCGGCAGTCCGTTGGCGCGCACGATCGCTGCGGTGTCGTCGGTGGATTGGTCGTCGATCACGATCACCTGCGCGCCGCGCGCTGCGATGGACAGAGCGCGCAGGGTTTCGCCGATCACGGGCGCTTCGTTGCGCGCGGGAATCAACACCGTGAAATCATGCGCCGGCGCCGGCGGCAGCGGGTCGGCTTGCATGCTTTCGCGGCACAGCCACGCGCCCCACGGCGCGAACAGGACGCTGATCCAGCAAGCCAGTGCGAGGGCGGCGAGGATCAGCATTGTCATTGCAAGCGAATCTCCCGATCAGTGCTGGATGCCGCCGAAGTGCGCGATGGGGATGTCGCTGTGCGGGTGGCGCTGGTTCGGTTCCGGCGTGTCGTACAGGATCGGCGGATCGGCCGCAAACGGCCCGGTGATTTTCGGGCCACGCATGCTCACCCATAGCGCCTTCAACGGATGCGCGAACGAATCGGCGGCTGCGGTGCCCTCGAAACCGCAATGTGCCATGCAGTTCGCGCACTTCGGGTTGCGGCCGACGCCGTAGTTGTCCCAGTCGGTTTTCTCCATCAGGTCGTTGAAGGTGGATGCGTAACCTTCATCGACCAGCAGGTAGCAGGGCTTCTGCCAACCGAACACGTTGCGGCACGGCATGCTCCATGCGGTGCACTGGTAGCCCTGGTTGCCGCACACGAAATCGAGGAACAGGCTGGAATGCGACAGCGGCCATTTGCTGTGCCTTGCCTTCGCGCGCCTGAAAATGTTGCGGAACAGTTCCTTCGACTGGCGCCGCCCCATGAACACGTCCTGGCGCGGCGCGTGTTCGTAGTGGTAGCCCGGCGACACCGTGATGCCGTCCACCTTCAGGTCGTTGCTGGCGAAGTCGAAGAACTCGGCGACCTCCTCGGGTTTCGCGGTAGTGAACAGCGTGGTGTTGATGTTGACGCGGAAGCCGCGCTTCTTGGCGGCGCGGATCGCGGATACCGCGACATCGAAGATGCCTTCGCGGCCCACGCTCTCGTCATGGCGTTCGCGCATCCCGTCCAGATGCACCGAAAATGTCAGGTGATCCGAAGGCGTGAACAGGTCGAGTTTCTTTTCCAGCAGGATCGCGTTGGTGCACAGGTACACGTACTTGCCGCGCGCGATGATGCCCTCGACGATCTGCTTGATGTCCTTGTGGATCAGCGGTTCGCCGCCGGGAATCGACACCATCGGCGCGCCGCATTCGTCCACCGCGGCCAGGCATTCTTCGACCGACAGTCGTTGCTTGAGGATGTGCGAGTCGTAATCGATCTTGCCGCAACCGGGGCAGGCGAGGTTGCACTGGAACAGCGGCTCCAGCATCAGCGTGAGCGGGTAACGCGTCACCCCGCGCAGGCGGCGCCCGATGATGTAGGTCGCCACCTTGAACTGTTGGCGAATGGGAATCGACATGGCTGCCTCCGCGTGACGCTCACGCGTCGTGTTTAGCCAGCGCGCGGTTGCGTGCTGGTGGGCCTGCAGAGAATGGTGAACCGCCGCGTGTCAACGCGGCGTTGAGGCCGTACACCCTGAATTCGCGTGGGTTTCAGGGCAACTGTGATGTCGCGATCAAGCTTCGCGCTGCCGGCGTGGCGGTTCGTCGCTGCCCGGCAAGCGGTTGGCAAATTCACCGCGCAGGCGCTGCCATTCCATCTTCAACCATGGCGTGAAGTGCCCGGGCGATTCCGCGATTTCGCGATCCAACGCTTCGGGTTTCACGTAGCGCCACGCTGCGATCTCGGTGTCGTTGACGCGCACCGGCGCGCCGGACGTGCCGACGTACACCCAGCATAGTTCGGTTTCCGAACCGGCGTCGCCGTATCCGGCGTGGTACTGGAACTTGTAGAGGTATTCCAGCGGGCAGGTGAAGCCGAGTTCTTCGCGCAGCCGCCGTTGCGTGGCGGTGTCCATGTCTTCGCCGCCGCGCGGGTGGCTGCAGCAGCTGTTGGCCCAGTAGCCGGGCCACAGCGGTTTCGACGCGGCGCGCTGCTGCAGCAGCAGTTCGCCCGCGGGGTTGAACACGAACAACGAAAACGCACGGTGCAGGATGCCCTTGCCGGCGTGCGCATCGGCCTTGCTGGCGTGGCCGATCTCGCGATCGGCTTCGTCGACCAGGATCAGCCGTTCGGAATCGAACGAAACGACACGATTGTCTTCGCGCTCAGCCAATGCTGGTCTCCATGGCCTGGTAGCCGGCCTGTTGCAGCGCACGCACGACGCGGCCCGGATCATCCGGGCACAACGCGATCATCGCACCGCCGCCGCCGCCGCCGGTGAGCTTGGCGCCCACCGCGCCGTTGGCACGCGCGACCTGGATCATTTCTTCCAGTTCCCAACTCGACACCTGCAACGCGTTCAACTGGCCCTGGCAGATGTTCATCAACTCGCCGAACTGTTGCAGGTCCCAGGCTTCCAGCGCCTTGATGCCCTGCATCGCCAACGAATCGATTTCGTCGAAGATGCGTTCGTAGAGTTTCCTGTTGCGTTGCCACGCTTCGCGCACGCGACCGACGGTGCGCGCGGTCAGGCTTTCCACGCCCGACAGGCCGATCACCATCGGCAGCGGCCTGGCGAAATGCAACGGCTCGACCGCCGGCGGTTCGCCGCGCTGGAACAGCAGTGGCTGGCCGTAGGTCGCAACCGTGTTGTCGATGCCGGACGGCGTGCCGTGCGCGACGCGCTCGCATTCGTAGGCAAGCGCGCACACCTGCGGGTTGGTGAGACCGAGCGCGCAATGGTGGTCGAGCGCGCGGATCACGGCGACCGCGAGCGCGGCCGAGCCGCCGAGACCATTGGCGCGCGGCAGGTTCGGATACACCTGGATGCGCAACGGGCGATCGGTGAGTTCGAGCTTTTGCAGGATCAATTCGAGCGATTGCAGGAACGAGCCCGGATGCTTGGTACCGGGGTGCAGGCGCGACTCGACGCCCCAGCGCGGGATGATGAGTTGCGTGCCGTCGTTCGACTCCTCGGCGCGCGCGCGGATCGCCATCGGCACCGGCACCGCGATCGCGTGGCGCCCGTACACGACGGCGTGTTCGCCCAGCAGGATGGCCTTGCCGTAACCGGTCGCGTATTCGGCTTCCTCGACCGGTTCGAAACCGTGCGCGACGGTTTTCGCTTCCGGCTGCACCTGGGTTCGGACCTCGGCGATGATCTCCCTGGCTTTCCACACCTTGACCTCGCCCGAGTCGAGCAGGCGTTCGACCACGGTTTCGAAGATCTCCGGCGTCGCGCCGGCGCTTACCGCGACCGAACGCGCGTGCAGGGTCATGTGGCCTTGCTGGATGCCGTCGGTGACCAGCGCGCGCAGCGCGGAGAAATTTTGCGCCAGGCCCACCGCGCCCATGATTTCCGCCAGGTCGCGCGCGGAGGCGATATTGAGCAGGCGCAGGTTCAACGCGACGGTGGCGTTGGATTGCAGGTTGCCGCCGACCGTACCGACCTTCATCGGCATCTCGATGGTGCCGACCAGGTTGCCCTGGTCGTCCTTGTACCAGCGCGTCAGCGCGCTGTAATGCGCACCGCGCGCGGCGTAGGCGTGCGCCGCGGCTTCCAGCGCGCGCCAGTCGTTGCCGGTCGCGAGCGCAACGGCGTCGACGCCGTTCATGATGCCCTTGTTGTGGGTCGCCGCGCGATACGGATCGCATACCGCAAGATCGTTCGCGAGGATGATGCCGTCGCGCACCTGTTCGCCGTCATAGCCTTTGCCCGCGAGCAGCGTGGTGGGAATCACGGCTTTGGCCCACACCAGCGCGCGGTCGGTGAGGTTCGACAAGATCCGCAGGAACACCTTGCCGCCGGTGATGCCTTCCACCAGCGGCGCCACGCCTTCGCACATGGTATTGACCATGTTGGCGCCCATCGCGTCGCAGGTGTTCACCAGCAGGTGCAGCACCACCATGTCGCGGCGGCCGTCGGCCGCCGGATGGATGCGCACCTCGATGTCCTTGG